>Ga0209083_1000300_pt1 | contig 77562 bp, 63 predicted proteins | sample AM7aDNAmetaG_FD_184132 | JGI IMG/M metagenome (GOLD analysis project Ga0209083, IMG submission 184132) | Freshwater microbial communities from Finland to study Microbial Dark Matter (Phase II) - AM7a DNA metaG (SPAdes) (version 3) | ecosystem: Environmental > Aquatic > Freshwater > Lake ... | reverse complement strand
GAGCATCTCGCACATGGCCCACCGTTGACACCCCAACAAATGGAAAGCCTCCTGCGTCATATCGTGAATTTACCCAGAAGCGGGAAATCTGCGCAAAATTGGCCTAAATTGGAATGACAAGGGAGTAATTCAAAATATGAAGCCAATCAGAAACAAAAAGAATTGCTCAGGCAAAACCATCTGGAAATACTCTGCGCCACCGTCAAGGTATTATTCCAAGAACGCGTACCCGTTCCTCTAAACTTACAACCACATTTGGAAGTTTTTGAAATTAAAATTCCATCTATCAAATTTCATGGTTTTGATTGCATACTTGTTACTGTGTTGAAAGGCACTGACTACAGCACGGTAAATCATTGGATTAAATCCACGACTAATTGGAGGATTGTCCTAGTTATTGCACCAGAGAGGATAGAATTTATAACAACGACGCTGAAAAATGAATCACTAAGCTTTTCGACTGCCGTGCTAGATTACCAGGATTTAAAGAATATTCTTCTTGCCAACAATCCCCATGAGGAACTCCTGTCTTTGCTGGTTGGACAGGTCAATCTCGTTGCCTTGTCCCCTTTCCAAATTGCCGGCCCGGTCAGGGAAATGTTCTATGGTCGAGAAAATGAAACCCAAATTATTATAAATTCTATCCTGCAACCCAACAAAAAATGTTATGCCATCATTGGCCCTAGACGCATAGGCAAGACTTCTTTATTGATGCGTATCAAAGATGAGATCGACAAACGCAAACATTTCAAAACTGTCTATCTAGATTGTAGCCCGTACGGTTCCGATATTTTGGAATGGGGGAAGGGGTTGTTTCGAAAATTGGAAATAACCACTGCATTTAATGCCATAGCCGATTTTATCACCCAGGTAGATGATTACTGTAAAAGCCATAAATGCAAGCTGGTACTTTTCCTCGACGAATTGGATGATCTGCTGCCAACGGGTGAGACATTTTCAAGAACCTTAAGGGCACTGATTAATGAAGCCTCAGTCAAGATTGTTGTAGCCGGCTACCGCGAACTCTACTTCCGGATGCATGACATCCAATCGCCGTTGTTTAATTTTTTGGAAAAACTAGAACTCGGATCTTTGGCTGAAAAAGATGCCATGGCACTGATTGATGAACCTTTTAAGAACATTCTCACTATTGACAAAAATAACATAAGATATATCACCGAGAAAACAGCTTGTTATCCCAACTTCATTCAGTTTTGCTGCGCGAAAATAATTCGTATTGACAAGATACGCAAAGTGAGGGAAATTAGTCGCGATGACATTGACAAAGTGATTAATTCTACAACATTTTGCGAACATATGATTGAAGTTTATTTGTATAATTTGGATGATCAATCCAAGCTATTACTTTATTTAATGATGGCTTGTTTTGATAAGAAACTAGGTAAAATTATTATTGACCGCATAGCTTACAGTAAAATAACTCGTAAATATGCTAATGAAAGGGAAAAATATGAACTTGGCAATAAGTTTACACCTTTTGAATTACAACGTTTGCTAGAAATATATGATGTTAATTTGAGTGATAAAGAAATCGCTAATCTGATGAAGAAATTAGTTTTAGCAACTATCCTCAAGCACGAACCGGAAAGCATTCTGTATAGTTTTGTCCTGCCTGACCTGCCTTTCATTCTTGGAAAACACATCGAAGTTGAGTTGACGGCTGTCAGTTTACTCGAACGAATCAGTGAAATATACCCTAAATAGGTGTCGTTATGAATACTTTAGAAAATACCACCAATCCATTTGTGTATACAAGCCCAATATTAAAAGATAAATCGGTAACTAGAGAAAAAATAGTTAAAGAGATTTATGATGATATTAATTCTAAGACATGCATATCCATAATGGCTTCTAGGCAAACAGGGAAAACCACTTTACTTAATGCGCTAGATAGTGAGTTTACTGATAAATATATATATATTCATATCAATTTAGAAGCATGTGGTTTTTATGATATTAAAGAAGTCACACATGAGTTCTGGAGTAAAACCAAACACCTTATATATCACTATGACAGCACTACACCAGATAGGATAATTGATTATTTTAGGTTATTACATAATAACAAACCAATAATATTCCTTATCGATGAAATATGCCCCAACAGAGAAGTTGCAGCTGAATTATTGCGACACATACGAGCGTATTATATGGAAAGTTTCGTTGACAAAAGTAAGCACAAACATGTATTTGTAATTGCTGGTTCAACCGATTTAGGAGATTTGACCATGGAAGAAAATTACCTAATCTCTCCATTCAATATAGCAGAAAAAATCTATCTTCCAGATTTCACTCCATCAGAAACCCAAGGACTCATTACACGTCTATCGGATGATAAATTCTCCGAAATTCAAATTAGCAAGATATATGAGACCACTTTAGGTCATCCGTATCTAGTTCAATATGTTTGCCATCATCTTTACAAGCTCGACAGCAAGGAAATAGACGATCAGTTAGACAAACTTTCTGAATTTTTAGAAAATGTTGGCCTAGACAGTACCACCCATATTCAAACCATGGTATCTAATCTTTTCGGAACTGATAAACTGAATTCAAACCTTACCAAAGTATTGGAAGCCATCCTCAATGGAGCTAACCTGCCATTTTCATTAAGCAGCAAGATTATCAGAGACCTCTACCTGCAAGGGTGCATTCGGGATAACCAAGGCGTGTGTGCCATCAGAAATCCTATTTATCAGCATGTCTTTGAAAAGCAATTTAAACTTGCCAAGCAACTACAGGCCATCATGGATACAGGCAGTCAAACACCTACAGGCATGATTTCTGAAAGTCGCTTAACCGAAATTCTTCAACAACAAGCAGAGTCAATAAAGCAACTGTCTGACTATTTTCAAGGCCCTCAACTAAGCAATTACTCTGGCTATGTTGCGGCAGAAATTTTTGTTGACAATGGTTCGGAGGCTGATAGTGCTGAGAAAACATGGACAATGCGGGTTCAATTTACTCAAGAGCAGCCCATTGATATATCTGATTCTAGTTCAGCCTGTTATGAGAAAATTGTTGTTCGCGACGGGCAAGACACTCCCGAGGTTGAGTTTACTGTTTTCTTGTATTCTGAAACATTACAAGCCACAACTAGTAGGCAGATAATAAAGCTGGAAAGAGAGGCCCATGACTTAATCCCCGAACTGAATTTCACCTTGAAATCAATTGATGATTCTATTACCAATCATCGTATTTATGTCCAAGTTTTACAGGGTACACGACTCATTCAAACTCTGACTGTCAACTTAGCCTTGTAATGGTCATCGACCGCCTGTTTGTTTAAAGAATAATAACAGTAAGCCTATATGAATGAATCATCGAAAACTTTTATATTAAAAGAGCCTGGTAATAATAAAACTGTAATCCGTTATTTCATATCCTATTCACATGAAGATAAAGAACTCAAAGAAAAATTACTTAAACCTCTAAAGCAATGTCTTAAAATTTCTAAAGAGTACAATTTTGAAGCTTGGGATGATGAGGATATTATAGCTGGAGAAGATTGGCATGAAAAGATTCAGGCGGCTGTCGCTGGTTGCCATTTCGGTCTGTTACTGGTCAGTCCGAATTTTTTAGGCAGCGAGTATATTGAAAACCACGAATTACCAGCCTTTGTCCCCATTAACATTGCAGTGCCGAACACAGGGAAGCGGGTAATACCTGTCGCCTTAACACCAATTCTGTTCGATGGCATCATGGACCTGAAAGGGCTAGAAAAGCAGCAAATCTTTCATTTAAAAACCGATAAAAATCTGAAAACATTTCAAGATGCCAGAACAAAAAGTACACGCGATAAGTTCGCCCTAGAACTCTTTCAGCAGATTATTAAAACCGTCAACAACTTACCCTGCCTTACCTCACAATCCATAAATGACCGGGAACTTGATCAAAACATCGATCAAAAGCCGGAAAGGGCTAGTATGGTAAGTACACTCAGAATTTCGAATATTGTTGATGAGCGTAGTTTACATGAAATATTAATTACCGGACCTCACAAACAAAAAATTTGTCTACCCTATAGATTGGATGATTCAGAAACAAAATCAAAATTAATAAACTTGCGAAAAGCTTTGCGCAAGCTCATCAAAATAGGGAAAAATGAAGGTCTACAGGTCGAATTTAATCAACTAAACAAAGCCTTGTCTGAATTGAATTGCGCTGGAAACGAACTCCTATCGATACTTTTTAATGGTCAAGATTCTGAGGTAGTCAAAACTTTTCGTAGATGCTGTCCAAAATGGAATCATGACAGTAATTCCCCTTCATTGATTGTTATGTCAGGTGAATCTAATGATATTTTACCTATCGAGTTTTTACCATTATTTAATAATACTGAATGGTTGCCCGTTGCCAATTATGACGAATTACGACTAGCTTTATGCCGCTTTCCTGGCTTTTCAAGCGTGGTATATCGTGAACTATCCGATGCTAATGTTAGTGAGGATTTGATTTTGGATAATGACCCCGTTCTGCCGCTAAAGTATTTCCACCATCAGGAACTCCATGTAGCTAAATCTAATTGGGAGTTTTTTAAGGATCATGATCAATTTCTCGAACTGGAAGGGCCTTGGCCAGGCGAATATCTGGATGCTAGTGTTTTTCGCGGCAATCTAGCCAAACATCTTCAAAATCCGTTCCTGCGCTTCAACGGGGAAATGCAAAGCCGTCCCGATCAAATTCAACACTTCGTCTGTCATTGCCAAGTTTGTGAACCGGCTGACTCAAACGAATCGAAACTGTGTTTTTCATCAACATTGCAAGCAAGTATCGGCGACCTTCAAAAGCATTTTGTATATAACCGAGTAGAATATAAATCCAAATCTTCCAAACCCATCATCTTTCTCAATGCTTGTGGTAGCACTGATAATGACTCATTTGCACCTAACCCATTTCCTAAGTTCTTTTTGAATACAAATAACAACCGAGGATACATCGGCACGGAAGAAAGAATTCCAGACCGATTTGCCAGCGAATTCTCTAAAATATTTTACCAATCCCTATTGCGTGGAGACCCGCTAGGTGAAGCCATATATTATGCTAAGTGGGAATTGTTGAAGCGTCACCGAAATCCACTAGGACTTCTCTATACGATGTACGCCAATCCCGATATTCGCCTACTTATAAAACCGTAGCCTCTTTAGTTTCGTCATCGCGGCGCAATCGGTGTAAACCGTATTGCGTCTGGTCATGACGCGCCAACGAAGAGCGGATAGCCCGCAGGTGTTCTATGATGATGTGGTCTATGTTGTCGTCGATCATGGCGGAAGCCTTTCGGGTGGTAAAATATTAGCGTATCACAAGGCACTCCCTGATTAGGTAGACTGCTCAGCTAAACCAATATGTGCGTCATACCGGCAGGGAGAGCGAAGCGAGGGTTCGCCGGTATCCAGAACACAGGGAGGTGAACCTAGATTGCCCTCCATGGCGACTGGATTCCGGCAATCCCTGCCGGAATGACGAATACGGCTGGATGTTACAAATTGGCTAAATAATCTTGTTAATCAGGAAAACCTATGGTTTTGCAGTCACTGAAGTTTGAGATGCCAAAACCAAATCACGAACCGTGGTGTCACCGCCGATTTCTCGGGTTGCCTCGTCAAACTGGTTGCAAAGGCCGTCCACTACGGGTTCCCCCAAGCCGCCGGCACCCGCCGGGAAATCATCTTCCCTTGCGGTGCGCAGCGCGTCCAACACGTCCAAGACGGGGATCGTGGAAAAATCGCGGGCCGGGATGATGGTTTCTGTCAAGTCGCCGATGGCCATGATAAAGCCCCGTTCCGTCAAAACTTGTAGCATATCGTCCACGCACAGTTCGGGCAATTCCAACCGGGTGGAGAGTTCGCCGATGGTCCAAGGCGGGGTGCCACTAAAAAATCGCTGCCCGATCAATACCATGACGAGCAGCCCCAAGCGCTCGAACAGCCTGGAGCTTAAGCGTGCCTCACCATGGCGCAGGGACAAATAGCGGGGATGTTGGTGGTAAAAAGACACCTGTACGCCTAATAAGACGATCAGCCAACTTAGATAGACCCAAATCATAAACAGAATCAGGATCGCAAAGGTGGAATAGACTGCATGATACTGGGCCGAACCGGCCATGAACGTGGCAAAAACCCAACCGGCCAGTTTCCATGACAATCCCGCTAATACACCACCGAGCAACGCCGAACTGATATTGACCCGTGCGTCAGGTATCAATTTGTAGATGAAGGTGAAAGCGGCAATGATGAACACATTGGGCAACATTGGTTGAACGAACACAAGCAGTGGGCTTACCGCACCTTTGACCTCGGGCGCGTCGGGCATGCGGTTGAACAACTCGTTCATCCCCCCAAAGGCTGAAAAGACCAGCAAGGGGCCAACCAAGATAAAACTCAGATAATCGCTGAAGCGCCGCAACAAGCCGCGCGAAAGCTTAGGCTTCTTGCGCCAAATGTAGTTAAATGAATCTTCGATTTTTTCCAGCAGGGAAATGCTAGTGTAAAGCAGGGACAATAATCCGACCGAACCCAACACGCCGACATCCAATCCTCTCACCGAATCGAGTATGAACTTGGCAACCGGCTCCCTTTTTTCGCCTAAGGGGTCGAGGATTTCCATGATGATGGGTTCCAGGTAAGCATCTGCCCCGAACGCCTTGAGCATTGAAAAGCTTACCGCCAACAGCGGGATCAAAGCCAACAGGCTGGTATAAACCAAGCTCATGGCCCGGTAGTCCAATCCGCCTTCTTTGATTTGGCGGAAAACCGTGTAAGCATTGCGAAACAGGCTAGTTGACCAGACTTTAACCCAATCAACTGTAATCATGACTGTCACTGGAAATTTATAGTTCATATTGGGTTAGTCGCTTTTTCCGCCCAATTCATTGACCTTTTTTCCAACAGATTACACCTATCTTTGGCATCAAGCCACAAATTATAAGAAAGTTCAGAATGTTGCGACCATTGTACCAATTAGTCGAAATTGACTATAGGGGGTGATCGTTTTCTGTAAATCCAGGCAAGGCAAGCCTTGCACTCCCGGCGTTGGCATATTGAAACCCTTAACTTAATGGCAATGACGCTCTAGTATGGGAATGTGGCCCTAGGCACTCCAGTGCCTTCAACCCGCCGTGCGGGGCAGTTTCGGTTTCCACGCCGGAGCGCTCGCCGTTATACACAAGTGTTGAAGGCACGTCATTCCGGCTGGGATGCCGGAATCGTAAGCGTTCACCCCCCCCCGCTTTTTCCCGGCAGCGCGGCCATCTTGGCCTCCATTTCAGCGGGCGAGACGCCCACGCTCCCAGGGGGGGGTGAACGCTTACCCGGAATCCAGACGCCCAAGGATGGCAAACTATTCGTTACGGCAAACCCTATCATAAGTTTGAAGTTTCACATCCCTGTGACTGGATACCGGCTTCCCGGCCGGTATGACGACTTTTCCGGCTTGCTTGGACTTGTGTATAACGTCGAGCGCCGGAGAGTGGGAACGATCATATTTAGGATTATTTAGAATAATTCCTGAAAACTTTGCGCAGTCCAAAGTTTCTGTAAAACTTGGTTAAGTTTTTCATCACCCAGCGATTTAATTTTTTCAATTTGCTCAGTGGTTAATTGTCCAAAGCGACTTTTTAATAATAAAATAAAAGCCTCTGTTTTTCCATCTATTTTCCCAACCACATAGGTCGATTCATACATACTGGCTTGATAATGCAAAGATTCTTTATAGTATTCATAGTCTCTTTTTTCTTCATCAGAGCATTTCAAATAATCCAAAATCTCTTTCGCTTTATCCAATCCCCTCGCTTTAAAATCATCCTTAACCTCTTCATTTTTTAAAAAATAAATCCATTGATCCAAGCTGTCTTTCGCAATATCGTTAAAATTATTGACCTTAATTAAATAATATTCAGGATAAATTGCCTCTATTTTATCCGTTTTATACAGCTTCGCTTGATTGCTATCCAGCTTTAATTGACCTTGATTATGCAAACCTATGAATGAAGTTATGCCTTTATAAATATAATCATCGCCCTCGCCTAAATCAAAATATAATATGTTTATTAAAATAATTTTGACTATTTTTGAATAAGGGTCAGATTCTTTAATATATTCAGTAATTGCTTTTGCCGAGCCATACAGCATTCTTTGCATATAATCCAGTTCACGACCGTATTGAATTTCAATGATTATTATTTCATCTTTTGAATTCTTTACTTTAATATCCAGGCGATTGAATTTATCTTCCCTAGAATTTTTATTGCTCTCAGTTTCAAGGATTTCTTTAATTGTTATATCATCAAACAGCAATTCGCTTAAAAAACCTTCTAACACGCAAAAGTTAGCTTTGCTGCGAAGAATTTTCTTGATCGCCCAATCAAAACTGATAAGTTTTCTGTGTCTGGCTGTCATGTTCATCTCTTTAGTTTTTATCGTTACCACGCTCCAGCGTTCGTCGTTATACACAAGTCCAGCCAAACCGGAAAATCCGTCATTTCGGCATGGATGCCGAAATCCAGGCCATGGACGGTAAGGTAATATCCAATAAAGAACATCCCATCCAAAGGCCAAGCTGGTGCTTGGCGCTCCCAGAAGGAACGCCAAGCTCCAGCTTGGCAAGGTGATTTGCGAAGAAGGTGTTTGTGATTCTCGTGGACAATTCATTTCGGTTTTGGTGGATTCATTATTGGAAATCACCTAACAAGTCGGTTGTGCAAATGCCTGATTCAGGTAACATGCCATCCCGTAGTTAGATATAAGCGGTTGCGGGAATATCTGTCGTGGCCCCGAGTTTGCCATCCTTGGACGCTGGATTTCGGCATCCCTGCCGAAATGACGGGCCTCCAACACTTGTGTATAACGATGAGCGCTCCAGTGCCTTCAAACCCGCCGGAGCGTGGGAACGATCAAAATTTAGCAGCCAGTTAAATATCAACGCTTCTGCCCGACAAAATACGCCTCATTCCTATTTCCAGCAGTGAGATCGCCAACCAATCCCTCCTCGCGGTAGAACAACACGCGCAGGCCGTCAAACAATTGCAGCAATTCATTTTCCGCCAACAAATAGTCGGGGTTGCAGGGACCGCAGGGAGCCGGTTTTTCGCGCACGAAGGTTTGGTAAAACAATAGCCCACCCGGCCTCAGGCTGTCATAAATTGGCCCCGCCAGCGGTCTGGCGAGGAAGCGACTGACGGTCACTACATCGAAAGCCTCGCGGGGAAAAGGCATGGTCCCTACATCCCTCACTTGCGCCTCGATCTCAAGCCCCAAACGCCCAGCCAAATCCGCAAGCCGTGCGATGGCCACAGGCGAAATATCCCAAGCGCTAAGCTTGAATCCCCGACGAGCCAGAAACAGCGCATTGCCGCCCAAGCCGCAAGCCAAGTCCAAAGCTTGACCTGTGGGCGGCAGCAAATGGGCATTATCGGCCAAGACTTCGGCAGGTTCTGGCTCACGCTCCGACGCGTCCGAGTAGGCGCGGTCCCATTTTTCCCGAGTTGCCTCTGCCGACATGACTAGATCGTGGACGGGGAGGGCGCGGTGGACTGGAAGAGCTTTTCGACGACCCGGATGAGTTTCTTGTCGTGTAGGAACATGATGACATGGTCGCCTTCTTCAATGATGGTGTCATGGTGCACCTGTATCACCTCGTCTCCGCGAACCAGTGCGCCCATCACTACGCCAGCGGGGATTTTGACTTGGTCTATGCGCTGGCCGACAATTTCGGACTGGCCCTTTGTGCCGTGGGCGATTGCTTCTATTGCCTCCGCTTCGCCGTGGCGCAAGGAGTGGACCTGCACCACATCGCCCTTGCGCACATGGCGCAACAGGCAGCCGATGGTGGATTGTTGCGGCGATATGACTAAATCAACTAGGCTCGCATCGACAATATCGGCATAGGCACTCTTGTTGACCAGGCTGATCACCCGCCTTGCGCCTAGGCGTTTGGCAAGCATGGCAGAAAGGATGTTAGCTTCATCTTCGTTGGTGATGGCGCAAAATACGTCGGTGCTCTCAATATTTTCACTTATCAGCAATTCCTTATCCGACGCATCACCCAAGAGAACGACAGTATTGCTCAGTTCAGCGGCTATTTTCTTCGCACGGCGGGCATTTTTTTCGATGACCTTCACTTGATAACGATTTTCCAAAGCCTGGGCGACACGCTTGCCGATGTGGCCACCGCCGGCGAACATGAGCCGTTTGTAAGGCTTGTCAATCTCGCACAGTTCGCTCATCACGTCTTTGGTTTCCTCGCTAGAGGCTACGAAGAACACCTCGTCGTCCGCCTCGATGATGACCTTGCCGTTCGGTATGATTGGCTGGCCCTTGCGGAAAATGGCGGTGATACGGGCATGGACATTCGGCATGTGCTGGTGGAGTTCCTTGATTTCACGACCGACCAGCGGCCCGCCACGGTGGGCGCGCACCGAAACCAAACGCACCTTGCCGTCGGCGAAATCCAAGACTTGCGAGGCTCCAGGGTATTCGAGGAGTCGCTCGATGAAGCGGGTGACAATCTGTTCGGGGCTGATGACCACATCGATTAAAATGGCATTCGGGCCAAAAATTTCCGGGTAACTCAGATACTCGATGGCACGAACGCGGGCTATTTTTTTCGGTACTTTGAACAAGGTGCCGGCAATTTGGCAGGCCAGCATATTGGTTTCGTCGTCACTCGTGACGGCAATCAACATTTCCGCGTCCGCCGCACCCGCCTTCGCTAAAACGGTGGGGTGGGCGGCGTTGCCTTGCACGGTGGAAATATCGTAACGGTCTTGCAGATCACGCAAAACATCCGATTGGGTGTCGATCACGACAATATCGTTGGCTTCGCTCACCAAACTGCCCAAAACGCTGGAGCCGACTTGCCCAGCACCGAGGATGATAATTTTCATACTATTTCTTCTCCCGGAACTTAATTCCCAAGGAATTCAACTTGCGATAAAGATGGGTGCGTTCCAATCCAATCGCATGGGATAGACGGGCGACGCTGCCGCCGTATTTGTCTAAGTGATATTCTAAGTAATCCTTCTCGAAACGCTCGCGAGCCTCCTTCAACGGTAGTTCGTAATAATCGGGGGCTTGCTGGGTGCCGCCAGTGGGAAGTTCACCCAATGAATCGCCCAACGAGGCTTTAACCTCCTCCAGCGTGACCTCTTCACCCGAACCTAGTATCAAAAGCCGTTGCACTAAATTTTTCAATTCCCGAATATTGCCATACCATGCATAGTGGCGGAGGAAGTTCTGCACCGCCACGGGAAAACGGCGGAACCCGAGTTTCTCTCTACTGACGTAGTAATCGACATAAAATCTTAGCAATTCGGGAATGTCATCGTTATGTTCCCGCAATGGCGGAATTTTTAAGGTGACCACATTGAGCAAATAATAAAGCTCCCGGCGGAAGCGGCCTTCACGGACTTCTTCGTCCAGCGATTTGCGCGTGGAAGCGATAATCCTAACATCCACAGTAATCGGCTCGCCGCCACCCACGCGGGAAAAATTATGCGACTCCAAAACGCTCAATAGGCGAACCTGTGTTTCCTCCTCCATATCCGCCACCTCATCCAAAAACAGGGTTCCGCCGTGCGCCTGTTCCAGCAGTCCCTCATGAATTTTGGCATCTTCCTCCCGCCCAAAAAACTCTATCGCCGAAAACTTTGGGGCAATCGCACCAACACCGACATCAATGAATGGTCCATCGCGCCTTGGGCTGTGGGAATGCAGATAGCGGGCCAGATTTTCCTTGCCGCAGCCCGGCTCGCCGATGAGTAAAACGCGGGCATCGTGCTGTCCCAACCGACGGGCTTGCTCACGGAGCCTCTCCATGACAGCGCTTTTGCCAATGGGTTCGACCAACGCCTCCACACGTCGTTTGAGTCCGATGTTTTCCCGCTTCAGCCGCACGTTTTCCAACGCCCGTTCCACCGTGACCAGTAGTTTAGCCAACGACAATGGCTTCTCAAGAAAATCGTAGGCGCCAAGCCGGGTTGCTTCCACCGCCGTCTCCACCGTTGCGTGTCCAGACATCATGATCACAGGGGATGCGCTCTGATCCTCATTCAGCCAAAATTTTAGCAGGGTGATGCCGTCTTCATCAGGCATCCAAATGTCCAGCAGGATCAGGTCGGGGCGGCGCGTTGCCCTTAGCGCACGGGCGCTTGCGCCATTATGGGCAACAGCCACTTCATAATCTTCGTCTTCGAGAATTTCCTGCAACAATTGGCGAATGTCAGGCTCGTCATCCACAACCATGATATAGGCTTTAGCCATGGACGACTCCTTCCCGTGCCATATCCGCAAGAGGCAGACGAATGACGAACCCGGCGCCACCCTGAAGGGTTTGGTCCAGATGGATGGAACCCCCGTGCTCTTCGATAATCTTCTTGACGATGGCAAGGCCCAGCCCCGTCCCCTTGGTCTTGGTGGTGACGTAGGGGTCGAAAATGCGCTCAGCCTGACCGGGGGCGATGCCGGGTCCATCATCCCTTAGCAGTATTTCGACAAAGGCATTGCCGCTTACTTGAGTCAAATGCGTGTTGATAAACATAGTTCCTGGCACTCCTGGGGTAATTGCCTCCTGGGCATTTTTGATCATATTGTGCAAAACTTGGCGCATTCGCACAGGGTCGGCGAAAACCTTAGGCAAATTCTTTTCCAAGACCATCGTAAACTCCATGCCCGATTGGGAAGGATACAATGCGACCACCTCCTCAATGAGTAGGCGAAGATCGACCGGTTGTGGATTGATGACAGAGGGTTTGGCATATTCGGCAAAGGCGTTCACCATGCTTTTCATTGCCTCCACCTGTTGGACGATGGTTCGAGTGGAACGGTCAAGCACCTCGGCATCAGCTTCGCCCAGGCTTTTTGAAAGCTTATGTTTGAGCCGTTCGGCGGAAAGCTGTATCGGTGTCAACGGATTTTTAATCTCATGTGCCAGCCTTTGGGCCACCTCGCCCCAAGCCGCCCGACGCTGGGCTTGGAGCAGCGCGGACACGTCGTCAAACACCACGACTGCACCCTGCCACGCCCTGCCGACGTCAAACAGGGGTGTGCCACGGCAAAATAGGTCCTGCCGCCCATAGGGTCCGTTGAAATGGACCTCTTCACGCCATGGTTTTTCACGGATCAAACGCTCTCCGATAAATCCCATCAATTCACCAAGGTGGGGATACGCCTCGGCCAACCCCGGCAACGGCGTATTGATTAAACCGACTACATCAATATGAAGGATAGTGTCTGCGGCAAGATTTGCCGTCTGTAAACGCAAATGGCCGTCGAAGCTCATCACTCCAGAAGACAAGTTGGCCAGCACCGTTTCCAGGTAAGCGCGCTGGCGCTCCACTTCGACCTTGGAAATATGCGCCTCATCCCTGGCCCTGGCAATCTTGGCGGTCATGGCGTTAAAAGACTCCACTAGAAAACCCAGTTCGTCTTTACTCTTTACCGGCAGGCGCTTTTCATAATTACCCTCTGCCACCGCACGGGTGCCCTCCGCTAGACGGCGGACCGGGGCGACTATCCGGCGGATGCTGACAAAGGCCCCCCAGATTGCCGCCAACAGGCTAAGCAGCAACACCAGCGACAGCGTCAATGCGAAGGTGCCCTTAAGGTGACTGCGCAGGAAAATTAATTTTTTGTAGTGGGCATGTGCCGATTCGACAGTGTCGCCCAATTCCGCCAGTCGTTTGGGTACTGGAAATATCGCCTGGAGATAATAATTTTCATCGCGGCCATTAACCAAGACCACTGCACGGATTTTCATGCCTTCGCCAGCGGTGGGTTCCAATCCGACGTAGGATTTGTCTTGCCGCAGTTGTATAAGTATGCCCTCGCCGGGCAAATCGGGAACGATATTGTCGGAACTTGAACCGCTGGATACGATGACCCGGCCTTTTTTGTTGAATACTGTCAACTCGCCTTCGATGGGATTTTCGTAAACTTCACTGAGTGTAATCCCTACCATGGAGGCAGGCATGTTTTCCAAGTGGCTGGCTACCTGTTCGGTCTGTTTCAAAAGCCCCCTCTCCCGTTCGTCCAGAGCAGAACGGCTCAATTCAAGGGCATCATCCATGGCCTGGTCAATGCGGACATCGAACCAACTGTCGATGTTTTGCTGTAGAAATTGCATGGAGAAATAAAAAACAATAGCCGCAGGGGCCAAGGCCAGTAGGATGAACAAAAACACCATCCGTGCAGTCAGTAGCGAACCTGCCGCCTTTCTTTTGAGTTGCAGCAACAACCAGTAAACATTGGCACCGACAAGCCCTAACAACAACACCGAACCGAGTGCGTTGATCAATAGCAGCCATGAATACATCTCCCCAAGCCGTGACGAGTCTTGGGTGGCGGAACTCATCAAGTGCAACGACGCGACGATGGCCGCGAACAGCACCAAGATGTAAAGGCCCAAAGGCGGCCTCAGTTTACGAAGGTCCATTTGTATTGCGGACTGGATAGATGCCAAGCAGGGCTTATGTAAGCCACTGGACGTAATGGCAAGGGCAGTGATTCGATATCCAACCCCACCGTGAGGATGGCTCCATAGCGCTCTCCTTGTTTCAGGAGCGCCGATTGCATAACCGGCATTCCCCGGATTGATCCCATCGTTTCGAGCAGGGCATTGAAGCTGACAAAATTTCGCGGGGGGGTACTGTTGTCATAGATGATTTGGTAAAACTTGGATAAGGAATGGTAGTCGATGCGATAAGAAAATTTTTCGTCCAGCAAAGTCTTCCGCCACCACCAGCCGGATTCCTGCTTGATAATTAAGTGCAATACTAGATCCAGGGGAACTCCATTCCGAAGCGCGTCAATAGCGGGTTCGCTGAAGCGATAGTCGATATCGGCATCCAACGTATACATTTGTCCCGACTCGTCCAGTAGCAATTCGGCGCGCTGGATATTGAAACCATAACCATCCGCATTAACCCATGTAGAAACAAGCGGCATTAGCAAAGCGCTTAGAACCATTAAGCTTCGCAGCTTCAAAATTAGGTTGTGCTCTAATGACATTTCGTTAGGCATGCGTAATAAAACCCATCCATTCCGTCATCTCCACTAAGAATCTGGCATCCATGCAGACGGGGGCTGCCCCATGCAGATTCAATGGGTACTTCCCTCGCATCGGGATGGTTCTGTAGAAATGTCTCGATTTGTGTTTCATTTTCCTCTTTCAGTATGGAGCAAGTTGCATAAACAAGAAGCCCGTCCTTTTTCAGCATTGTCCAAACACTAGCAAGGATGCGGCGTTGCAAATCCACCAGTTTGGCTATGTCTACGGGCTGGCGCAACAATTTGATGTCAGGGTGACGGCGAATCACGCCAGTGGCGGAACAAGGCGCATCCAGCAAAATGCGGTCAAACGGCTTGCCGTCCCACCATGCCTCGATTTTGGCGGCATCCGCACAAACAACGGTGGCATCAAGACTGGCGCGGACAAGGTTTTCCTTCATTTTAGCAAGTCTTTCCGCGGCAATGTCCAGTGCAACGACCTCCCCTAGGTCAGAGTGGCTTTCCAATATGTGCAAGGTCTTGCCTCCAGGCGCGGCGCAAACGTCCAAAACCCTATGCGTTGGTTCAAGCCTAAGTAGCCCGACAGCCAATTGTGCCGCCTCATCCTGGACGGAAACCGCGCCTTTTGCAAATCCTGGCAAGCTTTGCACCGAAACAGGGGCTTCCAGAGTTATACCAGAAGCAGCGAATCGGCACGGGTGTGCCACTATGCCAGACTCAGCCAAGCTGCCTAAATAGCCCGTGCGGCTTCCCTGCTTCAAATTGACGCGCAAAGTCATTGGCGGTTGCCAATTGGCCTGTTCCAAGATAGTTTCCCACTGCTTGGGCCAATTCTTGCGGATCTTTCCGATCAGCCAGCCGGGATGGGAGAAAGTGGCGGATTCATCCCTGTCGGCGAGTGCTAAAAGATGCCCCCTTTCCCTTTGGAAGCGGCGCAAGACAGCGTTTACCAATGGCTTTGCCCAAAGTTTGTCCCCTAAAGCGGAGACCGTTTCGGATACTGCCGCATGCGGTTTGACCCTCGTATACTCCAGTTGGTATAAGCCAAGCAGTGCGAGCAGCCTGACCTCCTGGTTTCGGATGGGTTTGGGCGCTAGTTGCCTAAGGATGAAGTCAAGCCTGAAATACCAGCGTGTCACGCCAAAACACAGCGCTTGTACGAATGCCCGGTCATTATCGAGTGATATTTTCGGCAAGATTTCTTCCAGCGCGTCGGTAAGGGACTTGCCCTCGACAATCACCTGCGCCAATACATTCGCTGCCAATGTGCGGGTATTCAAGTGCCTACGCCAAAATGCATATTTTTCACCGGGTGGGAGTTGAGAAAATCGGCAGCAGCAAGCCGTCTGCCACCGGGAAGTTGCAGTTCTAGCAAGCGAAGCAAACCTTCTCCCGTGGCCACGTCTAAGGTTTTGCGATCAGACAAAACCTCGCCGGGCTTTCCGTAAGACTCGTTGTCAAGCGCCTCTGCGCGCCAGATACGCAGTGTTTCTCCTTGGTAAACAGTTTCCGCCACAGGCCAAGGATTAAACGCCCTGACCTTTCTTTCCAAGCAGGCAGCAGGAAGCGTCCAATCAATGGTTGCCTCGCCCTTTTCAAGTTTACTCGCATAGGTGGCAAGTGATTCGTCTTGATTTTCTGCTTTTAGCATACCAGTTTCAATTCCTGGCAGACACTGTTCCAACGCGTCGGCACCTAAAACCGCCAGCCGGTCATACAATTCCGCAGAGGTTTCCAACGGCTGTAGCGGGGTCGCCACCTTGAGCAACATAGGCCCGGCATCCATTTTAGGTTCAAGGAACATGATGGTGACCCCTGTTTCCGCATCACCGGCCATGATCGCGCGTTGTATGGGTGCCGCTCCGCGCCAGCGGGGCAGCAATGACCCATGGACGTTGACACAGCCAAACCGTGGAGTTTCCAAGATGTCTTTGGGCAACATCAACCCGTAAGCGACCACCACCATTAAATCGGCCCCAAATGCGGACAGTTTTTTGTGTTCATCCGCTGATTTCAAGCTGATGGGCTGGCAAACCGGTATCCCGCAGGAAAGTGCCAATGCCTTGACCGGGCTGGGCCTGTCCTTGCGACCCCTGCCCGCCGGCCGATCCGGCTGGGTATAAACACCCACAATCTGATGCTCCGAGGCAAGCAGCATTTCCAGGCTGGGTATGGAAAATTCCGGGGTTCCAGCGAAAAGGATTTTCATAATACGGAGTTTTTCAATTCGGTTTTGGGCGCTTTCTGGCGGCGGTCTTTTTCTAGCTTTTTCCTTGCGCGGTGTCGCTTTAACGGTGAAAGATGATCAACAAAGAGCTTGCCTTCGAGATGGTCGATTTCATGTTGGATACAGACGGCGAGCAAGCCATCGGTCTCCAATTCAAAATAGTCACCATCATATCCCAAGGCTTTTACCTTGACTTTTTCCGCCCGTGCGACCTTTTCAAAGACCCCCGGCACGGAAAGGCAACCCTCGTCCATTTCCTCGTTGCCGCTCGTCCAGACGATCTCGGGGTTGACTAGCCTTAGTGGGGCATTCTTTTCCTCTGATATATCAATGACAATCACACGCTTTAGCCGATTCACCTGGACCGCCGCCAATCCAATCCCCGGTGCAGCGTACATGGTCTCTAGCATATCATCCATTAGGGTACGGATTGAATCATCAACCCCTTCTACTGGTAGTGCTTTTTTCCGCAGTCGGGGGTCTGGATATTCGAGAATTGGGAGAATGGCCATGGTTTAGAAGCAAGAGCAAGGTTTAGGAATTTTGAATTCTAGCCGAATTCGTCTAGACTTTGAATGTTTGAAATAAATATAGCGTTGGAATGTCCGGCTATGCATTATTTTTTTAAAGTGGTTAACACCCTTTGGGAACTGCGCCGGTTGATGAATCATATTACAGCGCACCCGCACCGAAAAAGGCAAATATAGTGGCATCTATGAGATTGAGGAATTTAATCTGTTTTTGTTTGTTATGCATTTCGGGCTTCTCCGAAGCCACCGAAGTCCAGTTAAATCCAGATCATCCGGAACATTATACTGTGACCGAGGGGGACACTCTATGGGACATTGCCGGCAAATTTTTAGCAAAGCCATGGCAATGGCCGGAAATCTGGCACGAAAATCCGCATATTGCCAACCCGCATTGGATCTACCCGGGTGACGAATTAGTTTTGGACATTGCCGATGGCAGGCCTCGCTTACAGGTGGCCCGGCGGTTTCAAGACACACCCCGTTATTCAAAGTCACGCCCCGATGAGGTCAGGCTTGTTCCCACCATTAGGCGGGAACCGCTTCAGCAAGCCATTCCGACGATTCCTCTGAACGCCATCCAACAATTTTTGATGCAAACAAATGTTGTGGGAATGGGCGAAATGGACAATGCGCCTTACGTTGTCGATTTTGCCGACGAACATATTTCAGGCGGTGCGGGAGACCGTATCTATGTGCGCGGCATGCCTGAAAACTCGCAATTAGGCTACATGGTTTTCCGCTCTGGCCCACCCTACAAGGATGCAGAAACAAAGGAAGTTCTCGGCTTCGAGGCTCTATATGTCGCCGATGTTGAATTTCAATCCTTTGGGGACCCCTCCACCCTGTTAATTACAAAAAGTAATCGGGATGTCAGAATAGGGGACCGCATAATGCCCGTGGCCCGCGAAAAGTTGCAGATGGACTTCAGACCCCATGCCCCCTCGACCCCAGTCAATGGACATATCATCTCGGTAGTGGACGGCGTGTCCCAAATCGGCCAATATAGTATCGTGGTTATTGACCGTGGCACGGCTGATGGCTTAGAAATTGGGCATGTGTTGGAGATTCGCAGAAGCCGCAAGGCTATCATCTACACGACCAACACCAATGAAACGATTAATATTCCTAATGAAAAAGAGGGTTTGCTAATAATTTTCCATCCCTATGAGCGGGTCAGCTTTGGCGCTGTCCTAAATGCGACCCGTGCCATCCAACTCAACGATGCCGTACAGAATCCGAATTGAAAACATCAAGCAAACCAACTGAACTGAATTTCCAGCTTGGCCTGCTGCGGACTCCGCGGGTGGGGCCGCGGACCTACAGGCTGCTGGTCGAACGCTTTGGTTCGCCCGGACAAATATTCGGCGCTTCCACCGGCACCCTTGCAACACTGGGTTTGGCCATGGAGACCTTGGAGTGGCTTAAGAAGCCTGACTGGAAAAAGGTGGAGAACGATTTGCGTTGGCTTGAAATCGAAGGGAATCACTGCTTGGATTCACAGACCTTAGCCTATCCCCAAATACTTGGCGAAATCGCTGACCCACCGCCGTTGATTTTTGTCCGCGGCGATGTTTCAGCGTTGTCCTGTCGGCAAATTGCAGTGGTCGGAAGCCGTAACCCATCTCCGGTCGGAGTGAAAATCGCCAAGGATTTTTCCCGCGCACTGACTGAAACTGGCTTTGCCGTAACCAGTGGTTTGGCCTTGGGAATAGATGCATCCGCCCATCTGGGCGCTTTGGAGAATGGCGGCATTACCGTGGCCGTCGCGGGTACGGGGCTGGATCAAGTCTATCCGCGCAGCCACCAAGAACTGGCCAATGCCATCGTGGCGCAGGGCGGGGCGTTGGTCTCTGAGTTTCCAACCCTAACGCCTCCCCAAGCCGGAAACTTTCCCCGCCGAAACCGTATTATCAGTGGGCTCTCACTAGGTGTCCTAGTCGTTGAGGCAGCGTTGCGCAGCGGCTCCCTGATTACGGCCCGCTTGGCACTGGAACAAGGGCGTGAAGTTTTTGCCGTGCCGGGGTCCATCAATAACCCTTTGGCTCGGGGTTGCAACGCCTTAATCAAACAAGGTGCCAAACTTGTGGAAACGGTGGACGACATATTGGACGAATTCGCATTCTCCAGTTTTCCTGCCAAACCCCAGGTTATCCGGCAACCGCCTAGCGACGATCTCGACAGCGAATGCCATTCGCTGTTGAAATATATTGCGTATGCCCCAACCTCCGTGGATACTCTAGTGGCGGCGACGGGAAATACGCCGGAAGCCATCGCTTCTTGGTTGCTCTTGTTGGAACTACAGGGCTATATTGTTCCAGCCGACGGCGGCTACATTAGGTCACGGTGAAACTCCCTAGCCCCCTTTAATCGAGATCGAGAATGAAAGAGAACGTATTTGATGTGTTGATTTATCTCTTCGAAAATTACATGGACGATGAGATCGAAGCAAACCCAGACCCGGATGCCATCCGCACTGAACTGCTGGAAGCCGGTTTTCCGCACCAAGAGATAAACAAAGCATTCGACTGGCTGGAGTCGCTGACCGAGCAAAAACCCATCCAAAGTTCATCCTTGCCTGCATTCCGTGTCTATTCGACCCAGGAATGTGTAAAACTAGACACCGAATGCCGAGGCTTTTTGATGTTCCTTGAACAATCCACCATCCTCAGCCCTGCCAGCAGGGAGTTGGCAGTCGATCGCGTCATGGCATTGAATGAAGAAACCATATCGTTGGAAAACCTGAAATGGATCGTTCTGATGGTCCTGTTTAGCCAACCCAATGAGGAAATCGCTTTCGCCCGCATGGAGCATTTGGTTTACGAGTCGCTACCCAGTTATGTGCATTGAGTGGTACTCTCCTAAAAAGCTTTTTCTCGCATCAACCGAACCGACAAGCGACAAATGAGTCATAACCTCGTCATTGTAGAATCACCGGCCAAGGCCAAGACTATTGAAAAATATCTGGGCAAAGACTTTAAAGTCCACGCCTCCTATGGTCATGTGCGCGATCTTGTGCCCAAGGAAGGCGCTGTCGATCCCGATCATGATTTTTTCATGAAATATGAAATCATCGAGAAAAACCTCAAACATGTTCAAACTATAGCCAATGCAGCCCAAAAAGCCGATGCAATCTATTTGGCAACCGACCCTGACCGCGAAGGAGAGGCCATTTCTTGGCATCTCTATGAACTTCTAAAAGAAAGAAACCTGTTGGAAAACAAGCCAGTGTATCGCGTGGTGTTCCATGAGATCACCAAGCGGGCCATCACTGAAGCCATTGAGCACCCAGGTTTGCTTTCGGAGCCTCTCATCAATGCCCAGCAAGCACGCCGCGCCTTGGATTATTTGGTCGGCTTCAAACTCTCCCCCCTGTTGTGGAAAAAAATCCGTCGCGGTCTTTCCGCAGGTCGTGTCCAAAGCCCCGCACTGCGCATGATCGTGGAGAGGGAACTGGAAATAGAAGCGTTTAAAACCCAAGAGTACTGGTCTATCGAAGCGGCTGCACAAACCGAAGCGCAAAGCTTCAAAGCTCGCTTGATCCATTACGACGGTGTCAAATTGGAGCAATTCAGTATTGCCGATGAAGTGCAGGCACACAGCATCCGCGATTCCTTGTTGAAGGCCAGCGGTGGGAAATTGGATGTGTCCAAGGTCGATGAAAAGGAACGCAAGCGTAACCCGGCGCCACCCTTCATCACCTCAACCTTGCAACAAGAAGCCGCACGCAAGCTGGGCTTCACCACCCGCCGTACTATGACAGTGGCTCAACAGTTGTACGAAGGCATAGACTTAGGTGGGGAAAGTGTCGGATTGATTAGCTACATGCGCACCGATTCGGTCAATTTGGCAGAGGAAGCCCTCAAGGATATCCGTGAATTGATTGCCAGCCGATTCGGCCAGAAAAACCTGCCCGACCAACCCCGGTTCTATAAAACTAAGAGCAAAAATGCCCAAGAGGCGCATGAAGCGATCCGCCCAACGTCGGCGCAAAGATCACCGGAAACTGTCAAGTCGCATTTGACCGTTGACCAATTCAAGCTCTACACGCTTATCTGGAAACGCACGATTGCCTGCCAGATGATTAATGCCATCATCGGTACTGTGGCGGTTGATTTGGCCTGCGGCGATGGAAGCCTGTTTCGCGCGAACGGTTCAACGGTGATTGACCCTGGTTTCATGGCCGTCTACTTGGAAGGCCGTGACGACGACGCGTCTGGCGAAGACGACGAAAGCTACCTGCCGCCTCTCAAAGAAGGGCAGCAGGTCGAATTGTTAGATCTCATCGCGGGGCAACACTTCACCCAGCCGCCGCCGCGTTACACTGAGGCCAGCCTAGTCAAGACCCTTGAGGAATATGGCATTGGTAGGCCATCCACCTATGCCGCTATCATTTCCACACTACAGCAGCGGCATTATGTCATGCTGGAAAGCAAGCGATTTTCACCGACTGATGTAGGCCGTATTGTCAATAAGTTCCTAACCGAACATTTCACCCGCTATGTCGATTACAATTTCACCGCCAACCTCGAAGACGAATTGGATGCCGTCTCGCGTGACGAAAAAGCCTGGAAACCCTTGCTAAGAGAATTCTGGGGGCCATTTATCGCCCTTATCGAAGACAAAGACGAATCCCTCAAGCGTGCCGACGTGACCCATGAGGCTATCGAAGAACTTTGTCCTGAATGTGGCGGCCCTTTGTCCATCCGCTTAGGCCGCAACGGACGGTTCATAGGCTGTAACAGCTACCCGACTTGCAAATACACCCGCAACCTCGACGGCGACCCCAAGCAAGCAGAGCCTGAGGTGATTGAAGGAAGAACCTGTCCGAAATGCAACTCCCCGCTGGTGTTGAAAACCGGTCGATTCGGCAAATTCGTAGGGTGCAGTGGCTATCCCGCCTGCAAACACATTGAACCATTGGAAAAGCCCGAAGATTCCGGCGTCCAATGTCCGGAATGTAAAAAAGGCAGCCTTATCAAACGCAAGTCGCGGTTCGGAAAGCTATTCTATTCCTGTTCCACCTACCCTACTTGCAGCTATGCCGCCTGGAACCCGCCGATTTCTGAGCCATGCCCGAATTGCGGATGGCCGATACTGACCATAAAGACCACCAAGCGGCGGGGCGTGGAGAAGGTTTGCCCACAAAAAGAATGCGGCTACGCCACACCTTACGAGGGTGATCCGACGGACGCGGCAATGGCCTGATACGGGAATGGCACTACGCATGGGTTGGATTTCGAATCTGCGCCTTAAACTAGCCGCAAAGCAATTGCACGAGGGTAAACTCCTGGCCTATCCCACAGAGGCCGTGTGGGGCCTTGGATGCGACCCCTTGAACGGGCGGGCCGTAGCCGGATTGCTGGCGTTGAAAGGACGGTCGGCTGCGAAGGGGCTGATTTTAATCGCCGCCGATTTTGAACAGGTCGAGACTTTTTTGGACATAAAAAACCCGCAGATGAAAAGTAAGCTGCTCGCCAGTTGGCCTGGCCCGGTGACCTGGGTTGTCCCTTGCGCCCCCCAAACCCCTGCATGGTTGCGGGGAAACCGCGACACATTGGCTGTTAGGGTCACCGCCCACCCGATTGCATCGTCGTTATGCCGTGCTTTCGGTGGCGCAATCGTATCCACTAGCGCCAATCCTAGCGGTGTACGGCCCGCCAAGACGCAACTCAAGGTCCGTTGCTACTTCCCCGACACTTCATTGAATTTTCTACCAGGGTCAATCGGCGGCCAAGACCGCCCCACAGTCATTTTTGATGCCAGAAGCGGGGGCAAATTGCGCTAAAATAGTCGAGAGCAACCAATTAAACTTGACACAAACCATGTGGATTCAATAGGATTCGCGTGTTTATTATAACAAATACGGGATAACCGCTCGCCAGCGGAGACAATAAGTGACGATTACAAGCCCCCAACAAACCTCTTCGACATCGGCCAATCGGCCCAGCCAAGACTATGCGTGCATAAAAAGGCTCGTCGAAGCGGAAATGACCGAAGTCAATAAACTCATCATCCGCGAACTGAGTTCCGATGTTGTATTGATAAACCAGATTGGCCACTACATTGTCAGCAGCGGGGGTAAACGCCTGCGCCCGGTGCTGTTGCTACTCGTCGCCAAAGCTTTAGGCTACAGTGAGGAGGAGCATATCACCCTCGCAGCGGTCATTGAATTTATCCACACTGCAACCTTGTTGCACGATGATGTGGTGGACGAATCTTCGATGAGGCGCGGTCAAGACACGGTCAATGAATTGTGGGGGAACTCCGCCAGTGTCTTGGTGGGGGATTATCTTTATTCGCGATCTTTTGAGCTGATGGTCAGCGTAAACAAGATGCGCATCATGGAAATCCTTTCCCGGACTACCACGGCCATTGCCGAGGGCGAGGTGCTGCAATTGCTCAATTGCAATAACCCATCAACGAACGAACAAAAATACCTGCAAGTCATTTCCCGCAAAACTGCCATCTTGTTCAGTGCGGCTGCCCAACTTGCCTCTGTGCTAGTCGGTGCGCCTGAAGACATTGAAAACTGCCTTAAGGAATATGGCCTGAGGTTGGGCATCGCCTTCCAACTCGTTGATGATGCTTTGGACTACAAGGCTGACCCAGAGGATTTGGGTAAAAATTTAGGCGACGACTTGGCCGAGGGTAAGCCTACCCTGCCTCTAATTTATGCCATTGAACACGGCAGTGAACAGCAGGCAGAGTTGCTACGCCACACCATCAAGGAAGGCGATAGAAACCGGTTCAAAGAAGTTTACGAGATCATTGAGTCTACCCAGGCAATCGAGTATACTATCAGTCGCGCAAAGGAAGAAGCCAACAAGGCCATTGAAGCACTAGACTGCCTTGAGCAGTCCGCATACAAAGAAGCCCTTATCCAGCTTGCGCAATTCTCGGTAGAAAGAAGCTATTGAATTGTCACCATCACGGGGTGTAGCTCAGCCTGGTAGAGCACTGCTTTCGGGAGGCAGTGGCCGGAGGTTCGAATCCTCTCACCCCGACCACACAATCATACAGTTACGCCAACCCCTGAGGTTAGCTGCGTAACTTTTTGCGTAAATCCTTTTGGCCTTGGTCATCGTTCAGCCTACCAAATGGGGAGTGCGGCGACTCGTCGACGCTTTTCCAACCATGCGGCGACGAGTCGCCACAAACTCATTCATCGGGCTGAACGATGACCAAGGCCGATGTGCGACTATCCCGACCTACAGCAAATAGATATTTTTAGCGTGAAATGGGTGTAGAAGCGTAACTGGCTTCATTTCAGCCTTGAAAACATGGATCAACAAAACTTCGCCTCCTTCATTTGGAACATAGCCGACTTGCTCTTGGGGCGTTTCAGACCCTCTGAATATGGCCGGATCGTTTTACCCTTCACCGTGCTGAGGCGGCTTGAATGCGTGTTGGAGCCGACGCGGGAACAAGTGCTGTCACGCTATGAAGCCATCAAGGGTTTGGGGCTTAATCTCGACCTGATCCTGCCGGATGTAGCTGGCGTTCGTTTCTACAACATCAGCGCCCACACCCTGGCAACGGTTGGCACCTCCGGCACAAAGGCCAATTTAGAAGACTACATTGCCAAATTCTCAGCGAATGCCCGACAGATATTCGAACATTTCGCCTTCGACGAGTGGTTGGTCAAGCTGGAAAGTGCCAATTTACTCTATCTGGTGACGCAGAAATTCGCCACCATCGACCTCCACCCGGATGTCATCACCAATCATGAAATGGGCTTGGTTTTCGAGCATCTGATTCGGAAATTCGCCGAATCCTCCAATGATGACGCAGGGCAATTCTTCACCCCGCGTGACGTGGTGCGGCTGACGACGACCTTGGTGATTTCCCCGCATCGACAGGCGCTGATGCAAGAGGGCATCATCCGCACGATTTATGACTGTGCAGCCGGAACCGGCGGCTTCCTGTCTTCCGGCATCGAGTTGGTGGAAGAATGGAACCCCGCCGCCAGCATCACGCCTTATGCCCAGGAACTCAACCCGGAAACCTACGCCATCGCCGTAGCCGACAAGCTCATCAAAGGCTACGACACTAAAAACATCAAGTTAGGCAACACCCTCTCCAACGATTTGCTGCCATTTGACAGGTTTGATTATTGCCTAGCCAATCCACCTTTTGGCGTGAAGTGGGAAAACGTGCAAACGCAAGTGCAAAAGGAACACGATAGTGAGGGCTACACTGGCCGGTTTGGGCCGGGCCTTCCGCGCATTGGGGATGGCTCGCTGCTGTTCTTGATGCATCTTTTGTCCAAGCGCAAACCTGTGGCGGAGGGCGGGACGCGCATCGGCATTGTGCTGTCTGGCTCGCCGCTGTTCAATGGCGGGGCGGGTTCGGGCGAATCGGAAATCCGCCGTTGGATTTTGGAACAAGACTGGCTGGAAACCATCGTCGCCCTGCCGAATGATTTGTTCTACAACACCGGCATCGGCACTTATGTCTGGATACTCTCCAATCATAAAGAGGACCGCCGCCGGGGCAAGGTGCAATTGATAGACGCTTCGGGCTTGTACGCCACCATGGGCAAATCTTTGGGCAGCAAGCGTAAATATGTGAGCGACGACCAAATAGCCGAAATTGCCCACTTGCACGGGCAATTCGCGGCAAGCCCGATTGCCAAGATTTTCGACACCATTGATTTTGGCTACCGGCGCATCACGGTTGAGCGTCCGCTGCGTCTGCGGGTCAGGCTGGACGGACAACGCATTGACAGCATACGCCATCTGCCAGAATTGCAAAGCTATATGCAATGGATGGAAGAGCATTTCGGGCGTGAATGTCATAACAGCATCGAAAAAAATAAAGCTCAAATCACCGATCATGTCCATGCCGCGCTTGGCCTAACTGCCGACACGCCCAAGGAGGAACGGAAAAAGCTGGAAAAAGACGCACTAACCATTCTGAAAAAACTGCTGGATCAAAAGGCTTGGCAACGGCGCATCCTATTGAGCGAAGCTGTCCGCGGTTTTTGGGCTGAGTCCAAACAAAGCGAGTGGGATGATTACAACCAGTTCGAGCAAACTTTCCGCCACCCTATTCAAAAAAGTGACAAGGCGACAACATTGACTGCCGCCGACATCAAGCATTTGCGGCTATGGCTCACCGAGAAAGACCCGGAATGCGCCCCGGTCATTGCCGAGACCATCCAGGCCAAAACCGGACAAGATACCCTGTTTGGCTATTTCCCACACGAAGATGGCAAAGCCCGCGTCTATGAGCCCGACCCGGACCTGCGCGAATTCGAGAACGTGCCGTTAAAGCAAGACATCCGCGACTACTTCACCGGCAAAGTGCTGCCGCATGTACCGGATGCCTGGATAGACGCGGGCAAACGCGACCCAAAAGACAAAGGCATTGGAATAGTCGGCTATGAAATCAATTTCAACCGTTATTTCTATCAATACCAGCCTCCGCGTCCGCTGGCCGAGATTGATGCCGAATTGAAGGCAGTGGAAGCGGAAATTGCCGCGCTGTTGGGCGAGGTGACGGCTTAAGGGTTGACGAAAGAAGCCCCGTCCCGGCTACAATGGTATCGTTCCCACGCTCTGCGTCACTGCCATTAAGTTAAGAAAAAACTTGTCGTTCCGGCAGGGTTCGCCGGAACCTAGGCTCCATGGATGGCATAGATTGTTGGCATCCCTGCAATCTGGATTCCGGCGGTCCATGCCGGAATGACGGCTTAACTTAATGGCATTGACGCTCTGCGTGGGAATGCCTCCGGCGACGCTCCAGCGTCGGAGGTATCGAACCGCTGGAGCGGTAAAGGCTGCATTCCCACGCTGGAGCGTGGGAACGATCAAAATTTAATTCAGGAGGCAAACCATGCAAGCCATCGAATTTGAAGCCATTGCCCACCAGCACACCATCCATGTCCCCGATATCGTGCCGGATGGGGTGATGCTGCGCGTGTTGTTGCTACTCGACGAAAACATGCATAGCCCCCCTAAACCATCGGAACAGACCACCGACAGTGCAGAGGGAGAGGCATTGAAAGCCTTGTTGGCTGCCATGCCGGATGTTGGCGATGATGAAGATTTCTACCGCCCATTGGATTATGGAAGGAATATACTATGAAGTTAACCCCTCGCTTAAATCAAAAGATTACCCAAGCCGTGCAAACTTCCATGCGCATTGAGGGTTGCCAAACCACAGCCTCCCCAGAAGTCAAAAAACGCGCAAAAGAATTAATGGAAAAACACAATGTCCAAGTATCAGTTCAGAGAAAGTGACATCTACTTGCCGGGTACTAACATTCCTCGTAACCGTATGGATATCACCGACCCTGAGCTTTTGCATGTTATTGAAGAAGAACTTTTGCAAACTGCTTTTGGTCTATTTTTAGCGGATATGGATGACACCCTTCGTTTTGATGAAGCCTATTTCAAGGCACTGCACCGCCAGACCTTTTCCGCGTTATACGAATGGGCGGGGGAATATAGAATCGTCAACATGGGCAAGGGGGATTCGTTGTTTTGTCAAGCGGAATTTTTGCCCAAAGAATCCAAGCGGATTTTTCAGCGATTGGAGCATGAGAATTTTCTCAAAGCGGCTGCCGGTTGGAGCAAAGGCCAGTTCGCCGACCAGTTAGCTTACTTCCAGTGCGAACTGATTGCACTGCATCCGTTTTACGAGTTGAATGGTCGTATCACCCGCTTATTTTTTGATCTGATTGCGGTATTCAATGGCTATGATCCAATTGATTACAGCCATGCCATACACCTTGCTGATAAAAATACAAGCAGTTATATTCAAGCCTCAATTGAATGTGTTCAACAGGCCAATAATACCCCTCTTCGACAGATTATTTTTGAAGGATTGAAGAAATCTGAGGGAAATCCATGAGTGATTACAAGCCTTATCCGGCATACAAAGATTCCGGGGTGGAGTGGTTGGGGAAAGTGCCGGATGGGTGGAAAGTAAAACCGCTTTGGACAGTAACTACTGTCAATAATGATGAGCGCGATAGAAATATTAAAGACCTAGATGAAATTGAATATGTCGATATTTCTTCGGTAACTTTGGAGTATGGAGTTTCAAATCCAACTCGGATGTTGGCAAAGGATGCTCCAAGCCGCGCTCAGCGTAAAGCAAAAAGTGGCGATGTTGTAATATCGACAGTAAGGACGTATCTGCGGGCAATCGGCAAAGTACTTCCAGAACATGAGGCCGCGATTTTCTCAACTGGGTTCGCAATAGTGCGTTCATCAAAAGAAATTACGCCTAGTTTTCTCTATTACGCTTTATTGTCAGAATACTTTCTTTCTGAAGTTGAGGCTCGTTCAAATGGGATAAGTTATCCAGCAATTAATGCTTCTGATCTGTTAAAAATAAACATCGCCGTCCCTCTTCTTGAAGAACAAATAAAACTGACACAACTCCTCGACCGCGAAACCGTCCGCATTGATGCACTGGTGTCCAAGAAAACCCGCTTCATTGAGTTGCTGCGCGAGAAGCGGCAAGCCTTGATTACCCAAGCCGTCACCCGAGGACTAGACCCAACTGTCAAAATGAAGGATTCCGGCGTGGAATGGTTGGGGGAAGTACCGGAACATTGGGAAGTTAGAACGCTTAAATACATTACTAATTTCTGCGGTGGCGGCACTCCTATCAGGGATAACTTGTTATTCTGGAATGGGGATATACCATGGGTTTCGCCCAAAGACATGAAAGTCGAAGCAATTTGTGAAACCGAAGAAAATATTACTCAAGCTGGCTTATTAAACAGTGCCGCTAGACTTGTGCCACCCAATCAGATTTTGCTTGTAGTCCGTTCTGGTATACTTAAGCACACAATTCCAATAGCAATTAACTTAATTCAAGTAGCTTTGAATCAAGACATGAGGGCGTTATTCTTTAATCACAATTTATGCATTGGAAAATTTTTCTTGCGTTGGGTTCAGGGTTTTAATAATGACTTATTACAGGCTTGGCGGAAACAAGGAGCCACAGTAGAAAGTATCGAACAGGATTATCTTTCTGATACGATCATTCCACTTCCTTCGATTGCAGAACAGCAGGGCATAGTTGCCTATCTCGACCATGAAACCACCCGCATCGACTCCCTCATCACCAAAACCCAACACAGCATAAACCTCTTGAAAGAACGCCGTGCCGCGTTGATTACCGCCGCCGTCACCGGGCAGATTGATGTCAGGAACACAGCATGAAATTTGAAACCTTTCAGGCAGGAGTATGGCGGCAGCGTTATCAGTATAAAAGCTTTGAACCTGTGCCAGTAAACCATGAATGGTTATGGGAAGACCCGACCATCAATGCGCTCTTGGAGTCAGCCAACCGGGCGTTAGGAGAACTCAATGCCTTTTCATTGATCGTACCGGATATTGACCTATTCATCGAAATGCACGTTGTCAAGGAAGCACAGACTTCCAGCCGGATTGAAGGCACTCAAACGGGTATTGATGAGGCATTGATGTCAGAAGAACAAATCCAACCGGAGAAGCGCGATGACTGGCGTGAGGTGCGCAATTACATTGATGCAGTGAACGCGGCGATTGCCGAACTGAACTCTTTGCCATTGTCGAATCGACTACTCAAGAAAACCCACGAAATTCTTATGCGTGGAGTGCGTGGCGAACATAAGCAGTCGGGGGAATTCCGGGTAAGCCAAAACTGGATCGGTGGCTCCAATTTGATGGATGCAGTGTTCATTCCCCCACATCCAGACGGAGTGCCAGAGTTGATGGGAGACTTGGAGAAGTTTTGGCATAACGAGGCCATCACTGTACCCCATTTGGTGCGGTTGGCGATCAGCCACTATCAGTTTGAGACCATCCATCCATTTTTGGATGGCAACGGGCGTATTGGAAGGCTGCTGATTCCTTTGTATTTGGTTAATTACGGTTTGCTGGCCAAGCCCTCGCTATATCTTTCTGACTTTTTCGAGCGCAACCGAACCAGCTACTATGACGCCTTGATGCGGGTGCGCGTTTCCAACGACTTGATCCATTGGGTCCGTTTTTTTCTCACCGGAGTGGGGGGGACGGCCACCAAAGGCCGTGAAGTGTTCCGGCAGATTCTAACATTGCGAACTGAAGTGGAGCATGCAGTACTGGGTTTGGGTAAACGTGCCATCAATGCCAGACAAGCACTCAATTTGTTGTACCGAAAGCCGGTTGTTTCGGCAATGGATGTGGAACAAGCGCTATCGGTGAGTTCGCCAACAGCGAATGCCCTCATCCGCGATTTGGAGCGATTGGGAATTCTGCGCGAGATTACCGGCCAGCAAAGGGGGCGGGCTTATGCTTTTGATCGTTACCTTAGATTGTTCGTTAGTTAAGGGAAACGGCTTTCCCTTAACTAAGCGCATCGCTTAATTAAACTTGATAAGGATTCTGTATGCAGCAAACCCACCACGAATGCAAACTGGAACAACATATCGTCGGCCAATTGGAATCCGCCGGCTGGCTGGTCGGGGATTCCGCACACTACGACCCGGCCCGCGCCCTCTACCCGGAAGATGTGTTGGCTTGGCTAAATGAAAGCCAGCCCGAGGTGTGGGACAGGCTGCATAGGCTCCATGGCGCAAATACCGAAACTGCCCTGCTCGACGCACTGCGCAAAGCCTTGGACAGCAAAGACGGCGGCACGGTGGCGGTGTTGCGGCGGGGGTTCTCGCTGGCGGGGGGCGGGGCTTCGCAAGTGGGTGCGGGCAATCTCCAAATGTCCCAAGCCCTGCCGGAAGACGGGCGCAATGAGCAAGTATTAAAACGCTACGCCGCCAATCGCTTACGGGTCGTCGCGCAATTGCGCTATTCGTTGGAGTCCGGCAATTCGATTGATTTGGTGTTCTTCATCAACGGTATAGCCGTTGCCACCGTGGAGCTTAAAACCGACTTCACCCAGTCGGTGGATGCCGCGATGCTGCAATATCGGCAAGACCGCCCGTTGAAGAACGAGAACACCGGAAGGGTGGAGCCGCTGCTGGCATTCAAACATGGGGCGGTGGTGCATTTCGCGATGAGCGATAGCGACATTCGCATGACGACCCGGCTGGCCGGCGAGTCCACGGTGTTTCTGCCGTTCAACCAAGGTAATGACGGCGCGGCGGGCAACCCACTTAGCAATATTGGCGGTTATCCGGTGAGCTATTTTTGGCAACGGGTATTGGTCCGCGACAACTGGTTGCGCATCTTCCACCGTTTCGTGGTGCTGGAAAAGAAACCGGCTGAGGATGCCAGTGGCAGGCCATACACCAAGGAAACCCAACTATTTCCACGCTTCCACCAGTGGGAAGGCGTGGGCAAGATCGTTGAAGCGGTGCGGCTGGAAGGGGTGGGGCAACCGTATTTGATCCAGCACAGCGCCGGTTCCGGCAAGACCCACACGATTTCTTGGACGGCGCATGAACTGATCCGCCTACGCCGACCGGATGGCGAGCCTTACTTCCATAGCGTCATCGTCGTGACCGACCGCACGGTGCTGGACCAGCAGTTGCAGGAGGCGATTGTGCAAATCGAGCATCAAACCGGCGTGGTCTGTGCGATTGACAAGCAGAAGTCGGGCAAGCCGAAAAGCCAGCGGCTGGCGGAGGCGATGTTGTCCGGTGCGCCGATTATTGTGGTGACGCTGCAAACCTTCCCCTATGCCCAAAACCTGATCCTGAGCGAAAAAAACCTCCGCGACCGTCGCTTTGCCATCCTGATTGATGAAGCGCACAGCAGCACTGGCGGCAGCACGGCGGATGATTTGCGTTATGTGCTGACCGGACAGAGCGAGGAGGAATGGGAAAAGCTGTCCAAGGAAGAACGCCTGTCTGTGTGGCAATCCTCCCGCCAGCGTCCCGGCAATGCCAGTTACTTTGCCTTTACAGCGACCCCTAAGCATTCCACCCTGTCGCTGTTTGGCCGGCCAAAAAATCCTAGCCTGCCACCATCAGCCATCAACCCGCCTGTGCCGTTTCATCTTTACACTATGCAACAGGCCATTGAGGAGGGGTTTATTTTGGATGTGTTGCAGAATTATATTCACTACGAATTGGCCCTAAGAATCGGTACGGCTGATGCGGATAAGCGGGTGGACGAGAAAAGCGGCAAACGGGCCTTGGCGAAGTGGCTCTCGCTCAATCCCACCAACATAGCAAAAAAGACCGAATTGGCTGTGGAGCACTTCCGCACAAAAGTGGCCCATCTATTGGGCGGCAAGGCGAAGGCCATGATTGTGGCCCCTTCGCGGGCGGCGGCGGTGAAATACAAGCTAGAACTGGAACGGTACTGCGCAGTTAAGGAGTATGTTGGCATTCATGCCTTGGTGGCATTTTCCGGGGACGTGCCAAACAAAGAATTGAACGAAAGCGGGTATGCCGAAACGCATCTTTTCAATGAGTCCAACATGAACCCCGGACTCAAAGGGCGCGACCTGCGCAAAGTATTCGACACGCAGGAATATCAGCTATTGATCGTCGCCAATAAGTTTCAAACCGGCTTCGACCAGCCCAAGCTGGTGGCGATGTACTTGGATAAGAAGATAACCGGCGTGGAAGCAGTGCAAACCCTCTCGCGCTTGAACCGCATTTATCCGGGCAAGGACAATCCGTTTGTGATCGACTTCGTGAACAAGCCGGAAGAGATTTTGGCGGCATTCAAAATGTTCTACCGCGATGCCCAAGTTTCCGATGTGCAAAACCCGGCTATAGTTTACGACATCAAGCAACGCTTGGACGGGATGCTGCTCTACACCTCCGCCGAAGTGGTGGCGTTTGGCGCAGCCATTGTGGACAAACCCACACATCAAAAACTATATGCGCTAACCCAGCCTGCCACGGACCGTTTCAACGCCAAGTTCAAAGAGTTGGACGGAGTGATCAGGAAATGGGAAAAAGCCTATGCAGAAGCTAAAACCAGTGATGATGAATTAGGCATGAAACAAGCCGACGCACAGCGGGCGGAATATGCCAAGGCATTGGATGAACTGATGATCTTCAAGGAAAGCCTGGCCAAGTTTGTGCGCGTCTATGAATATGTCGCCCAACTGGTGGATTTTGGCGATCCAGCCTTGGAGGAATTTGCCAGCTTCGCCCGGCTATTGCGCAAACGCTTAAAAGGCATTGCACCCGAGCAAGTGGATTTGGAAGGCTTGAAACTGACCCATTACAAGCTGAACAGGGACAAAACGCTAGGCGGTGTGGCAGACGGCGGCAACAAACCCTACCAATTGACACCTATCACCGACAATGGCCTGCGTGAAGCGCATGACCTGGGGAAAAAATACATTTCCGAGTTGATCGAAAGGCTGAATCGCTTGTTTGGCAAGGATATTAGCGACAAAGACAAAGTGGCCTTTGTTATTCATGTTTCGGAGAAGTTGCGCGATGATCCTGCTGTGATGGCACAGGTGCAGAACAATCCTTTAGAGCAGGCGTTGAAAGCCAAGCTGCCAGATGCGGCGATCAAGGCGATAGTCGAGGCCATGGTCACACACAAACAGATGGCAGAGAGGCTATTAAGCGATGACGATACCCGAGAAACCTTTATGTCGGTGTTGTATGACATGCTGAAGCAGGACGTAAGCGCGGATTTGTTGAGGGCAGCGCGGGAATAATGGGCCAATCAACTGCCGTTTTTAGGTTAGGTGATTTCCAATAATGAATCCACCAAAACCGAAATCAATTGTCCACGAAAATCACGAACAATTCCTCCGCAAATCACCTTGCCAAGCTGGGGCTTGGCGTTCCTTCCAGGTGCGCCAAGCCCCAGCTTGGCCTTTGGATGGGATGTTCTTTATTGGATATCACCTTAATGCGCCGTCGCCCGTTGAATACCTTCAAACGCCACCTCCGCCATGAAGCCAATTTCCTCCGGCGTGATCACATAAGGCGGCATGAAGTAGACCACATTGCCCAAGGGCCGCAGCAACACGCCCCGTTCAAGTCCATGGCGGTATACCGTCAGGCCACGGCGTTCGCGCCAGTCGTAGGGTTCGCGGGTTAGTTTGTCCTTGACCATTTCTATGGCCAGTATCATGCCCGTTTGACGCACTTCGGCAACGTGGGGGTGATCTGAAAAAGATTTGGTTGCTTCAGCCATCACACCGGACAGGACGCGATTACGCTTCAACACATCATCCTTCTCGAACAAGTCCAAGGTCGCCAGACCCGCCGTGCAGGCCAGTGCATTGCCGGTGTAGCTGTGGGAGTGCAGGAAGGCTTTTTGGGCTGTGTAATCACCATAAAACGCCTGATAAATCCTATCCCTTGTCAACACGGCGGAAAGCGGCAAATAGCCTCCGGTGATGCCTTTCGACAGGCAAAGAAAATCGGGTGTGATACCGGCCTGTTCACAGGCAAACAGGGTCCCCGTCCGGCCAAAGCCGACGGCTATTTCATCGGCAATCAAATGGACACCGTAACGGTCGCAAGCTTCCCTCAGCCGGGTTAGGTAAACGGGGTCGTACATGCGCATGGAACCGGCGCACTGCACCAAGGGTTCTACGATGACGGCGCATACTTCATCGGCGTGTTCTGCTAAAATAGACTCCATTTCCAGAAATTTGCGGGTGGAATGCTCCGCCCACGACTCACCTCGTTCAAGATTGTAACAATCCGGCGATGGCGCAGTGATGGCTGTCATCAGCAACGGGGCATAGGTTTTCTTGTACAAATCCACGTCGCCCACCGCCAACGCACCCAAGGTTTCCCCGTGATAGCTGTTTGCTAGCGTGACAAAACGGGTTTTACGGGCTTGGCCGGCATTAAGCCAATAATGGAAACTCATTTTCAACGCCACTTCAATGGCAGAGGAGCCGTTGTCGGCGTAGAAGCAGCGGGTTAAACCAACAGGGGCTAGTGACAGGAGCCTTTCGGCCAGGCAAACGGCGGGTTCATGGGTAAACCCGGCAAGCAGGACATGTTCCAAGGTCTCCAGTTGCCCACGCACAGCGGCGTTAATGTAGGGGTTGGCATGACCAAACAAGTTCACCCACCATGAACTGATGGCATCCAAGTAACGTTTGCCGTCGAAATCTTCCAGCCAAACGCCATGTCCACGGCGGATGGGGATGACAGGCAGGACTTCATGATCCTTCATCTGGGTGCAGGGATGCCAGATGACGGCTTGGTCGCGTTGGGAGAGATTTTGGTTATTCACTGATGTTACGCAAACGCGAACGGCCGTAGCCCGGATGGAGCAGCTTGGTGAGCGCAAATCCGGGTTGTGTCCACGTTCTCCCGGATTACGCCGCAAGCGGCTCCATCCGGGCTACAATGCAGAGATTCACAAACGTCTTTCGATCCGTTCAATGCGCTGTTTCAGGCTGAGAATCTAATCACGGTCAGAAGCCGATACCGCCAAATTGCCAGCTAAGGATTGTTCCACATATCCGAGCCGAATCTCAACCCGGTTAAAGCCATCGCGCACTTCACTGCGAAGACTAGTCATGTCGCCGCGCAGTTGCCGTAAAATTTCAAGCACTAGGTTTTCAGTGTTATCGGTCATTGCAAATTCCTCTTCGAGTTTATCGCTGATGTTAGGTGATTTCCAATAATGAACCCACCAAAACCGAAATGAATTGTCCATGAAAATCACGAACAATTCCTCCGCAAATCACCTTGCCAAGCTCGGGCTTGGCGTTCCTTTGGTAGCGCCAAGCCCCAGCTTGGCCTTTGGATGGGATGTTTTTTATGGGTTATCACCTTACTAACAGTGATGCTAAATCGCAGTGTTGTAGCCCGGATGGAGCCGCTTGGCGAGCGAAAATCCGGGAGAACATGGCACCCCCCAAATTTCGCTGCACTTCATCCGGGCTACGGCCTATACAGTTCCGTAACATCTATCAATCAATTTTCAACACCAGCTTTCCGGTCACGTGACCTTCTTCGATCAGCGCGTGTGCCTGGGCGGCCTCAGCTAAGGCGAAGGTCTTGCCCACATGGATTTTCAGCTTGCCTTGGTCGATCCATTTTCCACATTGGTTCAGCATGTCTACTTGCAGGTCATGGCCGACGTTCAGTTTGCGTAGCTGGGGGGTCAGCATCAGTTCAAAACCAATGCGCAAATTTCTTAGGCGCGCTTCTTTAAGGCTGGCATTGCCGATTTCAAGCAAGGTGACTATCGTGCCAAAATAGGCGGTGCAATTGATGCTGCGTTCAAAAACCTCCGGGCCCACCGATTCCAGAACCACCTCAGCTCCTCTACCGTCGGTCAATCGGTTGACGGCTTCGACAAAATCCTGGTCCCGGTAGTTGATTACCTCGTCGGCACCCCAAGACCTTGTCAGTGCGACTTTGTTATCAGTTCCAACGGTTGTAATGACTTTTGCCCCGTGGAGCCGGGCCAATTGTATGGCGACATGCCCAACACCGCCTGCACCGGCGTGAATCAGCGCGGTATTGGATTCCTGTAGCCTAGCCCGGTCATACAGTGCGCCCCAGGCGGTAATCAATACCAAAGGCCCCGCTGCCGCTTCTTCAAAGCTGATAGTCTTGGGCATATGGGCGACCCAGCGCTCGTCCAGAACATTGTACTCGGCATAATTTCCTTGATCGCCGCCCAAGCCTCCATGGCAATACCATACGTTGTCGCCGACCTTGAATTTGCCGACTGCGCTTCCTGTCTCCACCACCACACCCGCACCATCGCAGCCCAAAACCGCCGGGAGGGCATTGTCATAGAATACGCCGCGCCTACGCAGCTTGGTGTCTACTGGGTTAATCCCGGCGGCTTTCAAGCGTACTTTGATCTGGGTCGGTTCGGTAATCGTGGGTTCGGGAATATCCGCTAAAGTTAGGAGTTCTGGCCCACCTGTCTGAGTCATCAGTATGGCTTTCATGGATAACCTCGTAGTGATTTTTTATTTGAATCTTTCAATAATCGCATAAGCAGAGTGGTTATGAATGGATTCAAAGTTTTCGGTTTCCAGTTTATAATAAAGAATAGCTTTATTTTGATTAAGGTCGTTGGCGATATCGCGGACAATGTCCTCTACAAACTTCGGGTTGTTGTAGGCCCGCTCGGTGACATATTTTTCGTCGGCACGCTTTAACAGGCCATAAATTTGACTTGATGCCTGCCTTTCGATGAGATCAATCAAATCCTCCACCCATAAGAGTTCCCTAGGTTGCACCGTCAAAGTCACATGGGAGCGCTGGTTATGCGCCCCGTAGTCGGATATCTTCTTGGAACAGGGGCAAAGACTGGTGACTGGAACGACCACTTTAAGCCAAAGTTTAGACAAACCTGCTATCCATTCGCCCGTTAGGGTGACCTCGTAATCCAGCAAACTGGGCACACTGGTTACTGGCGCCTTCTTCCGAATAAACAACGGGAAGTGGGTTTCGATGTAAGCATGGTCTGCTTCGAGCCTAGATGCCATATCGCTGATGACTTGGGGAAAAGTACGGATGTCCAACTCCCCTAGTTCTTCGTTGAGAATTTCGACGAAGCGGGACATATGGGTTCCTTTCTGTTCGTGTGACAAATTGACGGTCATGTCGAACATGGCCACGGTGGCTTGCAATTCGCCGTCGCGTTGCCGGAAAAGAACAGGATGGCGTATGGACTTTATACCAACCCGGTCAATGTCGATCCGGCGGGTATCCTCGCTGTTTTGGACATCTTCGATGGTTTTATTTGCGCTATGGACGGACATGAAAAATCGGTGTTAGGTGACTATATTAGTTGGGATACTAAGCGATTGGATGATATAAGACAACAATAAGACATCAGTTTTCCGGTAACTCAGAATTTGAAGAAATGATTACGATAAAATTGCAACTCGGCGATAGATTCCAGAATGTCATCCATGGCCAAATGATTGTTCGATTTTTTGACACTTTTCTTAATTTCCGGTGCCCAGCGGGCGGCTAGTTCCTTGACGGTACTGACATCCAAATTTCGGTAGTGGAAAAAAGCTTCGAGTTTTGGCATGCACCGGTAGAGAAAACGGCGGTCCTGGCATATGCTATTGCCGCATAGGGGCGAAGTTCTCGGGGGTGTCCAAGCACTAATAAATTCCAATGTCAGTCGCTCGGCTTCGGCCTCGTCCACCGAACTATCCCTGACCCGTTGAATGAGGCCGGAACCTCCGTGGTGTTTTTGGTTCCAATCATCCATGGAAGCTAAAGATGCCTCGGGTTGATGCACTGCCAAAACGGGTCCTGTAGCCAATATATTGAGGTTTTTATCCGTTATTGCCGTGGCAATTTCGATGATCACATCGTTGTTTGGGTCGAGCCCGGTCATTTCCAAGTCGAGCCAGATCAGGTTTTGCGGGTCTTGTGCCATTTTGTTGCCTTGTTAATCCAGTGCCTTAAGGATAACATCCCTTCAAAAAAAAGCGGCATTCCATTTCCAAATTAATCCAACAAGGTTTACCAATGAATGCATTTACAATAATTTTTCTGTTCGCTGTCGTCATATCCTATGGCGTGGAATATTGGTTGGCAAGACGGCAATGCGCCTATGTCCTAGCCCATCGCGATTCGGTTCCGGTTGCTTTCCGCGACAGCATTACGCTGGAGGCACACCAAAAGGCGGCCGATTATACTCTAGCCAAGGCCAAGCTTGGCGAAGTTGACCGTGCGGTCAGCCTTGCCGTACTGATGCTGTTTACGCTGGGCGGCGGCATCGACCGGGTGGCAGAATTTTGGATGGGGTTTGAATGGCCCACGATCTTGACTGGAGTGACCGTCATTCTATCCACTTTGCTGCTGATACAATTAATTGATTTGCCAATCAGCATTTATATGACCTTCGATCTTGAAGATCGCTTTGGCTTCAATCGTAATACGCCTTTACAATACGCCAAAGACCATTTATTGCAACTGGCTTTAGGGCTAGCCATCGGTGGGCCGCTATTGGCCTTGATCTTGTGGGTGATGGGAACGGTAGGGCCGTTGTGGTGGGTTTTGGCTTGGGCAATCTTGCAAAGCTTTTCGATTTTAATGAGTTGGGCCTTCCCCACATTGATCGCGCCGCTGTTCAATAAGTTTTCACCATTGGAGGATGCTACCTTGCGCGAACGCATTGAAGCCTTGCTGGGCCGTTGCGGCTTTCATAGCAAGGGCATCTTTGTCATGGACGGTTCCCGCCGCTCAGGCCACGGCAACGCCTACTTCACTGGGATTGGCAACAACAAGCGAATTGTGTTTTTCGATACCTTGGTCAATTCCCTCAGCCATGAGGAATTAGAGGCGGTGCTGGCCCATGAGTTGGGACACTTCAAACGCAAGCATGTGCTGAAAATGCTGATCACCAGCGCCGTCATCAGCTTGGTAGGGCTCGGGCTGTTGGGTTGGTTGATGGGGCAAAACTGGTTTTACGAGGGGCTGGGGGTGAGCCAGCAATCCAATTCAACCGCTTTATTGTTGTTCATGCTGGCAATGCCTTCGTTTACGCTGTTTTTGCAACCGACGATGGCCTATTTCCAGCGCAAGTTCGAATTCGAGGCAGACGATTTCGCCTCCGTTTACGCACGTCCACGCGATCTCATCAGCGCCCTAGTCAAGCTCTACCGCGACAACGCCAGCACACTGACGCCCGACCCATTATACTCGGCATTCCATTACAGCCACCCACCGGCCGCCATTCGCATCGCCAATTTAGAATCGAAGTCCTAATGAAAGGAAAAGGCCGCCGCAATTCACCACAACACCCCAAGGCCGGCACGCCTTCCCCAAGCTCTTGGCTAGAAGGTCTGGTCATCTCACATTTGGGGCAGGGTTTGGCGGTGGAAACGCCGGACGGCAACATCATCTTATGCCAAACCCGCCGTCGCTTAGGCGATGTGGCGGTCGGCGATAGGGTGAAGTGGGCACCTAGCGAGGATGGGGTGCAAGGCCGGGTGGAAGAAGTCCTGCCGCGCAGTTCCATGCTCATCCGCCCTGGTTATGCGGGTAAGTTAAAGGTGGTGGCAGCCAATTTAGACCGGGTGTTCATCGTCATTTCACCCTCCCCGGCACCGGATTGGTTGCTGGTCGATCAATATCTGGCGGTGTGTGAATTTCGCCAGATTCCCGCCGAAATCATCTATAACAAAATCGACTTGGCCGAGGACCGGGATCATGCACTCGCCGAATTGAATGATTACGTCCGCATCGGCTACCCGGTCCATCCGGTTAGTGCACACAAGGGACTCGGCATGGTCGAACTGAAACACGCCTTGCATGGGCATTGCTCGATATTTGCAGGCCAATCAGGCGTTGGCAAATCCTCCCTGACTAATACTTTGTTGCCGGAAAAAAACCTGCGCACAGGGGAAATCTCCGAGCGCAGTGGCCTAGGCCGTCACACTACCACCGCCGCAACGCTTTATAATTTGCCGGAAGGTGGCTATTTGATCGACAGCCCCGGTGTCGCCGTGTTTGGCCTGGCCGAAATCAAAGGCCAGGACTTGGCCTGGGGTTACCGCGAATTCCAAGCCCATATCGGCCACTGCCGCTTTAACGACTGCCGCCACATTAACGACAAAGGCTGCGCCGTGCGCGAGGGGGTGGAAAATGGCGAAATCGCCCCGGCCCGTCACCTGCGCTATCTCAAATTGCTGGATAAGCTGGCCCAGCCGGATACGGTTTGGGAGTGAATACAGCGTTTCCCATTGACGACCAGCCTTATTTTTGGCTGGTTCCCAAGCTCCAGCTTGGGAACCCATGCCTTGCAAGCTTCTGCTTGATCGTTTCTCGGGAAGCTGGAGCTTCAAAAACCGCATTCCCAAGCTGGAGCTTGGGAACGAGCAGAAAACAGGACGTTCGCGCTAATAACCATAATAAAGAGCAAGCCAACATGTCAAACTCATCTTCACATTCAGTTTCCACCGTATGGCGATACCCGGTCAAGTCAATGCTGGGAGAGGAACTCAACGCCTCCGAAATCACCACCCTAGGTGTTTTGGGCGACCGCGCCTATGCGCTGATAGACAAGGAAACCGGGCAGGTCGTCAGTGCCAAGAACCCCAAAAAGTGGCCTGATTTTTTTGCCTACCGCGCTGCCTATGTGGCTCCACCGGCCTCTGGAACCCTGCCCGCAATTTGGATCACCCTGCCTACCGGCGAAGTGGTTCGCAGTGACCAGCCCGATGTGGATGAAGCCTTGTCGCAAGCCCTGTCCCGTCCGGTCAATTTCCGCTCTTCCGCACCCGCATCGCCCGTTCTTGAAGAGTTCTGTCCCGACAATGAGGGAAAAGATAACGAGGTCATTCGGGCTGCGATAGCCGGCGACGCGCCAGACGGCACTTTTTTCGATTATTCCACCCTGCATATTTTGACCACCAGCACCATCGACCAATTGCGTGGCTTGTATCCGCAAGGCCGCTTCGAGGTCAGGCGCTTCCGCCCGAATTTAGTGATTGACACGGCAGGCTTGGAAGGTTTTGTCGAAAACGATTGGGTGGGCAAGATGCTACGCATCGGCGAATCCGTCCGCTTGCAAATAACCGACCCCTGCCCACGCTGCGTGATGCCGACCTTAGCCCAAGGCGATTTGCCGAAAGACAACGGTATCTTCAGCAAGGGTATCGCGCAAAACCGGGTGCATGTGCCATTTGCCGGAAAATCCCTGCCTAGCGTTGGTGTCTATGCCAGGGTGGTGTCAACCGGGATTGTCCGGCGCGGGGATGGGGTGACTGTCGAGTAGCCATGGATAGCAGGGTGCGATTAAAAGTGATGCGGGAGTGCAAGGCTTGCCTTGCGATGGGGTGTGCAAGCAAGGCAAGCCTTGCACTCCCGACGTAATTTCATGTATAGCATTGTCGTATGCATCAATTTAATCGCATCCGTTGACTCACTGCCATTAAGTTAAGCCGTCATACCGGCATGGATTGCCGGTATCCAGAACACAGGGAGGTGAATCTAGCCCGCCCTCCATGGCCTATAGGTTCCGGCACTCCCTGCCGGAACGACGGTTTTTTCCTTAACTTAATGGCAGTGACCCGTTGACCGCTTCCTTTTTTGAATCGGTATTTTTTGTTGGAACCGCTCTATGAATGGTGCCCCTAAAGTCTTTATTTCCTCGACGGTTACGGACCTGAAAGAGTTCCGCGATAAGGCCAAGGCGGCGGCTATACGGTCTGGTTTTTTGCCGATCATGAATAAGGATTGGGCAGCGAAGGATAACAAGCCATTGGACGAATGCATGGCGAGGGTGGACGATACGCATTTGACCGTAGCCATCGTCGCCCATCGCTATGGCTGGGTGCCGGAAGGCCAACCCGACCACAAGAGCATTTGTCGGCTGGAATGCGAGCGGACGGTTCGGCAGGACAATCGAAAAGCATTGCTGGTGTTTGTGGTTGATGAAACTGCGCCATGGCCGGACGATAAAAAAGAGGCGTACCGTTTAACCGAAGCCGCTTTGCAAGGGAAATATGACCTAATTCCCGCCCTTGCACTGGAAGTGCAACGCAACACTGCCGCATTGCAAGAATTTAAAACTTGGTTGACGCAAAACCGCATCCGTGCCATGTTTGCCACATCCGAGGAACTGGAACGCAAAGTCGAGTCCGCGTTGAAAGACTGGCTAGTCAATAACCCGAGCTTTGCACCCATTGCCAAGTCGCAAGCTAAAGCCCAAGCCAACCCCGAGCGCTATCTAGCCCAATTGTATGAAGAATGCGCCCACATCGACATACGTGGCCTGCATGTCGGCAGCGGCAAGGCGCACCGCTTCCCGATTGCAGACCTGTATATCGAACTGGACATCACGGGCGGTGGCAAGCTGAAAAACACCCTAGGCCATCCGCGCCGCGTGGTCGTGGGCGACCCCGGCGCAGGCAAGACGACCTTTCTACGCTGGATTGCCCACACCTTGGCAGGGGACCGGTTGGGTGTCACAGACAAAGCCGCAGAGAAATTACTCGGGCTTACCCGCCCACTACTGCCGGTTTTTGTGTCGATTGCGGAATGGTTGGAGCATGTCGCCCATATGAAGACCGACTCGGTTTCCAAAACCGAGTCGGTCTGCGGTAGTTCTTGGAAAGGGGTTGGTGATGCGGGTCAACAATCAATGCAACCACCCACCACCACCAAAAACCCGCAATGGCTGGTGCATTTTCTTGACAGCCAATCGGCCAGCCGGGAATGGGGCTTGGATGCAACCTGGTTCAAGGAAAGATTGAATCAGGGTGATTGCCTGCTGTTGTTCGACGGCCTGGACGAAGCCTCAGATCGCAAAACCCGCGAATTCGCCACCGAATTGCTGGAAGCCGTCGCCGCGACGTGGAAGCAATGCCCCATCCTCGTCACCTCCCGGCCTTCCGGCTATCAAGACCGCTCGGTGTTGCCGAATTTCCAGCCTAGCACTATCGAAGCTTTGAACGATCATGCGGTGGAAACTTTCCTGGACCGTTGGAGCCGTGCCCTGCATCCAACCGACACCAAAGTGGCGGAAGCCCATCGTCTGGAATTGTTGCAAGCCTTGAATGGCCGCCCCAACATCCGCCGCCTTGCCCGCAACACGGTGATGCTGACCGCCTTGGCGGTGGTGCATTGGAACGAAAAGCGTTTGCCGGAACAACGCGCCGAATTGTACGAGTCCATCCTGTTGTGGCTGTCCCGTTCCCGCGAACTGCGCCCCGGACGCGCCGGACCCGAGCGAAGTTTGGAAGTGTTGCGCACCTTGGCTTTGGCGATGCAAAATGTCGAAGGGGGCCGAAAGGTTCAAGTCACGCGACATTGGGCGGCAGAACAAATTGCCGACTTGTTCCCGGACGAGCCAGCAAGACCGACTCGGTTTTCAAAACCGAGTCGGTCTATCGCCCTAGCCGAAAAATTTCTGGAAGAAGAGGAACTGGACAGCGGCATCATCGTCCGGCGTGGCAACGAGGTCCGCTTTTGGCATCTCAGTTTCCAAGAATACTTGGCGGCGCGTGCAATAGGCGGCTTGTCCGAGCAAAGTCAACGAGCGCTTTTATTTGGAACCTACAAACGATTGTATGAACCCGAATGGCGCGAGGTCGGGCAATTGCTCGGCGGGGTGTTATACGAACAAGGCCGGAAAAAGGTGGATGTGCTGATTACGGCGGTGCTGGATGAATTGTATGGAAATGGTGGCAGCCAAAGCAAGCCACCCAATTTGGCCGACCAAGCCCGTGCCGTCGGCCTGCTTGATGGCATCGTGCGTGACCTGTCCCCGTATCAATACCAACCTAGCGACCCACGCTACCGCCAGACCTTCACCGAGGTCATGCGTATTTTTGAGCCAGAACCGTCTAAATCCGTGCCGATAAAACTTCGTATCGAAACAGCCGAAGCGCTGGGCAGGGCGGGCGACCCCCGCCTGGTTGATGATAAGCTGCGCTGGGTTGAAATACCCGGCGGCAAGTTTTTAATGGGGGCGCAGCAGCAAGACAGCAGTACATCGAATTACGAGCCTGATGCCTATGACGATGAATTGCCTCCGCACTGGGTGGAAGTGGATAGCTTCAACATCGGTCGCTACCCGGTTACGGTGCAGGAATACGCGGTGTTTATCGAGGATGATGGCTATGCCGAATCGCGTTGGTGGCTACCGAAAGAATTTGGTCGTAGGCAACAACCGGAGGATTGGCAAAAACAAGTAGAGCACCAAAACCGCCCGGTGGTGGGCGTGTCTTGGTTTGAGGCGATGGCCTATTGTTTATGGCTGACCGACCGTTTGCGACGGCTTGGGCAGTTGAAACCCACCGAGTCGATACGCCTGCCGACTGAGGCGGAATGGGAATGGGCCGCACGGGGCAACACCCCCCGCCGCTACCCTTGGGGCGATGCTGAACCCAAAGCAGAACGGTTGAATTTCAACAGTCAAGTGGGCAGCCCCACGCCGGTCGGGGTCTATCCGCTAGGTGCAACGCCGGAAGATGTGTTGGACTTGGCTGGCAATGTTTTGGAATGGTGTGCCGATGGGTATGATGGCGGGTATTATCAAGCCTGCCACTCGCAAGGCACGGTGAAAAACCCGACCGGGCAGGGGACTGGCGCGGCCCGTGTGGTTCGCGGCGGGTCCTGGAGCTACTACGCGGGGAGCTGCCGTTCTGCGTGCCGTAACGACGGCGACCCCGACGGCCGCGACGGCTACACTGGCTTTCGTTGCGCCCGAGTTCAGTCGTGAGCCAAGCCAGCAGGCAACAGCAGGCAGGCCAAGACAGGCAGACGCGAAGCGGAGCGAGCCAGTCTGACTGTCATGGCCTGCCGGGAAATTTAGCGGTAGGGTCGCACAGGGCGCAATAGCGGCTTGCCGCGTATTGCGCCGTATGTGAATGATACTCCCATCCGGCGCAATACGCTTTGCTATTACGCCCTTGAGCTTATTCCGGCCTATGAACATAAATTACACAACCGCGTAGCGGACACCGAACTTAGCCGCGGGTTTCAACCCCCGGAAATTTACCATCACCGGGAGTGCAAGGCTTGCCTTGCGAAGGTTTTACACAAGGCTGGTAACATCGCAAGGCAAGCCTTGCACTCCCGCATCACTCAATCGCACACCTCACCGCCGAGGATGGGGGAAATAATCCATGCTACGCAAGGCGGTAAACCCGCGTGTCCAGAATAGGACGACCAATAGGGTCGCAATGCCGCCGGCGATGATGGAAGGCGCGACACCCAACCAAGCCGCCGCCAGTCCAGACTCGAATTCGCCCAGTTCGTTGGATGCGCCGATGAACACCGAGTTCACCGCGCTAACCCGGCCACGGATGGCATCCGGGGTTTCCAACTGCACGAGCATCTGCCTGATAAACACGCTGACCATATCGCCAACCCCGAGCAACGCCAAGGCGGCAAGGGACAAATAGAGGTTTTGCGACAAGCCGAACAGAATCGTGGCCACGCCGAACAACGCGACACCATCAAACATCCAGCGACCGACACGGCGTGAAATGGGGAAAAAGGCCAGCGTCATTGCGGTTAATGCAGCACCCAGTCCGGGGGCTGTGCGCAGCAGGCCGAGTTCGGTTGGCCCTACATGCAAAATATCACTGGCGACGGCGGGCAATAACGCAGTTGCCCCGCCAAACAGCACGGCGAACAAATCCAAGGAAATCGCGCCCAGCACAATGGGTTTGCCCCAGACGAAACGCAGCCCTTCCAAAAAGGTGCGCCAATTTGCCGGGTGGTCGCTGGCGGCCCGTCGTTCGACGTTGACAAATAGCATGAGGACTAGTGAGGACAACAACAGGATGGCAACGATAAAATATACCACCTCAGCCCCAAACAGATACATTAGCCCACCCAAGGTCGGGCCTGTGAGTGTGGCAATTTGGAAACTGGAGGAACTCAGCGCCACCGCATTGGCAAAGCTTTCCGGCGGCACCAAGTTGGGCATGATGGCCTGGCTGGTGGGCATCATGAAGGCGCGCGCCGAGCCATACAGTGCCATTACTGCAAACACCGGCCAAACCGCTTGTTGTCCGGTCAAAGTGAAATCAAGTAAGAGTATGCCGCATAAACATTCCACCGCGTAACAGAGAAACAGGATCAAGCGGCGGTCAGCCCGGTCGGCAATTTGCCCCGCGACTAAAACCAGGATGGAAAAGGGTAGGAATTGCGCCAGCCCGATCAAGCCCAAATCCAAGGGATTGCCGGATAGGGAATAGACCTGCCAGCCCACCGCCACACCCTGCATTTGCACGGCAAGGGTGGCGCAGAAACGGGCAATCAAAAAAAAACTGAAATTGGGGTGGCGTAGTGCGCTAAATCCGTGATGGGTTAAATTGGACATTTGTCACTGACTGATGTTACGCAAACACGAAGGCCGTAGCCCGGATGGAGCCGCTTGCGGCGCAATCCGGGAGAATGTGGCGCAAACCCCCGGATTTTCGCTCGCCAAGCGGCTCCATCCGGGCTACAATGCTGAGATTAAATGGTGGGCGCGTAACTTCTCTTAATGAGACTGTGATTGGCTCTGGCCCTCTTCCACTTCACCAAAATAGTTCTTGTCAATGGCAATATGGATATCACCCAACATAATTTGTAGCTGGTCAATATATTCCATTAACTCGTTTTGTACCAATTTTTCCGGGTTGGCGGCATCAATCTGGCTTTTCAAGGGTGAAAGGGCTTGCAGCACCGCTTCGCTATGAGGTAAACGCCCCAAGTAGTTTTCAACTTTGTCCAGGCAGAAACGAAAGGCACGGGGAAATTGATTGTCTTGCAAAAGAAACTTCAGTACCGCATCCCTGCTCACCGATGCCTGCATATGACGACGATACATCTGCCAAGCCGTCAGGGATTTCAACACACTCATCCATAGAATATTTTCAAATGGCTTAAGTGCATCGGCTTGGTCTTTCTGGCTGAGGTTCAAGGAACGCACATCAATGATGCGAGTGGTCATATCGGCACGTTCGAGGTTGCATCCTATGTTCATGAATTTATGACCGGCATCATGGCTCATCCCTTCGTTTAAAATGCCTGAAATCATCTGCACACTGAGTATCACCTCGCTCAGAAAGGCATGCCGCCATTTTGGCGACAAGCCACTCGCTAGGTTTTCCCTGGCTTTAAGGTGCAGTTCATTGATCTGCTCCCAGGCTTCGCGGGGAATGATATCGCGAATGGTTCGCGCATTTTCGCGCGCACTGCGGATGGAGGACAAGATGGACCCCGGGTTTTCGTCATCCGCCAGCATGAACTTCACCACATGGCCTTCGGCTGCACTCGGGTAATTTTTGTAAAATGTTTCGTCGGCACCCGTAATGGAAATTAAAGAAGACCAGCCGGGGCGTACATGTTTCGGCAAGTCGAGTATCATGCTACCGTTGACATTGACCAGTCGGGCGGTGTTTTCCGCTCGCTCCAAATAACGGGCCATCCAATACAGATGTTCGGCTACGCGGGACAACATGGCCATTTATTCACCCTCCCAATCAACGATCCAAGTATCCTTGCTGCCGCCGCCTTGTGACGAATTCACCACGGTGGAGCCTTTTTTCAATGCGACCCGTGTCAGTCCGCCATTGGTGACGTAGGTTTGCTGCCCGGAGAGGACAAAGGGGCGCAAATCCAGATGGCGCGGCTCCACTTTGTCGCCGATAAGCGTGGGGGCGGTTGACAGAAGTAACAAGGGTTGGGCCATATAATTCCTTGGGTCGTTACGGATCAGTTTAGAAAATTCATCCAGTTCTTCCTGACTGGCCTTGGGTCCGATCAACATGCCATAACCGCCCGACTCGTTCGCGGGTTTGACCACCAGCTTATCCAAGTTGGCAAGCACATACTCGCATTCTTCTGGATTGACGCAACGGAAGGACGGCACATTGGGCAGAATCGCTTCTTCACCTAGATAGTAGCGGATGATATCGGGGACATAGGTATACACAACCTTGTCATCGGCGACTCCTGCACCTGGGGCATTGGCTAATGCTACATTGCCTTTCTTCCATGCCCGCAGCAGTCCAGGAACGCCCAAAGCTGAATCAGGCAGGAATGCTTCCGGGTCTAAGAACAGATCGTCGATGCGCCGGTAAATCACATCAACCTTGGCAAGCCCCTCAATGGTGCGCATGTAGACGCAATCATCGTCATTGACCACCAAATCCTTACCCTCGACCAGTTCCACGCCCATTTGCTGGGCCAAGTAGCAATGCTCAAAATAGGCCGAGTTATAAATGCCGGGTGTCAGGACAACGACATTCGGCCATTTTTTGTCAATGGCAAGAGAAGAAAGGCATTGATAAAGTTGCGACGGATAGTCGTCCACAGGCACTATCGTATAATCCTCAAACAGCTCGGGCAATACCCGCTTGAGAACCAAACGGTTTTCGAGCATATAGGACACGCCCGATGGGACACGCAAATTGTCCTCCAACACATAAACTGTCCCTTCGTGGTCGCGTACCAAGTCGGAGCCACAAACATGCGCCCATATGCCTTGGGGCGGGTTGACTCCCACACATTCCGGGCGGAAGTTTTTTGAATCGACCAGCAAATCGCCTGGAAACACGCCGTCCTTGACAATTTTCTGGTCATGGTAAATATCGTCGATAAATAAATTGAGCGCCTTCACTCGTTGTTTAAGCCCCTGCTCAATCCGCCGCCATTCGCGCAAAGTAATAATGCGAGGGATGATATCGAACGGCCAAGCCCTGTCGATGGAGCCTTCGTTCTCCGAATAGACGGTAAAAGTAATTCCCATTCCAAGGATGGCCGCATCCGCCGCAGCTTTGCGTTCCTGCAGTTCGGTTTCAGTCATGCCGTCGAGATGCTTTAGCAATAATTCAGCACCGCTTCTAGGCTCACCCTCAAAGGAAATTAATTCGTCAAAATACCCGTTTACGGGATAGTCTTTCCAAGTGATGGTCATATTATGATTATTCAGGAGGTTAAATAACTCTTCACCTTCGGGAAGCAAGAGGTAGGCCAGATGTCGATTTTTCCCCGAATCTGATTGTTTTAACACGCTAATGCAATCGTTTACACCCCATGGATGGTTCGATAGTTTGGTTATGGTGCAGTCATCTGTCCGTTATGGTGCGATATGAGAGCTTGAGAAATTCCCGAGCTTGGAGCAAGATTAGCTAATTGATGTTACGCACCGAACCATTGGATCTCAGTATTGTAGCCCGGATGGAGCCGCTTGCGGCGTAATCCGGGAGAACTGGCTACAAACCCGGATTGCGCCGCAAGCGGCTCCATCCGGGCTACGGCCTTCGCGTTTGCGTAACATCAGTTAGCTAATATGTATTCTACCCCTAATGGGGATCAAAAAGAGGTAACATGACTTACTGTTTGGCAATTAAGGTCGATGACGGCTTGGTTTTCGCTTCCGATTCACGCACACACGCGGGGGTTGACTACGCCAGCGTGTTCAGCAAAATGCATCAGTTTGATTTGCAAGAGGACCGATTTATAGTTCTATTGGCAGCAGGAAGCTTGGCAACGACGCAGGCGGTGGTAAATCTCATCCGGCGCGATTTGGAAAATGCGGGGGCGCCCAACAGCCTCAACACGGTGGCCTATTTATTCGATGCGGCCACCTATGTGGGAGGGATAAGCGTCAAGGTGCAGGAACAGCACTCTCTGGCGATGCAACGCAGCGGATTCAGTGCCGAGGCAACCTTCATCCTCGGTGGGCAAATTGCGGGGCAGCCGCATGAAATCTATCTGATTTATCCCCAGGGAAATTACATAAACGCCTCGCCTAGCACACCCTACTTGCAAATTGGTGAAACTAAATACGGCAAGCCCATTTTGGACCGGATGGCGGAAGCCAAGACTTCGCTGGAGGATGCCGCCCGTTGCGCACTGGTTTCCTTAGATTCGACCATGCGCAGCAACATTTCGGTGGGCCCACCCGTCGAGGTGGGCATTTATCGGGCTGACACCTTCAAGATGAGCCATCATCTCAATTTGGACACCTCCTCGCCATTATATTCCGGGGTTCAGAAGCACTGGTCGGAGAGCATACGCGCCGGTTTCAACTCGCTGCCCCGATTTGATTGGGAAGCTTAAGCGTTTGGATTGTTGAATAAACGAAGTCGAAGGAATACCGGCTCGGTTTTTTAAAACCTGGTCGGTTTCACTTTGGCACGACTTTTCCATGAACTAAAGCATTCTTAACTGATGTTACGCATTGCCCACTTGTTAGGGTGGCCTTCAGGCCACTTCGGCGGGTCGAAACCGTGTGGCGGCCTAAAGGCCGTCCTACAACAGTCTGCAAGCCGCGCTGCGTAATATCAGTCCTTAACTAAGGGTCGAGCTATGTCTATTCGTGTGGCTATCCGCCATCAAACCATTTACCGGTATGACCGGCCAGTAACACTCTCTCCCCACTCGTTTCGCGTGAGGCCGGCAGCCCATTGCCGGACTCCGATAGAATCCTATGCCCTAAAAATATCGCCAGCCAATCATTTCATCAACTGGCAGCAGGATCCTTTTGGCAATTATCTGGCAAGAGTGGTATTCAACGAGCCGGTTCGAGAGGTGCGCGTCGATGTGGAGTTGCTCGCCGTAATGACGGTGCTCAATCCCTTTGACTTCTTTTTAGAAGAGTATGCCGAATGCTATCCTTTTGAATATGATAGACAACTAAAAAATGAACTCCGCTGTTATCTGGAGGTGCAGGATGACGGGCCGAGCCTTAATGCCTGGCTGGCAACCATTGACGGTTCACGGCGCAACACGGTGGATTTCCTGGTCGGATTAAACCGCCGCGTCAACAAGGATATAGCTTACGCCATACGCATGGAACCCGGTATCCAGACTTGTGAAGCAACCCTGCAAATTGGGGTTGGCTCTTGTCGAGACAGTGCATGGTTGTTGGTGCAGGCACTTCGCCACAAGGGGATGGCCGCCCGTTTTGTTTCCGGGTATCTCGTTCAACTCAGCCCTGATTTTCAATTATTGGATGGGCCTTCCGGCCCGACGCAAGACTTTACCGACCTTCATGCGTGGGCCGAAGTGTATGTGCCTGGGGCCGGGTGGATAGGATTGGATCCGACCTCGGGCCTGTTTGCCGGTGAGGGTCACATTCCCTTGGCCTGTGCGCCTGATCCGGCTAGTGCAGCGCCGATTACCGGCAATTTCACCGGCAATGCCAAAAGTGAGCTTATCTTCACCAACAGCGTCACCCGCCTGCACGAAGAACCTCGCACAACCAAACCCTACAGCGAATCGCAATGGCAAGCCATCGTCGCGTTAGGCCAGTGGGTGGATGAGGCACTTAATGAGGGTGATGTGCGCTTGACAATGGGCGGGGAACCCACTTTTGTGTCCGTTGATGATATGGAGTCTGCGCAATGGAGCACCGCTGCCGACGGACCCCTCAAGCGCGAATTGGCAGGCGTGCTGATTCGCAGATTACAGGACCGCTTCAGTACCGGGGGCATCAGGCATTACGGCCAAGGCAAATGGTATCCAGGCGAACCGCTGCCACGATGGCAGATGGCCTGCTACTGGCGAGCCGATGGTAAACCAATCTGGCAAAATCTTAAGCTGTTGGCTGAAGAAACCCAAAGCTATGGTGCTAGCAACGAACAGGCACGGGATATTGCCCGCAAAATCGCCGAACGGCTGAGGGTTCACCCCGGTCATGTGTTGCCGGGATATGAAGACACTTTTTACTATTTATGGAAGGAAGGCGGATTACCCTCCAATGTCGATCCCTTGGCATCCAATTTGGACGACCCATTCGAACGCAAACGGCTGGCCCGTTTGTTGGTTCAGGGTTTGGGCCAACCCGTCGGCTACGCTCTTCCATTAAGCTGGGATTATGGCGACGAGGCTTGGCGCAGCAATCTTTGGACTTTCCGCCGCGAAGAAATGTACTTATTACCGGGGGATTCACCTATGGGTCTGAGATTGCCAATCGATTCTTTACCTTGGATTGCCAACCGGGAAAGGCATCAGGAGCGAAGCCTGTTCGAACCTTCGCCACCGCCACTCCGGGACTGTTATGGTGAAGTGTCGCGTCGCTTCAGTTCGTTGGTGGAAAGTCAAAATAACCATCCTGAGATACACCCGCAAGAGCCGGCTGATGATAGGAGGCCGGGGACGGGGAATAACCATACAGCACTTTGCGTAGAGCCGCGAGACGGTCGTTTATGTATTTTCCTGCCGCCCTTGACCGATCTTGAGCATTACTTGAGTCTGGTTGCCGCCATCGAGTCCGTTGCTGCGGATTGTGGAACCCCAGTCATTTTAGAAGGCTACGGACCGCCGTGCGATCCGCGTTTGGTCTGTTTACAAGTGACACCCGACCCCGGTGTCGTTGAGGTCAACATTCACCCTTCCGCCTCTTGGGACGAATTGGTCCAGAAAACCACCGGACTCTATGAAGAGGCCCGATCCAGCAGCTTGTCTGCCGAAAAGTTTCTATTGGATGGACATCATACCGGGACCGGTGGGGGCAACCATGTCACCTTAGGCGGTGCAAACCCAGCGGACAGCCCTTTGTTACGCCGTCCCGATCTATTGCGAAGTTTAATTACTTATTGGCAGCACCACCCCGCCTTGTCTTACCTGTTTTCAGGGCTATTTGTCGGACCCACCAGTCAGGCGCCTAGGGTAGACGAAGGGCGCGACGAGTTATTGTACGAACTGGAGATTGCTTTCGACCAAATTCCTCAAGGGGAAACCGCATCCCCTTGGCTGGTGGATCGCTTGTTGCGCAACCTGCTAGTGGATGTGACTGGGAACACCCATCGCTCGGAGTTCTGCATCGACAAGCTTTACTCTCCAGAAAGCGCCAGTGGCCGCTTGGGCTTGTTGGAACTACGGTCCTTCGAGATGCCCCCCCATCCACAGATGAGTTTGATGCAAATGTTGCTGTTACGGGCCTTGGTTGCCCGTTTTTGGCGCGAACCTTATCAGCACAAATTGGTGAGGTGGGGCACCGAACTGCATGACCGTTTCATGTTGCCTCACTATGTCGCAGCCGATATGAACGAGGTTGTCAATGACTTAAACCGGGCTGGTTTTGAATTCAGCAAAGAGTGGTTCGAACCCTTTTTGGAGTTTCGCTTCCCCCATTACGGCAAGATACGCTGTCAGAACATTGAACTTGAACTGCGCCTTGCTATTGAGCCATGGCACGCGCTTGGTGAGGAAGCAACCTCCATCGGCACCGCCCGATACGTGGATTCCTCGGTGGAGCGTTTGCAGGTCAAGGTCGAGGGTATGACAGAAACCCGCTACCTCGCCACCTGCAATGGACGTCGCATCCCTCTTAGAAACACCGGAAAGAGGGGCGAGTTTGTCGGTGGTGTGCGCTTCCGCGCATGGCAGCCTCCGTCGGCATTGCATCCGAACATTCCGGTCCATTCGCCTTTGGTGTTCGATATCGTCGATCTTTGGAATGATCGTTCCATCGGCGGCTGCACCTACCACGTTGCCCATCCTGGCGGACGCAACTTCGATAGCTTTCCGGTCAACGCCAATGAGGCAGAGGCTAGGCGGGTGGGACGCTTCTGGAACTTTGGACATACGCCGGGAACGGCGAAGGCTGACTTGATATTGACGGAAGAGGGCAATAGCCCGGAGTATCCTTGTACTTTGGATTTAAGGCGATTGCCGATAATTTAATCCCTAAAAGTAGATGTGGCATCCTGCCGCTTTAAGGATTTGGTCAGCAAAAAACCGTCATTTCGGCACGGATGCCGAAAACCAGGCCATGGACGGTAAGCCAGTCGGAAACTCCGGTTTCGCTTCAATTTAAACTGGCTTACTCCAGGCTACAACGGCTCGGTGAGTAATATCAGAGGCTAATAATGTTGCTCACGCACCAACGACCAAGATCATATTGCTGCTGACAACCCAACTGTAGAAGGTCACCGCCAAACCCAAGCTTGTCGTGATCCAGCGACTTTTCATCTTATGCCGGTCAAAGAATAGAAAAGCGATAAAAGCAAGCCCAGCCAACTTGATCAGGGTGATAGAGAACCCCAGACCCAAAAACTCGGCGAAGAAATTGAGGATGGGATTAACTTCGCCCAATCCAGCTAATTTCAGCCCAAAAAAGGTCACGATTCCATCGGCAATCTGCAATAGTCCAAATAGAACTATAAAGTAAGTGTTCATGTCATGTTTCTCCGAAGCGTTAGCCCCGTGCCTGACAAACCCGCAACAACAAAACTGACGTTCATCAGATACACAGGGGGTTAAAGTCCCTCTTAATCATCATTGGGTTATCCCCCTGATGATGGGGGATTGGTTTAGGCGATGATGGAAAAGGTGTTTGGATATAATCAAGCAATAATCGTGACAACTAGAGCTTAGTATAATCCCGAATCGGAAATCGCCTTAAAGCTCAAGCAGTAATTCTCATTTTGAACAGAACAGGGCGGGTTTGGAACCCGCCACTACGAATCAATGTCCCATATCCTGTTTATAATGCATTGATAATATGGAATTAACTACTTGCGTAGGGGCGGGTTCCAAACCCGCCCTTATTAATCTTTGCAAAAAAGAGAATTGCTAAAGATCAAAATACCTTGGTAAACAGCCAGTACAAAGAACCGGAGAGGAGGATGGCGGCGGGCATGGTCAACACCCAAGCCATTGCCAAATTGCGAATGGTGCTCAACTGCAAGCCCGACTTGTTGGCGGCCATCGTACCGGCCACCCCCGACGACAAAACGTGGGTGGTGGATACTGGCAAGCCAAACACATCGGCCGCGCCGATGGTCACCATGGCCACTAGCTCAGCCGATGCCCCTTGGGCATAAGTCAGGTGGGTCTTGCCGATCTTTTCACCCACGGTCACCACGATGCGCTTCCAACCCACCATAGTGCCAAGGCCCAAGGCGATGGCGACAGCCACTTTGACCCAAAGAGGGATGAACTTGGTGGATTCGTCGATTTGTTTCTTGAAAGCCTTCAGGTTGGCCCTTGCATCGGCATCCAATTTCACAGCATTGTCCTTTTCGAGGAAGCGGATAGCCTCGGAAACCAAGTACATGTCGTTACGGACGTTGGCTACCGCTTCCATCGGAATGCGGGCGAGGGTTCCTGATTCCTTGACCTGTTGGCCGATACTGCCGACCACACTCGCCAGAGCAGGCAACAGCCCGGTTTTGTACTCTTTGGTGCGCACATATTCAGCAAGGATGGCACGCGGATCGGTGGAACTCGCCGTACCACCGGCCTGTTCCAGTGCTTGTTGAGTTACTTTGGACACCGCCACAAACTGTGTCATATTCTCAATCGGCATGGCCCGGTTCAGGGCATAGGCCGTCGGTACAGTGCCGACTAGGATGAGCATGATCAGGCCCATGCCCTTTTGGCCATCATTGGAGCCATGGGCGAAAGAAACACCCGTGCAGGTCAAAATGAGAATGCTGCGAATCCACCAAGGCGGAGGCGTGTTGCCCTTGGGTTCTTCATAGAGTGCCTGATTCTTTACCAAGGCACGCAGAAGCAAAAACAACAAAGCGGCGAAACCAAAACCGACCAGCGGCGAAAGTAACAGTGAATACCCTACCTTGGTCGCTTGCGCCCAATCGACACCGCTAGTGCCGTCCCGTCCGTGCATCATGGCGTTGGCGACCCCGACACCGATGATCGAGCCGATCAGGGTATGCGAGGAAGATGCCGGCAAACCCAGCGACCAAGTGCCAAGGTTCCAAAGAATGGCTGCGATGAGCAAGGCAAAGACCATGGCGAAACCAGCACTTGAACCCACTTGCATAATCAGTTCAACGGGTAGCAACGAGATGATGCCGAAGGCAACGGCCCCGCTCGACATTAGAACACCAAGGAAGTTGAAAAGACCCGACCACAAAACGGCGAAGTTAGGCGGCAAGGAGTGTGTGTAAATGACCGTCGCCACCGCATTGGCGGTGTCGTGAAAACCGTTGACGAACTCAAAGCCCAAGGCAGTGAGTAGCGCCACCACTAGCAAGATGTAGGGGAGCCAAGTAAGCGTTTTGTTGCCGGCATTGGTGATATCGGTCACCAAGCTATAACCGGTGAACAAAAGGCCACAGGCGAGCAGGCCTAGGAAAATAATGGTGGTGACTGGACCGGCTTTCTGGTCGAGACGAGGCCGGGAGGCGGAAGAAGCCGGCAGGACAACGGTTGAAGCGTTCATATAGGCCTTTGGGGGATTTATGGCAGACCTTCTGATTGTAGACTTATAATAAGTCAAAGAGATTACAGTCAGGTTACAGATGCGGATTTTTCAGCAATTCTCAGTTTGAGACAAAACGATGATCGTGACCCGTCATTCCGGCCGGGATGACGGAATCCAGTCACAGGGATGTAAAACTACGGGCTTTAGGAATATTGAGCTAGACAGTTACGCAATCGTGAAGTTACCGTCCAAGGCTCTGGATTCCGGCGATCCGGGTCGGTTATGGGGAACAAATGCTGTAAAGCTTGGCATTCTGGCACGGGTGGGTCGTTTTCTTAGTTTGAACAGAAAGGCAGGATGCCGCCCGCTTGATCTCTTCCCGCTATGCCGACAAACTTTAACTTACCAACTGATGTTACGCACCGTACCATTGGATTTGAGCATTGTAGCCCGGATGGAGCCGCTTGCGGCGTAATCCGGGAGAATCTGGCTACAACCCGGATTGCGCCGCAAGCGGCTCCATCCGGGCTACGGCTTACACAACTGCGTAAGGTAATATCCAATAAAGAACATCCCATCCAAAGGCCAAGCTGGTGCTTGGCGCTCCCAGAAGGAACGCCAAGCTCCAGCTTGGCAAGGTGATTTGCGAAGAAGGTGTTTGTGATTCTCGTGGACAATTCATTTCGGTTTTGGTGGATTCATTATTGGAAATCACCTAACAACAGTTACCACGAATAATTTACCGTATAGGTGACAGTTTGCTCTTGGTCAGGTTTCAGCGGGACACGAAATTCAATGGTTTGGGCATCTTTCTTCTCAAACGGATGCGACTTTTCCTTAATTACCCAATTCGCCCAGCGGAACAAATGTTCGACAACGCGAATCTCCACGGGTTCTTTTTTGCGGTTGCGCAGTTTGACCTCAAAAGACTCGCTTGCCGAATGATTGGATTCGTTGACTTTAAAATCAGTGCGTTTGCGCTCCCCAACGAGGTCGAAGGAATCGCCAGTGTATAGCCGGACCAGTTCGTCCTTGGGCGTGTGGTCGATGCTGTTTTCACCGACAAACTGTAACGACTGGTCCGCGTTGTCTTGGGTGTAAAAGCGGACACGCCCCTTCGGCAGCGGAACGCCCAGATTATTCTCTTGGGAATTCTTAAACTCGCGGTACACGGACACTTTTTTGTTCGATTCGGCACCATAGCCAGGATCGCCGCCATAGGCCATGCCGACCCGCCAACCGCCTAGCTGTGCACCATCATAGACATAGACACGTTCCATTTTCACCGCCGTTGCCCTGACGAATTCGACTTGCTTGGTTTCCTGGTCGCGTAGCGTAGTCTTGTTGGCAAGGCTATACAGGTGAAACTCGTCGAATGCTTTCTCACTGACTGGCGCAGCCATGTCGGCCGGAGCAGCCATCGCTTTCATGGCAAAGCCCCGCAGCCTCTGAGGCTCTGGTGGCTCTATCTTGTTCACTTCCCCCGCCATCAGTTTTACCCGTGCATCCTTGAAAGTCTTGCCTGATTGGTTTTTGATGGTGACCCAGCCGACAAGATCGACCACATTGCCCTTCTCTGGCGAGACGATGTTGTAATCCGCCTCCCAAGTGAAACCGCCCGTCACATAGGCCAGTTCGGCATCGAACTTCGCCGCCGCAGGAGACTCAATTTTCCAGGTCAATGTCGGATTCAGCACGGTGTCATCGCCAAGAGACGGGAATATTGGCAGGCCCGGCAGGCTGAATTGCAATTTGCCATTGACCTCAATCACCGGCTGGGTGTTCGTCTTATATCCGCTACGGATGATTTTACCCTGCACAGTCGCATCGGGCTTGTTTGGCTCCTTGATGAAAAAGTCGATGGACTTCCCTTCAAACAGCGAGAGTAGCAAGGCTTGCGTCACCCGATCGTTGCGGTAGTTTTGTTCGAGAATCTGGAACTTGGCTTTGCCCGATGGGTCGCGTAATATCACTGAATCGGGTTCCAACTGCGAGACCATATCGCTATAGCGCGACTCCGACACCCCCGCCTTCAAATCAAGCGGCACGGTTTCCCGCACCACGGCAAAATTCTGATTGTAAACGGTGAGTGCGGGTTCGGCGTTTAGTGGCATGGCGGTTATCAAGAGTAAAAGTAAAAGCGGATTTTTGTATTTCATTTTATTACCTGACTTGGCAAGTTGTTTCAGCTAAACTCAAAACACCGTCATTCCGGCAGGGATCGCCGGACAAATCGGCAGGACAGCCGATTTGCACGGCTTCGCCACCCGAAGGGTGAGGGACAAGGATGTCCCTCATGCATCCAGATTGCAAGGCTGCCCAAACTCCGCCGTCCATGGAGCCTAGATTCCGGCGATCCATGCCGGAATGACGAAGTAGATGAAACATGTTTCTAATCAGGTTTTATTAAACCATGCTTAAAAACTGTCTAGGCACTTTGTAACAGTGTTGCCATCAATGCATTGCGATTGAGATCAAATGCACTGAACCATTGCATATTAATATCACAAAGTCAATAGCAATTTGTTTGGGAATATTACCTATTTTTAGCGGTGTCAGCAGGTGTGGTTTGCGCTACAATCATGCGTAAAAATTATGGATTAAGAATATGGCCATCTCCCAGAAAAACCGCTCGATTCAACTTGCCACCCCGCTGGGCGAAGATGTTCTGTTGTTTTACCGCATGCGCGGCACTGAGAAACTCGGTGAACTGTTTGAGTATGAAATCGACATGCTCAGCGAAAACGCCGCCATCGACCAGGACAAGATGCTCGGCGAAAACGTCACCGTCGGCATCAAACTGCCCGAGGGGGGTTGGCGCTACCTCAATGGCTATGTCGCCCGCTTCGGCCAGTACGAGCTTATCAATGGTTTCGCCGCCTACCGTGCCACCCTAAGGCCATGGCTGTGGTTTTTGACCCGCGCCGCCAACTGCCGAATTTTCCAGAATCTCAACGTCCCTGCCATCGTCAAGCAGGTGTTCAGCGACCAGGGCTTCAACGACATCAAAGAAAAACTGATTGGCCGCTATGCCGAACGCGAATACTGTGTCCAGTACCGCGAGACCGACTTCAATTTCGTCAGTCGGTTGATGGAAGAAGAGGGCATCTACTTCTACTTCACCCACGAAAACGGCAAGCACCATCTTGTATTGGCGGACTCTCCCAGCGCCCACGATAAATTCCCCGGCTATGAACAAATTCCCTACCACCCCGAGCAAGGTGGCATCGACAAATCCCGCGCCGACCACATCCACGAATGGACGTTTGCTAGGGAGGTCCAGCCCGGTGTCCATGTGCTGACCGATTACGACTTCAAAAAGTCCAAGGCAGACCTGCTGGTCAAGTCCTCCATCAAAATGCCCCACGCCCACGCAGGCTACGAACGTTTTGACTATCCGGGTCATTTTGTCGAAATCGGCAATGGCGAACACCTTGTGCGCAGCCGCATGGAGGAACGCCGCGCCCGCTTCGAAGGCTTCGAAGGGGATTGCAATGCCCGCGGCCTGGGCGCGGGGTACTTGTTCAAGCTTACCGGACACCCAAACGACAACCAGAATCGCGACTACCTCGTCACCTCCGCGAATTACCAGCTTAAACTTGACAGCTACATCGCCTCCGCCAACCCGGTCGGCGAGGACGAGATGTTCAAATGTAGCTTCACTGCCATCGAATTCGCCCAGACCTACCACCCGCCCCGAAAAACCCCCAAGGCACAGATGCTCGGCGCACAGACCGCTGTCGTCGTCGGCCCGTCGGGCGAGGAAATCCACACCGACCAGTATGGTCGGGTCAAGGTCCAGTTCCACTGGGACCGCTACGGCAAGAAGGACGAAAACAGCTCCTGCTGGATCAGGGTGTCGCAGCCTTGGGCCGGTAAACACTGGGGGATAGTATTCCTGCCTCGCATCGGCCAAGAAGTCGTCATTGATTTCCTTGAAGGCGACCCAGATCAGCCCATTATTACCGGCAGCGTCTACAACAGCAGCCAGATGCCGCCCTACGCCCTGCCCGACAACAAGACCCAGTCAGGCATCAAGTCGCGCAGTTCCAAGGGTGGGGGTCCAGACAACTTCAATGAAATACGCTTTGAAGACAAAAAAGGGCACGAGGAAATTCTGATCCACGCTGAACGCACCCTGACCACGGTGGTCGAGGCGAGCGAAAGCCGCAGTGTGGGGGGGGGCCGCACCACCTCCATCCACAAGGATGAAAAACTGACGATCAAAGACGGTCATCGCACCGAGACGCTGGAAAAGGGCGACGACAAGTTAACCGCCACCTTGGGCAATATCACCATCGAAGCCCCGTCCGGTAAGTATGGCTTGTCGTCCAAGGACGTGGAAATTACCGGAGCCACCTCGATCAAGCTCGTCTGCGGTGCAAGTACGATAGAAATGACCCCAGCCAGCATTACCATCAAATCGCCGTTGGTCAAAATCAACTGATACCCTTGGGGGGATAAGATGAAACCTGCTGCTCGCGTTGGTGATGGTCGTTCCATTCACTAAGTTAATTTAAAGTCAACGAGGTCAACGTATGGGACAACCTGCGGCACGAATAAGCGATATGCACACCTGCCCGATGTCAACAGGTCCAGTCCCCCATGTGGGAGGACCGATTGCGGCAGGTGCGCCCACGGTCTTAATTGGCGGGCTGCCTGCTGCCAGAGTCGGTGATATGGCAACCTGTGTGGGTCCTCCTGATACCATCGTCAAAGGCTCTGCGTCAGTTTTAATCTGCGGTATGCCAGCTGCCCGAATGGGCGACTCAACTGCACACGGAGGGGTGATTGTGGCTGGCTGCCCTACGGTGCTTATTGGGGGTGTACGCGATCTAGTAAACTTACTCACAAAAGATGAAATTCGCAATTTACCCTCGGCAACACGAAATTGGCTTATGCGTGAATTATTGTCTGACAATCTGTCGGATGATGACAAAAAAGCTCTTAAAAAAATTTACTCTGTTAAATTTACTGATCCTGAATTTGAGAAACTCGATGCGCAAAAGCGAGCTGATATGGTTGAAAAGCTTAAAAATGACAAAGATATTGTGGATGCTAAAAAGAATTGGGCAACCATGAGCAAAGAGGAACGCTTCAAAATATTGCAGAAAGCAGCCGCTTATCAAGATGAAGCATACGGTACTAACAAAACAATATTGGCAGAGTACGATCAAGCCCCCGAAAATGGATCGATTGAATACGGTTATTATCAACATGGCGATGGCAAGTTACATATAAATACAAATCCAGCGGCACTTGATGATTTTAATGAGTCTTTAGACACTGTCATTCATGAGAATGGTCACCATTATCAGTACATGCTTATTGATGACCTCAATGCGGGTAAGATTAAACCAGGTGATCCACTTTACAACCAAGCGGAAACTTTCCAATTAAATAATCAATACTATACACTTGACAACCCAGAATATGAGACACAACCGATGGAAAATCACTCGCGAACCACAGGCGCGGCGGCGGCTGGAGCAATCCCATGATAAGAGCAGTGCTTTTCGCTATAATACTTACTTTCCTAATGGTGTTGCAAATACCGGCAGCACCATTAGCTCATCACACACTATCTAAAATGGAAGATAAAAGAATGATTACTTTAATAGTATCCAAACAAACCATTGCAGAGACTGTTCCGGTTGGAACGATAGAATTTAATGATAACCATCAAGGTATATTAAAACTTATACGCACGGATGAACTTGGTAAGCAGCTTGAATTAGCGTGGCAGGAAATTGGCAAACTCAAAGAGCTTCCTCTGACTGAAACCCGTATCATTGAACGCGATGGTGAAAAAATACGGGCTTATGGAAAACGCATGGTTGCCCAGACCAACAAAGATTTTCCTTGGGCTATATATGACTATCTTGAGAAGAAATATAGATTTGTGGTTGATGTAAAAGATTGATTTCACATTAGCTTTTACGTTGAGTAGGTTTGTATTTGCTTAACTTAGAGGAAAGGTATTGATCGACCGTTTGAAATCTGCCGGTCAACTCGGTAAGGCGCATTAGCTTGCGTAGGGCGCAATAGCGTACTCGCGTATTGCGCCGAATGGCAAACGCTACTCATGCGGCGGAATACCGCCGATTGCGCCATACGGTCCTAGGGCTATGACCAGTCACGTAGGCCGGGCGCGTTTTTCGCATTGTGCCCGACTTTCGATTTTCGGGCAACGATGGAGCTGTTGCCCGACCTACGGGCTATGCACTTGGTCAAGGTGTTACGCCAGGGATTGTTTTACGCGCTGCTATAAAGAAGCACTCCAGCCCCCGGAAGGTTGGCAAGCCTGCCACAGTGACTGGAGCAAATCCCTGTTGGCATTGCGCCACCCCAAATTCCAGCGTAGCATCCACTTGCAAATTCATGAGTCCAGTTCAAACTATGAATTTACCCTAAAAGCCGCCCCGCTGGACAAGGCAATTTCTCTTTACATCACCGTGCCTTTGCACCTCAATGAAAACCGCATAGCAACCTTGTTAAACTACCTTAAAGCCTGGTGCGTAAGCTTGGAACCCGCAACTAGCGCGACTTTTCGCGCCGCGATGACGGCCGCACAAAACCCCGAGGAAGAATCTTATGCCTAAAGCAAGCCGCAAAAGCGACCTAGGTTCGGCCCACGGTTGCTTTCCGCCCAGCCCCTCCATCGAAGGCAGTGGCGATGTCATCATCAATGGAATGCCCGCGCTGCGCGTGGGCGATGGTTTTATAGCCCACGGCTGCGGTCAATGCCCACCGCACGGCAGAAAAGCGGCGCAAGGTTCGGCATCGGTCAACATCAATGGCAAAGCCGCCGTTCGGGTCGGCGATGCCATAGACTGCGGCGGCACACTGCAAACCGGCTCGGGCAATGTGTTCATTGGCGACTTAAGCTGGAGCGGTGCCGCAAGCCTACCCGCCAGACCGAAAATAAAGCTCTACCTGACCCAAACCCCCGGCAACCAAAACAACCCCTACACCTATGAGCCATACAAACTGTATAAAGACGGCAGTTTGGACAAGGAAGGCCATACCGATGAAAATGGCTTGATTGAGTATGAATACGACCCGCCGTGGAAAAGCGTGCTGAAAGTCGAGACCGAGATGGGGACTTATACCTTTCATCCAACGCCGCTTGCTCCAGTTGATACTGAACAAGGTTTGCAGCAACGCTTGGGTATGTTGGGTTTCCACCCACAAGACGATAAAGGTGATGCCCATAATCAAGGGGGTAAACAGCATTATGAACACGCACAAACCATACAGGGAACTGAAATTAGCGGCGCATTAAATGACTCTTTTGTCAAAACCATGAAACCCATTTTGCCATAGGATTATCCATGAGTGACACCACAGTAACTCCAGAACAACAACTTAGAGAATGCCAGGCAAACCCTGTTGTTTATTCTTCCACTATGGCAACTACATGGTTTATAGATCCGCCTGCACCTGATAAATATAAAATGCGGTCTGGGAATGACATTAAGCTGTTGAATTGTGGTGAAGCGTATTTGCGAGAACTAAGGGATGCCATTAACGATGCTACAGATTCCATCTATATCGCAATTTGGGGATTTGATGATGAATTGAGTTTAGTGCTTCTCAAACCGGGGGATGAAGCTAAACCAGAAAATTACATTAGTAAAATTCTGGAAGACAAAGCGGCAGGAAAAGATGGAAAAAAACCTGTTGAAGTAAAAATTCTGGTTTATTATAACTGGATAGCAGAGAACCTTGAACCTACTTTTGACGAAACGGCTTGGTTGGATTTATTTTCTCAAAAAACATGGTCGCAGAGAGCCAGAGATGGAGAATTCCCTAATTTGCAATTTATGACTCGTGACTATACTGCTTCATATGTAAAAATGGGATGGCTTAAGTTTGCTACGCATCATCAAAAATGTATTCTAATTGACCATCGCATATCCGAAAAAGCGAATGGTTTTGTTCAGGGGTTTAATTTTAAGCCTGAGTATTTTGATTTTGCCGACCACCCTTATCGTGAAAATGAAAAGCCAAATTGGCAGGATGTTGGCTTACATTTGCGAGGTCCATGCCTGATTGATCTATTCCATAATTTTCAAGAGGGCTGGAACAAAGCACTTAATGACCCACTTGATCACCAAAGTTTGTTAGCAAAAGCATTAGACAGGAACAAATCACTTAATGATCAAATTGTAGGCATGGATAAAAAAATAATTGATTCTATCGTTGAAGCACCTCCAATAATTAATCCTATTACGGATATCCGAACTTATAATGCACAAATATTGCGAACTTGGATGTTAAACGGCGAGACATCAATTTGTAATTTTATTACAAATGCAATTCCACGCATTAATGAATTTATTTATATCGAAGACCAATACTTTCGTTATCCTCATTTTGCAGATCAACTTATGAATCGTGGTAGTGATATTAGAAAGAAGTGTGGTAATCAAAAGTCGTTATATGTTTTTGTAGTTCTTTCACCAAATAAAGTTGCTGTGGGTGAGCCTGATAATCGTCTAATTATGGTTGATTTTTTGGGAAGGAATGATGTTGATGCAGATAAGGAAGATTTTAATGAACGACAGAGTGAAAAAATACATCAAAAAATAATAGATGATATGAATAAAAATGGTGTTATGGTGCATATTTGCCAGTTATTAGCCAGTGGAAAAACAAAAAACTGGATTAACCAAGAAGTAATAGATTACAAGAATATCTATGTTCATGCTAAACTTAGCATATATGATGATGCCTATCTATTATTAGGCTCAGCTAACTGGAATCAGCGTAGTATGAAACAGGACAGTGAGCTAGACATTGCCGTTCAATATCATGATGGTCAGTGTGATGATGGGCGTGGTCGTCAATTTAGAGAAGAGTTGTGGAGTGCGCATTTGAGGCAAAATTGGGATAGCAATAACAATAAAGGTAAACTTACTGAGCCAAAGGAATGGTATAAACAGTGGGATGAACTGCTCCAAAAAAATTGGAAACTTTTTATAAAAAAAGAACCATTAATAATGAACCTATTCCCATATTATGAAAATCTTAAGGTACTACGATGGAAATCAATAAAACAATGGTTCGACTAAATTTTTGTAATCGTTTCTCAATTATTGTAATTTGTCTTTTTTTGTTAACAGCTTGTATAAATACTCACTCTGGAGAAGCAACTATGTATCGTTGGATAGAAACAATGACTAGCTGTCCCACGCCAGACAAAAACCGCTATCCAAAACCAGATTCAGAAGCGGTAGCTTTGTACAAACAAGCCGTAGAAGCGCGTAACGCCCGCCCTCAAACATTAAAACCTGAACAAATACTAGCCTTAATTCAACAAGCCGCGACCAAAGGCTACTGGCCAGCCATGCATAACTTAGCGGTAAGCTATTACGAAGGTTATGGTGTTGAAGAAAATCCCGAAAAAGCCTTGTACTGGTTTAAAGAAATTGAAAAGCTGGATATTCCAGAAGGCTATACAGACATGATGATGGTTTATGATAAAGGTATCGGTGTTGCAGCCGACCCTGATAAATCCCGTGATTATATGATTAAGGCTGCCAAAGCAGGTGACCCTGACTCTCAGTTTTATTTAGGACTTCATTTATATGATCATCAAGATCAAAGTTTGGCTTTCGAAGGATATGCTTTGAAACTTCTGCAATGCGCTGCCGAACACGGTCATAAACAAGCTCATTTTCATTTGGCATTGCATTATGAAGTCACAAAACAACTCCCCATGGCTTATCGTTTCTACCTGCGTGGTGCAAAAGCTGGTGATGTGTCTTGTTTACGTACATTAGCTAACGCCTATGGTCAAATAAATGCTAAACACTTAACATTCAATTTGCAAAAGGATAAATCACGTGCTATCTGTTTGGAAAATCTAAGCGAAAAAGTAGATGACAACACCGACCTTACTTTCCCCGACCTCGACACCCTCTGCCCCGGCACAGTACCCCAGCCAAATGAGATGAAATAGAAAAAGCTATCGTTTATCGTTCCCACGCTCCGCGTGGGAATGCAGCCTTTACCGCTCCTGCGGTTCGATACCTCCGACGCTGGAGCGTCGCCGGAGGCATTCCAACGCAGAGCGTCACTGCCATTAAGTTAAGCGCGAATGGAGTGCAAGGCTTGCCTTGCGAGGTTCCCAATTACCTGTAAATCCTAGCAAGGCAAGCCTTGCACTCCTGGCTTTGGTTAATCGCAACCCTTAACTTAATGGCAGTGACGCAGAGCGTGGGAACGATACAAACTTTTACAAGATAAAGGCTAATTTAATGCGATTCTTCATTATATTAATAACACTATTCTGCATTTTTTTACTAGGTTATTATCTCTTAAAGACCAAAAACGAGAAAATTATGTATCACTGGATAGAATCCCTGACCACCTGCCCAAAAGCTGATTCAAGCCGTTACCCAAAACCCAATACTGATGCACTGGCTTTATTCAAAAAAGCGGCTGAAGCGGATAACGCTAACCCTAAAACCATGCCACAAGAAGAAATTGTCAAACTCTATCAAAAATCTGCCAACTTCTATCGTTCCCACGCTCCCGCGCTCGACCTTATACACAAGTCCGACCAAGCAAGAAACGTCGTCATTCCGGCAGGGATTGCCGGAATCCAGAAGCCATGGAGGGCAAACTCGTCGATGAGCAAGTGTTTGATTCTGATAATTTCCAGCCCGCAGTTTCACCTCCCTGTGGACTGGATTCCGGCAATCCCTGCCGGAATGACGTGTCCCCAACACTTGTGTATAACGATGAGCGCAGAGCGTGGGAACGATACAATTTTTAAAAGGATATGTGAAGCATGGAAATCTTTATGTACAGCGTTTTCATCTTTAAAATATACCCAAATAAATGATATTATGTTAACGCTCCAAGTTAGCTGAATGTCCTCCTCTTTCATACTTTCTATCAAGTCACTATCCGATGTTGAAAACGCTGTAAATGAGTAGTTATCGCCTCTCAATCCTAATACTTTGCCTGTTGTTGTTGACAACTTATAGGAGTACTCCCTCTGAGGGAGCAACTATGTACCGCTGGATAGAAACCATGTCAAGCTGTCCCAAGCCAGTCAAAAACCGCTGCCCCAAACCGGATAAAGAAGCGGTAGCTTTGGGGTGGATTAAACTGATGCGGGTGTGCAAGGCTTGCCTTGCCTGCATAGGCCCTCGCAAGGCAAGCCTTGCATTCCAAGCGTAATTTCAAATGCCACCGAGTTCGTGTGCATCACTTTTCATCGCACCCTGCGCAACGCCAAGAATGAAAGTAGATGTAGAAAACCTGTATGATGATAAGCCGACAACCACAATGAGCCATCTCGTGCCAACCGACGAACCTGAAACCAAACTATCGACGCTGAATCCCCTTTTTCTGCAATCCGTTCTCGACGAGGCGGCCAAAAGGCAAAAGGCCGGACCGGCGGAGCAGCTAGCTGCGTACCCCTTTTCTGCTTTAGCAATTAACGAAACTAAGGCTGAGACCAGTTCCGCCGACCAAGGACAGCCCGGCACTTTGGAGCTCGCCCTTCCCCAGGCTATTGACACAGCCGTCCATTCCGGCATGGATCGCCGGAATCCAGAACACAGGGAGGTGAATTTAGGGGCGGGTTTGGAACCCGCCCCTACTCCATGGCCTCTGGGCTCGGGCGATCCCTTCCTGAACGACGGGGAATCGCTTAATTCAACAGCTTTTCCCACCGAGGAAAATCCAACTCCGTCCTGCAATTTGGCCTATGCAAAAACGATTCTCGCCGATAAACGGGCAGAGATCGACCAAGCCCAGCAACAACTTGACCGATTGCTGAAAATTAAGGCTATCGTTGAACCAGCGGTTTTGCCTGCAACTGGCAAGGTCAATTTGAATGAACTTAAGTTGAAAAGGCTGGCGATCCAGATGGCGCTCGTTGCGGATAGCACAGAATATACCGCTCAAGATTTGCAAGCTGTGGATAAACAAATTGCCGAGTTAAGTGGCGCAAGCAGCCGCCAGCCCAAGTCCCCGGCAAACACGGTCGAACGGATGAAGCTAAATGCCAATATCGAAGAATTGCAAGACAAAGTACAGGTTCTGACAGAAGAGCTAAAGCGGCAGATTACCGACTATAACTTAAACGTCGCTTTCAAGAAAGCCGAGGGGTATGTTCAACAATTAAAAGCCGCTTGCAATCTGCGGCATGAATTGCTCGCCTTGGTTGAATTGTTGGCTAACGACCATCTACTAATGGATTTGAGATTAGGCGGAGAATTGCCCATGCCGTATGGTTTTGAACCGTTTGACTCAATACCTGAGGATGGCTTGGCAACCACCCTCGAAGGGATTGAGGAGGCCAAAATCCGAATTAGCCAAGAATTAATACTTTAATGTTGGTTATTCCTCGCATAGGTTTCCGCAGAGGCATCCGCCCAGATGGCTGCATAATCGGAATCTCTTATGGAATGCGACTGGACTGCGACGCACCAAGCGTGCAACCAAGCCTCTTTAAGGTCTTTCAATTTCTCAACAGTCATTTCTTCAATGTTTGGCATGGCAAATACCTCTTTAGTAGACAGGTCTGACAGAACTTAAACAACAATAACCGAGTAGTAACCTCGGTTTTATTAAAGCATGAATCATACCAATACTAAAATAATTCATGTTCTGCAATGCCGCTAAAGCTTAGGCGTGGATACGGTCAAGGGCTTCCTTCGCCGATTCATCAACGGCCCCAGACCGACTCGGTTTTTAAAGCCGAGTCGGTCTGCCCCCTGCCCGGATGGCTGGAATAAAACCGCCCCAGCGGCTTATTCCTAACTAAATGGATAAAGTTAGCGCAAAAATGTGGCCTAATTCTCCATTTTGGTGCGCTAATCCGTCCCCAGCCAGAACCGACAAAACGCTTGCCCCGTTTCATCGTCAATGCGTTCGTCTTCCATGGCACCACCTAAAGCCTTAACGAGTGACAATGAGACGGTATTATGAGAATCAACCGTCACCAAAGCCTGCTTTACCCCCTTGGCGCGCAATTTGTCCAAGGCCAGCCTAATGGCCGCTTTTCCGTAACCTTTGCGCCTATGGGCAGGGACGACGTAGTAGCCGAAGTGCCCGCCTTTATTGATGAGTGCTTTGTTAATGCGGGGGAAAATCCGCACCAAGCCGACCACAAAGCCCATGTTGTCGATAATCCAATAATTTGTCTGTCGGACGAAATCGTCCGAAAGCGGCGGGGACGTGGCAATGTGAACGCAATAATCCAACCAGTCGTCTAGCTTTTCCGGATCGCTGCCTACCGGTGTGCCGCCAAACCCGTTTTCGCCCTCTTCCCCAAGGGCCGTGAGTAACTCAAGTGACCCTGGCGGTGCTTTAGTTGAAATGGCCTGCAATTTCATGCTTAAGCCGGTTTCAATTCGTCCAGAGGCCAACGAGGACGGGACTGGATTTCGGGAGGCATTAACCGGCCTTTGAGCAGACGCTGGCAGCCGGCATAGGCAATCATCGCACCATTGTCGGTGCAAAACTCCAAACGCGGAAAGAAAACCTGAAAGCCTTCTTTCCTCGCCAACTGGTCCAACTCTGTACGCATCAACCGATTGGCGCTGACACCGCCCGCCACAACCAGCCGTTTCAATCCGCATTGCAGTAATGCACGGCGGCATTTGATAATGAGTGTCTCCACCACTGCCTCTTGGAAGGCACACGCCAAATCAGCCTTGTCCTGCAAACTTCCTTGTGTCGCGGCCAGAGTGGTAAGGGTTTGGGTCTTCAAGCCACTGAAGCTAAAATCCAAACCCGGACGGTCGGTCATTGGCCGGGATAATTTAAAGCGCCCTGGCATCCCCTGTTCTGCCAATTTTGCCAGGGCAGGCCCACCAGGATAGCCCAAGCCAAGCATTTTCGCAGTTTTGTCGAAAGCCTCGCCGGCTGCATCGTCCAAGGATTCGCCCAAAGTTTGATAACGTCCTATGCCCTCCACCCGCACCAATTGTGTGTGGCCACCGGAAACCAACAGGGCAACGAATGGATAATCGGGCGGATCAGGTTCAAGCATAGGGGCAAGCAAATGCCCCTCCATATGATGCACCGCTACAATGGGGATGCCCCAGGCCCAAGCTAGGCTATTGGCAACGGATGCACCCACCAACAATGCGCCGATCAGGCCGGGGCCGGCGGTGTAAGCAATGCCCCCAATATCGCCTGGGACCGTTCCCGCATCGCCCATTACCTTTCGGATCAATGGGATGAGCTTGCGCACATGGTCACGGGAAGCCAGTTCAGGCACCACCCCGCCATATTCGGCATGGATTTTCACTTGGCTGAACAAGGCGTGCGCGAGCAGTCCGCGTTGCGAGTCATAGACCGCCACGCCGGTTTCGTCGCAGGAGGTTTCGATGCCTAGTACGTTCATGGATTGAAAGGTTTTGGATTTGTGCAAATAGGCGAGTATAATCCGCTTTTTACTTACTAGGCTAGCCCCCAGTCGGGCGTCAATCTCATTTTGTAACAACACACAGGATACTACATGCCTTCAATCAGACTTAGAGAGAACGAACCTTTCGAAATCGCCATCCGCCGCTTCAAGCGTGCGTGCGAAAAAGCCGGAGTCCTTTCAGAAGTGCGCCGCCGCGAATTTTACGAAAAGCCCACCGAAGAGCGTAAGCGAAAAGCTGCCGCTGCCGTCAAGCGCCATCTGAAGAAGCTTTCCCGCGAGCGTTTCGCCTTGCAGAACCTCCGCAAAGGCCGTCCCCAAGTCTGATTTTTCCATAGGTAAGCCCAGCCAATGAGCACGGTATTGCTGAAACAGCGCATTCAAGAAGACATGAAATCCGCCATGAAGGCGGGCGAAAAGGAGCGTTTGGGCGTAATCCGGCTGATCTTGTCCGCCATCAAACAAGTTGAGGTAGACGAGCGTATCGTGCTTGATGATGCACAAATTATATCAGTGCTGGACAAAATGCTTAAGCAGCGCCGCGACTCCATCGCCCAATACACAGCGGCGGCGCGCACTGATTTGGCGGATGTGGAAAGTGCAGAAGTCGCCATTATCCAAGAATATTTGCCGCAAGCCCTGACCGATGCGGAAATCGAAGCCTTGATTGGGCAAGCCATTGCCGAAACGGGCGCATCCTCCGTCGCCGGCATGGGCAAGGTCATGGCCTTGCTCAAACCGCAGATGCAAGGCCGGGCCGACATGGGCGCGGTCAGCGCCCGAATTAAAGCTAGGCTAGGCTAGGCTAGATTTGGCCAGTAACGGTTCTGCCCCGCATGTGGTACGGCTGATTTCTTTTCTATATTGAGCATTATTGTAGGGGCGAATTCATTCGCCCATAGGCAGCTAAAGCTGCCCCCTGCCTTTTCCTGGGAGCGCGGCCATCTTGGCCGCCATTTCAGTGGGCGAGACGCCCGAGCTCCCAGGGAGGGTGAACGCTTACGAAAAGATCGCCACCTAATCAGTTGTGAAAAATAGCTGCAAAGTGCTTGTAGGAGCGGTTTTTAGGCCGCGATTTTTTGCAGGCTAAAGCCATCTCCTACATGTATGTGCGGCGAACCGATTAGGTGATAAAGCATGAAAGGCAAGATACCCCGCGAGTTCATCGACAACCTGATCGCCCGCGTCGATATTGTAGACCTTATCGACGCGCGTGTTCCGCTCAAACAAGCTGGCAAAAACTACCAAGCCCGCTGCCCATTCCATAACGAAAAATCCCCAAGTTTCAGCGTCAACAGGGAAAAGCAGTTCTACCACTGCTTCGGTTGCGGTGCCAGCGGCAATGTCATCAGCTTTCTAATGGACTACGAGCGGCAAACTTTTGTTGAAGCGGTGGAAACCCTGGCCGAGACATTAGGGCTGGAAATCCCCAGGGAGTCCTATCATGCCGAAAAGCGTGAGCAGGATAGCGTCCTACCACTTTACCAAGTGCAAGAACAGGCGACCGAATTTTACGCTCGCCAGTTGCGCGTACACCCCGAAGCTGCCAAGGCTAGGAACTATTTGCAACGACGCGGGTTAAGCGACGACATTATCCAACACTTCAAAATTGGCTATGCCCCGCCGGGTTGGCGCAGCCTGCCCGACACCCTGCCAGCCGAGCGCCTACTGGCTGCCGGCCTGACAATCAGCAAGGAGGCAGGTAGTTTCTATGACCGTTTCCGCGACCGCATTATGTTTCCCATCCGCGACCGGCGGGGCAGGGTGGTCGGCTTCGGTGGGCGGGTCATGGGGGATGAAACGCCGAAATATCTCAATTCCCCGGAAACACCGACCTTCAAAAAGCACAGGGAAGTCTACGGGCTCTTCGAGTTGCTCGCCACCCGCATAAAGCCCGAGCGCATCGTGGTGGTGGAAGGTTACATGGATGTCATCGCCTTAGCCCAGCACGGGGTTACCAACGCCGTCGCCACGCTAGGCACCGCTACCTCGTCCGACCATGCCGACCTGCTGTTTCGCTATGCGCCGGAGTTGGTTTTCTGCTTCGACGGCGACAACGCCGGACGCAACGCCGCTTGGAAGGCACTGGAAGCCTGCATACCCGCCCTGCGCGATGGAAGGTCCATGCGGTTTTTGATGCTGCCTGAAACTCATGATCCGGACAGCCTAGTTCGTGAAGAAGGCAGGGAAAGTTTCGCAATCCGGTTGTCCGGGGCCCAGCAGTTGTCCGAATACTTTTTCAACCATTTGTCGGAAAATTTGAATTTGGATTCTATCGAGGGTCGTTCGGCCCTGTTCCAAAAAGCCAGTCCGTTGCTGGAAAAACTGCCTACAGGGGCGTTTAGAGACGGGATGCAAGCCCACTTGGCTAAAATAACCGGGCACGGGAAAGCGACTCCCAGCCGAAACAAATCGCATCCGCATACCCAATCGATCCAAAGGGCTTCCACGGAAAAAGCCAAACCTTCCCCGTTGCGCATTATTCTGGCTTTGTTAATACAAAACCCCGAATTTTATTCCCTAGTCGATGCCGAAGCGCGGTTTGAGTTGGAGCGGGACGACAAAGCCGGTCCGTTTGCGGCAAAACTATTCTCCATCCTTCAAGAAAGGCCGGATATTCACTGTGGCGGCATACCGGAGCATTTCCGAGGCGAGGCGGAATATGGGCTGGTGTTGAAGCTGAGCGTATTGGAAATCCCCCTGTCGGATACCGATGCACGGACTGAATTCGATGCCACGCTCGAAAAATTTGTTTCGCAACAAAAAGAGATGCTAATTGCGCAACGCTTGGAATGGCTGGAAAAAAAAGCCGATCGGATTGGCTTTGCTGGGCTGGACGAAACTGAGCGCGAAGAATATCGCCGTTTGGCGAGAAAAAGATAAAGCTTACTGACGCTGCAAGACCGGCTCGGTTTTAAAAACCGAGTCGGTCTGACTTATCCAAATAGATTGAATTTGCCAATTCACAATAGCAAGCTAAAATATAATTTCCAATTTCAGGAAAATTCCATCGGGCGAGTGAGTTCATGAAACAAGAACAGCAGCAAGCGCAACTCAAGGAACTCATTGCCAAGGGCAAGATGCAAGGGTTCCTTACCTATTCCGAAATAAACGACCACTTGCCTGACGGTTTAGTCGAACCGGAACAAATGGAAGAAGTGATCGCCATGATCAATGAAATGGGGATCGAAGTACTTGAAGTGCTGCCGGATGAAGTCGAGCTGCTTGCCGATAGCTCCAATGTCATTGAAAGCGATGACGATGTAGACGAAATAGCGGCTACATTGGCCTCATCGGTGGATACTACAACTGGCCGCACCACTGACACGGTGCGCATGTATATGCGCGAGATGGGTACAATTGAACTCCTCAATCGCGAGGGCGAGTTAGGCATCGCCAAACGTATTGAAGAAGGTGCCAGCCAAGCGGCGTGGGAACTGGTCCGTTTCGTCGCTGCCATGGAACACTTTATCAAAGCATTTGATCGAGTCGAAGCGGGAGAAGCGCGCCTGACCGATTTGATCTCTGATTTTTATGACCCTAGCCAACCTCAAGAACTGTTGATTGATGAAGAAGTAGAAATTATCGAGGAAACAGAAACCGGGCCCGACCCCACATTAGTCAAGGAAAAGCTGGATGCATTCAGCAAACAACTAAAGACCGCCGTCAAGACACAGTGCAAATACGGCCCTCGTCACGAAAAAACCCGGCAAGCATTTGAATCATTAGCCACCAGCTTCCTTGAATTCAAAAAAACGCCCCAATTCTTCAAAGAGTTATTTGATATTTTGCACTCCGTGGTGGGTAAAATCCGCATACAGGAAAAACTCATCTTTGATTTGGCTGTCAACAAAGCTAAAATGGACAGGGCTGATTTCCTAAAAACCTTCTTTGGCAACGAAAGCAACCCGGTTTGGCTGACCAATCATTTGTCCTCCGGCAAATACTATATCGAGCCTTTGTCCCAATATAGGAATGAAATAAAACAGGCGCAAAGCGAGCTTTTCAAGATTGAGAAGGCAAATGGCATAAGCATAGTCGAAACCAAGGAAATCTATCGTCGAGTGTCGATTGGCGAGACTCAGGCCCGTCTAGCCAAGCGTGAGATGATCGAAGCCAATCTTAGATTGGTAATTTCCATCGCAAAGAAATATACTAATAGGGGTTTGCAGTTCCTCGACCTGATTCAGGAAGGTAACATCGGGTTAATGAAAGCGGTGGATAAGTTCGATTATCGGCGTGGCTATAAATTTTCGACCTATGCCACTTGGTGGATACGGCAAGCAATAACCCGATCCATTGCTGATCAGGCACGAACCATTCGTATTCCTGTCCACATGATCGAGTCGATCAACAAGCTGAACCGGATAACACGGCAGATGTTGCAAGAGATGGGACGGGAACCCTCAGCGGAGGAGTTGGCTGAAAAAATGGAAATGTCCGAAGAAAAAGTGCGCAAAGTTTTGAGAATCGCCAAAGAGCCTATCTCAATGGATAACCCCATTGGTGACGACGAAGAATCCCATTTGGGAGACTTCATTGAAGACTCTCATATCCTATCGCCTGTGGAATCGGCCACTGCCTCCGGGCTTCGTGAAACCACCCGGCAAGTTCTGGAGGGGCTTACGGAGCGTGAGGCGAAAGTGTTGAAAATGCGCTTCGGCATTGGTATGAGCAACGACCACACCTTGGAAGAGGTTGGCAAACAATTTGACGTTACCCGCGAACGCATTCGCCAAATCGAGGCCAAAGCGTTACGCAAACTGCGGCATCCCTCCCGTTCGGAGCAACTCCGCAGCTTCCTTGAAGCTGATTAATAAATTCAAGGGCCCTTAGCTCAGCGGTTAGAGCAGGGGACTCATAATCCCTTGGTCCGGGGTTCAAATCCCTGAGGGCCCACCATATAATCAAAGGCTTACCTTCTTTTTGACGGTTAGCCTTTTTTATTTGCCGGAATTTTGCCGGAATTTACTGATTCACGACTCTCCGGATTAGCACAATCTCCGGTTTCTCTTCCCGGTTGCAAATCGAATCAAGCGCATCCAAAAGATTCCTAATTTCGGCCTTGCTGTAATGCGTTGTAATCCTGTTCGACTTGTGCCGGAGAAGATCTTGTCGGTCTTCAAATCCAACCCCTGCCGCTCCTAGACGCATTCCGAAGGTGTGCCGCAGATCGTGAACTCGCACATCAAGTGCCGTTTCCTTCCGGGCCTTTTTCCATCCAGTATTCAGCATCCGACAGATCGGTTCGCCATGATAAGTGAACACGAATTCGAGGTGCTTGACACCTTGAGGTGCTCCACCAACTCGCCGAGCAATTCGAGTCGCGGTTCTACGGCCAGCTTAGGCGGCATGCCGACGAACAGAGGCCGTCTTTCCTTGCTGATGCCGGGCCGTTCGGCGAAACCGACCCGCCTTTCTGAGCGAACTTCGTCAGGCAACACCCTGTTGCCGGGGGCAACTCGCTAAACACCCCGGCAACCGTTTCCACATTAACTGAGGGCTGCGGTCAAAAAGGCAGGCTGGACCCTGCAAATACCCAGTCATAGACCAGCCATGTCCGAAATCACCCCAATCAACCCTCAATTAGCTTGAAAATTGTCCATCAAAAAGAATGCTCAGTCTCATCGCGGAAGCGGCGGTAGCCCTTGATGGCGATGACCGACAGCACCGTCATCGCCGTGACCTGGCCGATGAGGATGCCCAAAATGAGCATGAAGGCTGCTGGCGCGAATTCGTCAGCACTCCAGACCAGCAGGGTGACGGGATCGTCGATGTGTTTGGGGATGGTGATAGGTTCCATGGCGGCTCCTAGGAGTCTGTCTGACTTCCCCGGTGTAAACCTGTTAGGATGATTCCTCGTATCCAGAGGTTCAGCCATGAGCAACCAATTCATTCCCATTGAGCGTGACCAGCCGTTTGTGATTCCTGTACAGGA
>Ga0209083_1000299_pt1 | contig 77596 bp, 78 predicted proteins | sample AM7aDNAmetaG_FD_184132 | JGI IMG/M metagenome (GOLD analysis project Ga0209083, IMG submission 184132) | Freshwater microbial communities from Finland to study Microbial Dark Matter (Phase II) - AM7a DNA metaG (SPAdes) (version 3) | ecosystem: Environmental > Aquatic > Freshwater > Lake ... | reverse complement strand
ATTCATGTACAGCGTTTTTTCTTAACAAAGGAAAATAATAAAGGACACTCATTCAAACTATCCTGTGTGTCTGTGCTTTGCAAAATGGTAACCCAACAAGTAACTATTCGATATTAAAAACGCTGTAATTTTGAATCTTGGCACAAAGCCAAATTCGACGCATATGACGATATGACGGCTAATTTTGATTTGGATAAAGCCAAACGACACAATTTGGAACAGACCCAAGTGAAGATGGACATGCCAACATGGATGGTAAAGTCGATTGACAAAGAAGCTTCGCGCGTAAGCGTTCACTTCCCCCAGGGAGCGCGGGCGTCTCGCCCGCTGAAATGGCGGCCAAGATGGCCGCGTTCCCAGGAAAAGGCAGGGGGGAGTGAACGCTTACCTTCGCGCTTAGGGGTTAGCCGACAAGACATTATTAAATTCTGGCTTTCGGAGCGATTAACACAGGGCAGGGCGCAATAGTGGCTTTGCTGTGTAAAGTGAGAGGTTATCCATGAAAATCATCCTACTCCCGTATCACTCCAATAACAGCCGATGAACTCAATGGATATTTTATTGTTCTTCAATAAGTTGAGTACTTCCATGACTGTCCATTTTTGGAATAATAAGGGAGTAGATATACCCGAACAATACTTAAATGATTCAACCCCAGCCGAATTTGGTAAGAATCTCAAATTATATGCGGCGTTGATGATGTTCAAGTCGGGTAAACTGTCGGCTGGTTCCGCTGCCGAGTTTGCCGAAGTGGACCGTTTCCGTTTTGCGGAGGCATGTGAACACAACGGAATTCCATTGATTGACTACACTGCGGGTAACCGTTCAGCCCCCCCTGGGAGCGCGGGCGTCCCGCCCGCCAAAATTGCGGCCAAGATGGCCGCGCTCCCAGGAAAAGGCAGGGGGGGGCTGAACGGTTACCACTGCGGAGGAACTCCGTGCTGAAATGCAATCTTTGCTGACGTATCTCTGATGCGAGTCGTGGCGGATACTTCTGCATTGTTGGCGCTGTGCTCATGCGATGGTTTGTCACTGCTGGACATGCTGTTTCAATAAGTTCGAGTTCCCCAAACTGTGTTTCATGAATGTACGGTGGCACGAAAGCCGGGTTCTGATAAGCTTGACGTGTATTTGGAAGGTAAAGTCGAAAGGCAAGCGGGTATTTTCTTAGGAGAAGGATTGGTTGCCGAGGCTTTACGTTTGGCAGGGGAATAAGGTAAAACTTTATGAAATCTTCGGAATTTGATGCTATTGAACTTGAATATGTCGGCTTTTGGGCGCGAGTGGGTGCGAGCATTATCGACACGCTGCTCATGGGCGTCATCATCTTGCCGGTGGTGATGGCTGTCTATGGTACTGGCTATTGGCTGGATGGGGGATTTATAAAAGGCCCGGTTGACTTTTTGTTAAACTGGGTTTTCCCTGCGGTGGCGGTCATCCTATTTTGGATTGCCAAACAAGCCACCCCTGGGAAGATGGTTATTTCTGCCCGTATTGTTGACGCGGAAACTGGAAAAAAACCCAGCAAAAGCCAGTTGATTGTCCGCTATTTAGGCTATTATGTTTCCCTATTTCCGTTATTTCTTGGCATTGTCTGGGTGGCTTTTGACCGGCGCAAGCAAGGCTGGCATGATAAATTGGCGGGAACTGTGGTGGTGCGGCCAAAATTCCGGGGTCCACAGCCGGTTGTTTTCAAAAAGTAATTAATATTTCTTCATTATTTTAACCTTCTCACAAGATCAAACCCATGAGCGAACTGCGCAACCGCGCCAAACAGTTCTATAACCAACTGGACTTCGATAGGCCCATCGCCTTCGGGGACGAGCCGTTGGTGCAAAACGGCCTGAGCGACACGCTGTACGTAAAAAGTATCCACGGCACTGGCGAGCGTGACTCGGTGCAGGAACTCGCCAACCAGATCGACTTTGCCGACAGTGCCGGGGCATATTTGTTCACCGGCAACCGTGGCACGGGCAAGACCACCGAACTGCTTCGCCTGGGTGAAATTCTGCGCAGTAATTACGGCTGTGAGGTGTTTTACGCCGATATGTCGGACTACTTGAACATGTCTCAGCGCATCGAAATCAGTGACTTCCTGATTAGCATATTGGGGGCGTTTTCTGAAAAAGTGGGTGAACGCTTTGGCGAAGACCCTGGCAAACCGGGCTTTTTCGAACGGGTCTGGTCGTTTTTGCAAACCGAGGTCAGCTTCACCGAAATCAAGCTGCCGGCCGGCCCTGTCGAGTTAAAGGCGGCTTTGCACGAAAACCCCACTTTTAGGTTTGCGCTGCAAAGGGGGATGCGCGGCAATGTCGAGCAACTGGTCAAGCAATCCCGCGAATTTGCGCTGGAAGCGGTGTTGCGCATCCGCAAGCTGCGCGGCGACGACAACCGCAAAGTGGTGTTGATTGTCGATTCGGTCGAACGACTGCGCGGCGTGGGTGATGTCAGCGATGTGCATGAAGTATTCAAGAGTGCGGAAACCTTGTTTGCCGCTCATGCCGACAAGCTGCGTTTCACCGGTCTTAGCGTGGTGTATACCGTTCCGCCTTATCTGCAAGCCCTAGCGGGTGCATTAGGCGCGTCCTACGCCGGGGGGCGCATTTACGCGCTGCCCAGCGTCCATATTTATCAAGGCAAGCCAGAACCCGGTCAAAGGCCGTTGCCTTATGCAGATGGTTTGAACAAATTGGTGACCATCATCGACAAACGCTATCCCCATTGGCATGACTTTTTCAGCCGGGGGCAGCTATTGCGGTTGGCGCAAAACTCGGGGGGCGATTTGCGCGACTTCTTCCGCATGTTGCGCTTAGCCGTCACCCGCTCCCCTGAGGCGGGCTTGCCGTTGTCGGATATGATACTCAGCGATGCGGAAGACGCGGTGCGCGGCGATATGCTGCCAATAGCCAAAGACGACGGCGCATGGTTGGCGCGGGTCACCGACAGTCATAGTGCCGAACTCGACAGTCTAGGGGGGTTGCCTGATTTCGCCCGTTTGCAGCAGGGCAAATATTTACTGCATTACCGTAACGGCGAGGACTGGTATGACGTGCATCCGCTGTTGCGGGAGGAAATCAAGTTGCTTGGAGCTTAAAAATGAACCTGATTGACAAGATGTTTCAGCTAAAATCAAAAATCATCGTCGTTCCGGCATGGATCGCCGGAACCTAGGCTCCATGGATGGCATGGATTGGTGGCATCCCTGCAATCTGGATTCCGGCGGTCCATGCCGGAATGACGGAATAGCTGATCCATCTTCATAATCAGCAAGATGAATCCCTCCTTGGAAACGGTTTGGCGGGAATTGCGCCCACATCTGGAATGGGCCGACGGCTTCAACTTGGTGCTTCTGTTTGCCGACCAACCTGCACCGGTGGAAACATTGCGTGACCGTCTCGATGTCAGCCTACATTGGCGCACCCTCAGGCTGCGGGTGCTGGACCCGGAATCGCCTACAGCCCTAGTCGGGCTGGCGGACAAAATTTTGACACCCCGTGCCGGTTTTGGGCCGTTGTGGGTGGAACTTTGGCGGCAAGCGGAAGACCCTGCTTGGCGGCAGGCGCGGACTACGCTCCTGCATCGCCTCAACGAGCGGCGCGGCAGGCTGGAAAGCGTGGTCCGTCAACCTTTAGTTTTGGTATTGCCCATTGCGGAACGTAGCAGCATTTATGCCCTAGCCCCCGATTTATGGGCGGTCCGGTCTTTTACCGCCCAATTGCCGGGTCCGAATCCTACCAAAATGTCCTATGCCAATCCAGTGATCCGTTATTTTGTGTCCTATGCACATGATGACAGACATCTCAAAGACGGGCTAATGAAACCCCTCAAGCAATTTCTTGATGCTGCCAACGAGTACAGTTTCGTGACTTGGGATGATACGGAAATCTTGGCGGGAGAAGGCTGGCATGAGATGATTCAGGAGGCAATCGTCAGCTGTCAGCTTGGTCTGTTAATGGTCAGTCCGGCTTTTCTGGGCAGCAAGTACATCCAAGACCACGAATTGAGATACTTTATCGACAGTAATATTACAGTTCCTGGACTCGAGAAGCGGGTGATTCCGGTCGCCCTTAAGCCAATTCCCTTTGATTACAGTATGGACCTAAATGGGTTGGAAAAGCTGCAATTCTTCCGCAGCAAAGCCGGAAAAACCTTTCAGTCATGCCAGACAAACAACACCCGCGAAGAATTCGCATTGGAACTCTTTCAACACATTATCAAAGTTGTCAAGCGTTATGCGTATTACCATTAAAGCAACATGCTTGCTTGCCCTAGTTTTATCTGCCTGCACCGTCGGGCCGGATTTTCAAAAGCCTGACTCTATGCTGCCCAGAAATGGGGCTTGGCAAGCTAACCCGGCGAATGCCCCTGCTACCCATAGCAATGTCGTTGCCGAACCCATCAATGCCGAATGGTGGAATCTGTTCAACGACCCAATTTTGACCTCATTGGAGAAGCGGGCGGCTAGTGGGAACTTGTCTGTTCTCCAGGCATCCGTGCGCTTGGGGCAGAGCCGCGCAATGCGTGGCATCGCCGCCGCAGACCAATTTCCGATGCTGAACGGCAACACCTCCTATTTGCGGCAACAAATGAGCGAAAAAGGTATCGTTTCCCTGTTCGGAGGTTCGTCCAGCGGCGCGGTTGCAAATGGTAAAGGAATCGGGGTGGTTGGCATTCCTGCAACCAATATACCGCCCTTTAGCCTGTGGCAGTATGGTTTTGATGCGTCCTGGGAAGTCGATTTTTGGGGACGTGTCCGCCGCGAACTCGAAGCTGCCGATGCCAGTGTCGAGGCATCCAACGAGGGGAGGCAATTTAGCTTGCTTGCTATCATGGCCGAAGTGGCGCGTGACTACATTGACCTGCGCCGCATCCAGCGTTTGCTCAACATCTCAGGTCAGATGATCGCATCGGCACAAGAGAATCTTGACCTGACCTCGCAAAAGGCCGCACGGGGGACCGTCACCGAATTGGATGTAGTGCAGACGAAAACCCAACTCGCCAACTTTCAAGCCCAAGTTCCGCAACTGGAACAGCTTGAAGCCCAGGTTATCAACCAATTGAGTTATTTGCTAGGTCAACATCCAAACGCATTGCGGCAAGAGTTGGCCACGCCTGTCGCGATTCCTTCGGTGCCGCAACGAGTCCCCGTTGGGCTGCCTTCCGAATTGGCGCGGCGCAGGCCGGACATCCGTCAGGCTGAAGCCCAGCTACACGCGGCGACAGCCGATATTGGGGTGGCTGTGGCGGATTTCTACCCGCGTGTCACCTTGTCTGGGAGCATTGGGCTGCAAGGTTTGAAATTAAAGGATGTAGTTGATTGGTCGGCCCTGCAATATGCGATAGGACCAAGCATCACGATTCCTATATTCCAGGGTGGGCGTTTAAAATCGACTTTGGAACTGCGTAAAGCCGAGCAGCAAGAAGCCGCCATTGTCCACCATGACACCGTGTTGAAGGCATGGCACGAGGTGGACAACGCTTTGACCGCTTATGCCGATGAACAGCGCAGGAATGATTGGCTTGTCCAAGCCGTCCAATCCAACCGGGATGAATTGGAATTGGCGCGGTTGCGCTATCAAGGCGGGGTTTCAGACTATCTGCCTGTCCTAACCGCTCAAAGATCGTTGCTACAAACGGAACAAGATTATGCCAACAGCTTAAGCGCGGTGGCGACCAATATGGTGGTTCTGTATAAAGCCCTCGGCGGGGGGTGGGAGCAGACCACTGAAAAATCCCAAGCCGAAGCTTCGCAGTAGTTTATCGACTTGTGTTTTGGGGGGAAGAATATGAAACCGATTTGCCGGACTACTGCCGACTGTGGAAAGAAATCAAGTAGTTGACGGTAAGTGTGGATCAAGGTCGTTTGGTTCAGGGTTGCGCAGCTATTTCTTTTAAATGTTCAACCAACAAAAAAATTCGAGTCGAGGGATTGTCACCATTGATGCCCATTTGATCCCAGATTCTTTTTGCATTACTTCGTGCTACAGCATTTTTAATATCAGAGAGTTACTTTTAGGTCATATTATTTTGCAAGGTACATACACGCAAGATGGTTTGATTGAGCGTCCTTTATTATTACCCTTTGTTAAGAAAAAATGCTGTACATAAATACAAACCGGGACTCCTTGCGCTGTATTAGCATCTAGGCCGTCCAGATTAGGAAGATGTTTCAGCAAAACCCAGAACGTCGTCGTTCCGGCATGGATCGCCGGAACCTAGGCTACATGGACGGCGGGGCTTTGGGCATCCATGCAATCTGAATTCCGGCTGTCCATGCCGGAATAGATGAAGAACCTTCCTAATCAGGTAAATTTATGAAAAGAGTATGTGAGTGGGGATAAATCATTATGTACAGCGTTTTCATCTTTAAAATATTCCTAATAAAGGATATTCAGTTAACGCTTCAAGTTAACTGAATGTCTTGCCCTTTCATGCAAGTTATCAAGTAACTCTTTGATGTTGAAAACGCTGTATGTCAAGCTTGTCCACCGTTTTTTCAAAGGTATACACACCGCCCTTTTTATAATCAGCGAATCCAGCACAGACTTTTAGCTTCTCAATTACCTGCTCGCAACAGGAACGCGAACCAGTAGGATGAAATGGAGCAGATGAATCTGAAAAGTGAAGTAGTAACCAAACTTCAAAACAAGGCACGGAAGTAATGTCATACATAATCGACCCTTTCTTCTTCAGCGGGTTGTTTTTGATCTTATCGCAGGTCGATTCATATTTCGTATGAGAGTCTTTGTCAAATATGCAATACACACGGTCATAGGTGAAACCTTGCTTCTGTTTGTTATCAAACAACTTAATGGCATGCTTTAACAGCCCGGAAGGATCGAGTCCGGATTTTCTGCTATCCACCACAATTTCATCAACATCCACCCTTGGCTTTAAACCAAGATAGATAAGAAGGGAGTTGAGGTAAAGCGGTTCGGTCTTCGAACCCTCGCAGACGATTAAAATGGTTTCTTTGCCGCTTTTGGTGGCTTTATTTCGCTGAAGTTGGGGGATGGTTGATGGTTTGTGTCTCTTGAACAAGTCCTCGCTACCCATTGATTTCGCCTTTTTTTGGCATACCTTTGATACTTATTGCAGGTATACTCAAACGCCCTACATCTGGCAATCCACCATAACGCCCATGTAAATAGCCTTTTTGCAGGGATTCTTGTTTGCGCGGGTTATAATCTGAGAGAGGATGGAGAGTTGTCGATTGCTGTGAATCTTTTTCGACTAGCCAGACTTGATCGCGGCGCAATAAGTCAGAATCCAATTGGGTCACGTCATGGGTAACGAAAATCAACTGTGCATGATTTGGGTTGGTTTTTGGATTATGAAACAACCCAATAATAAAGCGAACTAAGAGGGGATGAAGGCTACTGTCTATTTCGTCAATAGCCAAAACCTTACCATTCTCCAATACATCAAAAATTCGACCGGCGGCTGTAAACAAGGTTTGTGTGCCTCTGGATTCATCTGCGAAATCAATGGTAACCTTATCGCCGCTGTCGTTATGGCGATGCAAAAAAACAACATCCTTTTTTGTTTTGAGTTTCATGGATTCAAGTAACATGATGCCTTGGATGTCTAAATCTGCGGCTTGGAGAAGTTGAAGAATCTTATTTTTATTCTCATCGCTGGTTTCGATTTGTTTGATCGAGAATAAAGGATTCCAAGCATGCATACGAACGACGGCTAAAGTCTTTTGAAACCACTGCACAACTGGCGATAACGCCTCATTGTTCATTAATACGGCAGTCGAAACAAATAATGCATTATCGCGTGTGGCTTGCTTGATCGCTGCTATGTTGCCTTTCAAATGTTTGCTGAATGGTGCCCATTTGTAACTTGACGAGGAATCGTTCCAGATTCTACTAAACCAGGCTTGTACATGGCTAGTTTTGAAGACAAAAAGGTATTCATAAGTAATGCGTTCTTTCGTGATGGAAAAACCAAATTGGTAACGGATGTCGTCTTGGACAAAAATGAACTCAAATTCAGTGGGTGCTTGTTCAGAGTCTGTACTTAAACAAAAAGGTTCTACTTCGATAGGCTCGCCTTTTTGCTTGTCCTTGGCCGAAGAGGTGACAAAGTCTTTTGCAAACCGCATAGCTGCGAGCAAGTTGCTTTTTCCTGTCGCATTGCCTCCGTAAATGGCAACAGAATGCAGCAGATCCAACCTGTACCGATCTATGGCAAATCTGTTCTGAGGCAGTTCTTTGCCACTGCTTGCGACAAGGCTGAGAGTCTGGCGCTCACGAATGGAGTGGTAATTGGTGATGCTGAATTGAATAAGCATATGCGGTCTAAGAAGATACGCTAAATAATATGTCTGTTTTTGCTTAAAAACTGCAAAAAAGCATCCTTTTTGTTTGCGAGACTTATTTTATTGCCCTATTTAGACAACATAACCATCTAGCCTGTCCCAGTCTTTTTTCTAAACAACTTTCCCATCTCCGCATAGCGCTGGTCTTTATCCCCGTGCAGGTACAACGAGGTGGTGGACAGGCTGGCATGCCCCAGGTTTTCCTTCACTGATAACAATGCGGCACCGCTTCCCAAAGCATGGGACGCATGGGTGTGGCGCAACCAATGCGTGGTCATTCGGGTGAGTGCCTCGACATCGCGTTGTCCTTCCTCCGTGGCAGTACGACCCATCGCGGCGGCGGCCTCGTTGAAAAAATCTTTTAGGACTCGATGTAATCCCGAGGTAGTGAACGGCGTTTCCACTAGATCAAAATCGCTGGCCTCAAGCACGGCGGATTTACGGAATTTGCCGATGATGGGTTCCGGCGAATCCGGCACCCCCCAAACTGCACCACGTTCAAGGGCGTAACGTTTAAGTTCCTCGACCAATTCGATGGGTAGTGGCACTTCGCGCTGTTTGCTTCCTTTGCCCAGCACCCTAAGCCAGTGTTGCCCACCGTTGCGGCTTTTGTGGGTGATGTCGCCGAAGCGGGCGTTGGCCAGTTCCGCAAGGCGCAGCCCGGTGCAATAGGCCAATTGCAAGGCAATCCAGAGTCGGCGGTAGTGGTGCTTATCCCCGCCCTCGGGGGGAGACGATTGGCACTTTGCGCAATAGTCCAGCAACCATTGCCACTGGGTGTCGTCCAAGGCATGTTCGACTTGCAGAGTGTGCAATTCTTGCGAGGATAACAGAGGCAGTCCGTCAAACGGGTTTGAGTCTAAGTAGCGTTGTTTGACCAGCCATTCACAAAGAGAAGAGAGGATGGTTTCGGTGTGTTTGACCGTCCGGGGTTTCAGCGGCCCCTTGAAAGGCCGCCATGATGCGCTCCAGCGTGGCTTGAATTCGGGGTTCAGCCAGGCTTCTGGCGGGGCAAAGAGGAAGTCACGGTAAGCTTTACAGTCCGTTGTGTCAAGGGACGAGAGTGCTTTGCCGCGTTCAGTGACCGCCCATAATAAGAAGCGTTCGGATTCTTTCCGATAGTTCCTGTAGGTATGGCTTTCGTGGTCGCGCAGATCCAGCCAAGCATGGATTGCCTCAAAGTCGTTGCCTACGGGTAGTCGGCAGCGATCATGTGGAGCGCGGTTGCTGCCATGGGCACCGCTCAATCCGTCTTGGGAGTCGAACAGGTTGTCCATGACAGTATGCCGGGGCTTGCCAAGGCCAACCAGCCCCTGCTTGCGGATTTCCAATGCGTTGGCCAACCCCAAGGCAGACGCATGGATTTTCAAGAAACGCTCGACGCTCTGTGCGGATTGGATGCCAAAATTTGGCAATCCCTGCCAACATGATTTACCCTGCTGCTGGCGAAACGCAATCACTGCCCGCAGCGTGTCCATGTTTTGCCCACGGAGTTTGTCGGCGATGCGTTCTGGAAACCATAGTGTGACGGAATCGTCCAACGCTGGCTGAGGTTCTTGGGCTTCCAGCAGGGTTCTCAGACCTGCCTCGGCTTTTTTAAGCCAGTCTTCGCCGTTCAATCGTTCCTTAAGCCAGAAGTCTGCCAATTCTGGCAAGCCCAGATGACGGGCTTTCAACGCCAGTCGCTGGCGTAATGCCTGGACAGTTTGGCGGGTGGTGGCGATATCGGCACCGTCTAAATAAAGTTGCCCGAGCAGCGGCCAACCCAGAAGGTTCATCCAGCCACGCAGCAGAGCCTGTTCCTGACTATTCAATCGTCAAAGCCTGCTGTCAGCAAAGCGAGGGGGTCTTTGCGGGCTTTTTCCAATTGTTTAAGGATGCGTCGATGATCGGCTGGGGTGTCGCCAGGGCCAGAGATATAACAGGGGCTACCGTCACGGCCAAAGCTGAAAGTCACTTCGCAACTTGACGCGTCCACATCACCGAAAATTAGCTTGGCAATTTTATAGTCAGCATGGGGTTCGATGCCCAATTGATGGGCGTAGGCGACGGCTAGTTCGACTAGTTTACGCGCATAGGCTGCATCTCTAGCGTTGAATTGTTCACTGGAACGCTGTAAAAACTTCTCCAACTCTGCGTGGTAGTGGTCCGGGGGGAAAATGTTGTACATGGCGTTTTTCACGCCTAGGCAGTATGTGTCAACTAGGAACGCACTGACGGCATAGCGTCCATCTTCCAATCGGCGGCTAAACCATACCGTTCCCAATCCAGTCTCAAAAAGCCCTTCTGGCGTATACACATCGGCGATGGGAGCGTTCGCTGCAGCCAGCCATACATCAGGGATGCCGGTACGTACCGACGCTCCTGGCATTTTGCCACCCTTTTTTTTCGCGGCTTTCTTAGTGCGCTTTTGTTGCAGTGCTTTGGAGCTTAAAGCCATGGTCAATTTTCCCGTGTTGTTTATTCAGGGCGAATATTGTAACGCCAGAAAGGCCATGAATATCAATTAAAGTTGCCTCGCTGGAAATAGGGGAAAACCTTCACGCCTGGCACATGCTTGTCGGCCCATGCAACCATGGCATCCAGCATTGGCATCAGATCCCGGCCCTTTCCGGTTAGTTCGTATTCATAGCGGATAGGTTTGTCACAGTAAGCCTTTTTCACCACTACCCCTGCCATTTCCAGTCGCTTGAGCCGGTCGGCGAGAATGTTGGTTGGAATGCCTTCGTGGGACTGGGCAAACTCGCTGTAACGGGTTTTGCCGAGGATTAAGTCGCGCACGATCAACAGTGTCCATTTGTCCCCAAACAAATCAAGCACATTGGCCACAGGACAGTGGGAGCGTAAAAATTTGTCTGATTCGGATTGATTCATGATGGTAACTTGCAAATAACAAGTGACCAGCTTATCATGGTCACTTGCAAAGTTAAAGTGACTATGCCACAAACTGACGACCAATGAGAGGGGGCCACTCCCGCCCCGGTGCTGTTGACACAGTCGTCATACCGGCAGGGATCGCCGGTATCCAGATTGCAGGGATGCCTCAGAGCCTTGCCGTCCCTGGAGCCTAGGTTCCGGCGGTCCATGCCGGAACGACGAGGAACCTATTCAATCACACTCACCGGAGAGACAAAATGATCAAGCTTCATCAATTGGCCCGTACTTGGGGCATCCCGAATTTAAGCCATTTCTGCGTCAAGATCGAAACCTATCTACGCATGACCAAGCAGCCCTATCAAGTCGTCGATTCCCTGCCGCTTAAGGGTCCCCGCGGAAAGTTGCCATTTATCGTCGATAAAGACAAAAAAGTTTCCGATTCTAGGTTGATTGTGAATTATTTGAAATCGACTTATGGCGATACGCTTGATGCCCATCTCTCGGCAGAGCAGAAAGCCATTGCCAAGTCTTTCCAAAGGCTATTGGAAGAACACCTGTATTGGATCAGTATGACGAGTCGCTGGAATTACACCGAAGCCAATTGGCAGACCAACAAGAAAGCTATTTTTAGCGTCTTACCGCCGGTCGCCCGTGATTTGGCCGCATTGGTTTATCGCCGCCGCATCAATTCGCAAATCCTTGGTCATGGCATTGGTCGCCTGAGTTCGCAGGAAGCGTTTGATTTAGGCAAGGAAGATATTGATGCGCTGGCTGATTTTCTTGCTGACAAGCCGTATTTCATGGGTGACAAGCCAACCAGCCTAGATGCCTCGGCTTATGGCATTCTAGTCAATACCCTAGGTTGCCCTATCGAATCGCCGATCAAAGACCATGCGCTAACTAAAAAAAATCTGGTCAATTACTGCCAGAAAATGCAGGCAGAGTTTTTCCCCGAGTTGGCTTGGGGTGGCACTAATAGCTGATGTTACGCAGCAGTGCAGGTATGGAGTAGGGGCGACTGGCCGGTCGCCCCTGCGGCCAGGGCAATCGCATGAAGCAAGGAACTCGTCATTCCGGCATGGATGCAGGAATCCAGTCACAGGGATGTGAAACTTTGGCGCTATAAATGGCTTGCAATAACCCGAAGATTGCCATCCCTGGACCCTGGATTCCGGCATCCATGCCGGAATGACGGTATATCATGTTCAATGCAAATTGTTACATGCATGGTTTTTAGGGAAATGTTGCTTCATGCGATTGCCCTGCCCCTGCGGCGAAATCCGGGAGAACGTGGCATAACCCTTGGTTTTTCGACATTAGACTTTATCGGAGTTAAACCCTAAGGATTTGGTTAAATACAACTTCCCGAAAAAAGACAGGACAGGATTGACAAGATAAACAGGATTTACTACTGACATGAAGCTACATTCTCACGAATCCATCCTGTCAATCCTGTTCATCCTGTCTGATTAAACAGGGAAGTTGTTTTCGGCTATATTCTAAGCGAGCTGCAACGCTATTTGTTAGATGTTTTTTCTTCCAGTAATTTAATAATTTTCTGATGGTTATCTAACTCTTTTCCAAGATGCTCAATTTGTAACTGGGCTTTTTCCAGTTCGTGTTGCAAAGCAAATACTTCTGCCGACACACCGTTATATTCATTATATAAATTATTATTAGATTGGGAATTGCTCGTTCCAGCGACGTAAAAAACGGCTTTGTCTTTTGAACCCACTAAATCTTCTATTGACACTTCAAAGAAATTGGCAATCTGCACCAAGCGTGATAGGTGTATATCAGTTTTACCACGTTCTATTTCCCCATAAGCGTTCCGATCTAAATGCAGTCCTTCCGCCGCCTGTTCTTGCGTCATGTCATTCACCGTGCGAAGCTTTTTGATTTCTTTGCCTATTTTTAATTGTAGTTCGTGAAGCTGCATGATGATTTGTCCAAGATGGCAAATTGAATGGTTAGAGATTGTTCACTTATAGGATAAACGATGGGAACATGTTCATCAAGAAAAATGATTTCATCCATTTGATATGGGGCAGCAAAAACTTTTTGATTTTAAGATAAAAAACGGAGAAAGCCATGAAAAATCATATTATTTCATATTTTTTGTGTTTGATTGCATTATTAACTTATTCAGAATATCCTAAAGCTGATTTATGTAATGATGTTTGCCTACAAACCGTTCAAACCTGCTATAGTTCTTGTTATGACAATTCTTGTTATAGCTTCTGTGATTCACAATATAAAAGCTGTTCTGCTTCCTGTACCTCAAATACGGGATCGACTCAACCTCCAAAAGGAAATAGTAATAATTTAAACTGGTTGCCTGTAGTAACAGACCTGTTATTGAATTAAAACGTTCGCAATAAACCGGAGAATAACCATGAAGATGCTTAGAATTTTTTTGCTTTATGTTGCATTGGTATTTGCACCATTTGTATTTTTCACAAATGCCTATGGAGCAAATAAAAATTTCACCGGTAATGTCGGAATTGTGGAAGTAAGGGCACCTGTATTTGGAAATGTTCTAATAATTACTATACTTAATAGTTCGGGTGCAAGAATTAGACTATGTGATGCAGCCCAAGACCCAACGGCTTTGGCGATACCTCTGACAGACCCATTAGCTAAAAACTTTCAAGCAATTGCGTTGAGTGCGAAGCTTGCCGGAAAACAAGTGACGGGGTGGGGTGTGGATCAAACGGTAAGTTCTTGGTGTGGTATTGGGAATTTTGTAATACCCTAAACATTAGAGATAGACAGGTATCCGTGTGATTGGTGGGCAAGTGAAAAGACGCTTGTCAACCCTATTTTATTAGGGTAGCCCGGATGGAGCCGCTTGCGGCGTAATCCGGGTTTTGTGGTCGGCATCCACCCGGATTGCGCCGCAAGCGGCTCCATCCGGGCTACACTTGTTTGCGCAATCATCACTCACCCCTTGGTGTTGCCATCAAATGAAGTCAATAAAACGTGCTGTAACTCTCCATGAGTCAGCTTACGCAACGCTTCTTCAAGTTCTTTGCTGTGTATCGCTTCGCGTAAAATGGAGTTTATTAACCCATTAAATTCGGTGATTTCGGCTCGACGTTTAAACCACGCTGCAATATCGGGTTCGAGTGTTATATTGAGATTAACTGACTCGTTGAGCCTTTTGCGCACCGAGGCTTGCCATTCTTCCAAAGAGACATCTTTCAAACCTACGCGCAAGCGAGCTTTTTTCATATTCTCTAGGGTACATTCTGGGGGATCGTCAGAGTCTGGAAAAGAAGGATTCGGTTTCATGTTTCTCTGCCTCGCGCATGGAGATGATGTGAATATTTTCATCAGTTTCGGTGTGAGTGATTACAACCACTTTGACACCCAATAATCCAATTGTGTTGAAACGGTGACCGTCATCATAGCCAACACGGGAATCTTCGGTTGTAGCGGCGGGGCCGTCAAATACTTTTTCCGCAGCAACGAAATCAAAACCATGTTTTTTCAAGTTGATTTGCCGCTTGGTTTCGTTCCAAGTGAAGTTCATGTGATTAGATTAAAGGATTTACAGATATATGCAAGCCATCACCCAACCCCTCTCCCGCCCTTCGACTACGCTCAGGGTACGGGAGAGGGGATTTTGGGATTAGTGACTAACCGCTACCTTCCCGCCCTTGGCCTGCCCAATCTCTTTTAGCAGTTGGACAAACCACGGCGTGTCGATATCAAACGGCTTGCCGCCCTTGATGCGAGGGAATTCAATGGCACGCAAGACGTTGTCATTGTCTTCGTCATGGCCGATAACGCCTGGTTCGCGGCGTAAGGCGCATTCGACCGCCAAGTCCACGCAGGATTTGATCAGGCGGATGTCTTCGACATTGGAGGCGGAAGCGCGGGCGAAATAGCCAGACTTTTGCACCAAGGTCTTTTCCGCACCCAGCATCTGCGCGAACTGCTCGCCGAACCATTTGCCAGGGTTGACAGCATCAAGCTTGATGTGGCCGAAGGCATCGCGGGGCACGTCTTGACCCTTGGCCTGCAATTCCGTGACAATAGCCTCCACGCCGGCCCCTTCGGAGATGAAGATATTCACGTTGTCCACCGTGTCCATCACTTTGCGCAGGCGGACGGCTTCGGCTTCAAGGTCGATTTCCATTTCTGGGACGAACACGCCATGGATTTCATAGCTTGCGCGGGACAGGCCCAAGCCGGGCAACCACTCTTCGCGATCTAACAGCTTGCGATATTCCAAGGCGGTGGCGGCGGTCAGCCAACCGCAGTTGCGACCCATGACTTCGTGGACGATCAACATGCGCGGATTGGAGTTGTTTTCCGCAACGGCATTGCGGAAGTAACGCGCACCCTGTTCGGCGGCAGTCCAAGCACCCAACGATTGCTTGATAGGGAACACGTCGTTGTCCACCGTTTTCGGTAGGCCAATCACGGTAAGCCCATAGTTGTTCCGCGACAGGAAGGCGGCCAAGTCAGCCGCGGCAGTGTTAGTGTCGTCTCCGCCGATAGTGTGTAAGATGTCCACACCGTCCTTAATCAACTGGTCGGCGGCGACTTTTTGCGGGTCTTCGCCTTCTTTGACCAAGCCGCGCTTAATACAGTCTTTGACGTTGGTGAGCTTGACACGGCTATTACCGATGGGTGAACCGCCAAACTTATGCATCAGACCAGCCTTGGCGCGGATTTCCGGGGTGACTGGATAGGCATCGCCGAGCAGCAGTCCCTTGTAACCACTGCGGTAGCAAATGATTTCTATGCTAGGGTCGATCTCGGTGTAGCGTTCGATGAGTCCGCCAACGGCGGAACTGAGGCAGGGGGCTAAGCCACCAGCGGTGAGGATTGCGACTTTCTTAGGTTTGCTCATGGTTTATGTCTTTTTTTGTGGTTTAATTAAATGATGGAGCATATACGGATATTTTGCCATGTCAACACTTGAAGATTCACGGAAATTTTGTTTAATTGACTGCCAATGAAAAAATCCTGATTTTTTATCATGTACGAATTCCATTTCCTCAGGCCATTCTGGCTACTCACACTTATCCCTCTTGCAGGTTTAAGCTGGCATATGGTCCGATTGGTGCGTGAAGGCGGGGACTGGCGGCGCGTCTGCGACCCGGCGTTGTTGCCATACATACTCGTCCATTACAGTGCCGGCAAAACCTCGCGTCGGGCCTCTTGGTTGTTTACACTGGGTGGAGTGCTTGCCATCCTCGCTCTAGCAGGGCCAGTGTGGGAACGATTGCCCGTTCCTGCGTTCCGTAGCGAAGCCGCTTTGGTCATCGCTTTGGATCTCTCGAAAATCATGGACGCGGCAGACATTAAGCCCAGTCGGCTGGATAGGGCGCGATTTAAGATCGCCGACCTATTGAAGCAGCGCAAGGACGGGCTAACCGCATTGTTAGTCTACTCGGGGGACGCCTTCACGGTAACCCCGTTGACCGATGATAGTGGCACGATCAACTCACAGCTTTCCGCTCTCGCCAGCAACCTGATGCCCACCCAAGGCAGCCGGGCCGATCTAGCTCTGGAACAAGCGGGGCGTTTGCTCAAACAATCGGGTTTGACCCGTGGCGATGTGCTGCTGATTACCGACGGAGGCAGTCTCGGCAAGGCTTTCGATGCCGCAAAGGAACTGAAATCGCAGGGCTACCGTCTATCTGTGCTGGGCGTAGGTAGCGAGGAAGGCGCACCGGTGCCGCTACCAGAAGGCGGTTTTCTGCAAGACGGTAAGGGTAACATCGTCATTTCCAAACTAGCCGCCCCCGCTTTGCGCGAATTGGCGGACAATGGTGGTGGAATGTACAAGAAATTGACGACGGACAATTCAGATTTGGCGGCACTGCTGCCATTTTTCGGACACCAGGCACAGTCTGGTCAGCAAGATACCACGGAAAATGGCATCACCATCGAACAATGGGAAGAACGTGGAATCTGGCTGCTATTGCCCTTGCTGCCCATCGCAGCACTGGCGTTTCGGCGGGGTTATTTGGCGATACTCATCTTATTAGTCTTGCCTTTCCCTCGTCCGGCCCAAGCATTGGAATGGCAAGACCTCTGGCAAACCCGCGATCAGCAAGCGAGCCAAGCGTTCAATGCCGGCGATCATGCCAAGGCGGCAGAATCTTTCGACAACCCGGCTTGGAAGGCCGTTGCCCAGTACAAAGCCGGACAATATGAAAATGCCGCCAATACCTTGCAGGGGCAAGATTCCGCTGATGCAAAATATAATTTGGGCAACTCTCTGGCTAAGCAAGGCCAATACCCGCAAGCTATAACAGCCTACGATCAAGCATTGAAATTGGACCCGAAGCACGAGGATGCCCTCTACAACAAAGAACTGGTCGAAAAAGCCATGAAGGACCAACAACAGCAAAAACAGGACAAAAATCAGCAGGGCAAAGACCAAGACAAAAATCAACAGAAGGGAAAGGAAGAAAAAAAGGATCAACAGGACGGACAAAACCAACCAGCGGACAAGGATCAAAACCAAGCCGATCAATCTAAAGACAAGGAAGGGCAAAAGCCGCAAGACCAATCAGGCCAACAGAAAGATCAACAAAACCAGGAAAACAAGGATCAAGGGAAAGAGCAACAGCAGGCTCGGCAAGGCGAACAACAACAGCCAAAGGATGAGCAGGGTCAGGATGCGAAACAAGCCCAAGCCCGGAAGTCAGACGACAAAGAACGGCAAGAAGCCGAGAAAAAAGCCATGGAAAGCGTCGATGCGCAGCAGAAAGAAGACAGTCAGGCCGTCGAGCAATGGCTAAGGCGCATCCCGGATGACCCAGGCGGGTTGCTCAGGCGCAAATTTGCACTCCAATACCAGCAACGGCAAGGCCAACGGGGGCAGCAGTGATTAAAACATCGACATTGTCCACTTTATTTTTCTTATTCTTGCTTACTTCGGTCCCGCTACAAGCCGCAGTCATCAAGGCGACCCCGGATCGCGACCCGGTGAGCATGAACGAAACATTTAACTTGGTGTTTAGCAGCGAAGGAAGCGTAGACGACAGCCCCGATTTTGACCCTTTGTCCAAAGATTTTGAAATTCTTGGACAGAACCAAAATAGCCAGTTTTCCATTGTCAACGGAAAAATGAGCAGGGTACAAGAATGGACATTGACATTGAGTCCCAAGCGGACAGGTGCCATTCCAATTCCGTCCATCGCCTTTGGCAAAGACCGCAGCCAACCGGGTGCTGTGACTGTTATTGAGCCGGGTGCTGCTTCACCCTCGAAACCTCGCGGCGTCACAGATGATGAGGAGATCAAACTGGAAGTGGAGGCCGTGCCGAAAAACCCTTACGTCCAAGCACAGGTGATTTATACCGTGCGGGTGCTGTTGCGGGTCAACTTGGCAGGGGCGGACTTGAGCGAACCAGTGGCCCAGGATGCCTTGATCGAACGCTTAGGCGACGACCATCGCTATAGCACCTCCAGAAATGGCCGCGACTATACGGTCATAGAGCGAAAATACGCCTTGTTTCCACAAAAAAGCGGACTGCTGCGCTTGGACCCGATGCGATTAACCGCACAAGTGGAGGTTGGTGGGCGGTCATTTTTCGCCCCGTCCACCCGTGCAATACAGGTAAAATCAGAAGCTATCGATCTACAAGTGCGCCCCATTCCTGCTGCTTTCACCGGCAAACATTGGTTACCGGCGGCAGATTTGAAATTGGAGCAATCCTGGCCGAAAAATCCACCGCAAGCCAAGGCAGGTGAACCTATAACCCGGACTTTAAGCTTGATCGCCACGGGCGCGACCAAAGGCTTGATACCGGAATTGGGTGCTGACCTGATGCTTGACCCGACGATCAAACAATATCCTGACCAGCCCTCACTCACAGAGGAAAAACAGCCATCCACCGGGATTACCAGTACCCGCCAGGAGAAAACCGCGCTGATTCCTTCTAGGCCTGGAAAATTCAAGCTGCCGGCGGTGGAAATCCCTTGGTGGAACACTAAGGCCGATAAGCTGGAAATTGCCCGTGTGCCTGAATTGACCTTGAACGTTGAAGCCTCGGGTGAGACATCTGGACAAACTGCGCCAACAGCCCCAGTACCGCAAACGGCGGAGGAACTCTCTTCGGTCCCCGTTGGCAAATCCAATGTGCCATTGAAAGATTGGGAAAATGTTTGGTTTTGGTTGGCGCTATTTTTAGGTGTTGGTTGGCTGGTGACCGGTTTGGTTTGGTGGATTAGCCTCCGCAAAGACCGGCTCGGTTTCCAAAACCGAGACGGCCTGTTGGCCGGCAAGCTCCCGGCTTCGATGTCGCGGCAAGCACAATCAGACCAATCCCCAGGCCTAAGCCAGGCCCGCAAGGCATTACGGCTCGCCTGCTCAAAAAACGATCCTGCCGTGGCAAGGACAGCACTGTTGCATTGGGCCAGTGTCTACTGGCCTGACCGGCGGCCCACCTCATTAGACGAACTCGCCAGCCTAGGTGGGGCAGCATTGGCGGAAGAAATGGGGCGAATTAATCGTATTGTTTATGGCAATGCCGGGGATGCGTGGAATGGGGATGCACTGTGGGCGGTGGTAGAATCCTTGGATGGGGGGGAAAACCAAAAACACCAGCAAGTTGGTCTGGAACCACTCTACCGTTAAGTGTCGTAGCAGTAGGTCGGCAACCCTTTGCCGACATGGGCGTATCTATGTAAGCAACTGATGTTACGCGATGCCACTTGCGGGTTGTTGTAGGGTGGGTTGCCATGAAAGTACGGCATCCGTAGGGTACGCTGTGCGTACCATGCAGGTTCTGAGATGTACGCAAAGTTCCTTGGTACGCACAGCGTACCCTACGACTGATGTTACGCAAACGCTACGGAGAGGATGATTTCTGGAATACGCCTTATTGCTTTTTTTGCCGCCAAAGGTCGAATAATCGAAAGGCTCCTTGTGTGCCGATGGCACCGACAAGAAAACCGGCGCTGAAAATCTCTGAGTAGTAAGCTGGGTTCCACGAAGCGGCCAGCTTGGCTAGGAAATAGCCAACCACTAGGGACAGGCCAATTTTCAAGCGCTTAAATATTTCTGAGTTGCCCATGGTAGTGATTAAGGCGCTAAGATGCGGTAGCGTTTCGACAGGATGGGTTCAAGCATTTTTCGAATGATAAATCTCCCCTGAAACGGGGAGAAGGTTTAAAGTGGAGCCGGTCTGTAAGCCGGGTTCTGTCTAGGACAGTCATTCATCTGGGACACTTGTCACCAAGTGCCTCAAGCAACCTACCCGGGAACCGCGCGGGCCACGCGTATGGGGCGAACCCAATGCTCCCCTATTTGGTCTTGCTCCGGGCGGGGTTTACCCTGCCGCTATCGTTGCCGATAACGCGGTGCGCTCTTACCGCACCATTTCACCCTTACCTGACAACTTAAAGCTGCCAGGCGGTATATTTTCTGTGGCACTTTCCGTAGGCTCACGCCTCCCAGGCATTACCTGGCGCCCTGCCCTTTGGAGCCCGGACTTTCCTCCCTCCGCTACTGCGGACAGCGACCGCCCGACCGACTCCTTAGTTAGTTTAACGGTTAAGGGGGAACTTTACCAGAGTAGTTTGTCTTAACGGAACGCGGGTAAGGCCGTATCCAATATCCACTTGCCTTGGTCGTTGTCGTAGCGCCAAACTTGGCGGTCGGTGATGGATTTATCCACTCCGTCCGGCTCGATATAGTAATGGATTTTGACTGTTTGCTCCAAAATGTTGCTGCCTGAGTCAGATTTCGTGTAGACCGTGTCGTAACTTGAAATGTGTATGTTTTTCATCCAAGCCTCGTCAATACGAGTCCTGTGGGCAGGGTTTTGGAATTCTTGCGCTTTCTCCATGACACCCCAGCGGATTGCAGAGGCGTACTGGTTTAGAATTTCGTCCCTTCTCATCATAAATACATCGTCTGTTCGACAGGCAAGCAAAGCGAGAGTCAAGAGGGACAGGCCGGATAATTTTAATTTCATGTTTGAGGTTCGCAGATAATCTCAGTGAGTTAATACGCCGACGGAGAACCTTCCGTCTTTAGTCAAGTCCAAAGTTTGCCGCACCTTTAGGCACCAACGAATTATATAACGCATCAACAACAAACAATTAGGAGATAGGGCAATGAAAATTTTATTCGCCGTCATGGCGGTTTTGGCGGTTATCTTTTTCGCGCCGCCCGTGCTGAAAAGGTTTAACAGTCAAGCATTGCATGGTTCCACAGATAAGAGGATCATGCAATCGTCGAAGGACGTTAGGCATAACATGGCTACGGAAGAGCGGCATACGTTTGATGAAGCCTTTGGCCTGATCCAAAAATTTAAGATGCAAGAGGGGGAAAATGCCTTTGCCAAGGCAGTCGATGGTAAATCCCCTGAAGAAATAGTCGACATAGCCCGCAAGGAGGTGGAAGCAAAAATAGCCGCAGGCGACCCAGAATTCAAAAATTATAAATCTTGGGAAGATATGTTAAGCAAAAAGGCGGCCGAGGATGCGCCTAAAAAACCCGCAGGCCAGCAACCGCCCCCGCAACTTCGGCAGTCCGAACGGACGGGGCGCGAATAAGGCCCTCCGAAAATAATTTTAACGTTGCGTCGTTGCGCCGTTGCGTGAGTCAAAAAATCTTTGCTCAACGGCACGGCCAAACAGTATGGCGAGGTAGCAAAAAGAAAATTTCACGCAACGGCGCAACGACGCAACGTAAAAGAATCAATGTATGCGCTTAGCTCCATCCCCCCCAGCTAAGGAAGCAATCAATGGCTTAGGCATCAAGTAGAAATAAGTTAGACAAATCGGCCAAAACTCTAGATTTAGGATAAAGATTTAAGCTTGAGAAAGTCTGCCATGTCCTCGTTGGCTACCCTGGCATAAATCTCCTCAGTAGGCACACTCAAGCCGATTGAGGCGAAATAAACTTCATCGCCAAGAAAATAATGTTCGGGTTGCCAATGGTTCCCCCGACGGCAGACTTCTACATCGACAAAATCCTGTTCTATCAGCACATATTCCTGCAACGTGGATATTGCCTGATATGACAAGCGTTTCAATGCTTTGTCAGTTTTGCGAGTGGATTTGGATAGCACTTCGACGATCAGTACTGGCTCGGTGGTGAAATACGCATCGCCGTCTTCGTTGTGGCAATCGACAATCACATCAGGATAGAAAAAGTTTTTCCCCGCCTTGACTTTCATATCTGAAAAGAAAGGTTCGCAAGGGGTATTTTCCAAATGCACAAGTAATTTGCCTACTAGATTGGCAACGATCCTCCCATGGTTGGCGCTCGCCCCCGCCATGGCATACACCGCGCCGTCAATGTATTCATGCTTTACTTCACTGACCAATTCACCGGCTAGATATTCTTCCTCGGTGATAGTTTGGTGAGTCGCCTGTAAGGCCATTGTATTTCTCCTTTTGGGCTTGGACTAAGGAAGCTGTGTGCAGTAGAAGGCCGGAATAAGGTCGCAAAGCGACCGTTTCCGGCATTGGACTCGTCAATTTGCCGGAAACACCCGCTGGCGCGGGCTTATTCCGGCCTACTTCAGTCGCTAAATCAACAGTATGACAGGGGCTTGGGTCCTATCCTTTTGCGCGTTCTTCCAGTATTGCCACGGCGGGTAGCACCTTGCCTTCCAAGTATTCCAAGAAAGCACCGCCGGCGGTGGATATGTAAGACACCTTATCATAGATGCCATATTTCTGGATCGCCGCGATGGTGTCACCGCCGCCGGCCAAGGTGTAGGCTTTCGTCGTGGCGATGGCGTTGGCAATCGTCTTGGTGCCCTCGCTGAACTGGTCGAATTCAAACACCCCGACTGGGCCATTCCAGACCACGGTGCCTGCTTTAAGAATGATATCGGCCAATTCCTGTGCGGATTTCGGGCCGATGTCCAAGATCATTTCGTCATCTTCCACCTCAGAGGCGGCTTTCAACACGGCTGGTTCGTTGGCATCGAAATTCTTGCCAACCACCACGTCCACGGCGATGGGTACGCTTGCCCCACGGGCCTTCATTTTATCAATCAATGCCAAGGCGGTCGGGACCAAGTCGTCTTCGCATAAAGACTTGCCGACATTGTTGCCTAAGGCTTTCAGGAACGTATTGGCGATGCCGCCACCGACGACTAATTGTTCGCATTTATCGGCTAGGGATTCAAGCACAGTCAGCTTGGTCGAGACTTTGCTTCCACCGACAATCGCCACTAGCGGACGGGCCGGGTTGGCCAATGCCTTGCCTAGGGCTTCTAATTCTTGTGCTACCAAGAACCCGGCGCAGGCCACGGGGGCGTATTTGGCAATGCCATGGGTGGATGCCTCGGCGCGGTGCGCGGTGCCGAAAGCGTCCATTACAAACACATCGCACAGCGCAGCATATTTCTTGGCCGTATCATCGACATTTTTCTTCTCGCCCTTGTTGATGCGGCAGTTCTCCAAAATCACCAACTCGCCTTCGTCCACGTCGAATCCACCATCCACCCAATCTTTGATCAGGCGGACGGGCTTGCCCAGACGGGCTGCGATATTGTCGGCGACTGGTTTCAGAGAGTTTTCCTCGGACCATTCGCCTTCGGTGGGACGGCCTAGATGAGAGGTGACCATGACCTTCGCCCCGGCATCAAGACAATGCTTGATGGTTGCCATGGACGCGGTGATACGGGCATCGGAAGTCACTTTGCCCTCTTTGACGGGTACGTTGAGGTCAGAGCGGATGAAAACACGCTTGCCTTTGATGTCTAAATCGGCCAGACGTAGAAAAGTCATAAAAATCTCCTAGATGGATTAGAAATAAATTGTTTCAACTAAAAAAAACGGAAGGTCTGATGCATTTTCTTAACTGATGATACGCAACACGGTAATGTGCAATCCGTCGGTGTAATATTGGGCCTTGCCGTCAAAGGGAGCGACGGCGAGCGGAAAAAACCGATCAGGCCCGTCACAGTTAACCTGCCCATTGCCATATCACCCATCACTTGCGCTTTTACGTTGCGTCGTTGCGCCGTTGCGTGAAACCTTCTTTTGCTTTTCTCGCAATGCGGCATGTTCATTCAATGGGCAAAGATTTTTTGTCTCACGCAACGGCGCAACGTTAAGAGCAAAGCAGAATCTACAAGGCCCACCGTAAACTAAAAGTCGCGCCATTTGATTGAGCAACCCATGCTGGGAATTTGCCCCTCTGGTCCCTTGCCAGTGAGTGCAACTTGTTTCATTGCCTCAAACAAATCGCGGCGAACCTCGGGCGGTGCGGTTTCTTTGCGGCTTGCATCGAGTCGACCACGGTATTGCAGTTCGAGATTGCGGTTGTAACCGAAAAAATCCGGTGTGCAAACCGCCCCATAAGCCTTGGCGATGGCTTGGGTTTCGTCGTAAAGATAGGGAAACGGAAAAGCGAAGCGCTCGGCAACTAACTTCATGTTGTCGAAAGAGTCTTCGGGGTAATCGGACGGGTCGTTCGGTTGGATGGCGACGGTGTTAATGCCTAATGCCAGCAAATCCCTCGCGTCGCGCACTAGGCGTTCTTGCACTGCTTTTACATAAGGGCAGTGGTTACAGATAAACATGACAAGCAGCCCGTTCTCACCGAGACAGTCCTGTAAAGACCAAGTTTTTCCGTCGATTCCCGGCAAGGAAAAATCGGGGGCTTTGAGTCCAAACTCGCACACAGGCGTTTCTAAAAGAGCCATAATCCCACTCTGCTGGTTTAAATGGTTGAATCATACCAGAGAAAATCCAGTTTGGTTGTTTGAGGCGAGTGGATACAGCAGTTCTCAGTTTGGCTAAAACGCCGTCACCAAGCCTTTCCCTTCTTCCTCGCCGCCTCGTAAAACAATTCCATGGCTTCAATAAAAGAATTATCCCGCTTCCAGAATTCCGGGAAGTCGCCGCCTTTTTTGATGCTCAAGGCTGCGACGGCAGGGGGGCTGGCGGGTTCGGTCTGCTCGGGCAGGCGCTTATTGCCGCGCCAGAATTCTTCGGGCGGCAGATGAGTGGAGTAAACTTTGGCTTGTGGGCGGGTGAAGTAGGATTCGGACACTATCAGAGGAAGCTCCTCCACGTTCAAGGCTTGCGACAGTACCCGGCCTAGCGGGGTTTCCTGCAATTGCTTGGACAATTCGCTGCGTGGCAACCCTCGCAGTTCGAACAGCAGGAACGGGTCTTGGTCGAGTTTTGCGGCTAGAAAATAGTCCAGTCCGGCGACGTGTTTGCAGGGGTTGGCGTAATCGGGGCAGGAGCATTGGGTTTGCAAGTCCTTCATGTTCCTAGGCAGCAGATGCAACCCTAATTCCTCGAATGGATCTTCAATGTTGTCCGGCACTTCGTTGAGCAATAGCCGCGAGACAAAAGCGGCTTGGCTACCCAATTGCTGTATGACCTTCTTCCAATCGGATGGGGCTATGGCCTTCAACTGGATGGTCGTCTTATACGTCGGTTCCTTATAGACACCGTAATAAGGATTGGTGTTGCCGCGTATCTGGGCGGTGATGAGGTTTCCCTCCATCGCCCACTTTTTTATCCGGTTTTCATTGGCATAGCTCTTGCCGCGTGAGAGCCTACCCGTGTCGATGAAGCCTTCCAATGCCTCGATGTATTTTTTGCCCCACCAGGTTCTTACGGTTTTCAAAGGTTTCAGTCCAGCAACGCTTGCCGGTTTAGGGCAATCAGTTGTTTGAAGGCATCGTTGTCCAATTTAGCCAGCCAGGATTCATCGCTGCCGACAATGGCCCCGGCTACCTTGCGCTTTTCCTCGATCATCGCGTCAATGCGCTCCTCCAAGGTGCCTAGGGTGATGAATTTATGCACGAACACATTGCGGGTCTGACCGATGCGGAAGGCCCGGTCCGTGGCTTGGTCTTCCACCGCCGGGTTCCACCAGCGGTCAAAATGAAACACATGGTTGGCCCGAGTCAGGGTGATGCCGACGCCGCCCGCTTTCAGCGATAGGATGAATACGGCGGGTGGCGATTCTGTGTCTTGGAAGCGGGTGATCATCTGTTCGCGTTTATTACGTGGTGTGCCGCCATGCAGGTAATAGGTTTGGCATTGCAGGGTGGACTTTAAATGGCGCTCCAGCGATTCGCCAATGTCGGTGAATTGGGTGAACACCAAGGCGCTTTCGCCCTCGTCCAGCACATCGGTTAGCATATCGGATAAGCGTTCCAGCTTGTGCGAACGCTCCGCCGTGAACGGCCCTCCATCCTGTAGGAATTGCGCGGGATGGTTGCAAATCTGCTTGAGTTTCATCAAGGTGGACAACATCAGTCCCTGGCGTTGGATGCCTTCGCTTGCCGCCAGTTGCTGTTCCACATCGCGCACCACCGCCTCGTATAACGAGGCTTGTTCTTTGCTGAGGTTGCAATATTGGCGGTTGTCCACTTTGTCCGGCAAATCTTGGATAATTGCCGGGTCGGTCTTGACGCGGCGCAAGATGAAGGGTTCGACGAGTTTGCGCAGTAGGGTGGATTTGCCCACATTGTTTTCGCGTTGGATGGGCAATTCGTAGTTTTTGCGGAATTGCGCCTGTTTGCCCAAATAGCCGGGATTGAGGAAATTGAAGATCGACCACAGGTCGAGCAAGCGGTTTTCCACCGGGGTTCCGGTCAGGGCCAGCCTATGTGCGGATTTGATTTGCAGGATGGCCTTGGTCTGCGCGGCGAGTGGATTTTTGATGTTCTGCGCCTCGTCCAGCACCACCCGCCTCCACTTGACCCCTTCGAGCAGTTTGGCGTCTCTGCGCGCCAAGGCGTAGGAGGTGATGACCACATCGCAATCCCGGCAGGCTTCGGCAAAGGCTGGTTTGTCGGCAGCCCGTTCGCCGCCATGGTGGATGTGGGTGGAAAGGTGCGGTGCAAACCGTTCGACCTCCTTGCGCCAGTTGCCAATCACTGAGGTCGGGGCAATCAGCAAATTCGGTTGGTCGTTGAATCCGAGTTCTTTTTCCCGCACCACTTGGGCAATGACTTGGATGGTCTTGCCCAGCCCCATGTCGTCGGCAAGGCAGCCGTTAAGGCCCAGTTGTTCCATGAATTCAAGCCAAGCGACACCGCGTTTTTGGTATTCGCGCAACGTGGCGTTGAGGCGGGGCGGGTCGCTGATGGGAGTGATTTGCCGATGGTCGTGCAATTTCGCCAGCATCTCGGCGAGTGCGTCCTTCGCGTCAATCTCGAAAAGTTCGGTTTCCCCGGCATTGCGCCTAAGCAGTTCAAGCATGTCCAGGGTTTCGCCTTGCTCGCCTTGCGCTTTCCAGAAAGCCAGCATTTCCCGCATTTTGTCACGGTCCAAGGCCATCCATTGTCCGCGAAACTGGACTATGGGCGTTTTGGCATTGACCAGTGATTCCCATTCGGCGGGGCTGACGGGTTCATCGCCTAGGGTCAGTTCGTATTGGTATTGGAGCAGATTTTCCAGGCTCAACCCGGTTTTGCTGCTGCCTGCAATCGTCTTGGCGGTTTTGCCTGAACTGCGCATCTTCAACTTGGCGCGGCGGCGGCCCTGCGGGGTCCACCACGCTGGGACAATGATTCGAAACCCTGCGTCTTCCAAAACCCAGGCGGTTTCGTTGAGAAAACCAAAGGCATCTTCCAAGCTCAATGACAGTCCGATGGGCTGGTCGGTTTCCAAGCCTTCCCATAATGCCGGATAAATCCGTGCGGCTTGACCTAATTGCAATAGTAAATGTTGCTCGAAGTCATTGCCAAAACTCTGTTGCAGTGCCTGCCGCGCCCGATTAGGCATCTCCCAATAGTCTTCCAGCGCAACGGAAAGGGAAGGATCGTGCCGGGCCAACACCTTGAATTCCAGACACCATTTATCGAGTTCCAGTTCTCCGGCCTCATGCAATTGAAAGGCTAGTTGAAACCCTAGGGCACTTTGTCTGCCCGATAGCTTATTTACCCAGTCCAGCCAACTGCGGTAGAGCTTCACGTCAGCGGTCTTATGCCACACACCTGTCATGCCGATATTGAAAGCCGCATCGACTAAGCTACCATCAATTTTTTTCGCCAATGCCTGGGTCAGGTTGGTTTGGATGATGCTGGAGTGCAACAATACTTCGGCACAATGAGGCAGCAGGCTTTCCGCGTCATACCCCGGTGCGGCACTGGGTGGCATCCGCAGTATTGCCTCGCGGATTAAGCTTTCGTAAGCTTCGGTGGCGAAATCCCAACCCGCGTAGAGTTCATGGGCTTTTTGCTTCGCTACTTTTTTAAGGCGTAGCGCGGGAACGTAGGAGTCCTTGAACAACACCGCTTTGAGTGACTGGGCGAACCAATGCCAAAACAGGAAGTCGGCCCCCGACAACAAGTCTTGATTTTGAAATTGCGTCTGGAAATGCAATTCATTAAGACTGGCGATGGGTTGCCCGTCCAGTTTCCAGCAATCAACTTTCCAGTCTCGAAATTCCCACTGTTCCTGAAAATCAGTCTCTAGGAAAGGCGTCAGTTCAGGGCAGGGCAGTGGACCTTGTTGGACTGATGGCAAAGACAGCGTGACTTCACCCGTAAATTTTGGATCGCCCACAATGCCCAGTTCCTGAATAAGGCTGTTCAATTCCATCGCAGGCAGTTGGCGCGGGTGACGGGAACGCAGGGGGGATTTATTCGAAATTTCGGTTGTCTCCACCCATAGACAGAAATTTCCATCCTGTACGAATGCGTCGGTCGAATTGGGTAGCCAGAAGGCGTGGAGTATTTTCATGTTGGACTAATTTTAATCCACAAACCTCAATACGACAAATTGTACAGAATCTATGGGTGTGATTAAAAGTGATGCTTATAATCTTTGTGCCGCTTGAAATTACGCCTGGAGTGCAAGGCTTGCCTTGCCAACACATGGCCTCGCAAGGCAAGCCTTGCACTCCTGCATCACTTTTCATCACACCCTTTAAGCTTGATTTTGCCTTGTGCTGCAAGCATATTAAACGGTTTATAAACAAACAATAGGAAGACTTTTCGTATGGCTAAGGTTTTGATGTATAGTACGGCTATTTGCCCTTATTGCGTGATGGCTGAACGTTTGCTGAGGGCGCGGGGTGTGGCTGAAATTGAAAAAGTCAGAGTCGATCTCGAACCTGTCAAACGCTTGGAAATGATGGAGAAAACCCATCGACGCACCGTACCGCAGATATTTATCGGTTCGGTTTATGTGGGCGGGTTTGACGATCTCTCTGCACTTGACCGGGCTGGAAAGTTGACGGAATTGCTGGCCGGGGATGCTTGATGGGCAATTCTTCAGAGGGCGATTCAGTAGTGGGAATCATTGGCGGCGGTCCGTCAGGCATGTCTTGTGCCTTGTGGTTAAAATACCTAGGGTTAGCCCCCCTCATTATCGAGCGCAATGCCGCACTCGGCGGACAATTGCTCAACACTAATCGAATAAACCGCTGGGTGCTGGGATTGCCGGGACGGACGGGCCCTGAGCTTTCCAAGCTATACGGCGAACACATAGTCGAGGAAAATATTCACGTCATTTATAATACCCAATTGGTGGCGGTCGAGACGGCAGCAGCGGGTTACCGGCTGCTTTTGCAAGATGCGGATCGGCATCAAACATCCTTACTGGTTCAGTCCCTCGTCATTGCCACTGGTATGCGGGCCGTGGGCGGCGAAGTCTTTAGTGGCATACCAGGGTTCGGCTCGCTTGATGCTGCTGGGCTTGTTGGCTGTTTTCCCACCGATCATCTTGATGCAATGGAATGCTTGCGGGGCAAAACGGTGGCGGTGATCGGCGGCGGCGACAATGCCCATTTCACCGTGAAAGATGTGGCTTCGGTCGCAGCCCTGACGTATCTACTGATCCGTTCGCATCCGAAAGCGCAATACAGAGTACGCCAAGAAGTGAAAACCCTGATAGGGCAGGGGCGTGTTGTCGAATATCTGGAAACTGAGGCAGAGGCTTTCCGGCAGTTTCAGGATGGCATCGAAATATCCTTAAAGCAGTCAGGTTCAATGACAGCCAAAATTAATGTGGACCAGGTTTTTACACGCATAGGCTTCGCCCCCAATAGCGAATTTCTAGATACACTAGGACCACTTGCCGATATAGGAACACAAGCCGATGGTTATTTATGCACTGATTCATGCCAACGTACCTCTCTTGCCTTAGTTTATGCCATCGGCGATGTTGCAGGTCCGGGTCTGCAATCGGTGGTGACCGCCATCGCGCAAGGTGCCATTGCGGCACGGGCTATCGCACAGGATATCAGTTCAGGTTAGTACAAGGTAAATGCCAACCACAAACCCACTCAACACGGATGAACGATGACCAAGGACGCAAAATCTAATAGCAAAACACAAGCTGTGATATGGATCGTTGACAGCGCCTACACGGGTGAACTGAATGCCCGCATTGGGGTGGCAGAACGCCTAGGCCACCCTTACGAAGTCATCCCGTTGCCCAACGGTGATGCCCTAGGCTATGCACAAATGCTTAAAGGCCGCTATGCCAGCCACTCCAATGGCAGTAACCCGAAGCTGTTAATCATTAGTGGAACCGGTGAGGAAACCACTGCCGAAATAGCCGATTTGAAATTGCTGTTTGAAGATCGCCAGATTTTAAACGTTTATCTTGCTTCAATATTGCCGGATGAATTGCACCCCCGCCTTTGCGAATACGATCTTATCGCGTCCCCGCAACTCAACGGCGCTAATATTGTATCCCTGCTTGGCGTGCCGCATAAACTGACCCGCGACACCCTAGCGATTGCCTACCGACAGCATGAAGATTATTTCGGTGCATTGCCCAAGCCCATCATTGGCCTGTTGATTGGCGGCAATACGCGCTACTGTGACGGATTCAATGAGGCACACGCAGCCGGGTTGGCGCAGCGTGTCGCTAGGATCGCAAAATCGCGGGAAGGCTGCCTAGTGGTTACGAACAGCCGCAGAACCCCGGCATCTGCACAGGCCGCCTTGCTGGATGAGCTGGAAGGCTTAAGCTATTATTTTTTTGACTGGCGGCAAATTGATCTTAGCTTTTACCATGCACTGCTCGCCCATGCCGATTTGTTGATCGTCAGCGGTGACTCTCTGTCGATGTGTTCAGAAGCCGCCTATACCGGCAAGCCAGTACTGGTTGATCTTAGCGACACTGCCACCGAGCGTTATCATCGGGAAATTGTCGGCAAGCTGGTTGACTATGGCGCGATCAAGTTACTCACAGACAGCTACGAGCCTTGGACCTATGTGCCCCCGGACTCGGTCGGTGCAGTAGCCGGGGCAATTCGGGCCTGGCTTGACGGTGTTTCTGATGGGGATGCTACGCAACAGTGTAGCCTGTAGCCCGGATGTAGCCGCTTGCGGCGAAATCCGGGGGAACAACGGCCAACAAAACCCGGATTGCGCCGCAAGCGGCTTCATCCGGGCTACGTCAGGCACTACCTAGAAATATCCTTCTTTCTTTTTTTCTTCCATCGAACCGGCTTGGTCGTGGTCGATCAGCCTGCCTTGGCGCTCTGAGGTTTTGGTCAGCAACATTTCTTGGATGATTTCAGGCAGGGTCGTCGCGTCGGATTCCACCGCGCCCGTCAACGGATAACAGCCCAAGGTGCGGAAACGGACTTTTAGCATTTGTGGGGTTTCACCGGAATTTAGCGGCATACGCTCGTCATCGACCAATATCAACATGCCGTCACGTTCGACTACCGGGCGCTCCTTGGCAAAGTACAGCGGCACGATGGGGATGCCTTCCAGATAAATATATTGCCAGATATCCAACTCGGTCCAGTTGGAAAGCGGGAACACGCGGATGCTCTCGCCTTTATTGATCTTGCCGTTGAACACATTCCACAATTCCGGGCGCTGGTTTTTGGGGTCCCAGCGGTGGTTCTGGTCGCGGAAGGAATATACCCGCTCCTTGGCGCGGGACTTCTCCTCGTCGCGTCTGGCCCCGCCGAATGCGGCGTCAAACTTGTATTTGTCCAAGGCTTGCTTGAGCCCCTCGGTCTTCATCACGTCGGTGTGCTTCTTGCTGCCATGGGTGAAGGGGCCAATGCCGGCACGGATGCCTTCCTCGTTGACGTAGACGATGAGTTCCAGGCCCAATTCGCGGGTATGGCGGTCACGGAATGCTATCATCTCGCGGAATTTCCAGGTGGTGTCTACATGCATCAGTGGGAATGGCGGTTTGCCAGGGTAAAACGCCTTCATCGCCAAATGCAACATCACCGCCGAGTCTTTCCCGATTGAGTAGAGCATGACGGGACGCTCGAACTCGGCGGCGACTTCGCGGATGATGTGGATGCTTTCCGCTTCCAACTGCTTTAAGTGGGTTAGTTTGTGCTCGTTCATCAGGTTCGGGGAGGATAATGGTTCTAAAGAGGTCACGCCGCCATTTAGCGTTCCTTGCATTGCAGCGGGAAAACCCTTTTAATCATACCATAAAACCAAGAGCATACCTGATTGGCAAGGAGTTGTCAGCAATTCCGGGCTTGGATGGCAAGTTCCAGTTTACGGCGGGCCTTGTAGATTCTGATTTGCTCTTAACGTTGCGTCGTTGCGCCGTTGCGTGAGGCCTTCTTTATGCATTTCTCACAATGCGGCATGTTCGTTTAATGGGCTAAAGTTTTTTGTCTCACGCAACGGCGCAACGACGCAACGTAAAAGCACAAGCGAAGGGTGATATATTGACGGACCCGATCAATTTTTTCCGCTCGCCGCCGCTCCCTTTGACGACAAGGGCGCAATAGCACACCGACTGATTGCACATTACCGCGTTGCGTAACATCAATTAAAATAGAGGCGTAATAAAATGGCAGGAAGACTCCAATTTCAATTCGACTTTACCAATACCGGCAACACCAAGCGACGGGAAGGCTCGCGCAAACGCATCCTGATCCTAGGTGAATACTCGGGGCAGTACCCCGATAAGCCCGGATTGTCCTCCCGCAAACCAAACCGCGTGGATGTGGATGAGCTTGATGCGGTGCTTAGGCTCATTGCACCGCAGTTGCCTATTACACTGGACGATGGCAGCGGAGAAACACTGATTGAGTTCCACGAATTGGAGGATTTCCATCCCGATTCGTTGTACAAACGCCTGCCCGTTTTCAAAACCTTGCGGGATTTGCGTGGGCGTTTGGAAAATCCATCCACCTATGCGGCGGCGGCTGAAGAGTTAAAACGGGGGCATGGCGTAGCACCTGCACCGGCTGATGGCATTGAACCCCAAGCCACGCAGCCTAACTCGGATGATGCAAACCTACTCGACCAGTTGCTTGGGAACCCCGTCCACCCGTCAGGACCAATACCGATAAAACAAGCTGATACGGTTCAGACCCTGATTCGGCAACTGGTCGAACCCCATCTGCCCAAAGGGGTGGACCTTAGCCAACAGAAGCAGTTCCTCTCCGCGATTGACGATGCCATTAACCAAGTGATGCGCAAAATCCTGCATCATCCGCGCTTCCAAGCACTCGAAGCGGCTTGGCGGGGAATCGACTGGCTGGTCGGCAATATTGAAGACAGCGAGGAATTGCAGGTTTTCCTGCTCGACCTATCCAAGGAAGAAATGGCAGAAGATTTCAGCCAGTCCGAAGGACTAGGGGAAAAAACGGCTCTCTATCGTTTGCTGACTGAAAGCAGCTTGGCGGTTCCGGGCGGGGAGCCTTGGTCATTGGTGGTCGGTTTATACTCGTTTGGCGAGGATGCGGACAGTTTAAGCCTGTTGGAACTGCTGGGCGCTGTCAGTGAACGCTGTGGCGGTAATTTTTTAGCCGCTGCCAGTCCCAAGCTGCTGGGTTGCGGTTCCTTGGTCTTGAGCCCGGACGCATCAGACTGGCCGGCACCGCAAGCCGACCTTGCCGACGATTGGCAACGCTTGCGCAAGAGTCCGGCAGCGCGAAGCATAGGGCTGGCCTTGCCGCGCTTCATGTTGCGCAGGCCCTATGGCAAGAATTCCAACCCGGTTGAAAACTTCCGCTTTGAGGAAATGCCCCCGCGCCCAGCCCATGAAACCTATTTGTGGGGCAACCCCGCTTTAATCTGTGCCGAAATCCTCGCAAGGGGATGGTTGGAAGGCGATGATGAACCCGGAACCTTGCGGGATACCGGCACATTGCCTTTTCATATTTATGACGACGGCAGTGGGCAAGCCATCAAACCCTGTGCAGAAGTGTATCTAAACGAGAAAACGGCGAATGTGATCCTCGGGGCTGGGATCATACCCGTATTGAGCGTCCGCAACCAAGACCGGGCGATTGTGCCTAGGTTGATGACCATAGCAGAAACGGCGACGGAGATTGTTTAGTTGATTACGGCTGTTATACTGAGAGCTAGATTAGGCGGTATCAATGCCTCCCCCTTTGAAAAAGGGAGATTGAGGGGGATTTTTTGAACTGTCCACATTGTCCGGTATTAGGAAATCTCCAAAGCCGGTCGGGATATGTCAACCCGTCCAAAACGTTTTGTGCCAAGCCGGACGCTGTGGTCCAGCACAAAACGTGAGTGACGGGGTTCAAACCCCGTCACTCTTCGTGGATAGAACCATAAGTATGTGCAGGCTTAGGGGCATCGTTCGACTTCGCTCAGGACAGGTGTCGTTAACGATTGATGCGCTTCGTTCCACGTAAGCGTTCACCCCCCCTGCCTTTATCCTGGGAGCGAGGCCATCTTGGCCGCTATTTCAGCGGACGAGACGTCCGCGCTCCCAGGGGGGAGTGAACGCTTACCGTTCCACAGCGCATCTTATGGCTCTTGGCAGATAATCAAAACTATTGAGGTTTCCCATGTCCAGCGTTGAAAAATTCAATATAGCACTAACCCCCGACATAGCAGCCACCGTTCGCCAAGCCGTAGAGTCAGGCGATTATGCGTCAACCGGGGAAGTTGTGCGGGATGCATTGCAAGATTGGAAAATCAAGCGCCAATTGCACGAGCAGTGCGATTTAGAATTGCTCAAACTTTGGCAAGAGGGGATAGAGAGCGGGTCGGCAGGTATTCTCGACATGGAGGAAATTAAGCGGGAGGCCCGTAGGCTATATGACGAGAAGAACGGATATTCAGAATGAATCAAGTAGCCTACTCCAAAAAGGCACGGGAAGATTTGTTGTCGATATGGTCTTACATTGCAGAGGATAGCCCTAACGCCGCCAACAGGCTATTAGATACGATAAAAGAAAACTGTGCCTTGTTGGGCGATAATCCCGATTTAGGCCAAATTCGCCCCGACTTGTCACCGACTATCCGATATTTCCCGGTAAAAAAATATTATCCTTTATCAAAAAATATCGCATGGTATAGATGTAATCCGCATTTTACACGGTGCGCGAGATTTGCGCGGTGCTTTGCATTCTGGTTGATCATCCTAAAAACCGTATTGCGCCCTTATATCTATGTCCGTGTAAACAAAAAGGAACCTGGAAGATGAGCGACACTCCGGGGCAGGGTTTCGACCTGCCCAAACTACCCGAGATTGACAAGGAAAACCTTGAGGCAGTCCGCAATTTCCTGCCCGGAAAATTGCTAGGGCGCACGGCGGCACTATTGATGCTGACCGTGACCGTCATGGTCTGGGCCATTGCCGTCAAGACAGGACTGAAGAATTTTCTCGATATTCCATCGCTGCCACCATGGGTACAGTTTGGCGTGCTCGGTTTGACTACCTTCGTCGTGGCTTGGCAAGTCTTCCTCGAATGGGGGGCCGCCAGGAATCAACGCGAAGCCAAGCGACTGGCATTGACCGAACCCCAAGTGCCGGTGGGTTATTTCCGCATCGGGCCTTATCTAAACAACGCGGATGACCACGCCGCCTTTGACCGCGCCGACCAAGCCCACCAGAAAGTGCTGGACTGGTTGCAGCGTTCGATAGCCCTCCCGCTTTACATCACCGGCGATTCCGGCTCTGGCAAGAGTTCCTTGCTCAATGCCTATGTGCTGCCACAATTGCGCGGCATGCAATGGACCGTCTGCGAAGCGCGGGCTTGGCAAGACCCGGAAGCCGCGTTGCGGGAGGCTTTGCAACAACACTTGCAGGAAATCCCCCCCTCACCACGGGAGGCAGGCAACGCTGTTGACACAGCGCGTCATACCGGCAGGGATTGCCGGTATCCAGAACACAGGGAGGTGAATGTAGATTGCCCTCCATGGCAACTGGGTTCCGGCAATCCATGCCGGAACGACGGAGAAAACCTTAATCCAATACCGCCATTGCCCCTCGGGGGAGGGTTAGATAAATCAGAATCCTCACCTCCTGTGAAACCCACCACCCGCGAACTGATTGAAGCCGTCATCCAGCATTCGGGGCAGCGTTTGCTCATCGTCCTCGACCAGTTCGAGGAATTCATCATCATCGCCAAGCCCGAAATACAAGCCGCGTTTGCCGCACTGCTGGCCGACCTGCGCAACCAGCCCATTGCAGGGTTGACGCTGTTGCTGGTGTTGCGCCGCGAATATGAGATATTATTGGCGGATGCCGGTTTGCCGGATAGCCAAACCGGCATCAACCGCTATGAAGTGGGCCGTTTCACCCACAAGGCGGCGCGGCTGTTCATGACGCAAGCGGGGCTGGGTTTGCAGCCGGACGCACTGGAACAATTGCTGACCAGTGCCGCCAAGATGGACGACACGCCGGAATTGATCCGCCCCATCACCCTCAATGTGCTAGGCCATGTGTTGAGCGAAGGCAAGGCCAGCGCACCTAGCCTTGAGGCCGGCCCGTTGGTCCAGCACTATACGCACAAACCGTCGAAGACCCGGTCATCCGCGATTTTTCCCGTCCGGTGTTGGAGCAACTCGTCACCGGTCAAGAGACCAAACAGCCTTGCCTCGAAACCCAACTGGTGGCAACCACCCGGCTCAGAAGGGGCGAGGTGCGGGGGGTGCTGAACGCCCTGACCAACGCCGGTTTGGCCCGTCCTTTAGACCGTGCGCAAGGGGTTTGGGAACTGTCGCATGATTTTGTCGCCCGCGCCATTTCCCGCCATTTGGGCCGTCAACGGAGGGCATTCTGGCGGCAAGCGGGGGCTTACGCCGCGCCGATGGTGTTGGCCCTGTTGCTGACGGCGGGGGGTATTTATGCCATCGCCGTGGTCCTCCCCGAACGCGAACGCCGCAACCCTTTGCCCTATAATGCGGCTGAATGGGCGGAGATCAACCCCGGCTCTTTCTGCATGGGTTCCTACAAAGAAACCAATCCAGCACCAGCGGAGTGCGGCGCTGTGCAACCCGACCCGGAATCATCTGACGATGAAAGTCCCTTGCACAAAGTCACGATCAACAAGGCTTTTCTGCTTGCCAAGCACGAGGTGACGCTGGACGAGTACACCCGTTACACCAACGACAAGGACAAGCCCCCCATCGGCGATGCAGGTTTCGGGGCCGGACTGGGCAAAGCCGAACAGGGCCGGCTGCCGGTCGTCAACGTCAGTTGGCAGGATGCGGTGGACTATGCCGCCTGGCTCTCCGGCAAGCTGCACAAGAAATTTCGCCTACCCACCGAGGCCGAGTGGGAATATGCGGCACGGGCGGGTACCATCACCCGGCGTTATTGGGGCGACGATCCCGAGCATACACTCGCTTGTGACTTTGCCAATGTGTTGGACAAGAAAAATCTTGAGGTGCTGAAAATGCGGTATACGATCAATTGGGAATCCTTCGATTGTGAAGACCCTTATGCTTTTAGTGCGCCCGTCGGTCAGTTCAAGCCCAATGCATGGGGCTTGCAAGACATGCTCGGCAACGTCTGGGAATGGGTGGCCGATTGTTACCATCAGAACTACCGGGAAGCGCCGAACGATGGCACGGAGTGGAAAGATGCGAATGAGTGTCAATCAGTCCGGCGGGTGATTCGCGGGGGGTCTTGGGACAGCAGGCCGGACAACCTCCGCTCGGCCCACCGCAACTGGGACTACACAGACGACCGGAGCAGCGATATCGGTTTTCGTCTTGCCCAGGACTTATAACCCTTTGCTCTTTGTGCTTTTTCCCTTTGCGCTTTTGCTTTTTGCTCTTGCTTTACCGGTACCGGCGAAGCCGGCGCGTTTTTTTTTATCGTTCCCACGGTCTCCGTCACTGCCATTAAGTTAAGAAAAGCGCGTCGTTCCGGCAGGGATCGCCGGAACCTAGGCTCCATGGATGGCATAGATTGTCGGCATCCCTGCAATCTGGATTCCGGCGGTCCATGCCGGAATGACGGCTTAACTTAATGGCAGTGACGGTCTCCGTGGGAATGCCTCCTGTGACGCTCTGCGTTACAAACCGCTCGAGCGGTTCGGTCTGCATTCCCACGCCGGAGCGTGGGAACGATAAAGCTGTGCTTTTAACGTTGCGTCTTTGCGTGAGGCAAAAAATCATTGAACGCTAATGCGCCCCACATCCCCACCCCGAAGCGGGGTTTCGCTCTTGCCGATGAAAAGTGGCTGGTGGCCAATCACTACCCTTGCATCGGGCCTGCCTTTTCCATACACCTCAACTAGCCATTTTCTCAACTCAAGCGCTTGGCTGTAATTTTGAAATTTCAACGGCTGCTTGCGGTCATCTTGTCCGGCAACGAAGACCAAGCCATCGGCCCCCAGCGAAAGCCCAAAGGTGTTGGCCTTGCCTTCTTTTTCAGATACCAGAACCCGTTCCACCCAGTCGGTCGAGCCGGGTTTTAATTCAATATCGTCATCGCCTTCATCCATCGTGTCGCCGCCGTCAATGACATGACGGACGATGTAATCCATTTTGGCTTTTACTTTGATCGGGAGTTGTTGCAGCGCTGCCAGTTGCACTGACCGGCGAGGCGTGAGGCTGACTTTTCCCGGTGAGAGGGCTTGGGAATTTTTGAACAACGGGCTGGTTTCAAAGAAGCCAAATTCTATGCCTTTAAAGTCGGCGACCTCGATTTCTGTATCCACCGTGATGTTATCGGTCAAACGTGTGGCATCATTGCCGGTCAATGCAATGGTGGCCTCGTTTCCACTCAGCACAGCCGTTGCAGCCGCGAACCGGCGGCTAAGGTTTTTTTCTTTTTCCAGCGAACGGGTGTACTGTAATTGAGCATCCGCCTCCGCTTGCCCCGAAGGGTCAGTGGCTTTTAACGAAGCGGTGCCCGTGAGGGATCGCGTGGAGGTCACGGTTCCGAGGTCAATGGTTTCATGATTGGTGGTAAATTTGTCCCACGACAAGAACTTCGCACCCTCCAAACTTAAATGAATGATGGCTTGATCCAGCCGGTCTGCGGGTAGTAGGGGCAGGTCCACGACTTGGATGACGATCCGGCGTTTGAACCTTGATCGCACCGATGAATCGGGTGGCGCAGTGGTTTCTAATGGTTTTGCCAGCGAAGCTAAAAATTCTTCCGGTTTGGCATATTTAGCACCAAGTATCTTCACCGCTTCGGCCTGCCCTGCTGGCGATAACGAAGCGATGGTGGTCTCGCTCGTCGATTCCTGCGGGATTTCCATCGCAAACATATCGAACCGGACACTCTTGTAATCTGTTAGGGATTCCGCTTTGGGTTCTTTCACGCGATTATAGTGGTTTAGCGTGTCCCCGACGCAGCCCGACATGACTGCAAAAAACAGCAGTTCCAGCGCGATCAATAGTATTTTCATAGGTTACCCTTGAGGTTAAAGGCCAGCCCTTATGCCGAAAACGCCCGTAAACGGGCTTATTCCGGCCTTTGGTGCATAACATCATTTACAGCGTAATTGTCGATTGATTACTTTGTTTATCTTTGGCGGCAAGGGGTTGCCGCCCTACGACCCTTGTTACTCACTAGGTCGGCAACCCTTTGCCGACATGGATGTACATTAAGTAACTAATAGAAATAGAAAACGCTGTAAGTTGATGCACTTAAACCCGGTGCAGCAGATAAATGCTACCGTGCTTTTTGCCGTATTCCGGGTTCGGCGCAAAAATTAAATACGTTTCCCCTTTAAGCTCGCCCCAGTAAGCAGAGCGCGGGACTTGGTCTGGTCCTGTGTCGTAAGAATCCTCGGCTTCTGCTTCCGCAAGGGTGTCTTTGGCGGTGGTTATTGCCCAATAATCCGGGTATTGGTCCCGGTAATCGTCCAGAATGATGCAGAATTTATTGTCGTACATAGAGTCCTCCGTCGTTTGTGAAGCCGGTTGAACCTCAAGATGCTGGTAAAACGAGTGGTTTGCCTCTGAGATTCTAACTCAATTGAATTCGCTTTGTCTCGCAAGCCATCATCATCGTTCCCAAGGTCCTCGCCGTTATAGACAAGTCAGGGAAAGCTGGAAAAGCCGTCATTTCGGCAGGAAGCATCCATTCGGCGGATCACGTCCCTGTATCCGCCCTATGCGGGCTCGAAATCAGGAGATCCTCGAGAAATGGTTTTTAATTTAGATATTGGTTCACGTTGCTGACTTAATAAAGTGGTCGCTTTTTCTTTTGGCAATTTCATAGATACAGCGTTTTTAATATCGATTGATTACTTTGTTTATCTATGGCGGCAAAGGGTTGCCGCCCTACGGCCCTTATTCCGCAGTAGGTCGGCAACCCTTTGCCGACAAGGATGTACATTAAATAAGTAACTAATAGATATAGAAAACGCTGTAACATATAGTACGGTCTAAAATTCGAGTTGATTATTCTTTACTATTTACAAGAACAGCAAACGGGGCCGAAGCCCCGTTCACCTTTTGGTTCCCACGCCGGAGCGTGGAAACCATCGACTTCTAAAAAAATCCGTAGGATTTTTTGTGTTACATCATCCCATCCATGCCGCCCATTCCACCCATGCCGCCCATGCCGGCACCTGCGGAGTCCTGCTTCGGTTCTTCGGCGACCATCGCCTCGGTGGTGATCATCAGGCCAGCCACGGAAGCGGCGTTTTGCAACGCACTGCGGGTCACTTTCGCCGGGTCCAGGATGCCCATGGCAACCATGTCGCCATATTCGCCAGTGGCGACGTTGTAACCGAAGTTGCCGGTGCCTTCCGACACCTTGTTCAGAACCACGGAAGCCTCGTCCCCGCCGTTGGCGACGATCTGGCGCAGCGGTTCTTCCATGGCGCGGCGAGCGATGCTGATGCCGACATCTTGGTCATGGTTGATGCCCTTGAGGTCTTTGATTTTCTGCAAGGCGCGAATCAAGGCCACACCGCCGCCGGGGACAATGCCTTCCTCGACTGCCGCACGGGTGGCGTGCAGTGCATCTTCAACGCGGGCTTTCTTTTCTTTCATTTCCACTTCGGTGGCTGCGCCAACCTTGATTACGGCAACGCCGCCGGCCAGCTTGGCCAGACGTTCTTGCAGCTTCTCTTTGTCGTAGTCGGAAGTGGTGTCTTCCATCTGCTTGCGGATCTGCTCGACGCGGCCTTTGATCTTGGATTCTTCGCCAGCACCGTCAATAATGGTGGAATTTTCTTTGGTGACTTGTACTTTCTTCGCAGTACCCAAGTCGGCCAAAGTGGCTTTTTCCAAGCTCAGACCCACATCTTCGGCGATGACGGTTGCGCCCGTCAGCACGGCAATGTCTTCCAGCATGGCTTTACGACGGTCGCCGAAGCCCGGAGCCTTAACCGCAGCAACCTTGACGATACCGCGCATGGTGTTGACCACTAGGGTAGCCAGTGCCTCGCCTTCGACATCTTCAGCGATGATCAACAGCGAACGGCCCGACTTGGCGACAGCTTCCAGCACCGGCAACAGTTCGCGGATGTTGGAAACTTTCTTTTCGTAAAGTAGGATGAACGGGTTTTCCAGTTCAACGCCCATGCTCTGCTGGTTGTTGATGAAGTAAGGGGACAGATAGCCACGGTCAAACTGCATGCCTTCGACGATGTCCAGCGTGTTGTCCAAGCCGGAACCGTCCTCAACAGTGATGACGCCTTCCTTGCCAACTTTATCCATCGCTTCGGCAATGATCTTGCCAATGGATTCGTCGGCGTTGGCGGAGATTGCGCCAACTTGGGCAATCGCGTTGCTATCGGTGCATGGAACGGACATGTCACGGATGGCTTCGACCGCCGCAGTGACAGCCTTGTCCAAGCCGCGCTTCAGGTCCATCGGGTTCATGCCGGCGGCAACGGCTTTCAGCCCTTCATTGAGGATGGACTGGGCCAGCACGGTGGCGGTGGTGGTGCCGTCGCCAGCGATGTCGGAGGTGTGGGAAGCGACTTCCTTCAACATCTGCGCACCCATGTTTTCAAACTTGTCCTTCAGTTCGATTTCCTTGGCGACGGAAACGCCGTCTTTGGTGACGGTCGGTGCGCCAAAGCTTTTTTCCAACACCACATTGCGGCCTTTCGGGCCGAGGGTGACTTTAACTGCGGTTGCCAGGATATTCACACCGCGAACCATGCGGGCACGGGCGTCATCGCCGAATTTAACTTCTTTAGCTGCCATATGTATTACCTTGATAGTTCAAATCTTGTAAAAGGGAAAAGACCGATTAGCCTTCGATCACGCCCATGATGTCTTCTTCGCGCATGACAACGATTTCTTCGCCGTCAAGCTTGATTTCGTTGCCGGCATACTTGCCAAACAGCACAACGTCACCCACTTTAAGCTGCAAAGGACGGATTTGGCCGTTATCCAGCACTTTGCCGGTGCCGATGGCGAGGACTTCCCCGCGTGTCGGTTTTTCGGCTGCAGAATCGGGGATCACGATGCCGGATGCAGTGGTGCGCTCTTCCGCCAGGCGTTTTACGATCACACGGTCATGCAAAGGACGGATTTTCAAAGCCATAGTTAAAACTCCTCGTTGTTGGATAATTCTGAATGAGTGGGTTGGGTGCCATCAGTTGTTAGCACTCTCCCTTAACGAGTGCTAATAATACTCGCAGTAAAGAACTTGTCAAGGGTTTGATTGAATGTGAGTGCGATAAAAAGTGATGAATACGAACGGGCGGTGTTTGAAAGTGCGCTGGGAGCGCATGATTTGACAGTGGTCACCCGAAACGTTAAGCATTATGCGAATACGGGGGTCCACTTATTCAATCCGTTTTCAGTATCAACATAATTTCATCAAAGGATTTATCCTGCTTGATCCGAAACCCTCGCATTTCCAACACGCCTTTGGTGTTTAAAGAAATCACCAGATAGAGTGCATCCAAGTAAGCCGCATCGGCTAGGTCCGCTGTGGAGGGTTCGGCCGGGGCCGTGGGATGGGAATGGAAAATGGCAAACAGTTCCTCGCCGCGCTCGCGGATTTGGCGCATGGCCTCGATTTGACCTGATGGGTCGAGTTGGAAACGTAATTGCGGCGTGGCAGCGGTGTTTTCGACCGGATAACAGCTTACCGGCATGCCACCCTTGGCACCGATGAGTCCACAGACCTCCAATTCCGGTGAGGATTGGGCGTGGTGGAGAATTTGGTTGACCAGTTCACGGGGCAGTTGGATGGGTTTGGCAGGCATGATGTGGACTCCTTGATGTGCTGAAAGATTAGGCGTTGAGGCATTTTACCTGCAAATAAGCGCGGTGTGGGGATGCTATTGTAGGGGCGGGTTCCAAACCCGCCCTTAATTTGTGCTGTGGCATTTTGGGCGGGTTTTGAACCCGCCCCTACCGGGGGACTCGCCCTGCGCTGACTCGTAGATGACCCTGCAAGTCGGGGAAACTTTCTATTTCGGCAAAGCCTGCAGTGCGCAGCAATTCCGCTACCCTGTCGGCTTGGTCATAACCATGCTCAAAAAACAGCCGGCCACCTGGATTGAGGCGGCTCGGGGCTTCATTGACGATACGGCGGATGGCATTCAAGCCGTCGGGGCCGGAGGTGAGTGCCAGGCTTGGCTCGAAGCGGACATCGCCTTGTTGCAAGTGCCGGTCGTGTTCGGCGATATAGGGCGGGTTGCTGACAATCAAATCGAAATGTTCTGTAATGGGCAAAGCGGCGAACCAGTCGCTGAGGATGAAGCGGATATTGCTTGCCCCTAAACGGCTGGCGTTTTCTGCGGCAACAGACAATGCGGCGGGGCTTAGGTCCAAAGCGGTGATGGCTGCTTTTGGCAATTCCAAGGCCAAGGTGATGGCAATCGCCCCGCTGCCAGTGCCCAAGTCGGCTATTCGGATCGTTTTTTCGTTATAGATTTCTCCGTCGTTCCGGCAGGGATTGCCGGAACCCAGTCGCCATGGAGGGCAGTCTGCATTCACCTCCCTGTGTTCTGGATACCGGCATTCCCTGCTATGACGGCTTAGTTCATCAGCATTGGGTGTGAAGGGTGGATGTGTGGCTTTGCTTCCACAGCCATCTATCAGTCGCAACGCCAATTCGACAAGCAACTCAGTTTCCGGGCGGGGAATCAATACGTCGGGCGTGACGATGAACTCCCTAGACCAAAATTCGCGTATCCCGGTCAGGTGGGCGATTGGGTGACCGACTAGGCGCTGTTCCAATAACATCTGAAATTTCGAGTCTTCCTCGGCTGTCAATGGCTTTTCAGGCCAAGCGCGGAAATAAGTGCGGCTCTTGCCGGTTGCCATGGCGAGCAGGACTTCCGCGTCCAAGCGGGGGGAATCGGATAGTTCGCCAAGTTGTTTAGCGGTGGCTTGTAGGGTGGCGGCAATAGTGGTGGTCATGGGGAATCTTTAAGGTTGCCGCGATTCATTGGCTATTTTCTGCGACCCTAAACCGCCTAAGAGTGACGAATTGTAGGGCGGATACAGGGATGTGATCCGCCGAATGCTGGCGACCGACCCATGACATTCGGCGGAACCCGTCCAGGGTTCTGCCCTGCGGACCTTCGGCCTTGGGAGCCATTATAGCCCGTCACTCCTGCAATGACAGCCGAAATGACGTGGCTTTGAGCCAAACTGAGAATTGCTGCATGGCTTGGCTTGACGAAATGTAAAATAGGGCGTATTGTCCGCATAAATACCCAGCGAGATAATATTGATGTCCACCGCACTGTACATGGGTCCAGAACCCGAAGCCGCTTGGGAATACCTTGCCCAAGCCCGCAAACGCTATACCCAAACCCATATTGCCAAATGGCTTGGGGTGGACATCCGCACCATCCGCCGCTGGGAGGTGCGTCAAAGCCCGATCAAACCTTATCTTGTACCCGCGCTACAACAGTTGTTATTGCCTTTTGACTACGCGGACAGGCAACCGGGCCATTTTGATTTTATTGATTTATTCGCCGGTATCGGCGGCATGCGCTTGGCTTTTGAAAATGTTGGCGGACGTTGCGTATTTTCCAGCGAATGGGATGCCTATGCACAAAAGACTTACGCCGAGAATTTTCGCGACGGTCACGCTATAGCCGGCGACATCACCCAGATCGACGCAGCCAACATTCCCGCTCATGATTTGTTGTTGGCTGGTTTTCCTTGCCAGCCTTTCTCGATTGCCGGGGTCAGTAAAAAAAACGCCCTAGGGCTGGCGCATGGCTTCGCTTGCGAAACCCAAGGCACCTTGTTTTTTGACGTGGCACGGATTATCAAGGCCAAACAGCCGCGTGCCTTTTTGCTGGAAAACGTCAAAAATCTCCTTTCCCACGATAAGGGCCGTACCTTCGCAGTCATCCGCCGCACCCTAGAGCAAGAACTTGGCTATTACATTCATTGCCGGGTCATGGATGGTGCGCATTTCACCCCGCAGCACCGCGAGCGTATTTTGATCGTCGGTTTCCGCGAGCCTGTCGCCTTTGACTTTGACGCGCTGCCATTGCCGCCGAAAACTAAACGGCTTTGCGACATACTCCATCGCACCGACGGCACGGAAGCTTATTTGCCGTGGGACGAGGGGCGTTATTTCGACTATGCCAAAACCATCGTCAACCCGAAATATACCCTGACAGACCACCTCTGGGCTTATTTGCAGGCTTACGCCGAAAAACACCGTGCCAAAGGCAATGGCTTTGGCTTTGGTTTGGTCGGGCCAGACAATGTGGCCCGCACCCTGTCGGCGCGGTATTACAAGGACGGCTCGGAGATATTGATTAACCAAGGCATAGTGAAAAACCCAAGGCGGCTGACACCAAGGGAATGCGCGAGGCTGATGGGGTTTCCAGATAGTTATAAGATTCCGGTTTCGGATACGAGGGCTTATAAACAATTCGGCAACTCTGTTGTGGTATATGTTATAATACACATAGCCAAAATTATGCAGCCTATGCTAGAGGTTGAATATTTACAGCCTGAACTTCCTTTTTTTGACGCAAACATTAAAGGTTATAAAAATGAACACACAATCACGTATTCCAAAGTTGAATGATGTTTCTTTTGATGGTGCTTTATTGTGGTTTTCTGAAATGAAGTGCCGAGATTTGCATTTTCATCCAGATGATGACCCGGCAACATTGGAAAAAATTTCTGATGGTACGCCTTCATTCACTGCGCTTGAAATTGAAGAAGTTCGGTTTATTATTGATGAATTAGATGCTGGCATTGGACATGACCAAGTTATTGAGGCGGCGTACCCTATTGCTATGCATGCAATGGGTATCATGTTAGATGCGTAATAGTTTTTCTTGTAAAACAAGTATAGTGAATTATTGAGATGCAAGAATCAATTGATACTTGGCTTGTTAAAGTCAGTTGTAACAATTGGGTTTGGTATGCAAAGCGTCTATCGGCCAATGATGCTGGGGCTACAGAAAGTCATCAAGCAGGTATTTATATTCCTAAGCATATCTTGTGGGCAATTTTTCCTTCAACGCAAGATGGGAGTAATCCTGATGCGAGGTTTCCATCTGAGATTTTTCCTCAAATGGAAAAACGTAACCTTCGTGCGGTTTGGTATAATGAGAAAACACGCAATGAAAGTCGAATAACACAGTGGAATCGCCCTAGCCGGATTCTTGAGCCTGATATGACAGGTGGCTTAGTTCTATTTGCGTTTCAACTTGAATCAGGAAAAAATCCTATTGAAGCTTGGATATGGTTTTGCCAAAATGAGGAAGAAGAGAGTATTATTGAGGAAATAATCGGAGTTATTGAACCGGGGGAAGGTTTACTGCATGATCCGTTGGGCCTTGCAACGTCGTTAATTTCGAAACCACAAAGCAAAGGGTGTAGTCTTACGGAGAGTGACATACCTTTTGCTTGGTTAAGTGAGTTCCCAAATGCACAGGTGCTTATTGATTACGCTTTATCGCTGATGCCTGCAAAAAAAGGCAAAGCTGATGCGAGACTTCTTGCCCGGAGAGAATGCGAAACAGCCCTTTTTTATTCTGTAGAGCGTACATTTGTATTGCCAAGAATTAAACATGGTTTTGCCACTGTAGATGAATTCGTTGATTATGCAAACTCCGTTACTAACCGCCGAAAAAGCCGAGCCGGTCGGTCTTTAGAGCTTCAACTGAAATCCATTTTTACTGAGGAAAACTTGTCTTTTGCTCATGGCGAGATTTCCGAAGGGAATAAAAAACCAGATTTTTTATTTCCCTCTATCCAAGCATATCAAAACCTCAATTGGCCTGACACAAAACTGCGCATGTTGGCGGCTAAAACCACTTGCAAAGATCGCTGGCGGCAAATCCTCAACGAGGCTGACCGTATACCAGCTAAACATCTTGTGACCTTACAGCAGGGGGTGTCAGAAAACCAATTCAAGGAAATGCGCAAGGCTGGTGTTATATTGGTCGTACCTCAAGCTCTTCATAAAAACTACCCTGCAAGTGTGCAACCGGAAATCATGACACTAGGGGCATTCATCAAGGAGGCCAAGACGGCATGTATGTAAAAAATAGGTTGTTTCTCCATGGATGTTACGCTTGGTTTGTTGGTTTTCCAGCTAGTGGTCGTGTTGTCTCTGATTCAGCATAAGGTTTCCGATAAAGTCTATTGTGAAAGACCATCTATTGAGAAATTTGTTAGCCTAGTTGAAGCACGACAATTAGTATTCGAGTTAATCATGCATGAACTAGACGGAGGACGAGTTCGCAACCATGGCTATCCTTGGAGGCTTGTTAATGAAGATTTCCTTTCCGATTTGTTTTCTCTTCAAGTTAAAGTTCGCTAAGACCCTATAGCAGTGGCATTATTGTTCCGCTCTGCGGGTAATTGGCGCAGGAGCACCGAAGAATCCATTCCCACACCAGAGCGTCACTGCCATTAAGTTAAGCCGTCATTCCGGCAGATGGACCGCCAGAATCCGGATTGCAGGTATGCCAACAATCTATGCCATCCTTGGAGCCTAGGTTCCGGCGATCCCTGCCGGAACGACGAGTTTTTTCTTAACTTATGGCAGTGACACCGGAGCGTGGGAACGATCAAACGTCACTTTGTTGCCCGACATTCAGGCGTCGGGCGCATAAGAGCCCCGCCCGACATGGCTTATATTACATGGCTTATACCGAACAGGTCGATGAGCCGCAACCATTGTAACGCTGGAGGAACGAACCATGAGCCGCCCCGCCTTGACTCTGCCTACATTGTATGAGCAATTAATGGATTTGCCGGAAAACATCACCGGTGAAATTATCGACGGCGTACTCTATACCCAGCCGCGTCCCAGCGGACGGCATGGCATGGCGGAAAGCGCGATGGGTGCGACCTTGTTTCCACCATTCCAGCGCGGCAAAGACGGACCTGGCGGCTGGTGGATTTTGGACAAACCCGAAGTTCATTTTGTCCGCGACACTGTGGTTGCCGTGCCGGATTTGGCCGGGTGGCGACGCGAGCGGATGCCGAACCTCCCGGAAGACCATCGCTTTGAAGTGGTGCCGGACTGGGTTTGCGAAATCCTCTCGCCGTCCACTGGCAAAAAAGACCGCGCTAAGAAGTTGCCGCTCTATGCCCGTTATGGCGTAGCCCACGCTTGGTTGGTCGATCCATTGGCGCAGACCTTGGAAGCCTTCTCGCTTCATGAAGGGCATTGGTTGCTGATTGCCACCCTCACAGACGATGATCCGGTTAGCTTGGCCCCGTTCGATGCCATCACGTTTTCACTGGCAGATTTGTGGGTATGATGGCCTTGCTTGCCCAAAACGAAGCGGGGCGGGATTTGCAATCCCGCCCCGGACTTTTCGTGCAGGGTTCGTCATTCCTGCCCGGCACAAAACGTTGCGGACGGGATGGCATGTCCCGCCCGGCAAAGCATTTGCACAACCGACTAGTTACCGTCCATGGCCTGGATTTCGGCATCCCTGCCGAAATGACGGGCTTTCAATACTTTTAGGATGGTTCCCACGCTCCTGCGTCACTGCCATTAAGTTAAGCCGTCATACCGGCAGGGATTGCCGGTATCCAGAACACAGGGAGGTGAATCTAGTCCGCCCTCCATGGCCTCTGGGTTCCGGCATTCCCTGCCGGAACGACGGGTTTTTCCTTAACTTAATGGCAGTGACGCTCCTGCGTGGGAACCGTTATCGTTTCGCTTTGCGGCCAATTGGCGCAGGAGCGCCGAAGAATCCATTCCCACGCCGGAGCGTGGGAACGATCAAAGTGATTAAACCCCTTAGCCCCATGCGTTTCATTACAGCGTTTTCATCTTTAAAATAAATCTAAAAAAGGATATTTAGTACCCCCTTTCATTTAAGCGTATATCCCGCACCACCTACTAGCTATCATGTAATTTTTAGATGTTGAAAACGCTGGAGAGGTTGAAAACGCTGTATTACTCCTCCCCCAACTGCGCCAACAAATCCGCATGGTGTTCGTGGATCAACGGCTCGACCACCGGGTCGAGGTCGCCCTGCATGATTTCTTCCAACCGGTACAGCGTCAGGTTGATGCGATGGTCGGTCAGCCGGCCTTGCGGGAAGTTGTAGGTGCGGATGCGTTCGGAGCGGTCGCCACTGCCGACTTGCAGTTTGCGGTCGGCGGCGATTTCGGAACTGCGTTTTTCCTGTTGTGCGGAGAGGATGCGCGATTTCAGCAGCGACATGGCCCGTGCGCGGTTTTTATGCTGGGAGCGTTCATCTTGGCACTCCACCACTGTGTTTGTGGGGATATGCACGATGCGGATGGCCGATTCGGTGCGGTTGACGTGCTGTCCGCCCGCCCCGGAGGCGCGGTAGGTATCGACACGCAAATCTTCCGGGTTGATTTCCACATCGTCGATTTCGTCCACCTCAGGCAGAATCGCCACGGTGCAGGCCGACGTGTGGATGCGGCCTTGGGCCTCGGTGGCGGGTACGCGCTGGACGCGATGGGTGCCGGATTCGAATTTCAATTGCGAGTAAACGTCCTGCCCGCTGATGCGCAACACCGCCTCCTTGTATCCCCCCGATTCGCCCTCGCTCTCGCTGATGATTTCAGGCTTCCAGCCTTTGTTTTCGGCATAGCGGGTGTACATGCGGAAGAGGTCCCCGGCGAATAGCGCCGCTTCGGCCCCGCCGGTCCCGGCGCGCACTTCCAAGAAAATATTACGTTCGTCGTTGGGGTCTTTCGGCAGCAGCAAGAGTTGCAAAGCTTGGGTCAGTTGTTCGGACTTCTCACGGGCGGCGGCTATTTCATCCTTGGCCATGGCGCGAACCTCGGGGTCGTCGTCTTGGGCTAGGGTTTCCGCGTAGTCGATTTCATCTGCCGCGGCCCGATAGTCGCGAAAACAGCTAATCACCGGGTTGAGTTGGGCGTATTCCTTGCTCAACGCACGAAAGCGGTTCTGGTCGTTCTGCACTTCCGGTTCGGCCAGCAAGGCGGTAATTTCCTCGAAGCGGCTGGTAAGATTGTCGAGTTTGTTTTGGATGGAGGCTTTCACGGGTTATTGGGTGTCTTTGAGTTGAAAAATTTCCCGCACGGCGGCAATCAGGTCATGGCGCTCCTCGGCCCCTGCCTGTTTGATCTGGGTGCTGGGAATGTGGATGAGCTTGCTAGTGAGTGTGCTGGCCAATTGCTTGAGTACGTCCTCCGCCAATCTGCCATTCTTCAGGGCGCGCAAGGCGTTGTTCAATGCTTCGTCGCGGTGTTTTTCGGCCTGGGCGCGAAAGTCTAGCAGGGTTTCAGTCGCCCCTTGCGCTCTCATCCAGGCAAGAAAATGGTCCACTTCGGTGTCGATGATTTCCTCAGCCTGCTTGGCTGCTTCCTGCCTTGACCGGATGCCTTCCTCGACCGTGTTGCGGAGATCGTCAACCGTGTAGAGATAAACGTCGCTCAACTGTCCCACTTCCGGCTCAATATCGCGCGGCACAGCCAGATCAACCATGAACATGGGTTTGTGCTTTCTCGCTTTAAGCGCACTCTCCACGCTGCCCTTGCCTAGGATTGGCAATTGGCTGGCGGTGGATGACACGAGGATATCGGCTTTGGCGAGGTGCTTGCCCAGTTCCGGCAGAGTTATGGCGAAACCATTGAATTGCGCAGCCAATGCGTGGGCGCGCTCGAATGTCCGGTTGGCAATGATGATCTCGCCAATGCCCTGCTCATGCAGATGGCGGGCAGTGAGTTCGATGGTTTCGCCAGCGCCGATGAGAACGGCGGTCTGCTCTTTGAGGCTGTCAAAGATGCGTTGGGCCAACCGTACCGCCGCAAAGGCCACGGAAACCGGGCTGGAGCCTATCGCCGTGTCGGTGCGGACTTTTTTTGCGGCGTTAAAAGTATGATGGAAAAGTTTGTTTAGCGTCTTGCCCAAGGTTCCTGCCTCGGCGGCCACTTGGTAGGCGGTTTTCATTTGGCCTAGGATTTGCGGTTCACCGAGAATCATGGAATCCAGGCCGCAGGCAACGCGAAAAATATGGCGGATAGTTTCCGCGTCGGTGTGCGCATAAAGGTAAGGGTGGAATTCTTCCCGCTTTAGCCTCTGTTCATGGGCAATCCAGTCGATGATCCTTTCCTTGTCGGAACTTCCCGTCCCACAGTAAACCTCGGTGCGATTGCAAGTGGAAAGAATCGCGGCTTCTTCGACCTCGGGCAGACGAACCAATTCCGCCAAGGCCGACCGTAGGCGCTCGGCTGGAAAGGCCACACGCTCTCTGATCGAGACGGGTGCGGTGTTATGATTTAGTCCCAATGTCAAAATAGTCATCGACTCATCTATATTGCCCGTGGTTCAATAAATATAGTGATTTTAACTGATGTTACGCACCGTAGGCCGGAATAAGCCTGTTTACGGGCGTTTCCGGCCTGTGGTCTTGTGGTTGCCATGCCGGAAAAACCCGCTGGGGTGGGCTTAATCCGGCCTAATTCCAGGCTTCATCATCACCGTGAATAACATCTGATTTTTAAAAAAAAGCCCTTCAGGCCGGACAGTTCCGCCTTCAACTATTGCCGCAAGCCTAGGAAAGCGTAAAATCATCTTAAGTTATGATCCGGCAGCGACATAAAGTTTAGGGGCTTGGATCGCGTCCCTCTGTCAGCGCCTAAGGCCGAACTTGCCAAGCTTACCCCAAATTGGGCTTGGGGATATATCTCTTATTTTATCTGTCATTAACCTGCTGTGTTTCTAGAGACTTGATTCAGTGACGAAATGTTTGATTTGTTTGGCAACTGTGGTCGGCTTCCTAGTTTCGGGATGCGCCGTTAAGAATTCCTCCAACATCGAAGCTGTTGCGCCTTACGATGATGTGCGTATTGCCAAGGGTAATGGGTCACCGCAAGGTGAGGATGCGATTTACTATATTTTGGCTGCTGAACTGGCCGGTCAGCGCGGGCAATATGATGCCGCGCTGGACAATTACCTTAAAGCCTCTGCCTTGACAGGCGATGTCAAAATTCTTCAACGAGCCACCCAGATAGCACTTTACCTCAAAAAATCCGACCAAGCTTTGGCAACATCCTCCGCATGGCTACAGCGACAACCTGATAGCATTGATGCCCGAAGGCTTACTGCCTTCTTGTTGCTGAAGTCAGGTAGAATCGACGAGGCAGCGGACCAGTTTATCGTGATACTGGGCGTTCCCGGTGTGGACATTGAACCGACCATGATTGACTTGGTAAAATTGCTGAGTACAGAGGTTTCCAAGGAGGATGGCCTCAAGTTTATGCGCCGACTGGGCGAGCGTTTCCCGAATATGGCCGAGATCCACCTTGCATTCGCCTTACTGGCTACCGACAAGGGGGAGTATCGGTCCGCGCTTGACGAAACCGAGAAGGCTCTTGCACGACGGCCGAATTGGAGTCGAGCCCACTTGTTGCAAGCACAATTGATGTCCAGAATGGGTGATTCTCAAAAGGCTAAGGAGGTCATGCGGAAAGCCATACAGAGTGAACCGGGCAATACCCGGCTCCGGTTAGTTTATTCCCAGTTTCTTGCCAAGGCGGGCGATATCCAAGGGGCGACCAAAGAACTAGAAAAAGTCTTGGCAAAGGAGCCTAGCAATGAAGATGCCATACTTGGTATGGCCATGTCCCAAATGGATTTGGGGCAGGAAGCAAAGGCCCGGCAATTGCTTGAACGCCTAGTCAATTCGCCCAGCCATAGCATGCAGTCTTACTTTTATTTAGGACTCATTGAAGCCAAGAAAAGAAACTTCCAAGCTGCGGCGCAATGGTTTGACAAGGTCAATGAAGGCCCTCTGGCTTTCGATGCCCAAGTGAATGCCCTTACTGCGTTGATATTTCAAGGTCAAACAGCCGAAGCGAGGCAACGACTAGGCGAAATCCGTAAGAAATTTCCGCAACAAGCATTGCGCATGTACTTGCTTGAAGCTGAATTGTTGAGTAAAAACAAGCAGTTCACGGAGGCATTCGATTTATTGAGCCAAGCTTTACAGGAAATTCCAGGCCAAACCGAGTTGCTTTATGCCCGCGCACTGGTCGCCGAAAACTTGAACCGGTCGGAAATTCTTGAGGCGGATCTTAGGGCCATTCTGGCAAAGCAACCGGATGATGCAAACGCGCTCAATGCGTTAGGATTTGCCTTGGCGGATCAATCCGAACGTTTGGAGGAAGCCAAGCGTTACATTGCAAGGTCACTGCAACTTAAACCTAACGAACCAGCGTTTCTTGATAGTTATGGCTGGGTTAGCTATCGGATGGGGGATAAGGCGATGGCTTTGGAATATCTGCGCCGGGCCTACGATCTCCTCAAAGACCCCGAAATTGGAACACATCTTGGTGAAGTTCTTTGGGAGTCAGGAAAACAGAATGACGCTAAAGCCATTTGGAATGAGTTGTTGCGCAAGTATCCCGACAATGACGATATCAAAAAAGTCATGCCCCGATATCCAGAAGCCTTCAAATAACCTGATTTAGTGAGATGCATCAGCTATTCCGTCATTCCGGCATGGATCGCCGGAATCCAGATTCTAGGGAAGCCAACAGTCTATGCCGTCCATGGAGCCTAGGTTCCGGCGATCCATGCCGGAACGACGGCGTACTGAGTTTAGCACAAGTCATTTTCGGAATTGTCCTACTCGCTTATGGCTTAGGCGGTTGTACGCCTTTCATTGGCAGGGGAATTTCGCCGCCTTCCAGCGAGGTCCAGCAACAGCTTTACGCAATCAAAAACTGGACATTGGATGGGCGCATCGCTGTAAAGGCCGGCCAAGAAGGCTGGAACGCCAATCTATTCTGGGAACACGATGGAGGGCAGGACCGGCTTCGAATTTATGGGCCTTTCAGCCAAGGTGCGGTGTCTATCATCTTGCAGGGCCATATGGTTTACATCAACGAAGGCAATGGAATAGTCACTAGTTCGCATGACCCTGACGATTTGTTGCAAAAGAGACTAGGTTTCTCGGTACCCTTAAGCAGTTTGCGCTTTTGGGTGCTTGGCCTTCCTGCCCCGGATAATCAATACCGGGCGGAATTGGATGACAAGGGTGGATTGAAAGGCTTTGAACAACAAGCGTGGGTGTTGGGTTTTGAAAGCTTTGAAAGCGTCGGCAATTTCGTCATGCCAAAAAAAATGACCATCCAGGGAAATCAGGTGAGGTTGAGGCTGGTAGTGGATCAATGGGTGTTTAAAAAATAGTCCAGAGGTGTTTATGTCCGTGAAAAAATTGCGCCTGCCCGCACCGGCAAAATTGAATCTTATGCTGAGGATAGTAGGTCGCAGGCCGGACGGTTATCATTTGCTACAGACCGTATTCCAGTTCATCGACCGATGTGATTGGATCGAGCTGAGTCCCCGCCAAGACGGGCTTATCCGCTTGTCTAACCCGCTACAGGGTGTGCCTGAAGAATCTGATTTAACCGTGCGCGCGGCCTTGTTGCTGCGTCATGCAGTGGGCGATGATAGCTTGGGTGTCCAAATCACTGTGGAAAAAAACTTACCCATGGGTGGCGGGCTGGGTGGCGGCAGTTCCGACGCGGCAACCACCTTGCTAGGGCTTAACGCATTGTGGGATTTAGGGTTGTCGATTGACGCATTGGCGGGTTTGGGCCTTAAGCTCGGAGCCGATGTGCCAGTATTTGTAAGGGGTTTCGCAGCCTGGGGGGAGGGGGTGGGTGAGGATTTGACCCCGTTGCCGGAATTGCCAGAACCTTGGTATCTAGTGCTGGCCCCGCCTTGCCATGTCGCTACGGGAGCAGTTTTTTCGTCACCGGAATTGACACGGGACAATAAACAGATCAAAATAAGCGACTTTGTTGCCGGTCAGCAAGAAAACCATTGCCTTCCTGTCGTTGTAAAGATGTATCCTAAAATTGGGGAGGCAATTAACGCGGTAGGCGAATACGCCCAGTCACCTAAATTGACTGGCACTGGTGCATGTGTATTCGGCGCATTCGATTCTAAAGCGGATGCCGAAAATGCAGCACGAAGTTTATCTGTCGAATGGTTGGTTTTCGTAGCGAAGGGAATGAACCGCTCTAGCGTACATAGTGCGCTTGGTATAGCATAAGTATAAAATAATTTCATTTTTGGGGTGTCGCCAAGCGGTAAGGCACGGGGTTTTGATCCCCGCATACCCAGGTTCGAATCCTGGCACCCCAGCCACTTACAGTTGAAGATTTTCCGTTAGCTTACATGGGTTGGGGGAACTTGAATGACCGATGCCACGTTCATGGTGTTTTCGGGTAATGCTAATGTTTCCCTCGCAGAGGGAATCGTCCGCAAATTAAACATGCGTTTGGGGATGGCAAGCGTGGGTCGATTCAGCGACGGGGAGATCTCCGTCGAAATCGAAGAAAACGTGCGCGGCAGGGAGGTGTTTTTGGTGCAGCCCACCTGTGCGCCTATCAACGAAAATCTAATGGAGTTGCTGATTATGATCGACGCATTTCGTCGGTCATCAGCATCAATTATCACGGCAGTGATACCCTATTACGGCTATTCCCGCCAAGATCGAAGAACACGGTCTTCTCGTGTACCCATTTCAGCCAAGCTGGTCGCAAAAATGATTTCGGCGGCAGGGGCAGACAGGGTGTTGACGGTTGATTTGCATGCCGATCAAATCCAAGGTTTTTTTGATGTTCCCGTAGACAATGTTTATGCATCGCCGATTTTGCTGGGTGATGTGTGGAAGAAGCAGTACTCCAATTTGATGGTTGTTTCGCCCGACATCGGTGGTGTTGTAAGGGCTAGAGCCTTGGCTAAACGCATGGATGATGCAGATTTGGCTATTGTCGATAAACGCAGGCCCCGGCCAAATGAGTCTAAGGTGATGAACATCATCGGTGACGTGCAGGGGCGAACCTGTGTAATGGTTGATGACTTGGTCGATACAGCCGGCACTTTATGCAAGGCGGCCAAGGCGTTGAAGGACAATGGGGCGGATAAAGTCGTTGCCTATTGCACCCATCCCGTGTTGTCTGGGGCGGCTGTCAATAATATTGAATCTTCAGTTTTGGATGAGTTGGTGGTGACCGACACCATCCCGTTATGCCTGCCTGCACAGACATGCCCAAAGATTCGGGTTTTGAGTGTGGCAGAAATGCTTGCGGAAACAATACGCCGCATAGCGGTAGGCGAGTCAGTGAGTTCCTTGTATGTTGATTGATTTTTAATCATTTTTTATTAACCTGCTTAGAGTATTTCGGAGAAAAAGATGGTAGGCAGTTTTGAGTTTGATGCAGAAATAAGAACCAATACCGGTAAGGGTGACGCGCGACGATCGCGTCGTCTAGGCAAGATTCCGGCGATTGTTTACGGCGGCGGTGCAGAACCCGTCAAATTATGCTTGACCCATCACCGCGTGTTGAAGGCACTGCAGAATGAGGCAGTTTACTCTCATGTGCTGACCCTCAGATATGACGGCAATGAAGAAAAGGCCATATTGAAGGCAATTGAAAGGCATCCCAGTCGGCCTATTATTATGCATATGGACTTCCAGCGCATTAATGAAAATGACACGATTCGAGTTCATGTGCCCCTGCATTTCATAAACCAGGAAACTTCGCTGGGTGTGAAGAAGAGTGGTGTAATCAACCATGCCTTAGCGGAAGTCGAAGTGATTTGCTTGCCGCAACATCTGCCTGAGTTTATCGAAGTTGATATGGCTAAAGTCGATGTAGGCGAAATGGTGCATCTTTCCGACCTTCAAGTGCCACCCGGTGTGGAGATTGCGGAATTGACCCACGGGGCAGCCAATGATCGCGCAGTGGCCAGCATTCACGCGTCCCACGTAACGGAGACTGAGGAGTAGCCATGTAGGGCGGAACCATGGACGGGTTCCGCCGAATAATATGGGCCGGTCGCCAGCATTCGGCGGATCACGTCCCTGTATCCGCCCTACAACCCGTAACTCGGAGGCGGTTTAGGCGCGCTGCGACAATCCGCCGTGGTAGCCATAATGAGGGGCGAGAAGCGTCCAACCTTTGCCACGCGTCTTGCTATAATTCCAGATTTTATCGTTCCAACGCTCCCGCGTGGGAATGCAGCCTTTACCGCTCTTGCGGTTAGATGCCTCCGACGCTGGAGCGTCGCCTGAGGCATTCCCACGCAGAGCCTTCGCCGTTATACACAAGTCCGTTCGAGTCGAAATATTCCGTGGGACGCGGGTTATACCATCGTTACTGGAAAAAGAAGTCTCACGCAATGACACATAATTAAAGAAGAAGTGAGGGGCGTGAAGCAGAAGAGTAGACACTAGAAACGTAACACGTTACAATAACCCTTCTACAGCGTTTTTAATATCGAATAGTTACTTGTTGGATTATACCATTTTGCATAGCACAGACACACAGGTTAGTTTGAATGAGTGTCCTTTATTATTTTTCCTTTGTTAAGAAAAAACGCTGTACATGAATGCAAATCGGGACTCCTAGCGGTGAAAAAAATGGCACATAGGCCGTTTTGACGGTCAACAAAAGACGTTGCCAAAACGGCGGAACACGCCTGTTGCGCCCTTGCCGCGTTGTAAGCGTTCACTCCCCCCTGCCTTTTCCTGGGAACGCGGCCATCTTGGCCGCCATTTCAGCGGGCGAGACGCCCGCGCTCCCAGGGGGGAGTGAACGCTTACGCCGCGTTGATGGAAGCCCATAGGCGCATTATTATACGCGTTTAAATGATTGGTTGGCATACATTTCTGCAAAAGGTATGTGAAGCATAGAGAAATCTTGATATACAGCATTTTCATCTTGAAAATATACCTAAAACAGACATTCCGTTAAACCTTCAGGTTAACCGAATAACCTGTGCTATCATACCCACTACCAAGTAACTCTTTGATGTTGAAAATGCTGTAATTGATGCTAAGGAAAGCTACAAATGATTAAAAATTTTCGACACAAAGGCTTAAAAGCTCTGTATGATGATGATGAAAAAAGCGGTGTCAAGCAAGACCAAGTAAAACGGCTTCGTTCATTGTTGGCAAGATTAGATGCAAGCAGCAAGGTATCTGATATGGATTTTCCGGGATTGCGTTTGCATCCATTGCAAGGCAATCTTCACGGGTTTTATGCCGTTGATGTGTTAGGCAATTGGCGGTTTATTTTCCGTTTTGATAAGGATGGGAATGCGACTGACGTTGATTTAATTGATTACCATTGAAGCAGGAAAAAAATGGCTATGGTGAATCCCCCGCACCCTGGCGAAACTATTCGTGAGTTGTGTCTTGAACCCTTAGGTTTAAGCGTGACCAGTGCCGCTGAGGGTTTAGGCGTAACGCGTAAAGCACTTTCAGAGTTATTGAATGGACATTCTGGCATATCTACAGAAATGGCTGTGCGCTTGTCTTTGGGCTTTGGAGGTAGTGCGGAAAGCTGGTTATTACAACAAAATCTCTACGATTTGGCCCAAGCCAGAAGCAAAATAGGCAATTTAAACATTAAACGGTTTGCTTCCGTTTGATGTTTGGCTTCAAAGTTACAGCGTTTTATGCCCTTAGCCTATAATTTGATCGTCGGGTTAGGCAATCCCACTTCAGAGTATGAATTGACGCGCCATAATGCAGGTTTTTGGTTTGTGGACGAGGTCGCCTGTCGTTACGGCCTTAGTTTTCGTTCCGACGCGCGGAGCCAAAGTCTGTTGGCTACGATGGATATAAATGGCGAGCGGGTTTATCTGCTTAAACCGATGAAATATATGAACCGTAGCGGTGACTCGGTTGCTGCCTTGGCAAGCTATTACAAAATTTCCACATCAAAGATTCTGATTGCCCATGATGAGCTGGATTTACCGCCGGGTGTAGTGAGATTGAAAGTCGGCGGTGGACATGGCGGGCACAATGGCTTGCGTGACATCATCGCAAAGTTGGGTTCAGCCGATTTCACGAGGATTCGTTTGGGCATTGGGCATCCCGGAAACCGCAATGACGTAGTGGACTATGTGCTCCACCGCCCCTCAATCGGTGACCGTGAATTGCTGCTCGGGGCTGTCGAAAGGTCTATTGAATTTATTCCACAAATCTTAAGCGGTGGGTTGGATAAGGCTATGAACGCGTTACATTGATGTTGTTGCAGAAATATGCTTGCCATCGCTTGACATGAATAGCTCCGCAGGTGATAATAGCGGACTGATTTTGCGGAGGGGTTCCCGAGCGGTCAAAGGGATCAGACTGTAAATCTGACGGCTCAGCCTTCGAAGGTTCGAATCCTTCCCCCTCCACCAATTTTCTTTATGCGGGTGTAGTTCAACGGTAGAACCTCAGCCTTCCAAGCTGATGGTGTGGGTTCGATTCCCACCACCCGCTCCAAGAAGTAAAGCTATGCCCATATAGCTCAGTCGGTAGAGCACTTCCTTGGTAAGGAAGAGGTCTCCGGTTCGATTCCGGATATGGGCTCCAGATTATATAGTTATTTTATTGGCTGTTTTTCGATAATAAACAGAGGATTTGCGTATGGCTAAAGAAAAATTTTCGCGCACCAAGCCGCATGTAAATGTGGGTACGATTGGTCATGTAGACCATGGCAAGACGACCTTGACTGCGGCGTTGACAAAGATCGGCTCGGAGCGGTTCGGCGGTGAATTCAAAGCCTACGACCAGATTGACGCGGCACCGGAAGAGCGTGCGCGCGGCATCACCATCGCCACGGCTCACGTCGAGTACGAATCGCCCAACCGTCATTACGCGCACGTCGATTGCCCAGGCCACGCCGACTATGTGAAAAACATGATTACCGGTGCGGCGCAGATGGACGGTGCAATTCTAGTTTGCTCGGCTGCCGACGGCCCGATGCCGCAAACCCGTGAACACATTTTGCTGGCCCGTCAAGTGGGCGTACCCTTCATCGTCGTCTACCTGAACAAGGCCGACATGGTGGACGATCCCGAACTTTTGGAGTTGGTGGACATGGAGTTGCGCGAGTTGTTGAGCAAGTACAACTTCCCTGGCGACGACACCCCAATCATCACAGGCTCCGCATTAAAGGCTTTGGAGGGCGATCAAAGCGAAATCGGTGTGCCGTCCATCATTAAGCTAGTGGAAGCGCTTGATAGCTACATACCGATGCCCGAGCGCCCGATTGACAAACCGTTCCTGATGCCGATAGAAGACGTTTTTTCTATTTCTGGTCGCGGCACGGTGGTGACGGGCCGAATCGAGCGCGGCATCATCAAAGTTGGTGAAGAAGTGGAAATCGTGGGGTTGAAGGATACGGTCAAGTCGACTTGCACCGGAGTGGAAATGTTCCGTAAGCTGTTGGACCAGGGTCAAGCGGGGGACAACGTGGGCGTGCTGTTGCGCGGAATCAAGCGCGAAGATGTCGAGCGTGGTCAAGTGCTGGCAAAGCCAGGGTCGATCACCCCGCACACGCACTTCGAGGCGGAAATATATGTATTGTCGAAGGAGGAAGGGGGTCGGCACACGCCGTTCTTCAATAACTACCGCCCTCAGTTCTATTTTCGCACCACTGATGTGACTGGTGCAGTGGAGTTGCCGAAGGATGTGGAGATGGTGATGCCTGGGGATAACATCAAAATCAATGTGAAATTGATAGCCCCGATTGCGATGGAAGAAGGTTTGCGTTTCGCCATACGCGAAGGCGGTCGAACTGTAGGTGCCGGCGTTGTTTCGAAGGTTCTTGCCTAGCACACGGCATTAGAATTCCATGGAGGAATTCTTGGTACATCCAAGTTAAAAAGTACAGGTCAGTAGCTCAATTGGTAGAGCACCGGTCTCCAAAACCGGGGGTTGGGGGTTCGATCCCCTCCTGGCCTGCCACCTTATCGTGGTCAAGGCGGTAACGCCCTTATCAAAATATAATAATAGAATGCATTAAAAATGGCAGTCCAAGCAGAATCGAGTGCGTCGGTGATCGATACAGTAAAACTGGTGTTTGCAGCTAGCCTATTGATTGCAGGCATAGCTGGTTTTTATTATTTCGCCTCTTATGCATTGGTATACCGGGTAGTAGGCATATTGGCAGTGTTTGGCATTGCAGTAAGTCTGTTTTTTACAACAGCCATAGGTCAGACAGTCTGGGGATTTCTAACCGAAGCCAAAATGGAAGTTAGAAAGGTGATTTGGCCCACGCGCCAAGAAACCATCCAAGCGACCATGTTGGTAGTCATCGTGGTTTTTGGGGTGGGCTTGATTCTTTGGTTAATGGATATGGTCCTTTTTTGGGCGGTCGGTCTTCTGACCGGGCAAAAGGTGTGAGATGGGGGCCTTACGATGGTATGTGATTCACGCTTATTCAAACTACGAGAATCAAGTAAAAAAAACCCTTGAAGAGAGGATTAAGCGTAATCAATTGGAACACTATTTCGGTAAGATTTTAGTTCCAACTGAAGAAGTCGTAGAAATGCGGCAAGGCCAGCAGCGGAAAAGCGAAAGGAAATTCTTCCCAGGATATGTGCTGGTGCAAATGGAATTGAATGATGAAACTTGGCATCTCGTCAAAGAAGTCCCGCGTGTACTTGGATTTATTGGCGGTACTTCTGATCGTCCAACGCCGATATCCGAGGCAGAAGCCGAAGCAATTTTGAATCGGGTTGAAGCCGGGGTGAACAAACCCAGACCCAAAATATTATTTGAAGTCGGGGAAGTCGTCAGAGTCATTGAAGGGCCCTTTAAGGACTTTAATGGTGTTGTTGAAGAAGTCAACTACGAAAAAAGCAAGCTTAGAGTTTCAGTGCTCATCTTTGGTCGATCCACTCCTGTGGAATTGGATTTCGGCCAAGTGGAAAAAGCTTAATCCAGCGCAAACCGGACAGTCCGGTGAACGCAGTCTACATCAACGGGGAGCTTGCCAACGCGAGCGCTTGACCCACTGGAGAGTTTTTAATGGCAAAAAAAATCACTGGCTACATTAAGTTACAAGTAAAGGCGGGCGAGGCAAACCCCAGTCCCCCGATTGGTCCGGCTTTGGGGCAACGTGGTGTGAACATCATGGAGTTTTGCAAAACATTCAATGCGCAAACGCAGAATGTTGAAAAAGGAATGCCGTTGCCGGTTGTGATCACCGTTTACAGTGACCGCAGTTTTACCTTCATCACTAAAACCCCGCCTGCAACCTATTTATTGAAAAAGGCCGCAGGACTTAAGAGTGGCAGTGCAAAACCAAACACTAGCAAGGTTGGTCTGCTTAATCGGGATCAACTGGCAGAGATTGCCACGGCAAAAATGCCGGATCTAACGGCTAGCAATTTGGATGCGGCTATCCGCACAATAGCGGGAAGCGCCCGTAGCATGGGTCTTGATGTGGAGGGTTTGTGAATGGCTAAACTAACGAAAAGATTAAAGGCAATTAAGGAAATAGTGGATACCTCGAAGACGTATCCGGCACTGGAGGCATTCACCGTACTAAAGTCATTGCCGAAAGTAAAATTCATCGAATCAATTGATGTTGCTGTGAATCTGGGGGTTGATCCTAGAAAGTCCGATCAGGCCGTGCGTGGAGCAACTGTGTTGCCTCGTGGCACTGGAAAGACCGTGCGCGTAGCAGTTTTTGCACAAGGTGCGAATGCCGATGCGGCAAAGGCTGCGGGTGCCGAAATAGTAGGCATGGATGACTTGGCTGCGCAAATAAAGGCTGGGGATTTGAATTTTGATGTCGTTATTGCTTCACCCGATGCGATGCGTGTTGTAGGCCAGTTGGGTCAAATATTAGGGCCGCGCGGTCTTATGCCAAACCCTAAAGTTGGAACAGTCACCCCAGATGTGGCCACTGCAGTAAAAAATGCAAAGGCCGGACAGGTTCGCTATCGTACTGACAAGAAGGGCATCATCCATAGCACGATTGGAAAGGGCAACTTTGAGGAAAGCGCACTTAAGGAAAATCTTGAAGCTTTGCTTGTGGACCTTAAGAAGCTGAAGCCAAGCACATCAAAGGGTGTTTACGTGAAAAAAATCACTGTTTCATCGACTATGGGTCCAGGGTTGGCTGTTGATCAGGCCAGCTTGACTACCTAAGACTTTGGGTTGCCGGTTAGGCCGGCAACCGTCAAAGACCGTAGGCGGGTTGCAAAGCCCTTAATATGAGCCTGCGCAGACGGTGTACTGAAGCCTACCAAGGCGATAAGGAGCCGTAAAACTGTCCCCGGAGTGTTTTCGGGGATTTTGTTGGCTCTGGATGGTTCCCAAAACTATTCAGAAAAACTGCCTGAGGTGAATTGTGGCACTTAAATTAGATGACAAAAAAGCGGTCGTCACAGAAGTTGCTGCCATTGCCGCTCAAGCGCATTCCGCGATTGCTGCGGAATACCGTGGGCTGACAGTTTACCAGCTTACCAACCTTCGCAAACAAGCCCGCGAAGCCGGCGTTTATATCCGTATAATCAAAAACACGTTGGCGCGTAGGGCTGTTGAAGGGACCGATTTTGCGTGCATGCAAAATGGTCTGGTAGGACCCCTCATATTAGCTTTCTCTATGGAGGATCCGGGTGCGGCTGCGCGAGTAATTAGCGCTTTCGCCAAGGAAAAGGAAAACGACAAATTGGCGGTCAAATTGGTCGCCGTTGGCGGAAAGTTGTATGGTGCGTCCGAGCTGGAAAGACTATCGAAACTGCCTACCCGTGATCAGGCGATTGGCATCCTTATGGGTACCATGAAAGCTCCGATCGAAAAGTTTGTAAGAACTTTGGCAGAACCCCACGCGAAGCTTGCCCGCACTGTGGCTGCAATTCGCGACCTGAAACAAGCCGCCTGAACGGCTTAAAGCACAACAGATTAACTGGAGTTACAAATGGCATTATCGAATGAAGAAATTCTAGAAGCAATAGCCCAAAAAACTGTAATGGATATTGTCGAGCTGATTTCTCTGATGGAAGAGAAGTTTGGTGTATCCGCCGCCGCCGCCGTGGCGGTTGCAGCACCCGCCGCTGCGGCTGCAGCGGTAGTTGAAGAGCAGACTGAGTTTGACGTGATCTTGGCTAGCTTTGGCGCAAACAAGGTTGGGGTGATTAAGGTAATTCGTGAAATCACTGGCCTTGGATTGAAAGAAGCAAAGGATCTGGTTGAGGGTGCTCCATCAACTGTAAAAGAAGCTATCAGCAAAGGTGACGCTGACGGTATCAAGAAAAAGCTAGAAGAGGCTGGTGCCACGGTAAACATCAAATAAGCTTGATTAACCAAAGGCTTTGACTTGCTCCATTGGGCTGGCAGCAATATGCTGTCGGCCTTTTGGCGTTATAAATAAAAACAAATCCGGCGAGTGCCGTCAGAAACCCATGCAATCGGGTCATGTAACAGTATGTAGTCAAATCAGGCTGAGTAATTTTATAGTCTTATTGAGTTGATGTTAAACAAATAGGCATCTTTCATGACAGACACTGAGTGGTTAATTGAAGAAAATATTTAGGTAAGGAACCAACATGGCATATTCTTTTACCGAGAAAAAACGCATACGCAAGAGTTTTGGCAAGCGCCAAGACGTTCTCGAAGTACCCTATCTTTTAGCAACCCAAGTCGATTCCTACAAAAAGTTTTTGCAGGCCGAAACATCCCATTCAAGCCGAGTGGATGATGGGCTGCATGCCGCTTTGAAATCGGTGTTTCCCATTGAAAGCCATTCAGGTCTGGCAGTGCTTGAATATGTTAGTTATCGTTTGGGAGAACCAACTTTTGATGTCAAGGAGTGCCAACAACGGGGAACGACTTACGCGGCTCCGTTGCGTGTGCTTGTGCGGCTAGTGATTTACGACAAGGATGCACCGGCCGGATCGAAGGTAGTCAAGGATATCAAGGAGCAGGAAATCTACATGGGCGAGATTCCGCTGATGACCGATACCGGCACTTTTGTGATCAATGGCACGGAGCGTGTCATAGTCTCCCAGCTTCACCGTTCGCCAGGGGTATTTTTCGATCATGACCGCGGAAAAACACACTCCTCCGGGAAGCTGCTATTCAATGCACGGATCATACCTTATCGAGGCTCTTGGCTAGATTTTGAATTCGATCATAAAGATTGCTTGTATGTACGCATAGATCGCAGGCGGAAGCTACCGGGGACTGTTTTGCTTCGTGCATTGGGATATGACAATGAAAGCATCATCAAATTATTTTTTGAGACTAACCAATTTGTTTTCGCGACCGGTGAAATATTTCTGGAGTTGATTCCTGAGCGTCTAAGAGGCGATATTGCCAGCTTCGACATCAAAGTTGAGGAAAAAGTGGTTGTTGAAAAAGGCCAACGCATCACTTCTAGGCACATACGACTGTTAGAAAAAGCCGGCATCAATCGAATGGAAGTGCCCCGTGATTATTTGCTTGGCAAAATCCTGGCAAACAACGTCATAGAGCCCAATACAGGGGAACTGGTCGCCAAGGTCAACGACGAAATAACGGATGACCTTATCAACAAAATTACGGCTGCTGGGATTACCGGCATAGAATGCTTGTTCGTCAATGATCTTGATCGTGGCCCGTATATTTCAAACGCGATGCGAATCGACACAACGGAAACCCAGCTCGATGCCTTGGTGGAAATTTATCGCATGATGCGCCCCGGCGAGCCGCCGACGAAAGAAGCTGCACAAGCACTGTTTGACAATCTGTTTTTCACCCATGACCGTTATGATCTTTCTGCTGTGGGACGAATGAAGTTTAACAGACGGCTTGGGCGCACTGAAATCGTAGGTTCTGGCATACTGTCAAAGGAAGATATCATTGATGTTTTGCGCGAACTCATTAATATTCGCAATGGCAATGGTCAAGTGGATGACATCGACCACCTGGGCAACCGTCGTGTGCGTTCGGTTGGTGAAATGGTGGAAAACCAATTCCGCTTAGGGTTGGTGCGCGTGGAACGTGCGGTCAAAGAACGCCTTACCTTGGCCGATTCCGAAGGTTTGATGCCGCAAGAAATCATCAATGCCAAGCCAGTGGCCGCCTCAATCAAGGAGTTTTTTGGTTCCAGCCAATTGTCGCAATTCATGGACCAAAGCAACCCATTGTCGGAGATCACCCACAAACGGCGTGTGTCAGCGCTGGGTCCGGGCGGCTTGGCCCGTGAACGTGCTGGTTTTGAAGTACGTGACGTACATACCACCCACTATGGTAGGGTATGCCCCATCGAAACTCCAGAAGGACCGAACATCGGCTTAATCAACTCACTTGCCGTGTATGCCCGGACCAATGAATACGGCTTTTTGGAAACCCCCTATCGCAAGGTGTATGATTGCCACGTAACCGATGAAATCGAATATTTGTCGGCTATTGAAGAAGGTAAATACTGTATTGCCCAAGCTAGTGCGGCGGTCGATGAAAACGGAAAATTAAAGGACGAATTGGTTTCTAGCCGTTTCAAGGACGAATTCACCTTGGCATCACCAGAGAAGATCAATTATATGGATGTTTCGTCCAAGCAAATCGTGTCTGTCGCTGCCGCGCTTATTCCTTTCTTGGAGCACGACGATGCCAACCGTGCGTTGATGGGTTCCAACATGCAACGGCAGGCGGTGCCGACTTTGCGGACGGAAAAGCCCTTAGTCGGAACTGGCATAGAAAGGATTGTGGCAAAGGACTCAGGAGTTGCTGTCATTGCACGACGCGGCGGGAAAATCGAGTCCGTTGATGCCAGTCGTATTGTGGTGCGCGTCCATGATGTTGAAACCGAGGCCGGCATTCCCGGCGTGGATATTTACAATCTTACCAAGTATACCCGGTCTAACCAGAACACTTGCATAAATCAAAGGCCACTGGTCAAGCCAGGTGATCGGGTTTCCAAGAGCGACATTCTTGCTGACGGCCCGTCCACCGACATGGGAGAATTGGCCTTGGGCCAGAATTTGTTGGTGGCCTTTATGCCATGGAATGGTTACAACTTTGAAGACTCGATACTGATTTCGGAGCGCGTGGTGCAAGAGGACCGTTTCACCACGATCCATATTGAGGAAAAAACCTGTGTAGCCCGTGATACCAAGCTTGGGCCGGAAGAAATCACTGCTGATATTCCCAATGTAGGCGAGGCTGCACTGGCCAAACTTGACGAATCAGGCATTGTTTTCATCGGTGCGGAGGTGAAGGCAGGGGACATCCTAGTCGGAAAAGTCACCCCCAAGGGTGAAACCCAGTTGACGCCAGAAGAAAAGTTATTGCGGGCAATTTTCGGGGAAAAGGCATCAGATGTGAAAGACACATCGTTGCGTGTGCCTTCAGGGATGGACGGAACGGTGATTGATGTTCAAGTATTCACCCGTGATGGTGTGAAAAAAGACCAACGCGCCAAAGAAATTGAAGAAAAGCAAATCGAGCAAGTCAAAAAAGATTTGGGCGACCAGCTACGCATCATCGAAAAGGATATATTTGACCGAGCAGAACAGCTACTCTTTGGGCAAATTTCGGAATCGGGTCCATCCGGTCTAAGATCGGGCATAGTGATCGACAAATCTTATCTTGATTCCATCAAACCGTCACAATGGCTGGAAATACGCCTTCAGGACGAGGTAGCAAACTTGCAACTGGAAGCCGTTGCCGAACAGATTCAGCAGCAACGCGAAGAAATGAACCGTCGGTTGGAGGAAAAGAAAAGGAAGATAACCATGGGCGACGACCTCGCCCCCGGCGTACTGAAAATGGTTAAAGTATATTTGGCGGTTAAGCGTCGCATCCAGCCCGGAGACAAGATGGCAGGGCGGCATGGCAACAAGGGTGTCATCTCGCAAATCGTTCCAGTGGAGGATATGCCTTACTCGGCGGACGGTACGCCGGTGGACATAGTACTCAACCCCTTGGGCGTTCCGTCGCGAATGAATGTTGGACAGGTGCTAGAAACCCATTTGGGTTGGGCTGCTAAAGGATTGGGGATCAAGATTGGCAAAATGCTTGAGGCAAAGGCTAAAATCCAAGAGATTCGAGATTTCCTGCATCAAATATACAATACTACAGGCAAGCAAGAAGACCTCGGCTCGTTGACGGACGGGGAAATCATTGAACTGGCAACAAACCTGCGCCAAGGTGTCCCGATGGCAACCCCGGTTTTCGATGGGGCTGTTGAGGAGGATATAAAACAGATGCTAAGGCTGGCGGAACTCCCCGAGTCAGGCCAAACCCGTTTATTCGACGGGCGAACTGGCGATGAATTTGAACGGGATGTCACTGTCGGTTACATGTATATGCTAAAGTTGAACCATCTGGTTGACGACAAGATGCACGCACGTTCCACTGGGCCTTACAGCTTGGTGACTCAGCAGCCTTTGGGCGGCAAAGCACAGTTTGGTGGGCAGCGATTCGGGGAGATGGAAGTTTGGGCCCTTGAAGCTTATGGGGCTGCGTATACTTTGCAAGAAATGCTCACGGTCAAGTCTGACGATGTCAATGGACGTACAAAGATGTATAAAAATATAGTTGATGGAGATCACCGAATGGAGGCTGCCATGCCCGAATCGTTCAATGTGTTGATCAAGGAAATACGTTCCTTGGCAATCAATATCGAGTTAGAACAAGAGTAGGGGCGGGTTCGGAACCCGCCCCTGCTTGAGGGTTCGGAGCCTGCCCCTACTTGAGGGTTCGAAACCCACCCCTACTTGGACAGTTCGGAACCCGACCCTGAAATGGTGGGTTCGACCTGTCCGTTAAGTGCCACGCCGCAAGCCAAACCAGCTAGCGAAAGCCGGGACGCCAGGGCTGATCTGGCGGCCAGAATTGAAGATTTAGGAGACCAGTCCCATGAAAGATCTGATTAACTTTTTGAAGCGTCAAAGCCAGACGGAAGAGTTCGATGGCATTCGCATCAGCTTGGGTTCTCCCGACATGATCCGTTCATGGTCATATGGTGAAGTCAAAAAGCCGGAAACCATCAACTACCGCACTTTCAAACCTGAGCGCGACGGCCTCTTTTGCGCAAAGATATTTGGACCGGTCAGTGACTATGAATGCCTTTGCGGGAAGTACAAGCGTCTAAAGCACCGTGGTGTAATCTGCGAAAAATGCGGTGTCGAAGTCACACTGTCAAAAGTTCGCCGCGAACGCATGGGGCACATTGAACTAGCCAGTCCTGTCGCGCACATTTGGTTCTTGAAGTCACTGCCTTCTAGGATTGCGCTGCTACTTGACATGACTTTGCGCGAAATTGAGCGTGTCCTATACTTTGAATCATTCGTCGTGATTGAACCTGGCATGACTCCTTTTCAACGCAACCAGTTGATGAACGAGGAAGAGTATCTGGAGGCAACCCAACAATATGGAGATGATTTCGTCGCCAAAATGGGGGCTGAGGCTATTCGCGAACTGCTAAAGACTATGGATCTGCAAGGCGAAGTCCATCGTCTTCGTGAAGAAATCGACGGTACAAGCTCAGAGACAAAAATCAAAAAACACACCAAGCGCTTGAAGGCGATTGAATCTCTGATTGTGTCCAATAACCGCCCAGAATGGATGATTCTGACGGTATTGCCGGTTCTTCCTCCCGAATTGAGGCCATTGGTGCCTCTGGATGGCGGCAGGTTTGCGACATCGGATTTGAATGACCTGTACCGCCGCGTCATCAACCGCAATAATCGACTCAAGCGGCTGTTGGATCTAAATGCCCCCGACATAATCGTGCGTAACGAAAAACGCATGTTACAGGAGGCCGTGGATGCGCTGCTTGACAATGGTCGCCGTGGCCGTGCCATCACGGGTTCAAACAAGCGCCCGTTGAAATCCTTGGCCGACATGATAAAAGGCAAGCAAGGCCGTTTCCGCCAGAATTTGCTCGGCAAGCGTGTCGATTACTCCGGCCGTTCGGTCATCGTCGTAGGGCCGACCTTGAAATTGCACCAGTGTGGCCTGCCGAAGAAAATGGCATTGGAACTTTTCAAACCATTTATCTTCAGCAAACTCCAGTTTAGAGGGCTTGCAACGACCATTAAGGCGGCAAAGAAAATGGTGGAGAGGGAAAGCCCCGAAGTATGGGATATTTTAGATGAGGTCATTCGTGAGCATCCGGTGATGCTCAACCGCGCCCCTACTTTGCATCGACTGGGTATTCAGGCTTTTGAACCGACTCTGGTTGAAGGAAAGGCTATCCAACTACATCCTTTGGTATGTACCGCATTCAACGCCGATTTTGACGGCGATCAAATGGCTGTCCATGTACCCCTCTCCTTGGAGGCGCAATTGGAGGCGCGGACGCTAATGATGGCGACTAACAACATTCTCTCGCCAGCTAACGGCGAACCCATCATTAATCCAACCCAAGATGTCGTGCTCGGTCTTTACTACATGAGTCGCGAGCGAGTGGGGGCCAAAGGGGAGGGAATGACATTCACCGACACCGACGAAGTTTTCCGTGCGTACCAGAGCAAAGAATTGGATATCCAAGCCAAAGTGACTGTGCGCATCAAAGAAATCTTTCTGGATGAAAATGGCCAGAAAATGGACCCTGTGACTCGCCGAGTGGAAACAACGGCAGGTCGCGCATTAATCTCGACTATTTTGCCGGCCGGCATAGGCTTCAATTTGGTCAACATGGACATGACAAAAAAAGTCATTTCAAAACTGATTAACCATTGTTACCGCACGCTGGGTGTCAAGGCAACGGTAGTCTTCGCCGACCAACTGATGTATATGGGCTTCTCCTATGCGACTCGTACCGGGGTCTCCATAGGGTTTGAGGATATGACAGTCCCCCCCCGCAAGGGCGAGATCATTTCAGTAGCCGAAAAGGAAGTAAAGGAGATACAGAACCAATACGCCTCCGGTTTGGTCACGGATGGTGAGCGTTACAATAAAGTTGTCGATATATGGTCCCACGCCAATGACCAAGTTGCCAAGGTGATGATGGATGGCTTGGGGACAGAGGGGGGCGAAATAAATCGCAAAAGCCTCATTGCCACTTGGGCCGAAAAAATGTTCCGCCAGCTTGATGCTGAATTGCGAACTGGCACCCTATCAGATATTGATTACAAAAGTGCTGTTGCTAAAGTCAATGAGCATCGCTGGACTGATACATTGCCTGAAGAGTTGAAGAATGTTGAAACGGTGATCCAACAAAAGTCTTTCAACTCCATTTACATGATGGCCGATTCCGGTGCGAGAGGTTCCGCCGCCCAGATCCGCCAATTGGCTGGTATGCGTGGACTTATGGCCAAGCCAGACGGGTCTATCATTGAGACGCCTATCACCGCGAACTTCCGCGAGGGTTTGGACGTGTTGCAATATTTCATATCGACCCATGGTGCACGAAAGGGACTTGCAGATACCGCGCTAAAGACAGCGAACTCGGGTTATTTGACCCGCCGCTTGGTCGATGTGGCTCAAGACTTGGTAATCACTGAAGACGATTGTGGCACCAATGACGGATTGCTGATGTCCCCTCTCATAGAAGGTGGCGATGTTGTGGAACCCTTGGCAGAGCGTGTGCTTGGCAGGGTATTGGCCGAAGACATACACGATCCCGCCACTGGCGAATTGTTGGTGAACGCCAGTGTGCTTCTGGACGAACATTGGGTGGGTGAATTGGAAGCTTACGGTGTGGACAATGTTCGCGTCCGTTCTGTGATTACCTGCAAAACTCGTTTTGGCGTGTGCGCATCATGCTATGGGCGTGATTTGGGGAGGGGGCACAAGGTCAATAACGGCGAGGCAATTGGTGTCATCGCGGCGCAATCCATCGGAGAACCAGGTACTCAGTTGACTATGCGCACGTTCCACATCGGCGGGGCGGCATCACGCATGGCATCAATAAACAATGTAGAAGTCAAATCCAGTGGCATCATCAAGCTGAATAATTTGAAGACAGTGCAGAACAAGGACGGTCTACTGGTGGCTGTGTCCCGTTCGGGTGAGGTCAGTGTAATTGATGAACATGGCCGTGAGCGCGAACGTTACAAGATTCCCTATGGTGCGGTGTTGTCCGTGCATGATGGGTCGTCGGTCAAGGGTGGGCAAGTCGTGGTCAACTGGGATCCCCACACCCACCCGGTGGTGACCGAGGTGAACGGTATCGCGCAATTGGTCGATTTCGTTGATGGCATTACCGTGCGCGATAAGTTCGACGATGTGACTGGCTTAAGCTTCATGGAGGTTATCGATCCAAAGCAACGCGGAGGCGCTGGTAAAGAACTCCGTCCCATGGTTAAGCTTATTGACGGGCAAGGGAACGACATTTTCATTCCCTCCACTGAAATCGCAGCCCAGTATTTCTTGCCATCCGGGGCCATTGTAGGCATTCGTGACGGGGATACGGTGGAAGTCGGTGACGTTTTGGCAAGGATACCGCAGGAATCGAGTAAAACACGCGATATTACCGGTGGCTTGCCACGCGTTGCCGACTTGTTCGAAGCCCGCAAGACCAAAGACCCTGCGATATTGGCTGAGGCAACTGGCACTGTCAGCTTTGGCAAGGAAACCAAGGGTAAACGGCGTATTATCATCACCGACGGAGCCGGTGTGCAGCATGAGGCAATGATCCCTAAATGGCGTCATGTCACTGTGTTCGAAGGCGAACATGTGGAGCAGGGTGAAACAATTGCCGAAGGTGAGTTGACCCCCCACGATATTCTGCGTTTGCGCGGGGTTGCAGATTTGGCATCCTATTTAGTCAAGGAAATTCAAGATGTTTATCGTCTGCAAGGTGTGAAGATCAACGACAAGCATATTGAAGTGATCATTCGGCAAATGCTGCGCAAGGTTGAAATCACATCGCCCGGTGACACTATGTTCCTCAAGGGCGAGCAGATTGACCGGGCGCGCGTGATGGAAGAAAACGAAAAGGCTGAGGTTGAAGGAAAAATCCCATCCTGCTACGAAGCAGTGCTGATGGGAATTACCAAGGCATCTCTGTCAACCGAGTCTTTCATCTCGGCAGCGTCCTTCCAAGAAACCACTCGTGTGCTCACCGAAGCTGCCATTCGGGGTTTGAGCGATAAACTAATGGGGTTGAAGGAAAATGTTATTGTAGGTAGGCTGATTCCGGCTGGAACGGGCTTGGCTTATCATTTGGAGCGAAAACAGAAAAACCGGTTCTTAGAGAGTCCAGAGGGCGAAAGCACTGGCGGAATGGATGCCGGGGACGTTGAAGAAGCGCTAAAACAGGCGCTTAGCATGTAATTACAAACTAGCGTGGAGTACGAAAGATGAATATCAAAGCCCTTTGGAGCATCCTGGCCGCAGGGTTCTGCGTTGTGTTGACCACACAGGCAGTACAGGCTGCTGGGAACGAGCAAGAAGGAAAGAAGAAGTTCTACACCTGTGGCGGTTGTCATTCAATTGAAGGGTACAGCAACGCATACCCCAATTACCATGTACCCCGCTTAGGTGGGCAACAGCAAAACGCAGTGCTTTCCGCCCTACAGGCTTACAAGACAGGTGATCGCAAACATGGTAGCCAGCCGCAAAACAATAGCATGCAAGGCAATGCAGACGGTTGGTCGGATGCCGACTTGGCGGACATTGCGGCTTATGTTGCTATAAAAAAGCTTTCCACTGAAAGCAATGTCATTACTGGAAATCCAAGCAAGGGCAAGGAAAAAACTTCGATGTGCGCCGGTTGCCATGGGGATGACGGCAATGTGTTGGATAAAGACGGCAAACTCTTGAACCAAGAATCTCCGCGTCTGGCAGGACAGCACGAAGACTATTTGATCAAGGCGTTGAAGGGTTACAAAAAAGGGGTTCGGAAGAACCCGATCATGAACGGCATGGCTGAGATGCTCTCAGAGGATGAGATAAAGGACATTTCTGCGTTTTATGCCAGCCAGAAGGGTTTGACGACTATTTCTGATTAGGCTTTCTTTGCCCAAGCACAGCCAAGCAGTAGGGCTGCGAAGAAGTAAAAGAAAGTTTCACGCAATGGTCTCGCAACGACGCAACGTACAAGCAGAAGTGATGACGGCTTTTCATCGTTCCCACGGTCCCGCTCATTGTTATACACAAGTCTGGGCAAGCTGGATAAGCCGTCATTTCGGCAGGGATGCCGAAATCTAGGCCATGGACGGTAAGCCAGTTGATTGCGCAAATGCTTAACAAACGGTTAGATTGTGGCTCGCTTCGCTCGCACAATCTAACCTTATTCGTTGGGCAGCTGACTAGAAAAGAGTGGTTCCTGCTCTTTGATTTTAGCTCTTGGCTTTTTATCCAACCGGTGCGACAGGCTCCGCTATTGCGTCTAGCCCTTTTGGGGCCAACCGATGTGGTGCCCGATTGACAATCATGCGCTCTGATGTTTGCTCTCTTTCCCTGAGTGCTTTGCAGATTGCCTCAATATTATTGTTGTATCTTGCGGCTAGTGCAAGGCCATTGTTTCGGACTTCATCGACAATAGGGTCATTCATCATAGTCGTTACCTCGGAGTTCTTCGGGTGAGCAGAGAATAGGAGACATCCAGCCTTCAGCTTCAATAACACGAGCGATGAGTGCTTTTGTTTCGGCGTTATTGATGTGCTTGAAGTTCCAAGTAAGAAGATAATCGATTCCTTGCGTAGCCGCGATTGCAATGTGCAGCGCATCCCGGACACTGTTGTCCGGGACTGCTTTTGATGCCACAAGCGCATCGGCGAGCAACTGCGCTTCGGAAGTGATATGAATGCTTGGCATGTTGGCAACGGCTTGTAAGCGTCTAGCCGCCGCCATTGGATCGCCGCCCGATATTTCGTCTTCAACTAATGCTGAGATATAAACCTCGAATTGGCTCTTGGAGTTGAGCCACCAATCAGAAGTGATGGCCTGACGCGCAGCCTTGACGACATCCCTGCTTGGCCGTGACGTGAGGTAGATTATGATGGAGGATTCAATGTAGACGGATGCAGGCATATGTTGAATCATGGAATGTTGTTAAATAGCCATTCGTCAGAAGCCGCCCAACGCCCGAGTTGACCGCCCCGCCCAGACGGAGATTGAGTAGTAAGCCGAAGTCGTTGGGCGGGGAACTGGAAAAGAGTGGCTTTTGCTCTTGGTTTTTCGCTCATTTCGTCGGGCGCAACGCAAAGATACGCGCCCGACCTACTTGGCTCATGTGGCGCAAATACGATTATGGTGTATCTTTTTTCTTTTTTCGTGAAGGTTTGGTCGGATTTACCAAGGCTGCATCAACTGTATTTGGGCCAACTTGTTCAGTTTTTATTAGTCCAACGCCAGAGACGCCAAACATAGCACCTGGCAACATTTGTTCTTTAGTAGGTCCTATATTTCCAACAGCAAATGAAAATTCGATGCTTAAGTCATAAAGACCCTCATGAAACCCTTTGATTCTAATCAAGTGTTCAGCAAGTTCTTTATTGGTGAACAGGCATTGCAGGGGAAGCGACGAGCCTACCTCCCCAAGATTCTGGTTGAGCGTTTGGTGCGATTCTATGTTCTGGCGGTTGGGCGGCATATAAGTTCACCGTAACATTATTGGTTATCGGATGTTCTTTTGATGGAGCTAGGGATGCATCTATAGCGCAACAGACCCAATCGTTTAGGCTAACATTTTGTTGCATAGATGCTAAAGATGCGTTTTTATGTCTATCTGGTCCAACGCGAACATTAAAAGACCCCTTAAAGGGAACATTTGGTTCGTCACCTAATTCCACGCAAGTGGAGATGTAGTCATCTACAGTTTCTTCAAATGCAATTTTCAATGCTGATGGAGAGACAGCGGCATAAGTTACAATATCAGCGATGAACAGTAACTTCCCGTGAAGCATGTTATCAGTTACATTAACTTCTGCCGAACCGTAAAAACTTTTATATTCAAAAGGCGGCTTCATTTGATTTCTCCAGACGACTTAAGGCCATCAATCAGGTTTTCCATTGCATAATTTAAAAGCGTGTTTTGTGGATGAGGTTCATGCAAAAAAATTTTTAAGCCGCTTGTGTGTTTAAAAACACGCCTTGATCCGCTCTGTTTAACTAGATCGAAATTGTATTGCTTCATAAGCTTTACAGCTTCATCCCATGTGAAGTTTTGGGGACGAGAGAGCAACTTCTCAAGCAGCTTTTCTTTTTTTGACATGCAATTGTAAGTATTTTCTTAGCGATTTTGCAACTAAATTTAGTTGCTTTTAGCATCACATGCAAGTTTATCTCATGGTAAAAGTGCAACTTGTTGTTCTTATGTGTTATGTCATAGTTTGGTTGATGTGCTTTTTTAAAGACTTTACAAGATGCGCTGAATTTTTTCGCCGGATAGTTGATAAAAAAAAGCAGCCGCCCAAGCCCGAGCTAAGGGGCGTGGGCGGACTAAACTAGGGGAAACAGGCCAAGGCGCAACCCCGCGTCCCCTTGAGCGCCGGGTTGGGCGGCGGACTAGAAAAGAGTGGCTCTTTGCCTTTCGCTCTTGCAGCCCTGAACCGCCTACTAGTGACGAGTTGTAGGGCGGATACAGGGATGTGATCCGCCGAATGCTGGCGACCGACCCATAACATTCGGCGGAACCCGTCCATGGTTCCGCCCTACGGACCTGGCCCGCCCCGACGAGGCGCGCAGCCTGTTGCAGGCGCTTTACAAAACCGAGGCCGACATCCTGCCCGACCACGAGGCGGGCACTCTCACCGTCCGCCTGCACCACTCGGCGAACGCGAGTACGGACGCGGTGGTCCAGAAGCTCTGCGACGAGTTGAACGAGACGGAAACCCTGTTTCCCAGGACCAATCTACGCCTAATTTATAATGTGGGATAATCGTAAAATCCAAGACATCAGGAGTTCTGAACTTCGGCTTTTTGCACCCCAACAGCAAACGCCAGATTAAACTGATCCAGTTGCCGCTTTCGGCGGATACCCGACCTTAAATTCATTGAGGCCAAAAAACGGCCCTCGCTATGCTGCCCCTGCTGCGGGGGTGAAATGAAAATCGTGCGCACCGGGATCAAGCCGGCGGTTGTCCGTTATCAAGCACCCGATGGGGGCAGGCAAGGGACAGGCGCACAGGCGATGGCCGTGTAAGGCGCATTCCTCGAAGCCGCTTTCGCCAGAAAGCGGGGAAGCGTGAAATCTGCCTACGCCCGCAGAGGGGCATGGCTTGCCTGAAAAAAGATAAAATCGCCAAAAAATGG
>Ga0209083_1000298_pt1 | contig 78054 bp, 118 predicted proteins | sample AM7aDNAmetaG_FD_184132 | JGI IMG/M metagenome (GOLD analysis project Ga0209083, IMG submission 184132) | Freshwater microbial communities from Finland to study Microbial Dark Matter (Phase II) - AM7a DNA metaG (SPAdes) (version 3) | ecosystem: Environmental > Aquatic > Freshwater > Lake ... | reverse complement strand
AATGTCATACAATTTGAGTTTGGATTCGGGATGGACTCCATTGGTACTCGTTAAAGAACCATAGAAGCCCAATCTCTTTAGAGGTTGGGAGCATTCACTCTCGGCACAGATAACATAAGATTTTGACGGACAATACTTACCACGTACCAACTATCTGTGCCAACTAATAGTTCAATGGTATAGAGTATTGTTCGTCATTCTAATAAAGGCACAGATAGTATGATTATAGATAGTGAGATGTGGAAAAATGAAAATGGAAGTTGGTGTAGGAAATGCGGATTCTGCCATAAAATCATAATTCATTCTTCCTTACAAGTTTGTAGTTCAGCATATAAAAAACATCGTTTGTGTAGAAAATGTTCCAAAGCAGGGAAGCATTTCGAACCCAATCAAAAGTTAATTGACGATGAGATTATTTGGAAGGATTTTCTATCTTCTAAATGGTGTAGAAAATGCCCTAATTGTTCAACGATCATTGGTCATACAACAATAAAAATTTGTATTCGTGGGGTTAGGCAAAATCTGGATTGTTTTAGTTGTCGGGAGACAGGAAATAAAAATCATAGGTTTGGTACTACGGCTAGTTCGGAAACACGCAGGCGGCTATCTCTTTCTCGTACAGGAACTAAACATTATTTTTTCGGAAAACATCATTCGTTAGATACTAAGAAAAAATTATCTTTAGCAGCCAAAAGAAGAACGCCACAGGAAATAGAAAAACGTATAATTAGTATGAACAAGAATAGATTCATACGAAAACCATATACTTTTCCCGACGGAAAACCAACTATATTTTTACAAGGTTATGAGGCATGGACAATTGACTATCTCTTATCAAGTTCCTTATCATCACAAGATATTAAGACCGAGCACGCCGATAAGCCGAAAATTAAATACGAATTATCGGGTTCACCAAAAACTTATTACCCAGACTGTTTTCTGCCATCATCAAATACAATAGTAGAAACAAAATCTCCGTGGACATGGAATCAAAATTTGGCAATGAATAAGGCTAAAATAAGTAGTTCCATTGATTGTGGGTTTAATGTTAGAGTAATCATATGGAATCGAGATCATAAGTTAGTAGAAGATATCACATACCTAAAAACAGTACCTTGACTTTTTATGAGTGAGTGATATAATATGAGCATGATTATAGATTATCCGATTTTGAGTTCTATTTTAGATTCAGATTTGTACAAATTTACGCAAGGCCAATTGGTATTTCACGACTTTCCCCATGCAATTGCCAAATATGAATTTATCAATCGTGGGAAAATAGAGTTCCCCCCAGAATTCGTGTCTGAACTAAGAAATCAAATTGATCTAATGAGACACATGATGCTAACAAAGGATGAAATTCGATGGCTTAATACAATTCCCTTTATTCGTTCGACGTATGCCGAATGGTTAAGTGGATATAGATTTAACTCCGACGAAGTTCGCATTACTCAGGAGAACGGCAATTTGAAAGTAATAATTACAGGGCCGTGGTATCGCACGATTTTATTTGAGGTTCCGGTCATGTCTATAATTTCCGAATTATATTTTCTATTAACAAATCAGAATAAATCAGATGATTGGAAACAGCGTATAGAAAATACAGGATTACATCTGAGTAATAATGGATGTTATTGGATGGACTTTGGAACAAGAAGAAGATACTCTTTGGAAACACATGATGCAGTAGTAAAAATAATGCGAGAGATGCATGGGTTTCTTGGAACAAGCAACCCCTACTTAGCATATAAATACAATGTGAATCCTCAAGGAACTCTGGCACATGAATACATCATGGGACTTTCTGCTTTTTACGGAGTTCGCATGGCTAATATTAAAGCAATGCATCATTGGACCTCTCATTTCGAAGGAAATCTTGGAATTATGTTATCGGATACGTTTTCGACGAACGTGTTTTTAAAAGATTTTGATATGTATTATGCCAAACTATTCGACGGTGTTCGCCAAGATAGCGGAGACCCCATAGAATGGGGCAATAAGATGTTGGCACACTATAAGAAATTGAACATTTCGACAAGTAATAAACGCTTTGTATTCTCAGATAACCTTAATGACGAAAAATATATCCGAATTCATAACACATTCAAATCTGTATGCCAGCCAATTGGAGGGATAGGTACATTTCTAACGAATAATGTAAATGTAAAGCCTCTTAATATGGTCGTCAAGATGAAGTGCATAAAGCAAAATCCAGATGTGGAATGGGTAGATGTGGTAAAATTAAGTGATGACCCAGGAAAACATACTGGAAATGCTGATGCTATTAGGCGTGTAACCGAGGAACTGGGAATATAATTTGTAACTGTTTATGTAAACTTAAATTGTTTACATAGTTGACAAATTGAAGTGGTTAATGTAGGATAGTTTCTAATGGAAATTACAATGGGGATTTGCGGTACCGCCGGACGGCGTGAAGATGCAAAACGTCTTACTCGAAAGCATTTTGAGGCGATGTGTATTCTAGCATCGGGTTTACTTGAACAGATAAATACTATAGGATACCCAATATCTTGTTTGATAAGTGGTGGATCGGCTTGGGCCGATTTCGTGGCGGTAAAACTGTTCCTCGACAAAAAAGTCCCCGCGTTAAGATTATGTCTACCTGCTGAGTGGCAAGATGGAAAATTTTATGATAATGGACAGACAGAACACAATGATGGAGGAGTTTGTAATTATTATCATCTTCAATTCCAACGAAATACTGGAATTAATTCATTAAGTAAAATGCAGATTGCATACTTGGAAGGTGCCGAATTTATTCCAGTATCTAAAGGTTTTTATGCCAGAAATGCTCTCGTGGCCAAGTCTGATTTTCTTCTTGCTTGCACCTTTGGAGAAGGAAAGATGGTAAAACGATGGGGTGGCACGGAAGACACTGTACGAAAATATCTAAGAAGAGTTCGTAAAGAAGGAGTTTTTGATAAAAGTTTTCATTATGATCTTAATTCTGGACAGATTTTTGAAGGTTGTAATGTGGCTCCCGAAGAAAAAAAAAGATATTGATAGTGAAATACCTAAAAAACTACGGTCTTATTCTCTTTAGCCAAATAATGCCCAAGGCTCTTCATGCGGCGTTCGACTTGTTCGAGCAAATACTCTGCTCGTTCCTTGTCTGCTTCGTAATCATCTTCGCCCCATCCATAACTTTTGGTGTAGACCGAGATCATAGTAGCATAATCAAAATTAACGAATTCCTTGAGCGGCTTATGCAAGGCTTCAAGAGTTTTCATATTTTCTATCGTTGCGGAAACCCCTATCCCTTCAGGGTCCCTACGCCTTTAGGCTAGGGGTTGTTGACACTGCGAACTTTATTTAGATCGATCATGGTCTTCCATTTCTTTTTTCCACAGACATAAGGACACCACAAGAAGTGGGATGAGGACAAAAATGATAAATAACCATTCGCCTATCCACTTCAAGAATTTCTTCATGGTTCCAATATACTCGAAACTATCCCATCTGTCAAATGGATTTCGCAAAATTCAGTTTGACAATGGTAAGGAGTATGTTATATTGTAGATATATGCGCTGGACTGTAATATGTAATATTTGTGGAAAGAAAAGTATTTTCGCCGATGCGAAAGACATAACTCAGTCGCATTGGACTATTCTTACGTGGTTAGTCCCAAGTGGTGAACCTCGGTGCATCTGTCCCAATTGTGATTACGGTAAACCAACCCCAAAACAAAAAGGCAAGAAATCATGAAACTTTTTAATCTGATGTATGGCAGGGCTAAAGACAGAATGCATTGTATAATGACTGATAAACTCTCCAAATGTGAGAACTATCGGGATGCCCGACTTCCTTCTGTAAAGGGATGGCACTCTATTGTTCCTGCCGAGGATGGTGCCGAGATATGGCGTAAGAAGTCTGCTACCGTTGGCGGTAACCGCTGTGAAATGGTTCAACGAGTAGGGCATGGTCCTGCTGGTTACATTAATAAACGCGGATTTAATCCACATACATAAAATATGAAAACACCACTGAAAGAAATTAGATATGAAACGCCAATTGCGGATATTGATTTTACAAAACCATCCCTGTTCTTGGCGGGGCCGACAGTCAGAGGAAATCAACCACATTTAACTTCTTGGCGATTTGAGGCAATTAGACTATTCGCCAGCAAAGGGTTTGAAGGCAATCTTATTATTCCCGAATTCACCGATAAAACTGAATCGGATAAGTATCGTTACGATATTCCTATATGGGAATACACTTGTTTGCGTATGTCTCATGTCATTATGTTCTGGATTCCAAGAACCCGAGAATTAATTGGACTTACAACGAACCATGAATTAGGATATTGGATGGCTCGTGACCGAAGCAAGGTGATCTATGGCCGACCTGATAATGCTTATAGAATTACGTATTTAGACATCATGTGGGTAGAGGATTCCAAGCGAAAAGGATTACGCATGGATAATGATAAATGGTGCCCGATTTATAATACGCTGGATGATACGGTAAATGCAACATTGAAGAAACTGGCGCAAGAAATATGAACGAAGATTTCGAAAACAGTGAAAAACCCCCGAGATTTTAGCCTCGGGGGGTATTAATTTGAATGTTATTCGTCCCAGATTTCGGATTGTGGGTATCCCCAGTTAAAATTAACATGATGACTTAAATCAGCGGGAATGTCCAGAAAATTATTTTTTGATTGTGTTGTGAGACTTGATTATCGTCTCTTATTCAATCATATTACCAATATATATTATGACACAGAAGAAGTCAACTAATTATATTTGTGGGTCGCATTCATCTCCTTGGCTGAAGACCAAGGAGTTTTCTGCGACGACCAAAATAAATATCACGCCAAGCGAAAAAAGTTACTTTTTTATTTGACTTTTTCCCGAATGGTGGTAATATTATGCTTCACAAATAGCATGATGACTCGCTCTAAAAGCCGAGAGATTAAAAGTTGGGCAACTCAAGTTGTCCATATTAAAGACCCTCCCATTAATTCTGCTGCTCACCTGTGTCTCTTAGCTAGAAAATATTTTGCTGCCGATAAGAGTATTTACACAGAAACCCGTATGCATTTTCTCCGTAATAAATGGATGAAAATACAAATGAAAGAACATATGGACGAGAAGAATGGGCTTACCTGTGCCCAATGCAAACGCCAAGGACTTCAACCTTGGACAACGGATGGCAATATGCAAGCGGTGATGGATCATAAAATTGAAATTGCTGCCGGAGGAGCGTGGAGAGACCCAACCAATTTCCAAGTACTTTGTCACTGCTGTAACAACCAGAAAAATGATCGGTTTCAAAAATTCCAACTTTCCATTTGACATTTTATATGTCTGTGCTATGTTGATGGTATGAAAATAAATTTCGCAGATTACGACTTTACCGATTTCGTACTCAAAGAAGGAGTCTTCGGCGGTATGGCGTCCAAATTAATAACCCCAATCCACATCGGAACTAAGTTTACACAAAAGAATAAGATATTTCGCTCAAGTATATGGGTGGCAGATACGGGAGAACTTTTGAGTGGAGGATTTTTCAAATTTGTAAATTTCGGAGAAAACCCCGAAAATTTTCCAATTCCATTATCTATTGATAATTGTTCTTTTGTCGAAAAAATTGATGGTTCACTTGTTTGCCTCGATTATGTCAATGGACAATTATGCATGAGAACACGAGGAACGTTTTCTTACTCCACCATTGATAACGCCTCCGATTTTGAATATTGCTTATTTAAATCTCCCAAGATTAAAGAATGGTTAACTGTAAATTCTCATTGTACCCTACTTGCAGAAATAACTACTCCAAATTTAAAAATAGTAATTGATTATGGTTCTGAACCTCAATTTTGGCTTGTCGGTGTTGTAAATAAAAATGACTATTCCTTAATGCATCAACCTGACTTGGATAGATTAGGAAAAGACCTTGGGATAAAACGACCAGAATCATTTTCGTTTAATTCCACCGAAGAATTGTTGGACGAGATATCAAAATGGACAACGAAAGAAGGTATTTGTCTTTATTCTAATAATTCTCGCGAAATTCATAAAATAAAAGCAAATACTTATTTGCGACTTCATAGATTCAAAGAGAATGCCACGCTTGAAAATACATTGGAGTTATTTTTCGAATATGGGAAACCATCTTACCAAGAGTTTGAGAAACAACTACAATCGCAGTTTGACTATGAATGTTGGAATATGGTGAGAGGATTTGCGAGTAATATATGTGATGCCGCCAAACAAGTCCGACAGATTGTAGATGGAATTGATAATTTTGTAGAAAATACTCTTCGTCTTTTGCCAACTCGTAAAGCACAGGCAGAGAAGGTATTGGCGTCATATTCTATAAGCAGTAGAAGCGCAATGGTTTTCACAAGACTGGACAGCAAACCGTTGTCAGACGATCAAGTGAAGAAAATTTTCTGGCAGGTGTTAAAGAAATGACACATTCCATTTGACAAATCTCCCATATGTGCTACATTGCTTGTATGAGTATGTGTTCTGGATGGAGACAAGATAAACCGCCACCTTATCAACTCGTAGCTATACGAGAGTTAAGTGACAGTATTGACCATGTGCATATCGGATATTGGAATGGCATGTTCTGGTGTGCCTTGTCCAAAGAGAAAGTCAATGGAGATGTCCTTCCTAAGGGCACGTGGACAGGAGTCGAAATAGTCAGAGTTTATGGATGGCAGGATATTTCTAAAATGGAACCGAACGTATGAAGCATCAAATTACATTCGTTTCTATTATGTCCATTGCTGCTATTGTTGCCTATATGCGGGGTGGATTTTTAGATGTTGTTATTATATTAGTTACTGCCTCTGTAGGCTATTGTATTGGAAAACAATTGTGAAATTCACCAAGGCTGACAGAATGTGTTACACCAAGCGGCGATACCCGAGCATGATTAAGGCTCACTGTGCTCTCGGAACAATGCTTGGCAGGTATTCCGAAAATGCAATTAAGACTTGGCGGGTCTATCAATGTCCTGTTTGCGCCGGATACCATTTAACACGTCAATCCCAAGACAATCCCGAGTATCAGAAACGGCTATGGATGAGTGGCAATCCCCTTTGTGGAGTGATATGAAATTAATTATTACTCGAACGTGGGAACCAGTAACTAAGACGGTGACTGAGTGCCAAGAGTGCCCGTGGTTTGTGTGGGAGAAGGACGGGCAAGCGACCCTTCCAATGTGTCAGCATCCCAAATACAGTGGCGGCGTCATTTATGATGAACTGGTAATCTCCGATTTATGTCCCGAAAGACCCAAATCTCTAAAGCGACAGGCAAAAAGACAAATAAAGACAAAAAAGATTTTCGTGGGCGATGATGATCATGACCCCGATCACAAGTGGGAAATAACAGTGCCCGCTTGACAAACCTCCCGAATGTGTTATATTGATGCTATGTTTAACATTAAAAGATGGGCAGTGCAAGAAGCGGTCCTTGTTACGATTGGAGCAGTTCCCATTGGGATATTTTTCTCGTGGCCATTTGCCATTGGTCTTGTGATTGCTTCATGGTCCTTCTGTGGAGACCTCCTGTTCATGTATTACCGACACAAACAATAATATTGTGAATATGAGAAATATTCTTGTTTATATTCTTGCATTCGCAGTTTTCATTTTCGTTGCATATGGTAGTTGGCGAATTCGGAAGGCGTGGAATTACAAATTTAGCTATCAGAACCAAGTGCAAATGGATATGCAACCAATTGTCAAACGAATTTCCGACCTCGAAGCACGGGTGTTAATTCTTGAGACAAATAATATCAATACAAATAATTTTGAGGAATAAATATATATGGAAATATTAAAACCAGGACGCCCAATCCATAAGCCTAATGAAGACTATCGCGGTGAATGCGAGCACTGTGGTTGTCAGGTGAAATGTAGTCCAAAAGACATGGCTGTGCTTCCATATTCTCGGTCCAATCCTATATATCAGATAAAATGTCCCAATGGGAACTGTGGTGGAATTATCACTCTCAAAGAATATATTGCTTGAAATTGATAAAAAGTGATTTCGGATACATAAGTCCAAGATATTAATATGTTAACTCCCCAAGAATTAGATTCAATTATTCGTAATTTGCCAGAGGAAGCTATTATTCCAATATCGAAGCCCAAGAAGTGGAAGCGAGTGCCCGTGGGCCAAATAGAAGTCTATATCGGCGACAATATTTATGTTGTAGCACTAGTAGATAAACTTTCCAAGTCCGTTGATGAATTAACAGCCGCCCAAGTAAACACTGAAAATACAGTGATTAAATATTTACAAAGTGAAGGGTTCATTAGTAAAGAATATGCTTATATAGGAATGCAACGGTTCGCTCTGAATGAGCCTACATGAAAATTCGCATAAAAAAGAAACGGCGTGTTATTAAGGACATACATACCGAACGTTGTTGCATAAAACATGGGTGCAGGTATGGAGAAGATAATTTTTATTGCACCGTAGTAAATGGCAAGAAACCTCAGAGTTTTCCATGTCCTCAATGTCTTAACCCCAATCTTACAACTCTGGATTTACTTAAGCTAGATGCGAAAGGACATTGAATGACGCCAGAACAAAAAAAGAAAATTGACGACGTAATTAAACAGTTAGGATCGGATTATACTACGGATAAACTTGAAATTGAACGTAAGCGTGCTATAAGAACTCTTGCAGAATGGTGCTGCCAAGAATTGGAACAGCGGAAAGAATTACCCGAGGAAATTAAGGACATGAAAATGATTGCTCGCTACAGTTTATTCATTATTCTTTCGGATATGGCTTCTTTGGCTGAGGTTTCGACTTGTATTGAAATGGCAGTGGAAGCTGCATACAATCTTGGTAAGACCAATAAGCCACAATCTAAAATCTAATGCACTGCGGTGATACATTAATAATAATAGATATTCAAGCCAATAACAGGGCTGAAATCGTTCAGTGTGTGCAGAATACATTTGAGTATATGCCAGGGTGGGTGGTTGCTTCTGCTGCCACATATGCAAGTACCTATTCTCCTGATTCTCGTTTTTTCTGTTTCAATTTCACTTACCGTACTTTCGATTGGTGGAGAACTAATGGAAGTGCGTCTGAGACTATAGATAATGACGAAATGCCCATTAAAGACCTAGCTGACATTTCCAATTTACTTGAATTTGTTTATTTAAATACTGACAGACTTCGAGTGAAAGAAGATCCGAGTGCGGAAGTTAGCTCATTTGATACCACATCTCAGATTAGAAAAATGATTAAGGACTTGGGAAATCATCTAGTTTTCGAGAACCCCAAGGGATGACCGCATTAATCCTGAATATTAAGTTATAATGATTAAGTCGCCAAGTGGCGATGTATGGGGCATTACAGAAAGATAGAAACGCTTGAGAAAGAAATAGAGTTATTGAAGAAGAAAGATAGAGAGCGCAATAGTCACTAATTTTATTGTCTTTTATGATTATACTTAAAGGACCAGTAATAAACTATTTATATTCATGCAACAACGATTTATAAAATCTAAAGGAAAAACATATTTGGTGAACTGTCCAACTGATGATGGAGTTGGTGCTGGCTTTGCCATAGGCCAACTCGTTATGAAGTCAGCCGATGATGCAAAATGGTATATGGTAACAAGTAGTGGCTCTGCAGGGGCTGTAGATGTGTATGTGAGTCAATCTGCTCTTGGCTTTACTTCTGGTCCATCCTATACCCAGAATGAATACACTGCCTCTTATACAATGGCTCCATCCTTCTTTGAACAAAATTATCCGTATCAACTCATAGCATCAACTGACGGCAATGCTTATGCCGTTTATCTCAATGGTACAGCACCAACTGTTACTCTCACCGTAAGCCAATCAGCATATGGAAAAGCATTCATTACTAATAGCTATGGCGCAATATTTGATATTTCAAAACCGAACCTGATTCTCCAAAATATTTCCGATGGAAATTACTATATCGCTGGGCTACAAACAGCAGGCGGGGTTACTTCGATGGTAGTAAGCCAAAATATGATTTCCCAGAGTTGGATACATCCTTTATATTAGACATATGAATAAACGAAATCTGTTTGAACGTGTTGAAGGAAATCAATTTAAAATTGTAATGAATGAAGATTCCGATCAGCAAAACAACCCGAAATCAGTTTTAATTGCCGAAATTAATGCGATCTTGAAACTGAATGATATCAGCGAAATAAAAAACGCATTAACTAAAATAATAATGCAATTGAGTGGTAATCAATCAAATGATACTCAGTCATCTCAATCACAACCTTCTTCGACATCGAATGATATTCCATCAATTATTGTAACATTTTTTAAGACATTTAACGAGCCATTAGTAGCTAATTTAAAACGAATGTTACCAAAAGACGTAAACATAGACTTAGTGTTTAGAAACGGGGGATCACACGAAATATATTGGACAAAATACCGAGAAGGAAATCCATTTCGATATTATTTGCTAACTGTTCACGGAAAGGACTTTGTTATACCATATCCGACGACAGCTCATAAATTCGAGAATTTAACGGGATTTAATGATTATCGAGGTTCTCCCCGAGATGTTAAATCATTTACTCCAGCACAAGTATCTTATGATGGAAGTAGATACAATTTAGTAACTCCAGGCGAAATCACGTGAACTAACGTGGTCCATTATAAAACTCATCGAGAATAGCCTTAATATCCATATCCCCTATATTTGGTTATAAGTTCTTCACCATTATATGCTAATACTCGTTTGAACTCTACGAGTGGCTCCCCAAGGTCTTCAAAGTATTTTATAATGCGGTGTTCTCTCAGAATGTCATTTTTTCTTTGACGACGCAAGGAGTGATATGGAGTATCATATTCAATCCATATGTGTTTATCGGAGTCATAGCCATCGGCATCATACCCAATTTTCATAAATCTTTTCGGGGCAAAGTTGCTATGTGTTTCTCCGTTGTATTTAGAAAACCATTCAACAGAACCCTTATCTATAGCCGTACCTATATTTAATTCATTCAACCTTTTGAGGTTACTTATTCTAAGTTTTCTTTTCGTTTCTTCCGATGCCGGTCCTCGAATTTTACCAGTTAATGCTGCACTTATCTTTTCCCGAGTAGCTTCGGGATGATGTTTACCAAAAAAGTGATGTTTGGGTCCAATGAACTTTCCTTTCATTTTGGCAGAACGATTACGACATGCCCACTCAGGCATTGGACCCCTCCGTACGTGACAACAACTACTGTTACTCTTTATTGCCCTGCCAAGATTCCCTTTTGAAGAATAAATGATTTCTTTACCGCAGGTGGGACAATTTCTTTTCCATATTTCTTTGGGCAACGGGGGAAGGTGATATTTACATTTACGGCATTTCCAATTTTCAGATATTGATTGTTTCAATGCGTATTCATTAGTATAAATTTGTTCTTTCCCACATGATGGACAATTCTTTTTCCATTGCCCGTAGAATCCTTTTATTTTTTCTCTCCACTTTTGATTGCTTCGTCTCTGAACTTCCCTATGTGTTTGCTGATACAATTTGCTTCGTTCTTTTTGGCATTGTTTGCAAATGGGCAGCAATTTATCAATCGTAGTCGGATGTTTGTAAAAATCGTTTGTAGATTTATTATGATTGCATTGAGTGCATGTTTTAGTCATGCACTATAAATATCATTAAGAATCATAGAAATCCCTCAATATCTGTTTTTCTGTAGAAGAAAGATTTGCGGGGATTAACTCGCCCCCGCTATTGATAGGTCTGTCTTGAGCCTCCCGACTATTCCATATCCCACCCGTTGGAACTCTCTTGCCCTTTCTTTTAGCATACTCTACTAACATTTGCTCAACCTCAGCACTCTCTTTTGCTTTCTTCTTTTCTTCCCTTGCGTCTGCTTCTTTCTTTCGGTCCTCTCGGTCCTTCAAAAGCAATTCAATTATCATGTCCAATTTCTTCAATAAAGCCTTCATACCTTAATATATATTCACTTCCTGGTTGACAATTGGAGAAAATATGCTAGATTAACGGCAAACATGAAATCACCGACAACTATAAATCCATACGAAACACTTGGGGTAAATAAAAATTCTACCCCAGAAGAAATCCAATCTGCCTATAAAACAAAAATAAAAGATGCCCATCCAGATGTCGGTGGCAATGAAGAATTATGCAAAAATTTAAATGCCGCCCGTGATATTCTTCTTGACGAAGAAAAAAAGGCCGAATATGATAATCGCTCAACACCTCGCCATAATATACGACACGACCCATTTGAATCATTCTTCTCCCAATTTATGGGAGGTATTAATATCAATATGGATCAAAACAGAGGATTCTCATTCCACCAACAACAAATAATCAGCGCAGAAGGAATAATGACGATTCCCCAAATGATCTTCGGTGATAAAGAATATACCGCAACAACTCCACATGGGAAGATAAAGTTCAATCTACCACCGAAAACAGAACCAGGTAAGACGTTTCATCTAAAAGTATCACAAACAAATAACTCTGAAATTATTTTGCAACTACACATGGTTTTAAAAATGCCCGAACAGTTGACCACCGAACAAGAGAAAATTGTACGGGGAATAACATGATAATAATTTCACGTTCTTATGTTTTTCCATATAATATCTCCTTTTCTAATATTCTTGATTCGGGCATATTCTGATTTACTTTATTCATCGAAATTTCGTGGATTCTATCTATCTTCTCAACCTTGATATAAATACTTTCTGGCGGTGTCTTAAAATATAATCCTAATGCTGGACATAACCATCCACTCATTTTTAATTGCGATGACTCATACCACGCTCCTATAATGTCAGGTTTATCTTTCATCTTGTTTAATACCAAATCATACTCGGGTATTTCCGTATCCGAAAATATAAATCGACACTGATGGCATTCATTATCATTTACCACCTTGTTTATTATCGCAGGCATTCCAAATACGAATGGCTCCTCCACTAACCCCCGTTTATCGTCATCAAATACCCACGTCCCATACTTTCTATATGGCTCTATGATATAAATCGAATTGTTGTTATTATCCATATTGTTTCTTACTATATCCAATTCTTATCTCATTGTCAATGTATATTTAACCCTTCCTCACCGAATATTAAATATAGATAACTACTGGCACAGCATCCTTCCTCCGAATTACAAAAGATCCGTTGACAACCACTCAAAGTGTGTTATATTACTGGCAATGAAACGGGAAATCTTCAATTATAAATTACGTAGAACCGTTAATGGATGCTGCCCAGGGCATGACGAATGGCCCAATGAGACGTATCACTCTCGACGTTCAAAACGGGCACGCTCTAGGGATAAACAAAGAGAACACCAATACTCCCGTACCCTCATTAAGAAAGACCTTCTGTCTATTGGATTCCACGAAGAAAACTAATAATTATGAACGATACAAGAGTTAGAGTTTGGGATAAAAAAGATCATAAATTCTTGAAGAATATGATGGGATTCGGATTGTATATTGATGCTACTTTATGCCATACCGATGATTGCTGTGGTAACAGATATGTCATCCAACAATATATTGGACTTAATGATAAAAATAAAAACGAAATATGCGAAGGCGACATTGTAAAATTTAATAGAGACTTCATCGCAGAAATAATCTGGGCCGAGGACAATGCTGCCTTCCAAGTGAGAAGAATAGATAAAACCAGCGGCGGTGCATTCCTTAATTTGGATTATATGCTGAATTTCAAAATAATTGGTAACATGTTTGAAAACCCAGAACTATTAAAAAAATGAACACTCAAAGAATATTAAAGTTTAGAGTGTGGGACAACTTAAAAGAACATTGGGTATCAAACAGAGACATTTGGAGAATCAGGACTAATGATAATGGGATTGGCGAAATAGCACCACCTGCTATTCATTGGAAACAACATCCTCAAGGATTAACGATTCAGCAATATACTGGATTGAATGATAAGAATGGAAAAGAAATTTACGAAGGTGACATAGTTTTGGACAGAGTATCCAGCATGGTTACAGATAAAGAAATGGATATTTTCGTGGTAGATTATAATGAAACATATAGTGCATTTGTATTAACCCACAGAAAAGGTAAATATTGGAACTGGATTCGTAATGTATCTACTCATGGAGAGGTAATAAGCAATATCTCAGAAACCCCAGGATTATTAAAAAATGAATAACAGAGAATTAAAATTTAGAGTTTGGGATATTTCCCACAAATGTTTTATTGATTCCGAAAAATATTGTTGGGGTGAATATTTTGAAAAAACTAAATATGGCCGATACGGAGAAGTGGGGAAACTCCTGCTAGATTTTAGTGGAAATATTAGAGTCGCTTTATATCCAAGTGGAAACGGAGATAATTCCGCAGATTCAGTGTTTAATCCATTACCCAATCCACTTAATTTTGTCATTCAACAATATATTGGTATCAAAGATAAATCCAAAAAAGAAATATTTGAGGGCGATATTATCAAATTTAAGTATTTTGTTGGAGATTTTGCGTGGGAAAATTTGACAGAGACGGAGGCATTTGCTCAATGTGGGATGATCGGTAAACACTATACAGGAGTAATTCAATGTAATCTAACATCGGTGAATTTGGACATTGTATGTGGAAATCCTAATAGTACCCATATGACTTTTCCACTCCTATATGCAACCCATTCAAAAGTTATCGGTAATATCTTTGAAAATCCAGAATTATTAAAAAATAAGTGAAAAACAATTTACAAGATAGAACTAATACCAGAATGTCCTATGAAACTTATGCTTATTTGCGGTCCTTGATTGAAGACCAACAGAAAAAGCTGGAAAAAGAATTTCAAACCGCTTGCAAGTATATTCCATCCGAGATGGTAAGAGGAAATAAGTTGTCAGGAAGGGATAAAGCACATAAGATTTTCTTAGAGTCATCCAATCAGCTTGATGAAATAAATAAGGAACTTAAAGATGCTGCCGCATCCACCTATAAAGATCATCCTAATCCTGAAATGAAAAGGTTTTGGGGATTAAGTTAATAAAAATATGAGCATGAATCTACATTGTAACAGGATAGAATTGCAACAAACGCCAACACATATCACATATATGTGTATGGTCCAACCAAATGGGAAAGTTTCACCGGCGGTAACAGGTCAGAAAGCAAAACACGCTTTGCAGATTTATATTCGATGGATTCGAGGTAAAACAGATGGGGTGTTTAACAATACGAAAGACTTTGAATATATTAAAAAATGGGTGGATGAAGAAATAGAAAATATTGAGAAACTATTGAAAAGTAGAAGTAAGAAAGAACTAAAAGTTTATATATCATGAGCAATTTGTGGTTTAATATTAGATTCGGGTGCCATCACCTAATGATCGAAAGAAGTCCATTTGAAATACATTGGGTAAAAAATCAACATTGGGTTATCATCAAACCAAACAAATGGTTTGTAATATATTGTTGGTGCGGTAAACATTATAATTAAAATATGAATGCGGAACAAGCAATCGAAGAATTAAAAAATGGAGCCGAAATAACCTATGCCAATTATGATACAGGAGTTTTCTATAAACTGTGTCACGGAGACATAATTTCCGTACTTAACGCAGGAGTTTGCACGAATGGAATTACCGCACAGGTTGATGCAGTGATGACTATAGGAGATTTTCTACTCCAATGTGAGTGTCTCAAAAATGTAAGTTTTAGAGAATATGATTAACACTTTATCACAGTTACAAATCAACAAGTTTCCAGAATATGTTAAACTTTGGACAGAAAAGGGACTGACTATTAAACCGAAATCTCTGGAAAATGCCATCATTGATTTTAGTCTGTTTCAAAAAAACATCTTAAAAAAATCCGTGGCTCCAGTCGTAATTCTTGATTCTCCATTAAAATGCTGGATTGCGGTCAGTATTGTTAAATTACTTTTTAATAAATCTCAAGAACAAATCAAATCGCAAGTCAGACCACAAGTTTGGTCACAAGTTTATTCACAAGTTAGTTCACAAGTTAATTCACAAGTTGAGTCACAAGTTTATTCACGAGTTTGGTCACAAGTTGGGTCACAAGTTGCATTGCAAGTTGGGTCACAAGTTAGGGAACAAGTTTATTCGCAAGTTGATTCACAAGTTTGGTCACAAGTTAGGGAACAAGTTAATTCACAAGTTAGTTCACAAGTTAGTTCACAAGTTAGGGAACAAGTTAGGGAACAAGTTAATTCACAAGTTAGTTCACAAGTTAGTTCACAAGTTAGATCACAAGTTAGGGAACAAGTTAATTCACAAGTTGCATCACAAGTTAATTCACAAGTTTGGTCACAAGTTGCATTGCAAGTTGGGTCACAAGTTTGGTCACAAGTTAGTTCACAAGTTTGGTCACAAGTTAATTCACAAGTTGTATCGCAAATTCATTATGAATTTGGGTCACAAGTTAGGTCACAGGTTGCATCACAAGTTAATCCACAAGTTTGGTCACAAGTTTATTCACAGGTTCAGTCACAAGTTGGTTCACAAGTTAATTCACAAGTTGGGGAACAAATTAGGTCACAAGTTGGTTCACAAGTTAATTCACAAGTATGGTTACAAGTGGGATCACACGTTAGGTCACAAATTTATTCGCAAGTTAGGCTACACGTTAATTCACAAGTTAGATCACAAGTTAATTCACAGGTTCGGTCACAAGTTGAGTCACAAGTTGATTCACAAGTTAGATCACAAGTTTATTCGCAGGTTCGGTCACAAGTTGAGTCACAAGTTGATTCACAAGTTGGGGAACAAGTTAAGTTAAATGGACAAGAGTTGACTTTCGTGTATCCTTACTTTGATTGCCAATTCTGGGCAGGATGGTTCTCTTTCTATGAATTCTTTAGAAATGAATGCGGTATTAACTATCCACCCGAATATGATACATTTAAAAATTGTCAGGACTATGGAATGGTTTTTCCTCTTGATGAATTATGCATCGTCTGTCAGCCACCAACAATAATTAAGAAGAATAATAGTGGCTTACATTGCGAAAATGGTCCAGCATTATCTTATAATGGAGATAATGAGATTTATGCGTTGAATGGAGTTGTTATGAAAAAAGAATATGTAATGACTCCGAGCCATGAAATTTCTGGTGAAATGATATTAAAGGAAACTAATACAGAGGTACGTCGGGAATTGCTGAGGAAAGTTGGTGTTGAAAGAGCAATGAACTCACTGCCCCATAAATTACTCGAAAAAAGAGGAAATTATGAATTATATAGTATTGATTTGAGTAATGAAGTTAAAGATGCTCGGTATCTTAAAATGTTAAATCCATCCATTAAAACTTGGCATATTGAAGGTATAGAACCGGGAATTTCAACTATTACCGAGGCACTTAAATGGAGAAATAATAATTGGTATGAAGATGCTGAAATTTTGACATAGAGATTGACAATAGTAAAGTAATAGATACAATGTATATTGATAAAATGAAAATTATGAAAAATAAAATGATAACGTCGGTGCAGCAGGGTGATGTTCTTATGCGAAAACTGACAGAAATGCCAGAGGGAACCATAACTAAGATTACAATGAAGAAAATGATATTGGCTCACGGAGAGTCTGGGCATTCACACGTTGTTGAAGACGATGAATCGGAGTTAATTGAAATCGGCAATCGTATGTTGCTCAATCTCGTAGCTCCTGCTACCGTGGTCCACGAAGAACACGGTCCCGTAACACTGGACGCGGGCATTTGGGAAATTGGTCGGGTCCAAGAATATGACTATTTCCAAAAAATGCAACGAGCAGTAATGGATTAAAATATAAAACCACATATAATAAAAATCGAAAACAATGACGTAGTAATGATACACCACAAAATATGAAAATTAAAAAACCTAAAAATACCACCATATTTACCCTAACAAAACGTGGTTATAAATTTAAAGCACAATTTAATAAATATCGAATGGGATGGTGTACAATGATTAAACGTGGAAACGTAATAGATTCTAAACATCAAACTAAGTTGGAATGTTATATTAAAGAAATACAGAATAAAATCGATGAAATGACATTATTACATGATTTTTTGGACGAAGTACGTTACGAAATTAAAATGGAGGTAACATGAGCATGGAATCTACACTGTAATATTGGCAAAATTATGAATAATAATGAAACTGAATTAGATACGTGGAAGGAAGTTGCCAAAAAATTAAATCTAGCATTGATTCATTGCTTCTCATGGATTAATTGTAATCAATGTTTTGGTACTAAACCCTGTGAACAATGTCTGGCCCAATTTAACATGATGGAAGATGCTATAAAAGAATATTATAAGAAGTTGGCGGTAGATGCTACTAAAGAATATTATAAATTAAAAAATTATGACTAATATTGAATTATTAAAAAAAAGAAACACCCTGTTATATGGAATTGTCTTACAAACGTTTTAGATTAACATCACCTTCCTATTCTAACAAGGGAAATTGTAATAATTGTTTAATTTATATAGAATTTCCATATGGCATAGCTAATGGATATAGTAAATGGTTTGTTTTTACATTACTTACCCTAAATGGATTTTGTTGGCCTTATGTGGACAAATATAATGGACATAGTAGATTCTATTTCGGGTGTGGATTATTTACTATATCATTCGATTGGCTCGATAAAAAATCAATTATAATCTAATATAACACAAAATATGATAACACAATTAATAAAACCGACAAGACGTTCAAAACAAATATGGATGAGTTAAAAATTAGAGGTTCACATGTTATGAGTAAAATCACCCACTATCTAAAAATTGAATTGCCCGATAATATCACCGACACAACAGTTGAACGACTAAGACAAGATATAGAGAATTATATGGAATCTACAATGGCATATTACCTCGGCAGGGAATATAAACCACTCAAAGTCAAAATTGTCTCCGTCGGCTCCAATTCCTCTTGAATCTGTAATGTTCCACGTGGAACATTCATTAATAATTTGACAAATACCCAACCTGTGCTACGTTGTGGGTATGAATAAATTAAACACCAAATCAAATGTCCACTTCTCCAGTAATACAGATGAATGGGAAACCCCACCCGAATTGTTCGCCAAATTAAACGCTACCTATAACTTTACCCTAGACCCCTGCTGTACTCACAAAACTGCCAAATGCATTAAACACTTTACCGTTAAAGAAGATGGACTGTCCCAACCCTGGACAGGACACCGCGTATTCTGTAACCCCCCCTACTCCCGTGGAACCCAAGCAAAATGGATTAAAAAAGCATACGAAGAATCCCTCAGAGGTGCCACAGTCGTCCTTTTAGTACCTGCCAGACCAGATACTAAGGTTTGGCACGATTATTGCATGAAAGGAAATATTGAGTTCATTAAAGGAAGAGTCAAATTCCTACAAAATAACCGCGTCCTAAGCTCGGCACCCTTCCCAAGTGCTATCGTAGTGTTTAATCCACCAGGATATAATAGCGAGAAAATAGCATTGCTCACCCAAATACAAAATTACCTCTCCGCTGGCGGTGCCTTCAATCCAGAATTAATGAAACATAACGCGGTGCGTAATCTTATTATATCCCTCGGTGTATACCTGGAAAGAATTTGACAACCCAAAGAACTGTGCTATATTAAAAATATATGCAAAATAAACAAAATAAACCCGTTATCTCAACCCTATTCGATGTCGGTATCCTCATCTTCCTGGCATGGATAGTTATCTATCATATGAACCGTATGAATTCCGCTAAAGAAGAAATCGAAGTCCTCCGTAATGGTATCATCGCTACCATCACTTCAATTGCCCTAGTCGGTACTTGCATAATGCAACGCATGGAACAAATCAATAATAAATAAATCAGCCAATATGACCAAAATCCAAGAACAAATAGTCAAAAACAATAGTCAAAACATTAATCAAAATATGAAATTACATACATCAATACTTGCATCCATACTTACATCAATAGCCCTCTCACTCCCATCACTGGCTTCCGCTAGTGAACCAAATACCCAAACAAATATCTTCGTGTCAATTAATGATACTACCCAAGTCTTTAGTAAACTCGGAGATAAATTAGAGAAAGGTATTGCCATCTTAGCATCAAAAGCTGGCGTCGCTACAGATCACTTCTACCCAATCTTCGTCAGACAACAAGTCATCACAGGTATCTCTCAATTGCTCCTAATGGCTGTAGGTGTCATCATGTCTGTCTTGCTAATTCGTATGGGCATCGCTAATGGCAAATTGGATGAAGGCGGAGATAAATCAATGTTCGGGTATTTCGCTGGAACTGTACTCGGTGTTATCATCTTCTTTAATATCATGCTCTTGGGAAGTGATACCATAGGCAAAATCTGTAACCCAGAATTCTTTGCCGCCCAAACCATCGTCCAAATGATTAAATAATATACCCCAATACTAAACCCCAATACTAAACCCCAATACTAAACCCCACGGCTAATCCCGTCGGGGGTTATTATTCTTATAATATTTACTCACGCATATACATACTATACAAATCAACCAATGACATACGAAGAAATAGAACTGCAACTAAAAGGTAGTACCTTAAAATATAACGGAATAAACCCCAACGGTAACTCTGTCATGGAAACATTCCCCTTCAATACCCTTATCCTCTCCTATGGAAAATATGAGGGGAAATGTGGATATATTCTCTCCGCCCAATGGTCCCCTAGTTTAAAAATAACTGGTCATTGTAAATTAACTCTGGAACATGCTTACCATAGCCTAATCTCCGAAATCAATACCGCAAATAATAAATGGTACCTTACCCTCTGATCCCACCGAACATTGAATATACTAATGTGCTGATATACAGGTATGCATATATCCATATTCTAATCCATCGGTGCCTGCTTTCTATCCATGTCACCGAACGTTCTTAATACTAATTACTGGTGTATGAAATAATTACTTTATATTATTTATTCCTTTACCACAATCTCAGCCTTCAGAAGTTCAACCGTATTTCGGAAAGCACGCTGTAGTAACTCGTCTTGAACCTTTAGTTCGTAAACGCTTCCACTGCGTCCCATTCCAGCCATCACGCAGTCTGAAATGTATTCCAACACGTCCAACAGGTTCACGTTCTCTGGCACGCCGTCAGGAGCGGAAAGATGATGACGATGGACCTTTCGGTGGTTGTCCCACCATCCAGTCTGCTTGAACCCAGTCACAAAGTCGGCATGAAACCCGTCGATTGCTGTCAGCTTGTCGTAGTCGTGCTCTGCTGCGGCCTCAGTCATCTTGCCGCTGAAGAACGCCAATGCCTTCGCAATGTCCCCAATGTGCTGGCGGCTTGATGCCAAAAGTGTTGACTTGCTAGTATTGACATAATCACAAGTCCGAGTGTCGGCAGTTTTAGATTTCTGTATTTCAATCATAATTATTCCTTACTTCTTTTTGCCAATACATATCCCAGATATCATCGTAAAATATACGTTGTATCCATGCAAATGTCACCGAATTAAAGTATGCTTATTACTGGTGTATAGACGTGCATATATCCATATTCCAGTTTCCTTTCGCCTATCCATGCAAATGTCACCGAATTAAAGTATGCTTATTTACTGGTATGCGTAAACAAATACTATCCAGTAACTCTAATGTTTATGAAATAATTACTATCCAGTAATTCTAATGCAACGTATAGATATATTATAATTCATTTTTGAATACGTATTCACTTGTTAAATTCTCAGTTTTTATATTTCTTGTAATTTACTCTGTGATACAGAGCAATTTGAATGAAATATAAAGAATACATACACATATATTCCAATAGAAAGCAATACGTATATAAATACATTTCAATCTCACCGAGTGATAAATATGCATATTCCTTAGCAAAACAGCATATATTTACCCAATTTCACCGAGCGTTATCTATACTATTTACTGGTATATATACTTTGCGCTGCAAATCACTTTGCATTACAAAGTGTAAATATTCTTTACACATATATATACGTATATAAATGTGTCTATTCTCACCGAACATAAGTATGCTTATTTACTGGCATAAAAAACAAATACTATCCAGTATTTCTTCAAACAATTACTGGCCAGTATTTGTTTTTTGGTGGGGGTTGAGAAAAGAAAAAGAAAAATAGAGAGAAAGAATTTGACAATTACGAAAGACATGCGAAAGTGCATATATGATTATTAAAAAAATAACAATTGGATTTGTAGTTCAAACATTTGACACTGAGAAAGAATTTCTTTTGTCTCAGGAATTTATTGCGGGGGATGAAGTAACTTACGAAGATGAGAAGGGAGAACCTCTTTCTTATTATGACATTAAGTGGTGGAGATCGGGGGAAGATTGTGGCAGGGTAGAGCCATATTGCCCGTTTACTATGGTACAACCCGATGCTATACGGGGAATGAGTCAATTTGATTGAGAGAGCGTTAACTTGTTTTGGCATTTTATACCAATTTCACCATACAAAAGAGAGAAAACAAGTTAACACTGGTAAACAAAATATGAAAAATAATATGAGATTGATTACAGTACAAGACAAAGATTCTGATAGGGAGTATGATTTACATTTTATTATTCCCCAAGGAATGAAGACAGACGAAGCAATCCGAATAGTTGATGCTGCCGTTGATGTGGCGAAAAGGAATGTAGATTATACTTACGATGATTTGGAGAACATTCTTACTCCATTAGGATTTATTGCGCCGTTGTATATAACTGCGAATTGTAAGTGGTGAAAGAAATATAAAAAAGAATTTGACAGATGCATATACATGTAGTAACGTATTGACATAGTTAAGAAAAAAATAGTTAAGCCAAAAACAAAAATAGATAGAAAGAAAAAATAGTTATGAAGAAGAATAGTAAAAACAAAGTAAATGCCGCGAAGAAAGCAATTATTGAGAAGCAATATGATCGTCCTGGTCGTCCAAAGTATTCGCCGAAGTTTCCCAAGTCTAAGGAGTGGACATTTACGGATTGGATGATAGCGAACGATATTGATACTGATTCGGAGAGCAAGACATTTGGGAAAGGTCCATTATGTTCTATGCTTACACTTCGCAAGGCAATAGAGCGGGACATGTATTTTCACAAGAAGGGGGAGCGTATTATTGCTGCGAATAGAACGCAGGCAAATCCGCGTAGTATTATCATTGCCATACGGGGTATAACAGCGGAGCCTAATTCCAAGAAGGGGCTTGGCCGTAGGGCTTTACTGTTTAGTCTTCGTGCGGGGAAGGATACTGCGGTTACTGCGGTTACTAAGGTTGCTAAGGAGAAAACACCTATTAGCAAGAGCCAGACACCAACCGCTGATAAGCTTGATGCAATTCATGCTATTCTTGCTACTCCTGAAATTATCCCCTCATTGACCATTCCTGCTGTGACAATTACGCCTGAAGTGGTTTCTGTCGTTACTCCTGCCATTGTTGCTGAAGTTACTCTTGTTCAAGTTGAAGTTGCTCCTGAGGCTGCTGCTGCGTTTGAGACTAATCAAGCCGAAGCTACTCCTGAAGCTATTCCTGTGCTTGAGACTAATCTGGTAAACATTTAAGAACGTGGGATTGTGAATGCTCTCGTTATTGTATTTTTCATAGGATAGCAGTGACGAGAGCATTATTTATATAAAAAGAATTTGACAATTATCGATTGTGTGTTGGGGTATAATATGATTAACAAATTAACTTTTGGATTGGGGAATGCTAAGTTAGAAAGAGATACCGCGATTCTTTCTTTGCCTGCGGGATATAGTTGTCCTTTTGCCAAGGATTGTAGGAGTCATGTGAATAAAGTTACTGGGAAGATTGAAGATGGGAAGGATTGCAAATTCCGTTGTTATGCTACTGGGGCAGAATGTCTTTTTCCGAACGTGAGAAAATCCCGCTGGCGGAATTTTGAATTGATTAAAGAGGCAAAAACAACAATCGGAATGGCAAATCTAATTGAATCCTCTTTGTTTGGAAAGGAGAATATCAAGTTAGTTCGGATGCATTCCAGTGGTGATTTCTTTAGTCAGGCATATTTTGATGCTTGGGTATTATTTGCTGAACAACATTCTGAATTTGTAGTATATGGTTATACTAAGGCATTGCCGTATTGGGCCAAGCGGCTTAATTCAATTCCTTTCAATATGAAGTTAGTTGCTTCTCGTGGTGGTACGCATGATATATTGATTGATGCACTGGGGTTGCGTTCGGTGAGGGTTGTATTTTCGGAGGATGAGGCGGAGAAATTGAATCTTGAGATTGATCATGATGATTGTTTGTGTTGGAAGGGTGATAAAGACTTTGCTATTGTGATTCATGGCCAACAGCCTAAAAATTCGGAGGCAGGGAAAGCATGGTATAAGATTATTAAGTCTGGCAAAGGTGGTTACAAGTCTGATTATTTTGGTCATTATGCTAAGTCTAAAAATAAAACTGTCAGTGTGCCCGCTGTAAAGATTACTCCGAAAATTGATACCATGCGAGCCAATTATGATTCCATATTTCGCAAGGTTACTTATGCCTAAATACTTAATCATTGGTCCCGTTGGAGAAAATGACTTGAATCTGTTCTGGAGTGATATTGCCCAAGACTGGGTTCAACGTGATAAAGCAACCATTTACGGTGAAGAAATTTGGTGGTTTCCCCCAAGGGAGTTACCGGTGGGAGAGGGTGTCCATATTGTGGACATTGAGAATAAAGTAACATATATTCCCATACCCCCGGGAGAGAGGGGGGTTTCCGAAGAAAGTGAAGAAAGAATTTGACAATTATCAAGAGTGTGTTATGAATACTGAGAAAGTTAAATATTTACTAAATTTTATTGATCGCACCGATGTTATAGTTGTGGATGACAGTCCTTATTTACATTCGGTGACTGTGAGTGAGATCACGGGGAAAGAGGATAACGAAGTTCTCCGCATGAATTGGGTTGATGATGAGCAGGAGTTTTCTGTTATTTTCACTGAGATTGGATTGAGCAATGCGATTATGAGTAGTGACCATCTGATTTCGTTGTATGATCATGAGGGTAGTCAAAGTGTCATTCGGCTTTATTCATTGGTTCCTCTGAAGATTGAGGAAGAATTTTGATTGAACAAAAATGAAGAAAGAATTTGACAATTTTCAAGAATGTGTTAGGGTATAGGTATGAAAGAGACAATAAGAGACGGTAGTGGTAGGACGATAGGGTATAAGGTTAAGTATGGTTCTCAGACATTGGTACAGGATGCATCTGGTGCAACTGTGGGTCGGTATGATGAGAATACAAAGCAAACGTATGATAAAACAGGAGTAAGGTTCAAGGGGGATCATACGGATATGCTTTTGTATAATGAGGAATAGCGGATGACTAGTTGATGAGTCAACCAACTGAAAATGACTCGGAAAGTTGGTGTTTTTGCAGATTGATCTTTGAATTTGGATGTTAGTTAATGGGTAGGAATAGGACAACTACCACAAAAACGGGATAAGGTGAGTCCAGTAAACACAAACCCCCGTAACATCTAATTTTGATTCTATTCAGTAAGGATAACATTCTACTGTGACCTTCACAAGTGCGGTCACAAGTCAAGTTAAGTCACAGTCACAAGTAACAGAGGAATCTCAGTAGAATGGGAATCAAATCCCGTTGAATTAGACTGGTTTTCAGTGGAAGCCCTCGCCCTGATAAATAAGAGAATATAACAGAGGTTAAATAAACCCTCTTGTCTAATGTAACGGTGAAAGAGAGTATGGATAAAAGGATAGCTAACTTTCTCCATACTCTCATTAAAACGGCGAATGTAAGTAGTTGCTTAAGCACTTATGCACGTGAGAACGTATGCAATTATTTCATTCGTCGTTTTTCTTTGTACTCACCGAATGAAATACTCCGTTTCACCGAATCATTTACTGCCAATATTGAGAAATACTGGCCAGTATTTATTAATATTTAATGTCCAGTATTTCTTCAAATTCTTAATATAATAACGGACGGAATACTATTGAAATATAGTATAAGAATTACTGGCCAGTATTTGTTTATTTTTTATTGGGAGGTTGAATGGTGGTTAGGATTCCAAATACTTCGTGTAAGCCAAGCCGTTTGTAATATACCCTATTGGAAGATCGATTAACCATGTAATAGGGACCAATTGAAAGATACCACGGATCATTTGTTGGAATACGTCTCAATCTATACCCAAGTCGTTTGGCTTTTCGTTTTAATTGAATTTCAATAGGATTCATTAAGTTCATAGATTATTTTCGAGTTACAAGAAATTGGGAGTTATATCGTATCTGCCGAATAATGTCTTCTACGTTTTCCTGTATAATACCAGGAGTACTATGTACTTCTGTACTCTCTTTCTTATATACTTCTGGTACTTCTTTTTTCTGTACTTCTTCTAGTGGGACATTTTGTCCCTTTCTGGAGGGGACATTTTGTCCCTTTCTGGAAAAGGACATTTTGTCCTGTTCTATGAGAATGTATTTCTTATATCTTTTTTGCCATCTGGAAGAATAACCTATACATTTGATTATTCCATTTGATTCAAGGTCTTTGAGTTCTCTTTTGGCAGTTCTATAACAAATCCCTATTGTTATGGATATATCAGTGGCATTAAAGGTCCAGTTGTTAATACCTGAGCGAAGTTGGAAATAGGAAAGAATTAGTTTTCGGGTTGATGTAATATCAGTTCGGGCGAGTAAATCACTCGGAACTTTCAAAAAAAACGGTTTAGTCATAGTGCCTTAAATAAAATGCCCCTCGGAAGAAGGCACTACCCAAAATTCCGGGGGGCTTAACTGAGAAATTATTTTATTGGTAGTGCTTTCGTGTCAATCAATAACTATGAACCAAAACTTCATTTCGTCAATGTTGGATAACTATAACACAAATAATCCTGTCGGCAACTTTTTATATTTTTTATTTTCATTTGACAAATTTCAATGTTGTGTTATTATATAGGCATGATGAATGTGTTTGTATTTTCTGGTTATGTGAGAGCTAAAGCCTCAAGGAATTCACGGATAATTGAAAAGAGTCCTCTTGTCACTTTTGATTATCCTTCGTCAATTACAGGGGGAACTTGTATTTCGTGTTGTACGTCTTATTTCAGCAACGGGGAGTTATATTACAGGATTGGAGAGAACCGTAAAGAATGAACATCCCCGCTATCAATTCAAGAAGTTCTGCCAGTCAAGAATACGGCAATTCAAAGTTGTATCGTTTAATCCTGCTGCAATGTCATGAAAATTATGAAACTAAAACTCAATGATGTAGTTCGGTATAAAGTATATCCCATACATGGGATTGATGATAGCAAATATGTAATCAGAAAAATGAAAATAGTGGAAGTACGAATGATGGGTACCCCCGAAAATCCCAAAGAGGGTTATATTGGGGAAACCTTGAGCGGCAAACTCGGTCAATGGATTTATGATGAGCAAATCGTTAAAGATTGATAATTCCATTTGACAAATTTCAATGTTGTGTTAGAGTGATAAATATGAAAACACCAAAAGAATGGGCAGATAAGTTTTGTGATGGCGACTTTAATACTAGTAATTATGCTAAGTTACATAATTTTGTTAAAGCAATTCAAAAGGATGCACGAATGAATAAGAGCATGAAAAGTTTGACCGCAACTTATGTTTGGTCGGCAATTGTGACAGTTCAAGTTCCCGACGATGCTTCGGATGATAAACAGCGGGAAACACTGGATGATGCAGCAAAGACTGCTTATTTTAGCCTTAAAGATTCTGTGCTTCATGAGTGCGAAGATAACCCTAATCTGGTTGATTAAAACTATGACTCTATGTTGCCATAATCACGAAGAAGTTTGCTACGAATGCAAAAACTGTCCTGTCTGTGAGAAAATAGATGAGGCGGTTGAATTGGAGAAAACTATAAAAGACCTGGTGGAACAGATTACAAATTTAGAAGAAGGTTAATTTTATGGTTAATACATTACAATATCCCGACGGTGAATTTACTCAAGCTGAATTGGCAGATTCTAATGGCAGAGAGAAGCTTTCAATTTATTTTTTGCTTCAAGATGACCTTAAGAGTGGTATTATTGTAAAAACAGGTACTCGTCCACAACCTTCTGGCAGAGGAAAGGCATCAAATCTCTACAGACTTGTAACTGGTAATGCCTGTACTAATTCGCCAGGGCCTATTCTAGCCACTGTAATGCGTCAAACCATGTCTAACCCGCCTCCAGTGGTTTCGACGCCTCCAGTGGCTAAATTGAATCATCGTGTGGTAACTACAGGAAACCTGATATATAAATGTCCTCTTTGTGATGGGCCAATGACTGTAATTGCAGATGATGCGGGAATACAGGTTTGGTGCAATAACATACCCTGTGATCCATTATGTCACGAGAACGTATATGGACACGGGTCAAATGTTAAAGAAGCATACGATGTAGCCCGTCATAAATTTTGGAAGCCTTAAGATGCGGTATATCATCCCGCAAGGGATGCGGATTGAAACATAAATTTTGGAAGCCTTAAGGTGTGGTGTTAGTCATATTGGCGGCAGGGGGTTCCTGCCGTTTTTTCCTGTCTTGATATGAATCATATAGTTAGAATAGATTTACTGGCCAGTATTTCTTATAGCCAATGGCATTAAAAAACCCCTTGAACGGTCAAGGGGTTAGGTTTGTTGCAATTGCAATGAAAGCTATGGAACAGTTGCAATTGAATCTGTATCCCATGAAGGTGGAATTGGTGGTGGTGGATACGGTGGTGGTGCAATTGAATCTGTATCCCATGAAGGTGGAATTGGCGGTGGTGGTGAAGGTGAAGATACTGCTGATGGCACAAAGTCAGTGAATTTGCAATCGGTTAGTTTATGGGTTACGAGACGGTTATATTTGGCTAAATAGCCTGGGTCTGGGTATTCTCCTACAATGAATGCGGTTTCATTTTGGCCATATCCGATTGCAGTATAAATGATTTTTGAGTCATGGACGTAGAATTTACGACTGAGTAATTTTGATGGGTCAATGTATAACATAACTATTTTTGTTCACTTAATTTATCTCCGAGTATGGCGATAGCTTGGCAGAATCTATCGTAACGATTATCTTTTTCCAATTCATTTCGTTCCATTTTTTCAATAACACCTCGGGCTATTGGGGTTAACTTTGCCAGGATTTCAATTCTTGCTCTTGTGTAGGCATTTTTACTTACTTCAGTGCAGGGGTTGGTAGGTAACTTCACCGAGTCAGGTTTAGGCGGTGTATTCACCGAATTCTTTTCGGCTTCAAGTATAGCGTTACCTTCTTTAATAGATTGTATAAGGTATTTTTCAAAGGTTAGTGATGGTGCTATAGGTTTAAGGTTATGTCTATCTGAAGACAGGTTAATTCGTTTTGAAAAATCACCGAACGTATTATTTGAATCTATTTTTGCCATATACGATAAATATAGCACACCTATTGAGAATGTCAAATAGAAAATAATCGGAGAAAGAATTTGACAATTTAGGCAAGCGGTGTATTGTATAGATATGATTATAGACAATACAACCGAGATGGCCATAGCAGAACTTTTATTTTATTCTGAATGTCAGATGCAGGCTATGATTGCGGAGAATAAACAAAGAGAAATAGAAGAGAAGTCTATGGCTTATACGGAAGAACAATTTATGAATTTAGCGGAATATACCCGAAAAATATATCAGGCGTTGAGTCAACAATATGAAAATAAAGACAGCTAAGAATTCAACGGTTTCAGACAATTGTAAAGATTGGAGAAAGAATCTGAAGCCAGGAGATGAAATTACAATTAGTACGGGTGATGTTATTACTATTTCTGAAATTGTATATCTTCCCAATGACAATTCTTTTATTGTTAGAAATACCGATGGAGACGTATATCTATGTTTCCCGAAGGAGATAAAGTAACTGACTCATTTATGACTCACATAAGAATTTGTGGGGAATGTTGTCCTCGTTGTGGCTATCCTTATTATGATTGTGGCTGTCATCCTCAATGGTTGGCCCGAACGATAAAAATAATCAGAAAAAGAATTTGACAATTTAGGCAAGCGGTGTATTGTATAGATATGAGAACATTTACTGTATATAACTATAAAGACAATAACAATTCTTTTGAAGTGGAAGCATATGATTATGACGATGCACTTGATAAGGCATTGTTAAAATTAGGATGGAGAGTAGGATTGTTCGCCACAAAAAGTCCAGAACCAAAAGCAAAGGCAGAGCTGAAACCTATTGAAAAAGTATTTGCCGATCATGAATTTGTAGATTAAATAACAATATGACAATTAACCTTGAGTCTATTCACATAGCAATCGTTGAGAATGGAAGTAAACCGCTTGGTCGGTCTTATGACCATTTCAATTACTTGGTATATGTTAAAGGCAATCCAGATGATACCACTTATGACAATGTTTCGTCTCGTACTTCCTTGCAATGGAGAAGTGAGATTGCCAAAATGTTACCAAAGGGGAATGCTGGCTGTAGTCTTGGGGCATTCACTAAGGTAGAAGGATGTCGTTATATCTATCTTGCAGAGGCATATATCAAAATTGACAGCGGCGATTAAAAATAATATGAAAACCTTTATTGTTTATGTAAATGGGCTTGAGAGGGGATATATCAAAGCTGGCTCTCACAATGCGGCTGAGAAGAAAGCTAAGAAGAAATATTGTGCTTCTCCATATTTAGCTACTCCTTCCTCTGTCTCGGTGGAATATACTGAATTATGACAAATCTATCTGCCGAAGCTGAGATGATAAAAGCATTAAAATCCATTCGTAGAATTGCAATGGAGCATCCTTGTTTTGACATGGAGTATTTCCGATTGCGGGATCTTGATGGTCTTAGTGATACTGGCGGGGATATATGCGATTGGACATTGATCGCCATTGAAAGCGATGATGCATTACAATTGGTGGGTAAGGGTGTAAAAATGTCAACTACCCGCGACCCTGAAGGGTCGGGGCTTGCCAGACTCTAATGCTTATGCTTAACATAATTCAAGAAAGATTTACAGACGGTTGGCCAATTGACCGTGGCCTGCCTTCCAGTTTATCCTTAACGGATAATGAGGAGGATGTTGATTGTGAGTCAAAGACCCTACATAACGGTTCCTCCGCAAGCGGAGTGCCTTCTGGTCTATTCACAAAACGATGCTTGATTGATTTTACTGGATAGAAGCAATTATTTTCTACTATCCAAACCATGTATCAAAGAACTGTGATATGTATAACAGGAATTAAGAAGAATGTCAACAGAAATTATTAATTATATTTCGTTGCTCCTCCCCGAGGCTAAAGCCATCGGGGTTTCCGCAACGAAAGGAAAAATATGAAACTAACTCAAATTTGGGTGCCCAGTGTAGAAATGACATACGATGAGAACAAGATGATTAAAAAGGGTGATTTGATTGAAGGTAAAAAGATTGTACAACTTATCAATGATAATCAGGAATTACTCCTTGAGGGCGAAACAGTCTTTCGTATAATCATACTTACTCGTCCAATTTCTAAATAGTTTCTTTTTATTGCCGAAGACTCCATCAAGTGATGGGGTCTTTTTTTGTTTACTCACCGAAAATGGATACGTAAACATTTACTGGCCAGTATATATCAATATGACTAAAATAAGAATTCTCAGAGATATATTGGTTGAGGTGTACAAACCGAAATTGGATGAGACATGGGATATTACCTTACGAAAATGGCAGGAACTCAACGTAGAGACGTTGAATCCTGTTTTCTTTGAAACCTATGACGGGGATACTTATTATGGATTGCCGAAAGATGCTTACGAAATTGTGTCTTAAAATCCAATTCCTCGGTGAGCATCCCGCAATTCTCGCATGGTGAATGCTAATTCTCTGGCATGTAATGGACGGGTCTCACTGCGAAAGATATACAATCCTCGTTTGCGGTGCATTAACTTATAGTCTGTAGCTTCAATGTGAGCAATGGATTGTTTCACCGTCGGCAATGAATTTCTTTTTTTGTTAGTCATATTATTATTTTATATCATCTTCTTGATTTGTCAAATTCTTTTTCTCTATTTCTTCAAGTTCTCTCATTGTTTCTTCGGTTTCCCGCCGAGCAACATTGAATTGTTCTTTGAGTGCAGCTTTCTTTTCCAAAAGTACTTTCTTGCGAAGATATGCTATGGCTTCAATTTTTGTCATAGCACGAATAAACCACATTTTCGGAAAATGTCAAGTGCGTTTGAAATAAAATTTACTGGCCAGTATTTCTTATATTCGGTGGGCAATAAAAAACCCCGCATAAGCGGGGCAATGGATAAAATTTTAGTTCACGTTAAGTGATTTGTTTCATTTTCGTTTGAATTCCTTTGAATTGATTTGATCATCAGAACTCAGAAGTCCGCTTGCTTTAGCCATTTCACACGCGGCAGTATAGTTATATTTTCGTGGGTCTCCATAACTATCTTTTTGAGGACTAATGATTCTTATGCTTTTAATTGTTTCCTCTAGCTTTCCTGTCTCTGCACTCTTTTTCACAATAGCGAACATATTACGGAAAGCATAGGGGAAACTATCAAATTCCTGTGTTGACATTCTATTTCTTAATATCCATTTGTTTTTCATGCCACTAAGAATAACAGTTCGGGGGAAGAATGTCAACTATCTTTTTTGAAATTAAACCCATAATATTCATGCTCGGTATATTTGCAAGGAACAATACCATGAATAAAATGAAAGGTGGATAAAGCCAAACATTTCACGGCAACTTTCCAGTTCGCTTTAAGATGGGCAAAATATGACATAACATCATTTTTTAAGTTGATTCACCGAAACAGCATACTGCTTCACGGTTGCGGGGGTCTCTCCTGTCAGTGTGCCGTTACTTGTGGCATCCTTAATAACTTGTAATAGATTTGCTTTCAATTCAGCAGGAGTAGTTCCATTCGGGTCAAATGCAACATTGAGAGTTAATTGAAAGTATATTGTTTTCACCGAACCCTCCGATAATCACTGGGATTCACCGAGCCTTGAATTTTTGGATTATTGTGCCAAGCCGCTAAAGCGGTTTTATACCCAAGCCTGGCATGAAGTCCATTTTGCTCCGAGAAATATTCAAACTCATTGAAGGATGCATAATTCTCTCGCAAATGGCCCTGCCATCCTTTTAATCCAGATTTACAAGTTACTTGTTTCATATTTTGAAGGAGGGAAACCCCAAGGGTTTTAGCCCTGGGGTTGTAGTTGATAGTTATTTCTCAGGGGGTACGGCTACTCCCTGTTCACACGCCAGTCTGTATGTTTCATAGGCATTGAGGGTTTCCGTATTCTGTTGATTGATTATGGCAGTAATCTCTGGCAGTGCCAATTTGTATGTATCTTCAGAAGTTAGCCAGTAAAACATAGGGCACGACATTTCAACGACTTCGGGCAACGCTACAAATTCCCGATGCTTTGCGCCATAGATAATCCGATTGGCAATTGTTGCGGGAAGCACTCTAGTCAATGCGGCAGTTATTGCCTTGGCTGTTGACTTATGTACTTTGCCAGTGAGGATGCAAAGTGTCCGGCTATTGATTACCAGGGCCAATGGAATTGCTGCATTTTGCAATTCATTTAGTTTCGTTGCTGTTTTTGCGTTCATTTTATTTTGTTTTGTTTAATTGTTAATTACTAATATCTTGTTTATCACCATAAAGCCCATGCTTTTCATCCCGCCGTTGTTGTTCATCTGTTTCACCGAGTATTTCTTCAGGCACGTTCTCTAATATCTCTTTCCATTCTGCATGAGTAGGAATGCTCTCCGTGGCACTCATAGTATAGATGCCAAAGTCGCATGAAATATTGCACAGTTGGTCGGCAATTGATTCAGCATCTTTTTCTCTTACCACTACGGCAAGTTTTACGATTCGGAATTGTTTAGCGTTCATATATTTAACCTAGCACGTTTCACCGAATTGTCAAATGAAGATTTTGACGGCTTGACTTTTAATTTCATTAATGTAAGTATCTCCCATTTCACCGAACGGACAGAAGGGAGATGTCACATAACAGAACCACCGAGCGAATGAATTGCTCATTTCTTTATCGGGAGTTTGATACTTTTTCAAAACTTTCCATGTCCAACTCCCATCAAGGGATTGCCAGACTTCATAAGGATTGTCTTTCGTTCTCATTTTACCACAAAGATTTTTATTTATCATACTTATACCATAACACACGAAATGAAGATGTCAAATTCTTTTTCAAAGTTTTTATCACCGAATCATTTACTCAACTTCACCGAATCAAATACTGCGTTTCACCGAGTCATCCCAAGAAATAATGTCCAGTAATTCTTCTCTCATAACGCAGAATTAATGGCCAGTATTTCTTCGTATGGCTGGCGGTGCCTAAAAGATATTTGAAGAAACTTTTTGACAAATTCCTTTTGTGTGCTAATGTATTGGTATGAAGAATATATTTTGTTACAAGCAATCCGAGTATGACGGTTCTTGGTGGATACATTTCAATACAGATAAGCCCTATTATTTTTATGGGATGAACCCTCCGAAAAATAGTAAGTATCCCATCATTTATGCTAACAATCGGCATTTTCGGTTTGACAAATAACTTTTGTGTGCTAATGTATTGGTATGAAAACTGAAGTTTATCTCGGGAACTGGGGTACGGTTGTTTGCTTCAATGACGCGCACCGCGAATATCTCAAAGCGGCAAAAAACTACAGGGACATCTATCAAGCAACCCTTAGCTGGTACATGTCTTGGCTCACACCAACAATGGAGCGGGAATACAAAACTGCTATGGAAGAAGCTAAGAGTAAAGCAGATACTTTGTGGGATGCTATTCCCGATAAGACAGATGATTTAAGTAAAAGCCATTAACTTATATGAAACTAATTATCACTAACCACGAAGATCATATTACAGTTGAAGTTCAATCTGGTGTACTTGCAAAAGATATATACACCTTTGATGACTATAAACAAGCCCGTTCTTTTTGCATTGGCTTTATTTGTGCCAGGAAACATGCCTCAGAAGCGGTTCAATCCTTGCCAATGAGTTATGACCTGTTTTCTTAAGATGAATTCCGTTTGATAACAATTAGATTTATGACGAAGTAAACATTGAAACATTGGACATTGAAAAATACGAAATAACTGATAGCAAATAACATTTCGTGGCATCGAATGGTTCTAATAGAGAGTAGCCGATAGAACAGCAGAATAAACTGTAAATGCTTAGGCCTCTTATGCCACAATATATTTCAGCATCTAACCATTAAATAACGCTGGCCAGGCGCTATACCCCGGGATTCTCACTCCCGGGGGCTTTTTTTTGTACTTCTCACCGAATCATTTACTGTGTCTGGCAATAAATAATGTCCAGTATTTCTTATATTATGATAAAGAAATACTGGCCAGTATTTCTTCGTATGGCTGGCGGTGTCCAAAAGATATTTGACGAAAGTTTTTGACATTTGTATTTTATGGTATAGTGTGAAGCATGAATATAACTTCAATTGGATCTGAGGAACAATGTCGGGATTATGGCATGTTCACTCGTCAAGCAATCGTTTTTCATTCCGTTACTGGTAAACTAGTAAGATGCAAAGCAACTATCCCCGACACTTATTTCAGTATTCCCGCAACCACTAAAACAGAACATGGTTATATTGGCTCGCGGGAAGATGGTGAATTAGAATTTCGCCCACATACCACTCAGACACTTTCCCCGGTAGAATGGCGTAAACAATATAAAAAAGATTGTAGATAATATTTGACAATTTCAATAACTATGCTAAGGTAATAATATGAAACTAATTCTTCCTAAAGCATGTAATATGTTCGGCGCAAGTATGGGCAGGTTAACTCGTTTGCCTCAAGATGTTAATGCCCCTATTAAATTGCACATGGAAAAACTTAAATGGATTGATTTAGATTATGATAAAAGCGGGGCGTATTGGGGATACACTCCAGAAACCAACATGTATTGTGCTTGGTCTGAATTTGAACCAGTTCAGGTCTTTGTTCGGGCAAGTAGCAGACGGGATGCCAAATGTCTTGTTCGGCAGCTAGTTACTAGCGCAAGATTCTTTAACTAATCGGTTGACAAAAATATAAATAGGTGTAAGGTATTACTATGAATAAAAAAACTGCAAATAGAGTTTGGTCACTAATGCCTAAAGGCATTCCAAGATACATTCGAGTTTATGACAATTGTTGTTTAGGTTCTGATGAGCGATATGTTGTTATTTACTCGGGCAAATATCGTTCAATCCCGAATCGGCAGTGTTGTACGAAAACTGGTCCTACTGGATTCCTATGGATTTACATGTCGGAGAATCCGTTTGATTCTAAAGGTACTTTTGAACGTAGTGAAAGCAAGCGTCAAGTTGACGTGAATAAGGCAGGATTTGCTCCTGCTATTGGTCGCAAAAATTATCTTGGCACGCGCATTCCTTTTTCTGAATTGCCCAAAGATTGTCAGAAAATTGTCCTGCATGAATATCGAGAAATTTGGAATCTTCCCGCTTCAATATTTACACTTGTGGAAAAACTTAATCCCAAAGGCTTTAGGCTTATGACCCCAAAGATGGGTAGCATTGTTGCTTATATTCTCGGGCAAGAATGGGTTACTCCGCAAGTTAATAGCTTGGTGGTAACAGGTGATGGCTTTGTTCTCGCACAAGTTAAAGGTAATAGCGGATATAACCATTTTCTCGGTTCGGAAAATGATTTAGCCCGCAATTGGGATGAGTTGTTGCATGTCGCGGACCTTGCTCCTGATGAATATACATTGGCCGAAAAACTGTTTAGCGAAAAAGTAATGCGCCAATGATTGGTTTGTAGTGAGCGAAGCCCCTAGCTTCTTTAAGCTGGGGGCTTTTTTTGTACTTCTCACCGAATCATTTACTGTGCCTGGCAAGAAATAATATCCAGTAAATGTATATCTATGATATAGAATTACTGGCCAGTATTTCTTCGCCTGATCTTCGTCGGTGGTGTATAAAAGATATTTGAAGAAACTTTTTGACATTTTACAGGAGTATGTTATGGTGTAATAGATATGACATACGGGAACAATGATAGAGTTTACAACAGTATGAAACGATATGCTTTAATTCGGTTAGAATATGGAGCCAACAAAGTTTTAGCCGAATCTGCTCCATGTGACTTTAAAACTGCTCTTGACAAGTTTCAATCACTTTTCAGCGGTGCCCTTGATCTTGATGAACGAGGATATGCAAAGTTGAATGATATGACATCTTTTTGCATAGCTGAATATCACGAGAATTTCTCGCCTCTTCTCTGACGAATGACTAAACTATAACACAATAAAATAATATGAAATACTAATATACAATATAAATAATCCATGTGGCCCTAGCATTCAATGCTGGGGCTTTTTTCTGTACTTCTCACCGAATCATTTACTGTGCTCAGACAAGAAATAATGTCCAGTAATTATTCTGCTATGCTCATAGGATGCTCACAGGATGTTCATAGGATGCTCACGGTTCCACCAAGAAATAATGTCCAGTATTTCTTCGTATGATCTTCGTCGGCGGTGCCTAAAAGATATTTGAAAATTCCGTTTGACATTTATATGCTTATGGTGTAAGGTGTTAATACAATATGAAACAAAAAATTGAATCACAACCGTTAATGAATTACTTCGCCGCAATTTTATTCCGAACTAATCAAATAGACGAGCTTGCACAAGCATACTTGAATAAGTTTGAATTCATGCCAAACGATCAAATCCTTGATCGTCTCTGGGATATTGCCAATGCGGAATTCAAAACAAAGTGCAATGAAGATTGGAATCAATGTGATAAATTGCCAGAATGGATGCAAAGCTATTTGGACGGTTGGACTCCATACGCTCCACCTAAGCCAGGGTCATTGTATTCTACGCTGTCTTATTCTTGTGTGTCAAATGATGCTCACTTGCGGAACCTCCTGGAACAAGCAGAAGGACGGGAAACAAACGGATTGGAATTCCCTGTCTGTGCAGAGCATTCAATCGTGAACAAACTTTCAGGAATAACCATTTGACAACAGGATAGACTGTGTTAATGTAGGAGACGATATATGTATATACAGATTTCGACAAAATGTAATATGACTTGCAGTCACTGCTGTTTTGCTTGCACTGCCAAGGGAACCGATATGAGCAGGGAAACTTTCCACGCGGCAATTAAACTTGTCTCCGATCAGGATTGTTCAATTACTATTGGAGGCGGAGAACCTACTTTGCATCCACTTTTTCAGGAATTCCTTATGTATGCTGTATGGGAATTAGCATCCCAATCCAATAGTCTGGGGTCTCCTGCTGTGTTTATGGTAACTAACGGCACCAATGAGAATGTTTCTCTTACGCTTGCACACTTGGCAGAGCGCGGAGTTATTGGGTGTCGTTTATCTCAAGATCAATACCATGATAAAAGTATGGTTACTGATAAAGTACGCAAAGCATTTCAACGCCCTAAAAAAGATTTATATGCGTCTAACTTTCAGAATGAATACGATTGCAGGGACATAAATGGCGAAATAACTTATGTTCAAGCAATGGGCAGGGCTAAAAACTGGGGCAATCGCAGTCAAAAAGCTGGTTGCTGTGGTGGATTGTTCTGTACTCCTCGGGGCAATCTTTATGCATGTGAATGCAAAAAAGTAAAACTCGGAACAATCTTTGATCCTCAGAATGTTTACTATGGGCATTATGAAGGTGGTTATTGCAGTCAATCAGAAGAATATAAAACAGAAGTCCTCCATGTTGGAGAACAAGAGACTGTGAAAATGTAAGATTTCTTTGGCGGTTCTATATTCATATTGTATAGGTGCCTCTGGTCGGAACCAGAGGCATTTTTGTTTTTCATCCTTCGCTCACCGAATTAAATACTATTCTCACCGAATCATTTACTGTGCATCGTAAGAATTACTGGCCAGTATTTCTTTGAATATTTACTGGCCAGTATTTCTTCAAATTCTTAATATAATAACGGGCGGAATACTATTGAAATATAGTATAAGAAATACTGGCCAGTATTTCTTCGGCCTCCGCCGCTCTCTGCCGTCGGTGCTTAAATTCTTTTTAGTGCATCAAATAAATCCAAAATAAATCAAAAACAATTTGACTTTTTCCTGTTTAGATGTAGTGTGTAATTGTTAGAGTAAAAAACAATTAAATTGAAAGAATCAAAATATGGCTCATAGAATAGAACAGAACGATCAACAGCAAGGTATTCAACAGGCATGGCACGGTCTTACTAAGATCAAGCCAGTTATCACGTTAGAAGATAATTGGCTAACAGAATGGGATGTGCAACCCATTCTCCTGGAAAAACGTGGGAAACCATCGAAATGGGCAGTCCTTGAATGCTCTGACATTCCCGACGTTGAAATAGGGCAACCCTACAACCCCGAAACTTTCAAGCCGGTTGACAACAAATCCTTCCTTGAACTGGTCAGGGCTAGTATCGCCGGAACTTCGCATGAAATTGTTTCCGTGGGAAGTGTCCGCAACAGGGGCAGGGTCTTTGTTTCCACTAAGCTAAATGGTATGGAAGCATTTGTCGCTGGCGGTCGTTCATTCTCCGCCTACCTCAATTTCGGCAACGGACACGATAAATCCTCGGTGTTGTGGGTCAATACTAGTAATACATGCACGGTTTGCGACAATACATTTTCTTCCAATCTGTTTAGCGTGGAAAATAAACATTCCGATAATTCCGATGATATTCGTATCCGCCAGCGCCACACAAAAAACGCAATCATGCGGTTGCCAGAGATGGCGAAATTGATCGATAAGGCAATTGGCGTTCAAGCTGAATTTCAACTTGAATTTCAAAAACTAAGCCAAGTGCCGTTGTCTAGTCCAGTCGCTACAAATCTCTTTGCTGGCTTCCTCGGGCGTAGAATAACCGATGCAAAGACCGTGGAAAAAGGTCTTTCCACTCGGGCAAACAATACTATATTGCAACTTGTAAACCTTTATGAGTCTGGCAAGGGGAATGGCGGTAGTACTCGTGCCGACGCATTTTCAGCGGTGACTGATTACTATACGCATTACTCTAGTGGCAAAGACACCAATCCAATGCGTCAATTCCTTTCCTCCGAATACGGTTCGGGGCAGCAATCTAAAGCCGATTTTTGGCGATTGGTTACTAGGGATGATGATGACGAATCATTCAACGGTTGTGTTGACTTAGGCAAACAGCTATTGGCGAATACTACCGCATAAATTATCTGGTCGATCACGCCCGGGGTATAAACCTCGGGCCTTTTTTTTGTACTTCTCACCGAATCATTTACTGTGCATCGTAAGAATTACTGGCCAGTAAACATTTCTTAATATAATACCCGTGGAATAATATAATTAAGAATTACTGGCCAGTATTTCTTCCCCATGCCGGGGAACCTCAGCTCGGACGATAGCGATCAAAAATAGTTTCAAATACTTTTTGACAAACAGAGAACCTGTGGTATGGTGTTGGTGTAAGAGAGCAACACGCTCTCTAGTGTTAACTCGAAAGTAAAAATATGTTAGACAAGAAAAATGTGGTTCAAATGGTATCCGTGTTAGAGATGCTCGGTTTTATCAAGACCAATGGAACAGCTTGCCGGTTTGTCGCTATCCTTAGCAAAACGCCAGTGGTCAAGATCAAGGCAGGAAACCCCTGGGGAGCATCTGCCAAGTCCAAAAATGGCTTGTATAAGGTATCCCGGAAGATTGGCATTGTCAACGCTAACTATAATACTAGCGTTTGCACTCGGATTGCTGCTAAGCTTGGCGTCGAATTGTCCCAAGTTGAGTACCAGAACGGCGAAACATGGTATGAACACCTTAAGACCATAGACGGCAAAAATCTTCCGTTGGTCCAACACAAGGACGAAGCCAAGCGTGATGGTCAATACTATCTCCAATACTTCCCGCATAAGTCCACACGTGCCTATTGTAATGAAGCCAATGAACCAGAGTTTGATGAAGTGGTTGCTCCCTGGCTTTACAAGGAAACTGAAAAACCAGACTTTAAGCCCTCCGTGATTGCCGTCAATCTCAAAAACGTCTATTATCTAAGAGCATCTGGCGTAGTAGTTGAAATGCCAGAAATGGCCGAAGTCGAATCCATTTTAGCCGATTAGTTGGCCATTCGAGAACACAACACGAGCAAGGATCGTGCCAGAAATGGTACGGTCCTTCGCTTTTTCCTGCCCAAATTTCACCGAATTAAATACTGTGCTCCGCAAGAATTACTGGCCAGTATTTCTAAATACATTAGGCGATATAAGAATATTTACTGGCCAGTATTTCTTCGGTCAAGGCAGGGAAGCCGGGTTGGCGATCAAAAGTAGTTGTAAATATTTTTTGACAAATTACCTGGATGATGTATGATATGGACATGAATGATACACCCATTGTTCTGGGAATGAAGTTTAGAAATTTAGTTCACCACCGGACTGGCAACGGTCGGCGATCAAAACTGATAAGTGTAGCAGTAACCTGTACCGTGATAGAAGTTGGCACCTATTGGGGTTTCGATGGTAGCTACGAAGGATGCCGGTATGCATGGTCAATTGATGGCGCGACATATACCCATCAAAGCGATTTGCACCATGTCAGGTGTTCAATCGCGTTGCACGCTGATAAATAACGGAAAGCATCATCACTCATCCCCGGAGGCAGACATCCGGGGCCTTTTCCCTGCCCAAATCTCACCGAATTAAATACTGTGCTCACCGAATCATTTACTGTGCATGGCAAGAATTACTGGCCAGTATTTCTTTGAATATTTACTGGCCAGTATTTCTTCCCCCATGCCGGAGAACCTCAGCTCGGACGATAGCGATCAAAAATAGTTTCAAATACTTTTTGACAAACAGAGAACCTGTGTTATGGTCTATATGTTGAGAGCGGGATACGTAAGCCCGCCAAGTCTCGAAAAATACTGTGTTGGAAAGACAATCAAATGAATACTGAAAATACTGCCGAAAACATCATTGCCGCTGCCCCTGAAACCAGCAAGCCTGCTGCCGCATCCGTCCTTATTGCGTCTATGTCCACGGAGGAACTTGACGCGGTTGCCGTTGCCGTTGGCGTGCAGGTCGGCAAGACCCGAAGCGTGACCGTTAGCCGGTTGAACAAAGCCATTGCCGATGGCAAGGCGCAGGTCAAGATGGTCTGCACCATCAGCTATAAGCCGGCAGATGGGTCTGCCAACCGCGTGACCTACTTTGGGCGCACGCTCCGAACCTATGTTAGCGGTCCGGGGCAGGGCAATTGCACTTGGCTGCTCCCGGCCAATGCAATTCAGGGATGGCCTAGCGATCCCAACGAAGCATAACGATTCCTAATCTCACGCTCCCGGGAATTGCTCCCGGGAGCCTTTTCCTGCCCTCGTTTCACCGAACCATTTACTGGCCAGTATTTCTTTTTTTGCCCTCGTTTCACCGAATCATTTACTGGCCAGTATTTCTTCCCTCCCTCGCTGGCGCAAAAAGTAGTTTCAAATACTTTTTGACAATTGAGCTTGGTTGTGCGATCTTAGTGGCAAGTATGCAAAATAAAATTGAATCAGTGAACGCGGATCAAGAGGCGGCTATAGCCATGTCCTCTGAAATTCTTGACAATTGCAAAGCGATCAACAATACGCTGACCATTGCCGGTGTCCGGCCACACTTCCAAGCGCATTATGCCAAGCTTGGCAAGAGCAAGCAATCATCTGTAATTGGCATCATGGAGTTAGTCCGGGACATTCTTAGAATGGCCAATGCCGAATTGCCAAGAGGTATTGAGAAGACTGAAATTCGGCCAGTGGCAATCGGCGTCAGTCTATTCACGACCGAAGTGATTGACATGGTCGGCGTAAGGTTTGCCAATGGTACGACAAGATACCGGCCGCAATCGGTACGGAATTGTTTGTCCACGTACGGGACACAAGATGGAACTATCGGAAAAATCGACTTGACGCCAGACGAAGACATTGATCGGGAAAGCAATATTCCCCGATCTAAATGGTACTTAGTTAAGAAAACCTAATAGTCCCCCAGACTCCCCCCCGGCTCCCCCGGGGGTGTGTGTCTGAACAGGCCTGAAAACACCCCTCCCAATCGCCCCCCCTACCTGTTTAACATATGGATACTACTTTTAATAGCTACATATACGTATTCATGCATATGCGTATTTTATAGGCATAGAATTTGTAGTAGAGGTATAGGTGTTTCAAAAAAATCCTGGAAAACAAATTTTATAGCTTGCTTTTTGGAATTGGGTATGGTAATGTAGTGGGATATGAAAAAGTATATAACTAACACAGAGAACACATGTTGGTCGGATTGTTTGGCATGTTTATTGGAGATAGAGCCTGAGCGGGTTCCGAAGTTTGTGAAGTTATATGGGGAGAAGTATATGAACATGACTCGGGTATGGTTGAAGAAGAATTTTCGGAGGGGGTTGGTATATATTCCTGCTCGTGCGTTTATGGAGACTGGGGGGTTACGATTAAACGGTCCGATTGGGCCAGAGGGTTACAGTATTGTTAGTCTTTCGATGGTTGACGATAGGTTTGGGCACGCGGCGATTGCTTTTAACGGGGGGATATTATATGACAACGGGGATGATCGGAGTGAAGAATATGGAACTATTTGCGGATATTTTGTTATGTATGATTTAGAACCTGCGAAGGTGACATGGGTAAAGAGGCCCAAGAAGGTAAAAAAATATGAAAAAAGAATTAAAAGGTAAGGTTGTATATTTGGAGAATGTGCCGTCATTTTTGATTTGCGAGAGTGGGAAGAAGGATCCGGTTAATCCTTTGGGGTGGCAATATTATCGAGAGCACACGGTTGAGGTGGATGATTGGTTAATGAACAGTGGTCGGCGGATGAGGCCATCACCGAGTGGGCAGTTACCATATTAAGTTTGGATTGTCATTTGCCATCATTTTTTCGATGATGGCACCGCTGACCCATTTAGCGCCTGCGATATAACCTGCGTGGAACACACGATGAGCGGCTGCGCAGGCTTTGGGAGATTTCTCGGGGTCGAGTTTATTAGTTACGAGGTATTCTTGCCAGGCTCGTAGGGATTCGGCTTCACAGGCATCGATAGCTTCTTGGGGTGATTTGAACGGCATATTCATATTTTTGGAGCAAGGAAACCGCTATCCCTTTAGGGTAGCGGAGGAATTGCGACCATTCTTAATGTTAACACATCCTTTCCAAATGTCAACAAAAGAAAAATCATTTATTTTGAAATAATTTGATGTTTTGATAATTTCAATGATATATATTAGTGTGCTAAGTTATAATACTCAACTTTTAATGAAAAATGAAGAAGATTTTGATTCGCTGAAATCAATTCTTGATATGCATAAAATAGTATTTAACTTCGCTTCCCAACTTCAATTTACTGAAAAAAAGAATTCGCTGATAATTCTCCATTCTAAAGTTTATAATAATATTCGAAAACAATATTCAAACATTCCATCTCAAGTAATTATTAAAGCGGAACAGGAGTGTCTTTCCAGTTACAAATCCACAAAATCTAATAAACACAAATTAAAATTTCCAATTATTAAGAAGAATTTATCAATGCGTCTTGATAAACGACTTTATTCTCAAGATAAAAAAGATAAATATTCCATCCGAATTACCACTAATAACAAACGACAGTCTTTTAAATTTGTTGTTTATCCACAACTTAAGAAACTATTGGATAAATATCAATATAAAGATCCGCTTATTTACGAAAATAATGGAAAATTGTTTATTTCTTTTTGTTTTGAAAATAAACCAAAAGAAATGTTAAACCAGAAATTAGCATTGGGGGTTGATATAGGAATTAGACGTAGTGCCGCCACATCAGATGGTAGATTAATTATTGATAAAAAATTTAATGGTAATAAACGTAAGTTAAGACATTTAAAAGATTGTCTTAAATCTAAAAGTAATAAATCATCCAAAAAACATCTTAACAAACTGCGTCATAAAGAGCATAACCAAAATAAAAATCAAACTCATTTAATTGCCAATGAAGTATTAAAAACTAATGCCGACACCATTGTATTAGAAAATCTCAAAGGAATAAAGAAAAAGAAAAATAGATATCAAAATAAGAGAAACATTAGTCAAGTACCGATGTTTGAACTCCGTAGAATAATAACATATAAGGCAGAGAATATGGGTAAAACCATAACTTTCGTTCGCCCATCTTATACTTCTCAAACTGACTGCGTAAGCGGTAAGATTGAAGGTGAAAGACATGGTTGTAGGTTTTATTCTAAAAACGGTCTTGTTTATGATGCGGATATCAATGCTAGTATAAATATAGCAAAATTATCCAAACTTCCCGTATCACAGACCTCGAATCTGACTTATGGGCAGGCGACAGTCAATTCGCCAATTGTATGTAAATCTTCTGCTAGTAAGGAAGTATTACAAGCCCCTATGCCTTTAGGCTAGGAGTAGTTGACATATCAAATATCAAAATTATCAGTTGGGGTATTATTATGGGATTTTAATTCTTTAGTTATTGCTTTATGTTTTCCCTCATCATTTTCCATGACGAGGACTTCGAATTCACATTTCACGTAATCGACTCCTGCATCCAGGAGCATTTGGGATAGGGCATGTGTATTAATTTCCTCATTGGTGTCTACATTTTTCAATGTGACATAGGATAGGGCTGGGGGTTGGTTGAATTCGTTTACTTTTCCGATATATTTAGCGACTATTTTCATCTTCCGTATCTTTCTCGAAGTTAGTTTCTTGGTGACATTCCGAACATATTCCGATCATATGTCCGCATATATTTTCTTCCAAGCATCCTAATGGGGCAGCACCACAGCAAGAAGAGACCATTAGGCATTGGGTTATAATTTCCTCTTCGTTCTTGTTATAGTTATTCATTGTAATATTACCTTGTTATAAGTATTACGTCAAAGTTTTTCCTTTTGTGGGTTGCATTTTTACTCGGGAGATGATATAATTCTTGAGTGCTATTTCGCAAGAGATGAGGAATTCTTCACTTACGCGGGTATGATTTTTGGTACGGATTTGATTTTTTGCAAATTCCAGGGCAAACTTCTTTACTTTGGATGCACATATAAGTCGGAAGGTTATTTTTATTTTTTCTTTTTCTTTAGCAATGGTTTCGGGCCAAGATTTGTCTTTGTCAATGGTTTCGGGCCAAGATGTATTCATGGGTGCAACATAGCACATCTGAAATATTTGTCAACTTCCTATTTTTAGAATTGTGAACGTCTATATATTATCGAATATGCATCAATTTCAAAAGAGTCGAATCAAGTTATTAGCGGAGATTCAAGATCTTATTACTGAGAGTTTTATAGAGAGCAGTCGAATTCTTTCCAGGGATATGCGTCGGCGCAATCGTACATTAAGGGGGCTTCGCAAAGAAGTTGATAATTGGATTAATGAGATGACTGATGCAGAAAAACTACAAGAGAAGAAACGTCGGTTGAATAAAGAACGGAGAAAGAAATCTCATGAACTACTTATTAATCCTGAATATGGCCAATAATTTGTGTTTATTTCATATGCATTATATTGCATTTGTCTTTTATTCATTGCTATGAGATTTGATTCTGAGAGTGTGATAATGGATCGGGGGATTAATTATTATCATCCTATTGTGACTCCGCCTGTATTTAAGCAATACGAGTTTCATCCTTATATATTACGTGAGGCCGTGGAAGAGTTCAATCAGAAGTTAGATAAGCGTCCTTGTGTGAGCATGTATTTTGATCACATTAAAGTTGATGTATTAAGTCTGGCATTTAGGAGTGATGATACATTAGCCATAAGGCTTGTGGTAAAGGAGGGGGATATTGACAGTATTCACGAAACTCAGTTTACTATTAAGGGGGATGTATATTTTGAGAATGGGTCAGAGGTTAAAGTTGACAAGATAGTTATCAAAGATGTTATGTATTCTGAGGAGAAGGGGATTTTCACTTACTTGGAGGAAGGAAGCCCCAACGGCTTTAGCCTTGGGGAGGAATTCCGACCTAGGGGTTGTTGACCGAAAAAACTTGACACCTTTGATGGGGTCTGGTATATTTATTGAAATGGGCCTGTAATAGATTCGATCTATGATTGATGGCTTATAATGCAAGTGCTGGTTGGTCGGATGGACAGCATAAAATCTGACCGAAGACAGATGACAATCGCTTAAATAAGATTGCAGAAATTGATTTTGAGATGTCGCTTAACGATGTTGAGGAGTCAGTTTTCGAGTTGGCTTTGGCATAATTCGGACGTGGATAAGGATACTCGCTACAAAATCCACGGCTCTATAGCGGGTGAAACTTGATATGGTTCCAATCATATTACTGCTGACATACCAGTGTATGGATATGCCGCTCAGGTGTTCGTAAGTAAACGGCAGAAATCACCAACGAACTAAACTTGTAGTATTGTAAGTTTTCTATTATAGAGACCCGAAGGGCAGATCTTCGGCAGGTCCACCAATTTCACATCCTTGGGAGCAAGGAAGCCCCTGTCCCTTTAGGGTAGGGGTTGTTGATGTGGGTTCGATTAGTGAATATTCAAGCATTGTTTAATGAGAGTTGGAAAAGTTTTCAGTATAATTTTCAAATCCAACCAAATACTAAAATGTTGGGAGTATTCGATATCTAAGTGAATCATGTGTTTGAATGTGGTTTTATTTTTACCACTAACCTGCCAAAGTCCAGTTAGTCCAGGGGCTACACTGAATCTTTTATAATCCCGAGGCGCATATAATTTGTATTCATATAATGTGCATGGGCGTGGACCGACAATGCTCATGTCTCCACATAGTACGTTGATTAGTTGTGGAAGTTCATCTAATCCAGTGGCGCGCAGAGTGGCTCCGAAGAATAATAATCTAGTATCACCCCGAATATCCAATTTAATCATTGGAATTTCTTTCTCAATTAACTGACGTACGTAATTGTGGTGTATTTTAGCATTTGCATTCCGATGCATTGTTCTAAATTTGTAACATGTGAATTCTTTTCCGTTTAGTCCTATACGTTGTTGGCAAAATAGTATTGGACCATGTGAACTCAGTTTTATCGATAGGGCTATACCAGCACCAATTATAAGTAAGATAGGAGATAATATTATAATTAATGTATAGTCTAAGATACGTTTCCATTTTGGTATTTTATCTTTTTGTTGCATTAGAATAAATATATCATATTCGTCCCATTCTTTTTTTTTTTTCCTTTCCACTGTTCCTGTATATTTATACTATGTAACAAATTATGGCTATTTTACTTAAAGACCAATTGTATCAATCGATTCAAATAAGGCAACCTATAATGCATGGGTATAGTTCAATTGAGATTGATAACGCTTTGACAGAAGCGACGATGAATTACACTAATCCAGCGGGAGAAGAATCAACATTTGAATATGATCCCAAAGCGAAAGCTGGTTCTTCAACTGCAATTAGGCTTCACTATAAAGCTCCCTTTGTGAACATACTTAAGAAAGGAAAGAGCGATCCCAAGACTTGTGAGAGTGCTACACGGATATTTTATGATTTTTACGCGATAGAATTAATGCATAGATTTGTGGGAAGTCCGATACCAGATCCAGATCTTAATAATCCGAAGTATGCGGGGGAATTTACTCCACAGCAAAAACATAAATACAAAAGTGCTATCGCTCAGGCTGGTCTACAAGGTGGGAATACTATGGGTGTTTTCTTTGTTCCCGATTGGAATGATGTTGAATTTCATCCAAGTGGAGTTTCTATTGTTCCTTTCAGACTTCGTAAGATTATTGATCAAGTGTTTGACGAAGTTGTTATTCAAGTTTCTGATATGTTAATGGCGCATTTGCGTCTTACGCTAGTTCAAGAATTTCGATATTTTATTTCTCTTTGTCCCGACTGGCAACTGTTTCGTCATAAGTTGGTTGGAATTTATAATAAAAATTCGGGTAAGATTTCCAAATCAGAATTTAATGCTGCTGTTGCCGAGAAAATTCCGGTTATGAAGGGGAATGAAGATGCTGTCAAGCGTCTATTAAAGTTCTGTAAGTATTACTCGCCAATGTCTCCTGATCCTGCGGATGCGGCTTCCGCTGAGCCTGTTGAGCCAATAGTAGGTAAGCCTCCTATTGAACCGAAAGCTGAACCTGAGCCAGAACCAGAAGAACCTTCAGTAGTTCAAACGCCATTGGAGCCTGATGATACTGATTATGACATGCCTCCTGTGGAAGTTCCACCAGGAGCCGAGTCAGAAGATGATCCAGTTGATTATTCGGATGAACTTAAGAAAGTTAATAAGGACAAACTTAAGCAGTGGATAGATCAGAAAAAAGTACTTACGAATAAGTATTTGCTTAAGTATAAAAAAGGACTTACAGGATTCACCGAGAGTATTAACAACCCAAGTTATGCTGTTGGTCGTCTTAGTCCTCACACTATTCTTAAACTCAAGAAGGCAATTGATAAATCGGGATTAACATGGAACGACATCATGCTTGGCTATAACAAGTTTAAATGGAATCAGGGTTATGGTGGACCTAAGTGGGGGGCTGGTGTAGAAGCATACATGAGTTTGATGCCAAAAGCGAAAAGCAAAGATATTGAGGCAATGGCGGGTCAGATTGATCATATCTATGATTTGTATCATAATAATGGAGAACTTTTGGATAAGGGTGGTATGTATGTTCCAACAATTGAATTGGATCGTCGTGCTAAAATTATCAGTTTATCTCGCTATCTTCCAAATGTATCTACACTTATTCAGCGGCTTATTCTACGTGTACTTCCGTATGTTAGCAAACATCCAGAGATAGAGAAGGACATTCAATCGACCATTCATAGTCCTGTTCAACCGTTTACACCAGAGCAACAGACATTTTTGGAGAAGAACAAATTTGTGAAGTCCCCGTCGGGGGAGGAATGGACTGTTCACGCTCCATTTACGAATAAGAAGAATGAGACTGTTAATTACAAATATACAGTAAAGTTTCATAAGAATGGATTATTTTCTATTGCAGATTCGATGGATGCCGATGTTCAAGTATTTGCCACTTGGCCAGAGCTTGAAGAAATACTAAAGCATTATGCTAGTTCTTTCGTTAAATCTACGCCTGGGCAGTATAATTATGCACCATCAACTCCGACGAAAATGTCGGAAAAGGATAAATATCTTTCGGAAAAGGTTAAAATTAAGTTGAGTGCCGATAAGGAAACCAAATTGCTAGAAGAATGCAAGATGGCATGGAGACCTTCAAATAGTTATTATAAGGCACATCTTCCGAACGATAATAGATTCCAGTTCTATGCATTTTCCGACGGAACGTTTATGGGATGTGTCAAGTCCACTGGAATGATTGGTGTTAAATCTGACAATTGGAGTGCTGCATTTGAGCATTGCAAAAATATGACGGCTAATGCATTGCCATTACCAAGTTCAGAGTATGATGAAGGTAAGGCATGGATTGGTTTGTCGATGACAGCGCCTCCGCCAAAGATTATTCCGTCCAAAGCTGTTCCTACGTCTCCATCTGTGGGGGCACCTCCACCAGTCACTTATATTACTCCTGAATCCAGCAATGCAATGTCTTCGGTCGAAGTGCATACATTACAAATTCTCGCAAGTCAACACAGTGGCATTAAAGTTGTACCCAATGCTATGCCAGGTGTAAGTGTGACTTTTGCAATCACGATTGGAGGGTATGATTTTATTTCTCTTATTATTCAAAAGAAAGCTATTTCTTCCGAGGGCAAGAACTATGTGGTTACCCATTTTCTTACTGATGGAAAAAATGAAAATTGGCATTTTGCCAACTGGAATCAGACTTATAGTTTTGTCGAAGATAATTTCTCGCTGCTTACTCAAGTTGCATCGGAGGTAGCGCATCAAATCTTTGCGCCCACTAGTCCATCAATTATGGCGCAGGTATCATCGACTCCAATGGGTTATCCCTCGTTATCAAAGGCATCTTACACGGCTCATGTAGGCATTGATAAACCACCTTCTCATACCATTCGTCTAACTACAGAAGATGAGAATGAAATAAAGAAATTAGGATTTGAACCAAAGATGGTAGGCACTGATGTATGGTATGTTCATAAGACTATTGCCGATACAGTCAAGTTCTTTCCGAATGATGTTGCCAAGATTCTTGTTCTCAACAAGGACCATATTTCGGTTGTTATTACCAAGAAAATTGAAGAGGCTTTGGAATGGTTAAAGGTCAATTATTCAGGAGCCACACAGTCTCCTATTTTAGCTCCACCACAGGATTCACCAAAGGGGTCCAAAGCGGGAGCAATGTATGAAAAAATTCTTTCTACTGCGGGGTTTAACTGGGATCCGGTTATAAGCAAGTATATTAAGCCTAATAGTTTTGGTTATGATTCTACTATTACTATTAAGCCTTTCCCGAAGTCCACATTGGTTGATGGCGCAGGTAGTATGAGTACTTTTGACAGTTTACCAGCACTTGTCGCATATCTTAAGAATATTCCGCAAGACAAAAAAAAAATATTAACCCCTCCTTCTGACCAAGAGATTGATGTAGTACTCGCCAGTTCTGGATTCAAGTTAATAGACGGGACTTCTGACACTGTTAACGTATATAAGAATAATTCAACGGGTCAAATTATTGTCTATGATAAGAGCAATAAGAAGTCTATATCTAAAACTTCCGATGGAGAATCTCAACACTTTGATACTCCTGACGTTCTAGTTAATTATTTGGCAACTATACCATCCCTTTCGCAGTCAGCTAATTCTTTATCGGAAACAGAGATGGGAATCATTGAAGAGATTGTGCAGAGCTATGGATTAACTGCCAAAGTTAAGCATATTGGTTCCAAGATTGGAGCAAATGCTTATATAGCCATCATGGCTAAAGATGGTATCGACACGCTCTATAACATTCGAAAACTTGATAATAAATTTCATTTCAACAAACTGCCTTCGGTTGGTTTCAGTGGTCCATCATCTGCTAATAGTATAGTTTTTACACCAGATTGGGATAAGATGATTTCATGTTTGCATGAGCAATTGAAGCCTTATAAGATAGAGCCTGCAGACCCATCTCTCCAAAACTTGAATAATTCTTTATCGGAAACAGAGATAGGAATCATTGAGGCGATTGTGTTTAGTTATGGATTAACTGCCAAAGTTAAGTATATTGATCACCCGATTGGAAATGCTTATATTCACATCGTGGCTAAAGATGGTGTCGATACGCTCTATACCATTCGAAAACTTGATAATAAATTTCACCTCCAAAAAATACCGTTGTTTGATTCTCCAATACTTGAACCTGTAGTTATTGCGCCAGAGTGGGAAAAATTAATTTTATATTTGCATGAGCAATTGAAGCCTTATAAGATAGAGGCCCCAGACAAACCCACAGACAAACCCGCAGAAGGTATTACATTAAAGGATTATCAACAAATTAAAGAAGCAGTTGATAGCTATGGAGAAAGTGTATGGTCCGAATATGTTCATGCGGCATATGGACAGAGTGCTTATGTTGAAGTTACTCATAAGCCAAAGTTTGATGAACCAGGGACTATAATATTTAGTATTGGGAAACTTGGCAATTTTTATCAAATTAATGATGACCAGAACAAACCCAAAGACAATTCGCCAACTTTAGCAGGTATTATTGCTCGTATCCACTCCATATTGTCTGCGATAGCGAGTCAAGCAGAAGTTCATCCTGAAATATTGAAGATGATTGGTGATTTAGCTACGAGTGCCAATTTCAATTCCATTAAGCCCGAGGAAGGTAAGTCACTTACTTATGTTAAAGGTGGTAACGAAACTATTTCAGTGGGACCACATGGTGCAGTGACTTATACGCATAAGGGAGTGATGGGACCAATTCACACTAAGAATCCACAAGTATTTACAAATTGGTTCCAGATTTACTATTTGAAGGGGCAGGTTCCAGACACGGCAGCGAAATTTAATAATAGTATTCTTAATCTGTTAAATAGTGGTGAGTTTCTAGAGCAAGATAAATTTACAATATTACATTCGAAAAAAGTAAATGCCATTAAGGCGTTACGGGTTTACATTATGCAAGTTACGGGCGGGCCGTGTGGCCTTGCAAAGACTAAATGGGCCATTGAGAATCTCGGTCAGTTCTTGGACTATATCAAGCTGCATGGGTTGCCGAACATGGATGGGAACAATGACGAGTTCCTTGTTCATTTAGGAGAACCTCCACCTGCTGGTGATGTGCCGACCAAATTGCTTGACGACGAGAAAAAGACAATCGGAGATATTGTTATTGAACACTTACCTAATCTTAGTGGGTATGATCCTACGGGAGATGCGATGATTATTTGGGGATGGGTAGGCGATAATAGTGTGAATTACAAGATAACAAAAGAAGAGAATGTTTATCGAGTTTATACGGATAATCATACGAATAAAAATGGCGAGTGGATAATTCAGAAGCAAGTTTCTACGTTCAATGAATTGACGGCTTATATTGAAGATTTGGTCACTCATATTGCTAAAGCATTGAAGAATTCCAAGCTTAAGCATCCATTAGCAAAGACAACTCCATCTCATAACCCTGAGAAATTATCTGTAACCGAAGTGGAAGAGTTGAAGAAGTTGGTTAAGAAGTTTAAACTTACTATCTCCACAATGTACACTAAAAAGTTGACGGAGGATACTTCGTCTCCAGAAGAAGCGTATAGTTTAGGTATTTCCGATCCTGTTCATAAGGTGTGGTTGAAGATTACTAAAGATGAAGGTGAATATGTAATTTCCAAAGGAGTTAATGATGCTTATTTCCCTATTAGGAAATTTAATACATTTGAAAAAATGCTTGTGTATCTTGATTATTACCTCAACAGTTATGTTAAAGAAGAGCCGACAGAAGTAGATAAAATTGATGATGATGAATTAAAGATTATAAAGGATTTGGTCAAGGAGTATAAGCCGAAAGCTAAAGTTCGTCGAAAGTATATGACTTCCAAGGAGTCGGGGGGAAAGGTTCCATATGTCTTTATTGAGACGGGCGAATTAGATTCAGGCGGGAAGAATTATGTCCTTTCCAAGATGGCCGACGGAACTTACAAGTTATTTGAAGCCAATAATAGTTTTGACGAATGGAAAATTATATCCACGGCAAACTCTTGGGAGGAAATATATGATGTTATTTCTAAGGAGATGAAAAATGAGCCTCTTCCTGATGAAGGAAATATTGTGCCCGAAGGCAAGTTGGCTTCGTTGATGGCCAATGCTGGATATAATTACATTAATACAACAACGCTTGCGCTTGATGCTAATGTTTCCAAGAATGCCAAAGTGTATGATAATGATGAGGATGAGCGTATTTATCTCTTCGACGATGGAAGTTCTCGTGTATGGTATAAGGAAACTAAGGAAACTCCAAGTGGGAGTAAAGTGATGGTGGGATTCAAGACTATTCCTGAACTTATTGCTTGGATGGAAATGAAGTATGAGAATAAGGTATCCTCTGAACTCATAGATATACAAAATCAGTTGGAAGTTATTGGATTCAAAACCGAGAATAAGTTTCACCAATGGACTACGAAGTGGGATAAGACTAGTATTTCAAATCTTAAACCAGTTATTGACCATGTTGAACTTCATGCGGATGGTAGTTCTACAGTTACTCCTGCCCGATCAGTTCTGGCAGGGACATCGAAGCCCAAGTCATTTTTCTTCAATACATATGCTATTTTAAAGCAATATCTTACGGATAAGTATTTGAAGCCGAAGAGTTGGATTGATGCATATTTTACTCAAGTTCTTGTGAAAGGAAAGTTTCAGAAAATTGAAGACCAATTAACTGAGATGGGGTTTAAATGGACGAATGATAAATTAATAGTTGTGCCATTTCCATCTGGCGGTGTTATGCAAACGGTGGACGATAGTGATCCAATATCGTTTTCATATGAGAGTACATACGATTTAGCTAAACGCATTGATATATTGTTGGAATATAGCGATGATTATGTTGGCCTTGGATGGTCCACGGGGGACGAATCACTTAATGATATTATTATTAAATCGGGATTTGTATATCACGGCCAAGAAAATTCTCAAGAAGGCACAGATCTTATATTCTTGCATTCTAACGGAACTAAACTTCATTATTATACCTTGGATGGTAATTCCGAGATAGTATTTCCCGCAACCCAAGCGAATCTAGCATTTACCAACAACCAAGATTTGAAGAATTATTTGTCTGGTGCTGCAGGAATGTCAACAACGTCTCAATGGCCATCACAACAATCTTCCGACGATGATTACGCCAAGAGTTATTATGATGATCTCGGGCATTACACGAATGTCTATTCTATTCGGCTGACGAAAGAAGATGACGATAGGATGAAGAAACTGGGATGGATCTTTAAGCCAAGTCATGAAACCAATTCAGTTGCCGCTTACTACAATTCGCATGGTTATCGGGCAGTATTCTATAACCGAAAGGTTGATGAGAGTAAACCAGTTTGTCGTATTTCTGATATGAACAAACTTGTTAAGGAGTTTGGTCTGCATCTATATAAATATCCGTATCAAGTAGTTACCTTTTTGGAAGCAAATCCTAGTGCCTCTTATGGTCTTACTCCTGACAAATTCTCTACGAATGATGGTAGTATTCTTACGAATGATTTTAATGCTAAAAATCTTATCACGAAGGATTTAAAAGACATAGGAGCACCAGCGGGAAGTATTGATAGTATTTATTTCCAATCCAGCCATGCCAGTGAGAATGGAGAAATTCATATTCTTGGCGGAAATGTTTTGAAGTTTGCTATCGGCAAAAAGATAGTCGGAACCAATGTCGTGTGGTATATTAGACAGGCGGTGTCAGACGATCCAAGTGGCATGTACAGAGTTTACACATTTGTAGAGCATCATAAAGATGCGATGGTCGAATGGATTAAGAATAATATTACAAACCTTGTTACTCACAAGTCTATTAAGGATGCCGATGGACATAATCTTGGCCAGGCGGAAGGACCATTGAATGACCAGGGTGAGATGTATTATCCCGGTCCCGAAATCCTTGATCTTCTTAAGAGCAAAGGATTCAAGTCTGAGAATCTGTCCGCATATGGAAATAAGTGGGTTCACCCGAGTGGATTTTACTTTGAATTGTATGAGAAAGCCATCAATTGGCATTTTAGTCAAGGAGCGAAAGGATTTGGCATTCTCAAGGATGACCAGCCTAAGTTTTTGGAGAAGGCGTTAGCGAATGTTACTCCTGGTGTTAATGAAGAAGCTATTGACCAGATGTTTATTGCCGCCATGCCATCTCAGGAAGATACAGACCATGAAATGGGTGCGATGACTCCTAGTGGCAAGGCATACAAGACTCATGATGTTGAGGGAAATGCTGATATGATTTGGCTGAATGTTCATGATGCGGAATTACTCCAATTGATGGAGTTTATGCCATTTCCATCGGAAAATCCTCTCTATAAAAATCCGCAGGGAAATATTATTAAATTTTTTGATACAGGAAAGGCGGAATATATTGATTATTTCGGTCATCCCGATAAACCTGAAAACGGGGAGGTTACTACGTTTGATAACATTCCTCATGCTTTGAAGTTCGTAGTGGTTAAACACAGTGTATTTAGTAATCAAGATTACAAGTCCGATGTTGGAGGCAATGTAGTGGAGATTCAACTCAATCCTCATGATGATGCTATAATGAAACAGCTCGGATTTCATTTTGATAAGGCAAACATGAAGTATATCAAAGAGCTTGGCTCGAATGATATGTCTAAAGTTCAAGAAGCCATAAATAAAGACGCCATAAAAGATGACAAATATGAAGTATTTACTGCGTATGATACGGGCTATGCTATTTGGCAATACTTTGAGAAAGATACAGAAGAACAAACGGAAGAAGGTAAGATTCTTATCGTCTTGGCTTTTATTTGGAAGCGATGGAAGCATAAATTAGCTGGTAATATTAAGACTATTCCTGTTGATACTCAGCAGGATTTGCCTGGACCCTTGGAGCCAGTTAATGTTGCCATTAATAAGCCTAATGCTTCCCAGACGTTCCTCGACTTAGATAGTTTTCAAGCTCCGCCGTTTGCTCATAAGGATTTTGGGAATCGTGGATTTGAGTATGACCCCTCGACGAAGAGTTATTACAAAAAGTATAATGAGTTCGTGGGAACATGTATTAAATGGACTGGTAATGTTTATGTCATAAGTCATCCTCATACAACGGATGAAAAAATTTATACCTATAGAGAATTCTCAAGTTCTGATTTATATTATGTTTTGGTCACCATAAAAAAGATAGAGAATGCCGACTTTGGAAATTTTGTTCAATCCGAAGATGATGCTCTTAAGAAAGGTGATGCCAACTATTTCAATGCTCCAAATGGGTGGACGCCATATCAACCGTATGCACCGAAAAAAAATCCGACTAATATCAAGCCAGAAGATTGGATACATAAAGAGTTAGATGCTTATGGGTTTGAATGGATGCCAGATAGTGCGATGTACTCTTGGAAAGATATCAATGGTAAAGTTGGAACTAGTTGGCAGGCCGTTCGTTTCGATAAGAATGGGACTATTGTTTATTTTTATCATACCGCAGAAGGAAACCCACGGTATTTTTGCTCGAAAGATTTCAGTCAAATTCAATTGAGAATTGAGAAATATTTTCTTATGGGAACATCCACAGGAGCGCCAAAGAAAATCTATCCGTTGGACCCAAAGAATTACTCACCAACGGTTCCCGAATGGAATACGTATTCGGTCACAAATAAAGCAGTTAAATTGATTGACTCGGATCATAAAGCAGTTCTACAGGCAGGATTTGTGTTCAATGCAACAACTAACACATACGAGAATTACAAGACAAAAGACAAGTTCAAGATTTTTGAAGAAGGTTTTGTGTGGTATAAATTTACTGGTATGGGTGAGGGCGGGGGTATGGATAACAGCATTGGTCATTTCTTCGATATGCTTAAGTCGAAGTATGGCGAACTTGAATGGGGATTCCATCCTTTGTCAAAGTATGAGATAGATCAACTTAAAAGTAAGATGAAGATAATTGGGTTTGCAGAACAGACGAACAAATTAGTGCCTAATGACTTGTATTTCGATAAACTTCTACCTGATAATAAAACGACGTTGAAAATCAAGGAAGTGGTAGTGGTGTTTCCTAATCATACTATGGAGTTCTGTCTTTATGATACTGCTGGAGTAGACAGGCTGCTTGGTTCTTTCGTGTTTGAGAGTTTGACATATGGCCTTCATGTATTGGAAGATCATAACACGAGTGGAATCAAATTGCTTCTTGCCACTGATCTTTCTGCTGAACTTATCCTCCAAGGATTTATCTATGTGTCAGAAGAAACGAGATATGAACATGCCTTCGGCAGTGGAGGACTTAAAGTATGCATTACGTTTTTTGGGAATGGACAAGCACAGGCGCAATTAATGCGGCCTGATAACAGTGAGGGATATGAAGAAGTGAAGGAAAAGAAGTTTACAAATTTTTATGACGCCATCCTATGGTCTGCATCTAAGAACTTTGAAGCATCTACACCTGAACATTCAACGATGTCGTCATTAAAACAGTCAGATGAAGTTCCATATAGTGGGCATGATTATAATCAGCCATCTAAAGACCCGAAGAAAAAGCCTGTTTATACTACTATTAGTCTTATTCTACAAGACGAAGAAACCTTGAATAAAATGGGATTTCACCGTGTGCAAACTGAACATATGATATGGTATGAGAAAGTGGGGATTGCACAACTTGTCGAATTTTTTGGGGATGGTCATGCAAGTATAAAGGATATGGGAATTGGGACGAAAAAGGATCAATTCCCTACTGTGAAGGAATGTTTACAGTTCTTATGGGATAAATTCAAGCCAAGCGGCACAGGGACAACTTCTGGTATAGGGACAACGATAAAAGGAAAAATTCTTCCTCCACAAGAGATTGGGACATCGACAAAAGGAAAAGTTTCATCTCCAATGCCATTTTCGGAATATGATTATTCTGGATGGGCTAAAAATACAAAGCACAATCCCGATGCTACCATTAAGCTTGTGCCTGCCGATGATTTGGTGATGCAGAAATTAGGATGGGTTACATCACAAGATAACAATGATGCCTATTATTATTCCAATAGTAAAAATGGTGACATCATATACTTTTTCGTGAATGGACATGCTCGAATGATTGATAGTACTGGTAAAAAGTTTGATTTTATCACAGTCAAGAGTGTTATGGAACAGTTGTGGATAACATCGCCTTTATCAACCGCGCATGAGAAAGAACCTATAGTAGAAAAGATAAAAGAAAAGATAAAAGAATTTGGATTTAAATATATTGATACAAACTCTCCGAAGAGTTATCCGATTCTATTCACGAAGTTTACATCGACGTTTCAATACGCTATTAATTATCATGTTGAGAAACAAACGATAGAGTTTACTAAGAGTAATGCAAAGCCGACGAAAGGATACCACAAAATTTTGGAGGAGTGGACTCTGAGTGTGCCAGAAGCTATTGAAAAATTGGAAACCTTATTTGGGGGGTCACCGAGCATAAAAGGAAACAAAAAAAAGAAAGTGTTGGCGGGCACTGAGGATATGCCGTGGTCAGGGACTGACTATTTGCAATGGGGCAAGGTGGCATTGAAAGTTATAGGGACTGGCAAGGGTATGAGCATACATCTAGCCGAAGTGCATACGTTAAAGCAAATGGGTTGGAACGAAGTAGGTAATAGTAAGGTTGGATATTCCTATGAAAATGGAAATGAAAAGATGATATTCCATCCTTCTGGATTTACGGAGTATTGGAGCGACAAGAATGGTCAGCCCACTCAAAATTGGCAAGAGATTGAAATGCCTATTCGTTGGCTATGGAAGAACAAGGGGTCTGCGAAACAGTCAGATGAAGTTCCATATAGTGGGCATGATTATAATCAACCATCTGAAGACCCGAAGAAAAAGCCTGTTTACACTACTATTAGTCTTATTCCACAAGACGAAGAAACCTTGAATAAAATGGGGTTTGTCCGTGTGAAAACTGAAAATGTGATATGGTATGAGAAAACGGGGATTGGGCAATTTGTTGAATTTTTTGCTGACGGTCATGCAAGTATAAATGATATGGGAACTGGGACGAAGAAGGATCAATTCCCTACTGTGAAGGAATGTTTACAGTTCTTATGGGATAAATTCAAGCCAAGCATACAAGGAAATGAAAAAAAGAAAGTGTTGGCGGGCACTGAGGATATGGAAGATATGCCATATAGCGGTGCTACTTACAAAATAAAGGATTCGCATCATTACCCAACTACGGTGAATCTGTATGATGAAAATGTTCTTAAGTCTATAGGATTCGAGCGGGATACGAACGTCAAAGGATATTTCAAGAAAATCTCCGATACTATAGACGAAGTGTTTGAAGTATTTGATGATGGTACTTCGCAGTGGAGAACGTGGACGACACCCGACGCGAATGCGCCGTTGTTAGTTATTAGTACAGACCCCACGAAGTTTTCATCCGTAAAAGAAGGAATGGAGTTTTTGTGGAACAAACATAAACCATCTACTCAAAAAAAACCAAAGGTTACGGGCGAGATGACATATAGTGGTACGGACTATGCCGAATGGTGGAAGAATTATTGGGCAGATGTTCCGCCGAATACTTCCATCGCATTGAATTCCGATGATGTTCATACGTTGGCTAAGATAGGGTTCGTGGAGAAAATCAACGATGGACCAGATACGGATATTGCCTTCAAAGTTATATATGAAAATAAAGGAGGAACTGATCGTGCATTTTTCTTCGCAAGTGGTATAGGAGCGTATTGGAAGACTCCTGAGGATGGACCATACTATCATAATACGGTCAAAGACTTAATGCAATTCTTGTGGGATAAGTATTCAGTATTTATCGAAGAAGGAATAATTAAAGATTTAGTGAGTATGATAATGGAGCATCCTCATACAGCAAAATTGCTCAAGTAATCATTGTGTTTTTCTGATGATTTTTACACGGTTGAGTCGGATTTGATTTCTATCGGGAGTAATTTCCGAAATAGTTCCGTCAATAACACAATGATTTCCGAGTTCTAGTTCAAAGTTTGTATTAACAAGACATATGAATTCATTTCCAAGTGTATCGGTGAAACTAATCTTATATCCGATCTCATTGTCGCCGTAACCAAATATGAATGTTTTCTCCAAATCAAATATTTTATTTACAGAAACTTCCCATCCCCACTTCTTTCCTCGAAGGGATTTCTTAATGATTTCTTCTGGTATTCCACTTCCAATCATGGACTTGATTTGAATGTCTTTGGCAATATCATTCAGTCTTCTTCCAATATGGGACGAATTGAATGTAAAATCGTTTGAATGCTCTGGCAAGAGATTGGATGCTTCGCGAATAAACGTATTAAAATTTGATTGTAGTTTATTAAATAAGTTTTGCGTCATTTGTTATAAATAGTCATGCGAATGTTCTATTAATTGAGAAGCCATATATTTGTTTTTACGAAAAACACAGAAAATAATATTTTTATTTCTGTTTTTAATGGATGTGTTCTATGTATTAGCAGAATACACACATTTCCATTTTGGAAATCACACACAGAAAGGATAGTCATATGCAGAATAATACGCCAGAAGAGCGGGATCGTCAAGAAAAAGCTTTGAGTCAGATGTTTCCGTCCCCCGAGCACGTCGCCAAAGCAACTGCGATTTTGGAGCAAGCTAAATCCCCCCGAGAAAAAGAACTTGCTACTACCTTGCTCAAGAATATCTCAGAAAAGTTCGCGGCACAACCAGAAGAGCGGGGCTGTCAGATTCCCACAGGCAAAAAAGAGCTATCATCATCCGCACAGTTTTATGCCGACGGTCAAAAAGAGCGCATTGCTGCTCGAATTGCCCTTGTGGAGAAAGCTCAAGAGGGACTTACTACGTCTGATCTCAAAGCTATCATTGCAGAAGTTGGTGGAACTCTGAAAACATTTCCTCCTAATTTTTCCAGCGGAATCCCAATTGAACAAACCAAAAATCTGGTTGAAACCAAGAAGTTAATAGAAACTTTCAAAGAGAAAATTGCAACCTATCCTAAATATCTTACTTATGAGGGGTCGGTAGTTTTGTGTGTGATGTTGTCAATTAATGAATCCGAATCCATTAGTCTTAATGGACTTCCATTGGTGGACAGAGAACTTATTCTATCTCAACTTCCCAGTGATGCTTTAAAAAAACTTCAGGAATTCAATTCTCATATTAAAATTGAGTTTGATGATACCCGAGATTTTGTTATTACTTATATTGCCGAAGGAAAACCTCCGTTACCATTTAAATTTTTCAATACAGTTATTCATTCGCAAAATCGTCCCGAGACAAATGTTCCAATCGAGAAAGATGGGGAGAAAGTCATGGTCGGAAACACATTAGTCTTAGATAAGAAACGCATTCAAAAACTCGTGGGAGCACCTCTACATCCAAGTGTTGGGAATGATACAATTCAAACTGAAGATGTTTATTCACGTCGCCAGCCTGTGGCAGGGCGAAACGCGTTTGAAATTAGGGAAGATATTTTAGAGTGCGCCGTAACGGTATTACTTCACAATAATAGGGATAATAAAATTTCGCCCGAAGAAGTAGTAGCAACGGCGAGAGTGCTTTATACTTTTGTAGAAGATCGTAATAGGAGATAACCTATGGGAGAAGAGAAAGAGTTTGGATTTGTAAGAGGAAACCTGCTTGACAATCTAACTGTGATAGATTACTATAATCGCACGAAGGATATGATTACGCAGATTGATGAGCAAATTCCTAAAATAGAGCTTGAACTCGCCGCTATTGGCCCCAATCCACAATTCAAAAATCCACGAAATGAGGGGTTATATTTACACAATCTTAAGATGTTCACGGTGTTAACACAGCGACGAGAGCGTTTGAAGCAAAAACTTGTAGAAATACAAGACAGGATCAATGCTGATATTGAAACGTCGAAACGTTTTACTCCGTTAAAACCACTGAAGAAGTTACAATAACATATAGAAATACATACACAGAAAGAATATAAACATGATAAATTATGCAAAGAGATCACTGGAAGGATTATGGGTCGGAGATTGTATTGGAAATTTGGGCCAAATGTACGCTGTAGGTGATATACTTAAAGCTCTTGAAAAAGGAATGAAACAGTTTGGGGGACAGTTGAATAAGTTTCAAAAGCAATTTCAATATTCGGATGATACGGAAGAGTCGATTGTAATTTTTAATCATTTAATGGCGGTTGACGTTAAAAGTAGTCCATATATTAATCAAAATAAATTGGCTATGGAGTTTGCGACTCGATATATGACGCGAGATCCCGACGGAGAAATTTTCGGTTATGGACTCAACACTCGCAAAGTTCTCCGAGACATCTACGAGGGAATTCCGTGGCCAGTTGCCAATAAGTTTATTAAACCAAAATCGGAAGGTATGCCGTCTCACATTGATAGCTTGGTTGATAGTCTTTCCCAAGGGAAAGATACGAAGGCAGCAATGCATGAGGTCAATCTTGTTTTGGAAAGGCAGAAGAAAGGCGAAACGGGAGGTGAACTTCAAGGTTCCTGTGGCAATGGTTCTGCCATGAGAGTTGCCCCATTGGGTGCGTTTCTTGCGCCTACGTGGCATGGAGATGAAGACGCATGGTCCGAGGGTAGTAGTTTATGTGGATTTGAGAAACGAATTGTTTCAGAGGCAGCATTACAAGCCGAAGTAACCCATTGTCATCCAGAAGGGATTGCGGGGTCAATTGCTGTTACTACCCTGTCTCATAATGTGACAGATGCAGCTATTAACAACTATCTTGACTATCCGAATCAAGACAAGATTTTCTACCAGAATCTCTTACGCCTTACTCTTAAAGGTCAAGTGTGGAATGGAATTGCCAAAGCGAGGGATTTGCCGTATGATATGCCGATTAGCAAGGTTATACAAATCCTTGGGAATGGCACCCACGTTACATGTCAGGACACAGTGCCGCTTTGTTGTTACCTTGTGATTAAACATTTGACGCTTAACGGGAAGTCACCTGAATTGTATGAAAAAGCTATCATTGAAACTTCAATGGCGTTCGGTGATGTAGATACAAATTGCGCTATTGTTGGCGGGATTATAGGAGTAGTTTCTCCGCCTCCTGAGAAGTGGAGTCAGTTCTGTCAGCCAATGGAAGGAGTCCTATGAACACAATAACAAATAATCCGATAATAAAACAAGCACTTGATGATACGAAGGCACTTCGGGACAATGCGCCGAAGAATGGAAACATATTTTTTGATGATATTACAGTTAAATTGCCCTGTCAACCGGGATCGAAACGAGAAGAGATTGACGATTTAATTGACGAATTAGAAAGTGATGATGAACCATTAAAGGTTAAGAAATCATCTTTTTTTCAGAATTTGATGATTTCTTGGAATCAAGAGAAACCTTGTCCGTGTCGATGTCGGTTTCAACAACTTGCAGGAATACATGAAATAAAACCTAAAGCGAAATTAATCATAGGAAAACAGACGTTTGACTTATCGGAAATTCCGCAGTGGTACGATGTAATTCGATATAAAATTTGTGGCATTAAACTTGAAATTCCAAGTAAATGTTGATATGTTTGACCCGCATAATTTCAATTACAACGAATATATGTTAGAGACATATAATCTGACGGAGATGCCTAATAAATATTACCGGGGCAATTATCGATGTGATGATGTTATATTAAATGCTCAGGATGCAGTGTGGGTAGAAGAGAAATGTAAAGAGATTGGGGATTATAAGCTTAGTAGTTTTACCTATCGATTATTTTATAATGCCGACGGAGATAATATTACTTATTATTTGATGGATAAAGATAAGCCGTTTATCAGTATGGAATATTCCTTTATTCGTATAAGTGATCCTATAAAAGGTATTGAAAATAAACATTTATGGAATTTTAAGTGGGATAAGGGATTAGCTCGCAACTTCTTTGATGATTATATATTGAAGCGGGAACCTGTTATTATTTCCGATGAATTATTATCTGAACGAGGATTTAACTTCTGGAAATATCTTTTTTCGGAACATGTAAGGGATGGAAAGACACATAAGATGTATGTAATAAATATTAATGATGGAAACGTCATTTCTATAATTACTGAAGAAGATAAAATGAATGAATTCTATACTGACTCAAAATCTGGTAAATTTAGATTTGTTTTAGAAAAAGTTGAATAAAATATGGATACTATAGAATGGTATAATGAACTTCGGTCCAATAAGATTAAACGAAAGTTAGAAGAAGAGGAAGTAAGAAAGAATTATAAGCCGACATTTGAATGTTGTGGGGATATAATAGAGGGTGGTCATAATAAACAATGTGTGAATTATGATCCGCTAAATCAACCAATTAGAAAAAATCGCATTATATCTCACACTCACGATTATTTTTTGAGTGATAACCAAATGGTAGGATTTGATACAACCGAAGAATTGTTGGAAATAGATTTTGTTAAAGGAATGTCAGAAATAAAGGATTTCTATAGATATTCTGTAAGTGGAAATCATCTTATGGCAGAATATAAAAATGGGAAGGAATGGTGGGTGATAGGAACTATAAGAAATGCGGTGAATCTCCCTAAGCTCCATGATATTTGAATAAAATTATGAATAGAAGAAACTTTATTAAATCAGCAACGGTAACATCGGCAATAGCAGTAGCATTTCCGTATATATCAATAGGAAACTCAAATAAGAAGCGGTGTAATAAGAGTTTATTTACAATTGACGAATTGAGGACATATTGTGATAAAAATGGGTTTATATATGTAGAAGATGAAGATGTGTTTTTAAAGGAATATAATAGTAAATTTTTTACTTATAACGGCAATGATTATTGGCTTTATCCGCGATGGCCATTTATTCTTAAAAATGATAAAAATGAGTGGTATGCTTGCTTGCGATACAATACTATAGATTGGAAGATAATGTATTCCCAATTTTTTTTGTATGATATTGTAGAAACTACACTTCCACATCAAAAAGAAAAAGGAGAATTTTATTCAAAGATTATCTGTACAAAATATTGTGATGGTTATAGTACTTGGCAAGATAGTTTGAATAAATTGAATTCTATTAAAGTGTATGATATTCAACATAATAAATGGATGACGCCAATAATAGATGATGGAATATGTGTTGGATTCAGAGATATTCGAAAATGGAGTGATATATCGCAAAAGTGTACGGGTTATGTTCATCTTTATTAAATAAAATTATGAGTAGTTTATCGCTTATTTCTATAATGCAATCCGATTCAGAATTCGGAAGACGTATTTCCAGGAAGGTAACGGAAATCAAACAAGATAAAAAGAATCTCTTGGAAATTGCGAATTTGTATGGAGATAGGTATAGAGATGAAATTTTAGATGGAACAGAGAAGCGTGCCAAACTTTTATCCGAGGGAGCATCACATGGGTTATCGGAGAATGACGTGATGCAACAGTATCATGGATTTCTTCCAACGGTTTATACGCCTATTCTGAATTTATTGTATTTTATGCTTAGGGAATCGGATAACGATCCTCATTATGGACCTCAACATTATGAAAAGAGGAATAAGTTGAATGAACAATTTGGGTCGTTACGTGAAGACGACATTGAAAAAACTATTCTGAAAGACACTCCTGATTTGGAGGAATATCTTTATGGGAAAGTTTCGTTCGACATGTTTGACCGAATAAAAAAACTCAAAGCTCTTGCTCAGAGTTCAAATCCTGCGGAAGCTGGTCAAGCATTTATAAAATGCCGAGATTTATGTAAAGCTCATGGACTTGATTATGATAAGATTCCTTGTTATGTTAAAAAGCAATAATAGGTTTATATGAGCGAGCAACTATCTAAATATGCCGAGGAACAATTTATAAAGTTTCTACAAAATGAAGAATTTCAAGCATCCATCCATGATATGGTGGTGTTTATGAATGTAATAGACCTTGATGAAATCGCCGAGGTTTGTCTAACTGTGTTTCTGGCAAATGTGACCATAAGCAGATTACATCCGAATGACATAAATGTTTTGCGAATGGAAATTCGGAATGTCCGAAAAACGAAGATTGAATATCCTATACATCATGAAGTTATTCCAGACCCAACGTATCAATTTCTCATGTTAAAATTAATAGAGAAGTTAGAATCAAATAAATAAAATATGAAACCAATCGAAATTAATAGTGGCACGAGAGAGGAAATAATTGCGTATGTTCGGACAAAGGTAACTGGCGTCATAAAAGACGTGACAAATGGGGCCAAAGCGTTTGGTGAAGTTGGAGAAAGATTACGTCCTTTTTACTGTAAAGATGGTGAGTTATATGAATTGGAATCTAATACCATAGAAAGCCAAATAGATACCTGTATTGAATCTGGAAGTCCTATCGTGGTGGTATCTTTGGCTGGAAATCAAGGTATGGGAACTTATCGCGAGATGTTTTTTGTAACTGATTATTCCAACATTAAAGCAAATATGGAAATGGAAAGACTGGATAATGTTGAACTTCGAGATAGACGTATTAATGCCATTAAAATGGTTATGTCGATGGAATTAGATGCCGAAGAAAGATGGAATAGAATCTTGAAAATAGTGGATGAATATCGGGGGAAGACAATAACATTATGAGAGTCTCATATACTGAATGGAAAACGGAAACATCGGTTGTAGATACCGATGAATTCTGGATGAAATGGCTAAATGATGGAGCATTAAAAGCGGATTCTTACTGGCATGATTGTTGGGACAATAATGAACCATATTGTTATGGCCGCAATGATGTCTATCTGAATTTGTTCTATGCTGAAACGGGAAATCGACGACAAGTATATTATCAGACTATTATTCAACCAGAGGTTTGGAACATTCCTAATGGAGCATACGCTCGATTACTGGGAGATATGTTATGATTTGTCATTCAGGAGGATGCCCTGGTGCCGATATGGAATGGGAGCGGGAAGGCGAGAAATATGGTGTCAAAACCATAGCATATTCTTTTTATAATCATGTTCATTATGCTGTGCATCCCGATGGATGGAACTTACAACTAACGGTGGAATATAATAACTAATAATTTCGGAATGTTCCAAATAAAATATGAGTGGGCATAGAGTTTTTTTAATATTCGCGGATACTTATGACTTGACAATTAAATTTATTTCGGGCATAATGTGGTCCGAAAATGAGATGGCCTATTTTAGTAGGGCCAGAACACAACCAAAGGAAAATACAATGAAGAAAATTAATAAAATGATAGTTGGCGTATTCTGCGCCTTGTTACTTGCGACTTCGGCATTTGCCGCAAGCACCGCCGTAAATGCATCAACCAATGCTCCTGTGGTAGTAACCACGGTTGCTGTGGATGTACCTACTGACGCTTGGGTTTTGACCCTGGGTGGTTCTGGAGGTACTACTACAAAGGGAGATTCTCAAAGTGTATTCGGTGTAGATTTGAGTGTTGGCAGGAGTATTATGTTATCAGATAAAAGTTATCTGAATAACGTTGAAGTTGGTGTTCGGCAAGGCATTTCTTATGCGTCCCAAAATAATGGTAATGTATTGCTTAGTACAAAGGCATATGCAGATTTGACATTGTTCACATATAAAACGGTCGATTTGTTTGCGGGTGCTAATGTTGGACTTATTTATGGAGACACCGAAGCAACGTGGATAGTTGCCCCCGAGGCGGGTCTGCGATGGTGGATGAAAAAGGATGTGGCTATTGTCGGAAGACTTGAATATCCTTATACGGATAGAAGCGGTGGGTTCTCCGAAGTCAATGCGCTTACTTACTTTCTGGGATTACAAATAAAATTCTAAGGATTTGGCAGTGATGCCAAATGGTGGAGGGCGGTAACGCCCCCAGAGCGGCTTTCGGGTCGCTCTTTTTTTTTCTTGTACCTTGACAACTGAAACATCATGTGATAGGATATTGTCATGATTAAATTATCAAAGAAACATAAAATTTACGAAGTGTGGAATGAGTGGGCGTCAGAGTCCGTATTCATTGACCACAAACCTTCACACGCTGAAATGCTGGAACTCATGGTGAAAAATCATTGGAAATCAACGTTTGTTCCTGTCGAAATTAAGACTGTGGACCAATTCATCGCACGATATATTCATGTTGAACAGTTGCAACGTTTTTATGTCAGTCCTAAGTGTTGTAAGTGTTCGGGAAATGGATATTATTCTTTTAGCACTAATCCCAGTGTTAAATGCACTGATTGTAATGGTACTGGAAGATTGTCAACTACCCGCGACCCTGAAGGGTCGGGGCTTGCCAGACTCTAATGCTTATGCTTAACATAACTCAAGAAAGATTTACAGACGATTGGCCAATTGACCGTGGCCTGCCTTCCAGCTTATCCTTAACGGATAACGAGGAGGATGTTGATTGTGAGTCAAAGACCTGCATAACGGTTCCTCCGCAAAGCGGAGTGACTTCTGGTCTATTCACAAAACGATGCTTGATTGATTTTACTGGATAGAAGCAATTATTTTCTACTATCCAAACCATGTATCAAAGAACTGTGATATGTATAACAGGAATTAAGAAGAATGTCAACAGAAATTATTAATTATATTTCGTTGCTCCTCCCCGAGGCTAAAGCCATCGGGGTTTCCGCAACGAAAGGAAAAATATGAAAATTGACTTCATTTGTTACAAACGAAACCCTGATAAGGATTTGAACCTTGAGCGGGCATGGGCATGTCATATTCAAGAGATGGATGGTCTGGAACGAGAGTGGCACGCTGAACGTCATGTAATTGGAAATTTGAATGATGAGATGGCCAAGACAGAGGCAATAAACGAAGCGTTTGATCACTTTCATAGAGATATTGTCAATGAACAAATCTTATAATACGGAGTGGCCCACCCTCAAAGGTAGGCTTAGCCACCCATTTACGTCGCGGGGAGAGGGACTGAGGCAAATGAAGAATAACGGTGATATTCTGACGCCCTGGGCGGAAAAAGAGTTAGAGAAGTATGAAAAAATTAAAAATATGAAAATATTAAAACAAGACGAAGTAAAAGAACTAGCAGAAGACGAAGTAAAAGCATTTGTAAGAGAGTTAAGTAAACTTTCTCGACAATACAAAATTATAGTTAATGCGTGTGGTTGTTGTAATTCTCCATTTCTTACTTCAATGAGTAACGATGATGGGAGATACGAAATAAACATTGCCAATTTTGACGGATTAACTTGGAAAGAAGATAATAATGAATCAATTGGAACATGACAAACAAATAGTGGATGACTTCCGCAAAATTATGCAAAAGCATCGTTCAATTGGTGCAATCCGCATGATTGAATGCTTGCGGTTTGCATTTGAGAAAGAGGTAGAATATGCCATGCATAGGACCAGATCTAAAAGAAATCAGAAAACACGGACAGGAGGCTGGGAAAAAGCTGCTTGTCCGGTTGATTGACGAACATAAACTGCGGGATATTTCCGCAGATAAGGATAGTCGAATTCTTCGTCTCCCAGGTTCTGACGGTCGGTGGAAACAGGCAAAGAAAGAATTTGTGCGGGCAGTCGAAGAATTGTTTGTGGAGGATGCTTGCAATGGATTCTAATTGCGATAAATGTAAAGGTCGATGTTGTGTAGGAATTATCGATGTCTATTGCGCCGATGAAATTTTCTATGATGATACACTTGTCACGGAGGATAAAGACATGCGGTATGATAAGGTAATGCGAACCAATGACAAGATGGAATGTATTGCACTTAAAGATGGCAAATGTAATATTTATGGAAAACGTCCATATGTGTGTCGTGAGTTTAAGGTAGGAAACTCGTGCTGTCTGAATTTCCAAGCGGGAACATTAAATACCCATCCGTGCCGAATTTGTCATGTGAGTGAAGCTATAGAAAAGGCAGAAAAATAATTATGATTAACTTAACTGAAGAACAATGGGAAAAGCTGTTTGATACAGCCGATAAAACTGTTCAGAAAGCAATGGCAGAACTTCCCGACCCAGTGTGGGTAAACACGGAGACATGGACATGTTTCCTTGAGAAATTCAGTCCTCGCTCCACTGATACACAAAGAGTATTTGGAATTTGTGGAATGTGGAATCAAGCTATTGTTATTTATGTGGGTGAAATTTTTGAGGTTTGTCAAGAAAACCAAGAACGTTTTATAGATGACGTGCGCCATGTTTATTTTCATGAACTGGCACATGCCATCGGAAATCTAAACGAGTGGGAAGTACAATCACGAGGATTATGAGCTACCAAGAACACGACGAAAAAATAAATGCGTTTGAAATACTATGGCGGGAGTATTTCTCTACATATCCACCGATGGATAAAATGACTCGCGAAGAGCGAGAGAAACTTAAGGACTATACACATAAGGTTTATATGATGGGAAAATACGAACGTCCTTTACGTAAACAGTGATATTTATACTTATGAATTCAAAAGCCGAAGCAATTTTACTACAACTCGTTAAAGCTCTCAAACAACATGAGTGGTCTGCGGGAGAAAACTGGCAATTAACTCTCAAGACTGATGACCATATTCCTTTAATTTGTTCTATTACGGTCGAGGCTAGTATAGACAAAGACAAATGGAAAGACCAAGTTGAAACATATATTACGTTGAAGGTATCTACAGAAGACGAGTTGACGTATTTTTCCGAGTTTGTAGTGTATGCACAAATTGCAGTCGGGTCAATTCAATCCGAAGATATTGCCTATAAAATGATAGGGAACGAATCCTTTGTGGAGAAAGATATTCGGGACGCTAAGAAATTCGGAGGTGCTGCCCGAGAAATTAATCGTATGGTTCATAATCATATTAATGAGGTCTATCAAGACTATGTTGATAAAAATGAAGAAATTATAAGGTTCTATAAACAGGGACTTTCTGAACATGGAATGCCGAAATCTTCGTGGGTGACTTGACAAATGGGTGGAATGTGGTATAATGCTTATTGTAAGTTAGAACTCGAATAAATAATTTCAGTTTTTTGTTGATACGAATATATTTATCTTTTAGGGAGCAGAAAACTCCTTGGTCTTCAGCCAAGGAGATGAATGCGACCCGCAAATATAATTAAACTTTGTTGTTGACTTTTTTGTGGCATAGTGTATATTGGCAATATGATTGAATAAGAGACGATAACCAAGTCTCACAACACAATCAAAAAAATAATTTTCTGGTTAAGAAACCAGATAACGGTCGGAACGACCGTATAAGCCGTCTGTCTTGACATAAGACTTCGTTAGAAATAACGAAGCAGTTGATTGGGTCGGAAACACCTACGTCTTTAGCGTAGGGGTAGTTCATGAGTTAGAGTGTAGTTACAATAAAGCCAGCTTGATGTAATAGTAGCCTGTTTCTTTCATAAGGAAGATGCCTCGGAGCGTAACCGAGAGTTGGCACCAATTTTAATGCGGGCATGGTGAAAGAGTATCATGGGACTTTGCCAAGGTTCAGGTCCGAGAGCGTTGACTCGGTGTCCGTACCATTTTTGATTGGGTTATGGCGATGCCAATAATGTCCAATCAATTTGTTCTTTGTAAATGCATTGATCGTTTAATTAAGACGGCTACTTTCCAAGTAGCAAATGTATGTAAAATCATACAAGATGCTCCAATTTAGGTTAGTTGAGTGTATAGCGAAAGTCCTTAAATTAAAAACTCAACAGTTACATGGTTGGTACTAGAAACCAATCGTTGCAGATCACGATATATCTGCCAGGTCGGGGATGACTGCTTTAAACTCCTACTCTTATTGGTTCAGAGTTATGTGAGCCAACGCTTTCAAATATTGTTCTTTGTAAATGCATCGTTAGTTCAGAGGCAGAACGTCACATTCCCAATGTGAAGGCCGAGGTTTCGAAATCCTCACGATGCTCCACGGACTTGTAGTTTAATAGCAGAATACGACCCTGGTAGAGTTGTGGCGATGGAGCGTAACCATCCTGGTCCTCCCTTTTGTGCATGTGTAGTATAACGGCATTATGCGAGTTTTCCACACTTGAGATGGGGTTTCGACTACCTCCACATGCTCCAAATTATGGTCCCTTGATGTAAAAGTAGTAGTGGTGATTTGTTGCGAGACCACCAGAAATAAATGGCACTGTAGCCCAATTGGTAGGAGGCGTTCGGCCCAAACCCGAAACAGTGAGGGTTCGAATCCCTTCGGTGCCACCAATTTTCTTGTTGACATTTTTCATTGGGTCTGTGATATTTATTTTGGTCGTCGCAGAAAACTCCTTGGTCTTCAGCCAAGGAGATGAATGCGACCCACAAATATAATTAGTTGACTTCTTCTGTGTCATAATATATATTGGTAATATGATTGAATAAGAGACGATAATCAAGTCTCACAACACAATCAAAAAATAATTTTCTGGACATTCCCGCTGATTTAAGTCATCATGTTAATTTTAACTGGGGATACCCACAATCCGAAATCTGGGACGAATAACATTCAAATTAATACCCCCCGAGGCTAAAATCTCGGGGGTTTTTCACTGTTTTCGAAATCTTCGTTCATATTTCTTGCGCCAGTTTCTTCAATGTTGCATTTACCGTATCATCCAGCGTATTATAAATCGGGCACCATTTATCATTATCCATGCGTAATCCTTTTCGCTTGGAATCCTCTACCCACATGATGTCTAAATACGTAATTCTATAAGCATTATCAGGTCGGCCATAGATCACCTTGCTTCGGTCACGAGCCATCCAATATCCTAATTCATGGTTCGTTGTAAGTCCAATTAATTCTCGGGTTCTTGGAATCCAGAACATAATGACATGAGACATACGCAAACAAGTGTATTCCCATATAGGAATATCGTAACGATACTTATCCGATTCAGTTTTATCGGTGAATTCGGGAATAATAAGATTGCCTTCAAACCCTTTGCTGGCGAATAGTCTAATTGCCTCAAATCGCCAAGAAGTTAAATGTGGTTGATTTCCTCTGACTGTCGGCCCCGCCAAGAACAGGGATGGTTTTGTAAAATCAATATCCGCAATTGGCGTTTCATATCTAATTTCTTTCAGTGGTGTTTTCATATTTTATGTATGTGGATTAAATCCGCGTTTATTAATGTAACCAGCAGGACCATGCCCTACTCGTTGAACCATTTCACAGCGGTTACCGCCAACGGTAGCAGACTTCTTACGCCATATCTCGGCACCATCCTCGGCAGGAACAATAGAGTGCCATCCCTTTACAGAAGGAAGTCGGGCATCCCGATAGTTCTCACATTTGGAGAGTTTATCAGTCATTATACAATGCATTCTGTCTTTAGCCCTGCCATACATCAGATTAAAAAGTTTCATGATTTCTTGCCTTTTTGTTTTGGGGTTGGTTTACCGTAATCACAATTGGGACAGATGCACCGAGGTTCACCACTTGGGACTAACCACGTAAGAATAGTCCAATGCGACTGAGTTATGTCTTTCGCATCGGCGAAAATACTTTTCTTTCCACAAATATTACATATTACAGTCCAGCGCATATATCTACAATATAACATACTCCTTACCATTGTCAAACTGAATTTTGCGAAATCCATTTGACAGATGGGATAGTTTCGAGTATATTGGAACCATGAAGAAATTCTTGAAGTGGATAGGCGAATGGTTATTTATCATTTTTGTCCTCATCCCACTTCTTGTGGTGTCCTTATGTCTGTGGAAAAAAGAAATGGAAGACCATGATCGATCTAAATAAAGTTCGCAGTGTCAACAACCCCTAGCCTAAAGGCGTAGGGACCCTGAAGGGATAGGGGTTTCCGCAACGATAGAAAATATGAAAACTCTTGAAGCCTTGCATAAGCCGCTCAAGGAATTCGTTAATTTTGATTATGCTACTATGATCTCGGTCTACACCAAAAGTTATGGATGGGGCGAAGATGATTACGAAGCAGACAAGGAACGAGCAGAGTATTTGCTCGAACAAGTCGAACGCCGCATGAAGAGCCTTGGGCATTATTTGGCTAAAGAGAATAAGACCGTAGTTTTTTAGGTATTTCACTATCAATATCTTTTTTTTTCTTCGGGAGCCACATTACAACCTTCAAAAATCTGTCCAGAATTAAGATCATAATGAAAACTTTTATCAAAAACTCCTTCTTTACGAACTCTTCTTAGATATTTTCGTACAGTGTCTTCCGTGCCACCCCATCGTTTTACCATCTTTCCTTCTCCAAAGGTGCAAGCAAGAAGAAAATCAGACTTGGCCACGAGAGCATTTCTGGCATAAAAACCTTTAGATACTGGAATAAATTCGGCACCTTCCAAGTATGCAATCTGCATTTTACTTAATGAATTAATTCCAGTATTTCGTTGGAATTGAAGATGATAATAATTACAAACTCCTCCATCATTGTGTTCTGTCTGTCCATTATCATAAAATTTTCCATCTTGCCACTCAGCAGGTAGACATAATCTTAACGCGGGGACTTTTTTGTCGAGGAACAGTTTTACCGCCACGAAATCGGCCCAAGCCGATCCACCACTTATCAAACAAGATATTGGGTATCCTATAGTATTTATCTGTTCAAGTAAACCCGATGCTAGAATACACATCGCCTCAAAATGCTTTCGAGTAAGACGTTTTGCATCTTCACGCCGTCCGGCGGTACCGCAAATCCCCATTGTAATTTCCATTAGAAACTATCCTACATTAACCACTTCAATTTGTCAACTATGTAAACAATTTAAGTTTACATAAACAGTTACAAATTATATTCCCAGTTCCTCGGTTACACGCCTAATAGCATCAGCATTTCCAGTATGTTTTCCTGGGTCATCACTTAATTTTACCACATCTACCCATTCCACATCTGGATTTTGCTTTATGCACTTCATCTTGACGACCATATTAAGAGGCTTTACATTTACATTATTCGTTAGAAATGTACCTATCCCTCCAATTGGCTGGCATACAGATTTGAATGTGTTATGAATTCGGATATATTTTTCGTCATTAAGGTTATCTGAGAATACAAAGCGTTTATTACTTGTCGAAATGTTCAATTTCTTATAGTGTGCCAACATCTTATTGCCCCATTCTATGGGGTCTCCGCTATCTTGGCGAACACCGTCGAATAGTTTGGCATAATACATATCAAAATCTTTTAAAAACACGTTCGTCGAAAACGTATCCGATAACATAATTCCAAGATTTCCTTCGAAATGAGAGGTCCAATGATGCATTGCTTTAATATTAGCCATGCGAACTCCGTAAAAAGCAGAAAGTCCCATGATGTATTCATGTGCCAGAGTTCCTTGAGGATTCACATTGTATTTATATGCTAAGTAGGGGTTGCTTGTTCCAAGAAACCCATGCATCTCTCGCATTATTTTTACTACTGCATCATGTGTTTCCAAAGAGTATCTTCTTCTTGTTCCAAAGTCCATCCAATAACATCCATTATTACTCAGATGTAATCCTGTATTTTCTATACGCTGTTTCCAATCATCTGATTTATTCTGATTTGTTAATAGAAAATATAATTCGGAAATTATAGACATGACCGGAACCTCAAATAAAATCGTGCGATACCACGGCCCTGTAATTATTACTTTCAAATTGCCGTTCTCCTGAGTAATGCGAACTTCGTCGGAGTTAAATCTATATCCACTTAACCATTCGGCATACGTCGAACGAATAAAGGGAATTGTATTAAGCCATCGAATTTCATCCTTTGTTAGCATCATGTGTCTCATTAGATCAATTTGATTTCTTAGTTCAGACACGAATTCTGGGGGGAACTCTATTTTCCCACGATTGATAAATTCATATTTGGCAATTGCATGGGGAAAGTCGTGAAATACCAATTGGCCTTGCGTAAATTTGTACAAATCTGAATCTAAAATAGAACTCAAAATCGGATAATCTATAATCATGCTCATATTATATCACTCACTCATAAAAAGTCAAGGTACTGTTTTTAGGTATGTGATATCTTCTACTAACTTATGATCTCGATTCCATATGATTACTCTAACATTAAACCCACAATCAATGGAACTACTTATTTTAGCCTTATTCATTGCCAAATTTTGATTCCATGTCCACGGAGATTTTGTTTCTACTATTGTATTTGATGATGGCAGAAAACAGTCTGGGTAATAAGTTTTTGGTGAACCCGATAATTCGTATTTAATTTTCGGCTTATCGGCGTGCTCGGTCTTAATATCTTGTGATGATAAGGAACTTGATAAGAGATAGTCAATTGTCCATGCCTCATAACCTTGTAAAAATATAGTTGGTTTTCCGTCGGGAAAAGTATATGGTTTTCGTATGAATCTATTCTTGTTCATACTAATTATACGTTTTTCTATTTCCTGTGGCGTTCTTCTTTTGGCTGCTAAAGATAATTTTTTCTTAGTATCTAACGAATGATGTTTTCCGAAAAAATAATGTTTAGTTCCTGTACGAGAAAGAGATAGCCGCCTGCGTGTTTCCGAACTAGCCGTAGTACCAAACCTATGATTTTTATTTCCTGTCTCCCGACAACTAAAACAATCCAGATTTTGCCTAACCCCACGAATACAAATTTTTATTGTTGTATGACCAATGATCGTTGAACAATTAGGGCATTTTCTACACCATTTAGAAGATAGAAAATCCTTCCAAATAATCTCATCGTCAATTAACTTTTGATTGGGTTCGAAATGCTTCCCTGCTTTGGAACATTTTCTACACAAACGATGTTTTTTATATGCTGAACTACAAACTTGTAAGGAAGAATGAATTATGATTTTATGGCAGAATCCGCATTTCCTACACCAACTTCCATTTTCATTTTTCCACATCTCACTATCTATAATCATACTATCTGTGCCTTTATTAGAATGACGAACAATACTCTATACCATTGAACTATTAGTTGGCACAGATAGTTGGTACGTGGTAAGTATTGTCCGTCAAAATCTTATGTTATCTGTGCCGAGAGTGAATGCTCCCAACCTCTAAAGAGATTGGGCTTCTATGGTTCTTTAACGAGTACCAATGGAGTCCATCCCGAATCCAAACTCAAATTGTATGACATT
>Ga0209083_1000296_pt1 | contig 78276 bp, 67 predicted proteins | sample AM7aDNAmetaG_FD_184132 | JGI IMG/M metagenome (GOLD analysis project Ga0209083, IMG submission 184132) | Freshwater microbial communities from Finland to study Microbial Dark Matter (Phase II) - AM7a DNA metaG (SPAdes) (version 3) | ecosystem: Environmental > Aquatic > Freshwater > Lake ... | reverse complement strand
CGTTGTTTTCTGCCCTTCTTCCACCATCTTTACTGCCGATATCTTAAACGCCTTATCAAACTGTCTCTTTCTCTGGTTCTCTTCCATTGGACACCTCCGCCTTTGAGACGGTTCTATATTAGCACCAACTCTTCATAGTGTCCACTTTTTTGGGGAAGACTCAGGTAGTAATTATTATTTTTTGTATATTGTATTTTATTCTAAATTTATGATAAGTACCTAACATTGACAGTAAATCCCCCTAAAAATAAAAAAAACCATTTACTTTTTATGTAAATGGTTTAAGTTTTATTCTATTTTAATATACTGTTTAGTAAAAACCCTGCTTTTATATATTATCCGTTCAAGGCGAGTCATTACACCTCCTGAATAAGTTATGTTGATACTATACTATCCCGCCCCAAAATTGTTTGTCAACACATAAATGCAGTATTTGTCTATACAGTTGGCCTTAAAGGAGAATAAATTTTATTGGTTTACTAGGTTTTTAATTAGGGTTTAATTAGAATATTTTTTTTGATTTGTCGTGTGCCATCTGTGTGCCATTTTAAATGAAAAACAGTGAAATTGAGTGAAATCCAATGAAGTGGAATATTAAGGATTGATCTTATAATATAAGACTTTCCTTGTTTTTTAAAGATTTTTCCGAAACCCCTGTTTTGCCCCATAGACAATTACTAATTACTAATAACTGATTGCAATTAAAAAGAACAAAAAATAAATCGCTTTTATCTGAATCATTAGTTATCAGCAATCAGCTACTAGCTATCCTTTTACCTCTCCATCAAAAAAAGCTAACTTATGTGATTATACAGGTATTTTGCGGTAATATCAATATTCCGAAACAAATTAGGGACAGCGACCAATTAACAATTGGGCGCTGTCCCTAATTTATTACTTGCCTAAAAAGGTATCGACAAAGCTTGTGCTGAACTCTCCTCTTCTAAAAGAGGAGTTCTGCATTACTTTTTTGTGGAAAGGAATGGTTGTCTTAATACCGTCGATGACGAATTCATCCAGGGCCCTCGCCATACGTTCAATAGCTTCCGTACGGTCATCTCCAAAAGCTATAAGTTTGGCTATCATTGAATCGTAAAACGGAGGAATACTGTAGCCCGCATAGACCTGGGTGTCGACCCTTATGCCGATGCTGCCCGGGACTATGAACTGGGTGATCTTGCCGGGAGAGGGTAAAAATCCTTTGTCGGGATCTTCCGCGTTGATACGGCATTCTATGGCATGGCCCCGGAAATGCATTTCTTTTTTAGCAAAAGACAGATGCTCACCAAACGCGATCTTTAACTGCTGCTTGATCAGATCAATGCCCATGACGGTTTCGGTTACGCCGTGTTCCACCTGTATTCTGGTATTAACTTCCATAAAATAATACTTATTATATTTATCAACAAGAAACTCCATGGTTCCGGCGTTGGAATAATTTACCGCTTTTGCGCCTTTAATAACGGCGCGGCCCATCTCTTCCCTAATCTTGGGATTTAGGCCGGGAGACGGAGCTTCTTCTATCAGTTTCTGATGCTTTCTCTGAACAGTGCAATCCCGTTCGCCCAGATGGACCACCTCACCATATTCGTCGCCGAGGAATTGGAACTCAACATGCCTGGGTTCTTCAATATATTTTTCTATATAAACTGCAGAATTGCCAAAAGCCGATTCGGCTTCGGCTCGCGCGGTAAGATATCCGTTAACCAGAGAAACATCATTATGAGCGATCCTCATTCCCCTGCCGCCGCCGCCCGCTGAAGCTTTGACAATAACGGGATAACCGATGGCTTTTGCTATTTTTAGCGCTTCTTTATCATCCTTTACGACTCCTTCGCTTCCGGGAACTACGGGAACACCGGCCTTCCTCATGGTATCTTTCGCGAAAACTTTATCCCCGAGTTTTTTTATTGCTTCAGGAGACGGGCCGATAAATTTTATGGAACAATCCCTGCAGATCTCCGCAAAGTGGGCATTTTCAGCCAGAAAACCATAGCCGGGATGTATTGCTTCCGCATCGGTTATCTCCGCGGCCGCGATCAAGTTAGGAATGCTTAAATAACTCTTGTTGGACTGTGCGGGGCCTATACAGATACTTTCATCCGCCTGTTTAATATAGAGAGAGGTTTCATCGGCTCTGGAATATACCGCTACCGTGCGTATTCCCATTTCCTTGCAGGCCCGTATTATCCTCAGGGCAATTTCTCCCCTGTTGGCTATTAATATTTTTTTAAACATTCGCTTTCCTTTAAGTCAATTTAGACGGGTTCAACAATAAATAGAGCCTGTCCGAACTCCACGGCCTGGCCATTTTCGACCATTATTTTAGTTATCTTGCCTTTGGTCTCTGCCTTGATCTCATTCATAAGTTTCATGGCTTCAATGATACAAACCGTCTGGCCTTCTTTAATAATATCTCCTTCTTTAATAAAAGGCGCAGAATCAGGGGCGGGAGATCTGTAGAAAGTCCCCACCATAGGTGAATTGATAGTATTCCCGGCAGGTTTTGCCGGTTCTGCCGCGGGAACAGCCGGAATTATTACCGGCGCAGCAACAGTTTGCGCGACCGGAACTTGCGCAACCTGCGGCGCGGCTATAACGGGGGTAATTACGGGCGCGGAAGCGCCTTTTTTAATATGGATCTTCACCCCTTCACGTTCAATTTCTATTTCGGAGACATCGCTCCCCTTTAATAAATCAATGAGTTCTTTTATCTCTTTTGTGTTCATATTCCCCCCTTAGCAGGAATTTACCGTTACTATTCGCTATATACCGGCCGGTCTGGCATGAGCTTCCGGAACGGCCTTAAAACAAAACCTACCAGTAAAAATTGCCTCAGACTGCCCTCTGTGCGGCAGTTACTTTTTACTCTGCACCCTTTCCAAATACTGGCCCGTTCTCGTATCTATCTTAATTGTCTCGCCTTCTTCTACAAAAAGCGGAACTTGCACTACGGTACCGGTCTCCAAAGTGGCCGGTTTTGAACCGCCGGAGACCGTATCGCCTCTGATACCGGGAGGACAATCTACTATCTTCAGGTCTACTGCATTGGGCAGCTGCACCCCTACCGGCTCCCCGTTATGCACCAGGGCATAGATGATCATATTTTCTTTCAGGTATTTTATTGAATCACCCAGAGAAGCAGGGCTAAAAGCCTGTTGCTCAAAGGTTTGCGTATCCATAAAAACATAATTTTCCCCGTCTTTATAAAGATACTGCATGTCTTTCTGCTCCACATCCGCAAGCTTAAGTGTAATACCGGCATCGAAGGTTTTTTCAATGGTAGTATCAAGTTTAATATTCCGGATACGGGTCTTTATGTTGGTAGCACCTTTCCCCGGCTTGTGCCTGGAATAGTCAACCACCTCGTAAATTATGCCGTCCAGGTCTAAGAGTACACCCCGCTTTAGATCACTTGAATCTATCATTCCGTCTTTTCTCCCCGATTTTTAATAGGAAACAGGTACCATATACCGGGTACTGGATCTTTCCCAGCACCTAGAACCAAGCACCTGGCATCTTTTTTTACTTTTAAAGGACTACTAACCTTTGCTGATCTTTGCCCAGGATTTCACAGCCTTTGTCGTTTACAATTATGTCGTTTTCTATTCTTATCCCTGAGCCCCCGTTAAAATATACTCCGGGTTCGATAGTGATAACCATATTTGTTTTTAAAATGCCTTTAATTTTACTGTTAATAGAGGGGTTTTCGTGTATTTCCATCCCAATGCCGTGCCCCAAACCGTGAGTAAAATACTTCTCCATACTGTGTTTTTGAAGATAAATTCGCGCTTTTTTGTCCGGAACGGACAGGATTACTCCACTTTTTATACTAGAAATTGCCTTTTGCTGGGCGCCATAAACCACTTTGTAGCGGTTCTTAAATAACCTGTTTATTATACCCAATCCCACCGTCCTTGTCAAGTCAGAACAATAACCCTTATAAACGGCTCCAAAATCCAGGACAATTAGTTCCCCCTTATTTACCTTCTTCTCTGATGCCACGCCATGAGGCAAAGCACCTCTTTTTCCAGAAGCTACAATAGTCGGAAAAGAGGGCCCTTCCGCCCCGGAAAGACGCATATTATATTCCAGTTCCGCCGCGATCTCATTTTCCGAAATCCCGGGTTTGATCTTTTTCAGAGTTTTTTCAAAGGCTATTTCCGCGATATCCACGGCTTTTCTTATATATGCAAGCTCCTCTTCCGTTTTTATCTCTCTAAGTTCCTCAATAAGCCCTGTTTGTCCGCTAATTTCTTTCTTTGGAAGATATTTTTTCAGTGTTTCATACTGTGAAAACACCAGATTTCTTGATTCTATCGCCAGCACATTAACTTTATCTTTTTTTACTATATCAACTATTGTTTTATAGTACTCTTTTGTGCTTTTTATCTCAACAAGTTCAAATTCTCCGTTTATTTCTTTTTTTGCCTGTTCTGTATAACGTGAATCAGTTACAAAGAGCGCGGATCTAAGCGTTACCACAAGAAAGGCGGTGGAGCCCGTAAACCCGCTCAGGTAATTCCTGTTAACCGGCTTTGTAACCAGAAGGGCGTCCAATTTTTTGTGTAAAAGTTTTTTTCTTAATTCAGCCAGGCGTCCCAAGATAGCTCCTTTTATTTATAACTGCTTCATATTTTAACGGCAGCTTGTTCATCGTAAACTGCCTCTATCTTTTTTACCATTTCATCCTGATCCCAGGCTTTACTCAGGGCAAAGCCTGCCTCGCCCATTTTTTTGCAAAGTTTTTCATCCAAAAGCAGCTGCACGACCCTTTCAGCCAGCGCAAAATAATCTCCCGGCGCGGCCAGGTAGCCGTTCTTCCCGTCTATTACGGCTTCTTTTGAGCCGTCAACAGCGCTGGCAACAAGTGGTTTTTTGGCGCACATTGCCTGCGGCAGGACGCGCGGCAGGCCTTCCCAGAGGGAAGTAAGCACAAAAACATCAAGAACATGGATAAACCGCGCCACATCTTCGCGCCAGCCGGTTATAATAATATCTTTTTGAAGATTCTTTTCAGCTATCAGCTTTTCTATTTCCGGCCGGAGCTCACCATCCCCTACAAGTAAGAATCTTGTTTTGGAATGTTTCTCTTTTACCAGCCCGGCCATCCTCACAAAATCAAGCGGGTTCTTCTGTGGTTTAAAACAGGCAACCATGCCTACAACTTTATAGCCATCCTCTATTCCCAGTCCTTTTTTTGTCTCCGCATTATTCTGCAAAGTAGTAAATTCGTTAAGATCGAACCCGCTGTAAATTACCGTATACTTTTCCGGCTTGCCTATCTTTGCCTTTAGGCCTTTTTCTATATCCATACCGGTAACCGCTATTAATTTATCGGTGTATTTTGCCGCAAGGCGTTCCAGAAAGATATATAGCTTTTTCTTTAAGACAGGCTGAAATTCATTAAAAGAAAAGCCATGCACGGTGTGTACTATTATTTTTACTTTTGCTAAACGGGCGGCAAGCCTCCCTAAAATTCCCGCTTTTGAGCTGTGGGTATGGACCAGGTCTATTTTTTCCTTTATAAACAATTTTCTCAGGGTAAAAAGACAGCGCAAGTCGCTCCACGGGGAGAGCTCATGTTTTAAGCCGGGAAGCAGGATTACTTTTACATCTTTCAATTGCTGCGCCTTTTTTACCAAAATCCCCTCAGTTCCAGAGACCAAAAACACATTATATTTACTGCGGTCATGTTTTAAAAGACAGTAGAGGGTGTTTTGTTGAGCCCCTCCTAATTCCAGTTTTGTTATTATATGTAATACATTCAATTTCACGGTTTCCTCGTGTTTTTCCGCCCAGGCGGATTTCTCAAAGGAGTTATGGATAGATATTTATTCCTTTGCTCAAGCTGAGCACCTCCTAATTCCAGTTTTGTTATTATATGTAATACATTCAATTTCACAGTTTCCTCGTGTTTTTCCGCCCAGGCGGATTTCGCAATGGAGTTATGGACAGATATTTATACCTTTGCTCAAGCTGGGCTCCGCCTAACTCCAGTTTTGTTATTATATGTAATACATTCAATTTCACAGTTTCCTCGTGTTTTTCCGCCCAGGCGGATTTCGCAACGGAGTTATGGATAGATATTTATACTTTAATTTATTCATTTAATAAGTCCTGCCGCGGCTTTTCCGTCCAAAAGTGCTTCTTCCATGGCTGAATAATTCCAGGCGCCATACCTGCCGGTTGAGATTATTTTAACCTTTTTTAGATATTCGCGCAATATTGCTATATTTTTATGGTAATTGAGATCAAATATCACATAGGCATATTTAATGTAAAGCGGTTGTTCCGCAATAATGTTGTCGGATGTTTTCAGGACGCCTGTTTCAATAAGGTCTCTCTTGATATTTTTTACGAGTTTTTTTTGGTCATACCCCGTTCCCTGCTTTAGTGAGACCTCCGTATACAGTGAAGACATCCCGGGAGGACAGAGTTTTTTTGAGACATTGGAATAAAAGCCGGTCCGGTAAAAGCATATTTCGGGATCCGCGAAGTAGAGCCAGTGATTTTTATTTACCTTTTCCCGGCCTATTCCGAGATTTAAGGCAAAGAGTGAAATATACCGGAGTTTTTTGGCCGCGGCCAAAACTTTTTTCGGGGCTCCCTTTATGCGCGGTATCAATTCCGGCAGAGGCAGGGTGGATATTATCTCTTTAAAACCCGCGGCTTTCATACCGTCGCCATAAGTTATTTCCCGTTTAACCGGGTCTATTTCCTTAACTTCGGCGTTAAGGAGAGTACGGTCAAAGACAAAGCCGCTCAAAGTTTTGGAGAAACTGCCTATTCCGCCCGCAGCAGGATAATAAAATTCAATATTATATCCGTAAGCTTTTCTTTTCCTTTTAACCTCCGGAACATACGCGCTCTGCCCGAAAGGCAGCATCTTATCAAGCTTGCAATGATAAAGTTTTTCATTATAAGGCCGCATGAAATGTTCGTAGATCCCTTTACCGGAAGTGCCCAGTATCCAGTCTTTAAATGTCTTATACTTCTTTTTTTCCCCGGGGTACTTAAGGCCCGCAGCGCATTCTGCTGCGATCCGCCTGTTTTTAAGTTTCAAAAAGTGCGCCTGGAACGGATAGGGAATATATTCTCCTTTTACAAAAACCGCGGCTTTTCTTTTTATTTTAAGTAAACGGTTTGCGAGCAGTCTCCTGACAAAAGTCCGGCCGTAACCCGTCTTAAAATGAAAGTAATGCCCGGTATGGTCAAAGGAAAAATTGTTTACAAGAAAACTCCCGGCCAGGCCTCCGGGAACTTCTTCTTTTTCAAAAATAATAAAATCCTTTCCCGCCTGCCTTAAATGAAAAGCGGCGGAAAGGCCCGTAAGTCCGCCGCCAATTATGGCTGTTCTGCTTTTATGTTTCAGTTTAGATTTCCCCTGTCAATGTTCTTCCTTACGCGCAGGCAGCGAGACCTGCTGCCTCCCGCCGGGAGGCGGACTTAGAGCAATGCTTCCTCAAAACTGTTCCCAGTGCGTTAAGGTCTGTGCTCTTTTTTTAGGCACCCGAAAAATACCTTTATCATCAATATAGTATTTTATATTGGTATCGTTTTCTTCCATTACAGGTTCTTCCGCGCGGTAACCCAGAGCAATAACAGAATCTACTTCATGTGTTTCCGGAATCTTCAAAAGTTTTTTTAAGGCCGGCTTATCACAAGTTTTTATCCAGCATCCGCCCAGCCCCTCGTCCCACGCGGTTAAGAGCAGTGCCATAATCGCTGCTCCAAGATCGTAAGGGCTAGAGGCCGAACCTGCTTTGTGGTTCTCGACGACAACTATATAAGCCATCGGCTTCTCGCCTTCTTTTGGTATTCCGCGCGGCGCTATATAAGCCGCCCATTTTACATGCTGGAAAATATCCTCCGTAAATTCCTTATCCCTGACCACTACATATTCCAGCGGTTGAAGATTGCCGGCGGAAGGAGAAACTCTGGCCGCGTTTACCAGTTTCTCAAGCAAAGAATTGGAAATTTTTGTCTGTTTAAACTTTCTGATAGTGCGCCTTGCTAAAATAGTTTCGTAGGTTGACATAGCGTCTCCGTTAGCTCATTGAGGAGTATTGACAGGTTGAGCCTGGTTGGCCGCGGAATTAGGTTTGCTCAGCGTGGCAGTTACATCTGTTTTTATGGTAACAGCACCTTCTTCGTCAGAAGCAGCAGTTGTACTTTCGGCAAAAATAATGTCCATTTCATTTTCTTTGAATTTAAGTACTGCTTTGATCTTGTCCACTTTGTCTTTGGCTTCTTTATAGGCCTGGTCTTTTGCGGTTTTCATCAGTTTTTCCAGAGTTGCTTCGTTAAAGTGATAATTTATAAGCTGGTTATCGGGATTTTGGGTGGTTGCCGCAAACTTAAGTTTTGTTGCGCCCTTCACGGCCTTTAACCGGGAATCGGCCTTGCCTTCGGCGGTAGCGGAGGCCACCTCATTATTCAATTTGGGAATTTCTGCGACGGCAATACCGCCATAGTCTACTGCTTTATCAAGCATCTCGCATATTTCCACGAAGGATTTGCTGCCCAGATCCCCCACCACCACATACTTTTTGGAATTATACTTAAATTCTACCTTTTCTATAACATTGCCGTATTCATCTTTCTGGGTAAGAGATCTGTTTTGTTTCATAGTCTGCTTTACCAGTTCCGGCTGAAAACCATAAACTTTGAAATTTTCCTTTTTTATCCTGAAAAGACGGCCAATATTATATATCATCCAGTCTACTTTTTGAGCAACCGCGGTTTCTGCTGACCGGAGGGAGTTCTGCGGCCCTGATTTTACGGAAAACTGAACAAAGACGTTGTCCGGCTTGGCGGTCACGATGCCGGTGCCGGTAAAGGAAAAGCCGGCAACCTTCCCGCCGGAAAACTTTACATTCTCGGCAATTCCCGAACCTACCATATCCAGCGTAGAAGAAAGACTGCCTTCCTGTGTGGTTCCCACTTCCGAGGGCGCCAGTTTCGAGTTACCGGGTTGAGCTACATTTGGGGTGCCTGCATTATTTGTACTGTTTCCTGAAGTATCCACCGGGGCCTTCAAAAGGTCTTTAAAGGAAACATTGTTTAACATATTTACTTCTATCATAGGAATATACTTGACCGCCGGAATAGAAATAATAAGGGCAACAATGCAAAAAAGCACCAGATGCTCGGCAAAACTTACGGCAAGCGATATTTTTTCTATCCTATCCAGGGCCATAATATTTTCTATGAACTCCTTTTCTTAATAAAGATCAATAACCGGCTACTTTTTCCAATCCGGCTGCGGTGTATGTTCCGTGGATTCAAAGAGTTTAACCGCACCGGCCTGTCTTGCCAGGTCCATTACAGAGATAACAATACCGTGCTTAACGGAGGTATCGGCATTAATAATAACTATTTTATTCTGGCTTACGGCAAGTAACGCCGCCAGGGGCAGGGAAAGATCTTTGAGAGAAATTTCCTGATTGCCCAGATAGACCTTGCCGTCCGCTGTGATATTCAATATGATATTTTTTTCAGGCGTAACATCATTGGAAACAGAGCCCGGCAGTTTAACGTTTATGCCTGACTGGATCAACATAGGCGCCGTTATCATAAATATTATGAGCAGTACCAGCGCCACATCGGTAAGCGGAGTAATATTAATTTCTGAAAAAAGTTTTGCTTTTTTTGTATTCAGGCTGAACACGGCTCTACCCCCTTGACTCTTTATTCATCTCATCCCATTTATCGCGGTCAACATCTTTTGCGGTAAGAAGATTTACCGTCTCCATGCCCGCGAGCGTAATATCCGTGTTTAATTCGTCAACTTTTCTGACAAAATAATTATAGGCCGCAACCGAAGGGATAGCGACAAAAAGCCCGACAATCGTGGCGATCAAAGCTTGCGCGATCCCGGGCCCGACAACACCGATACCGCCGGTCCCTCCCATGTTGTTTATCAAAGAAAAAGACTCGGTAACACCAATGACGGTCCCGAGCAAGCCAATGAAAGGCGCTACATTGCCTATGGTCCCGATAACTACAAGATTTTTTTCCAGTTTGGAGATTTCCCTGATCGCGGTTTTTTTCATAGCTTCTTCGAGCTCTTCTTTTGTGGAAGGAAATCTGATCAAAGCCGCTTTTACAACAAAGGACACCGGGCCTTCAAAATCCTGGCATAGATCCAGCGCCCTGGAGACCCCGGAGCTGTCAAATTTTCCGTCTTTACGCAGGACCCGTTTTAATTTTTCAAGGAACTCATTAGTATCCACTTTGGCGGCTTTAAACCTCAGATATCTCTCGACAATATGGTAGATCGACACGAAAGAGACCGCGACCAGTACCAGTATGGTGAGAAGCGCCCAGTAGTTCTTGAACAACGACTGGAATAAACCTAAATTTTCCGGCATAACTTACCCCCTTTTATTTACTTTCTAGCTTGCTGAAAAAAGCCTTTTTTATTGACTGTTCTACTATGGTACCTTTTTATAAAAGTTTTGTCAACGCTTGCTCTTAAGCGGCAGAAATTCCTCGTCTTGGACAATTTTTGTAGTTGCCTCATTTATGAGGCCAAAAATGCTTGATGAATCAAGCAACTACAGTTCTAATATCATTTGCTTCTATCTTCTTGAGGAATTTCTGCTTAATCGGCTAAACCTTTAATAACATCACCTGTTTTAATTTTATTCTGTTCAAACCAGCCTTTATTGACTTCAAGCGCATAAAGGACTTTTTCCTTTGCCGCAACCGGAGTCAAATCCTCCGGCTTTAGATCCTCAAGCTGTAATATTATTCCGTTTGCATCTATAAAAGCCAGAGATAGAGGCAAATAGGTATTCTTCATCCAAAAGACCGGCTTTTGTGGCTTATCAAAGCAAAACAGCATTCCTTCATCCTTTCCCAGTTCTTTGCGGAACATAAGGCCTGTCAGCTTTTTTTCAAAAGTATCTGCAACTTCGACAGTCAAGTTTTTTTCATTGATTTTCAGGGTTTTTTTTGTTTTTTCCTGGTTGGCGGAAAGCTTTCGAACAAGAGGAGGACAGGCAATGATGGACAGAAAAAGCACTATAATGAGAACTCCTCGCAATAATATTTTAGCGGATTTTATCATAATACTCACCTATTAATTATATCATTTCAGCCGGGCTTCCGAAATAAAAATAAAAAAACAAAGCCTTTTATGCAGGGATCTGTTTTTCAAGGCAAAACCCCGGCTTATTTATTTAAAAATCAAGCATATATCAGGTTTTAGACGTTTATTATAATTAAAAGTTTACAGGGTCTCGAAATTCATTATCTAATATAGTTATTGATAAGGTAGGGAAGTATTTCAAAACCAGCCAGGCCAATAATTACTGCAGGAGCGGAGAGCAGGAGAAGAATTGCCGGAATATCGCCGATTTCATACCATTCATCCGGGATCGCGCGGATAAGAAAAATCCCTCCGGCAAGAATGAGGGCACTCAGAATTAAGACTATGACCTTATACTTTACCAGAAACAAACCAAGGGCATTTATGAGCATTTCCCAGAGGAAAAGGAACCCGCAGCCGGAGCAATTAAGGGATTTGAAGGCTTCAAGCCAGGAATCTGCCGTATTTACCCTGGCCGCGATTAATACGTAAAATACAAAAAGCTGGCTGGCAATTAAGACCGTAAGAGCCGTAACCAGCGCGTTTTTAATATTTTTAGGACGAGTAAACCAGGCAAAGAGTTTACCTGTTTTATCAACCAGATTGCCGGCAACGTAAGCAGCAATATTCCCCATGTCTTCTCCCTAAAACAACCTTTTTGATTATAGCATAAATACCGGGCAATAATAAATCACAAGTTACTTTGCAATAAAAAGCTAAAGTACTTTAACGGATAAAGGAGTATTTATCCACCTCCGTAGAGGCGGCATTAAAATAGTTGACATCCACTCTCCACCCGCGTAAAAAACTTTCTTTTTTAATAAATACCGGAAACCCGCTTTCCGTATTTTTCTGTTTTATATTTTTTATGTCTCCGGAAAACTTGGCTTCAAAACCCGGGAGTTTCTTTTCATTCCACCACACCACAACTTCACGCCCGTCATAGAGCACTTCATGGTAGAACCCCACATCGCATCCCAGCTCAAAAAGAACCTTAAGCTGCCCGGGGCTTAATTCCTGGGCGGCTTTCAAAAGTTTCTCCGGGCTGCCAAAATATTCCTTCGGCTTTTCCAGAAGAGGTAATCTGTCAAACCCGGACATATTAAAACCCCTTACGGTATTCACAAAATCTTCAAGCGTAAACTTTGAGTTGGTGTTAAAGTGCTCCGCGAAAACAGCCGTAATTTTAAACGGCCCGCCGTCAAAAACCAGTCCGGAGATCCTGAAATCGCCGTTTTCATCAGGCCGGGCGGTGAACTTTGAATATTTTCTTCCGTTTACTTTAACTTTTTTTATTTCATTCGCGCGTAGGCCCCGGAGCACAAGATTTAATTTTAATTTTTTATGGCTGGTTCCGCCTTTTTTTACAAGCTCAAAGCTTATTTCTTTTCCCTGCCAGTTATTTTTACAGGCCGCAAGCAGGTATTTGCCTTTTTTATAACCCAGCGTCTCCCCGTCATCATCATAAAAATCACAGGTTCCCGTCCCCTTGAAAAGAACAAAGTCCAGGGACCTTTCCTTGGTCTTTAAAGAAATAACCGCTCCGGCTCTGGCAAAAACCGGAATATCCGTCAACGCCCCGTAAAGGACGTGCCAGCGCCCCCCTTCATAGGTTTTTCCGTTAAAAAGATCATAAAAAGTTCCAGGTGGAAGCCAGACAGGTTTTCTTGCAAGCCCCGTTTCTTCTTCTATGGCTTGATCAAAAGGAGCCGCGATCAACTGCTCGCCAAAGTAGTACTGGTTGGGGCAGGCGTATGCATTTTCATCTTTTGGGTGCTCGTAGTACATCGGCGTGATAAGAGGAAGGCCGCCGCTCCTATTATGCCAGGTAGAGGTATAAAGGTAGGGTAAAAGAGCCCGCCTTAGTTTAAGCGCTGAAATTGCGGCCGCCTTGAAAGCTTCCGGTTTCGTCCAGGGCCTGTTGTCAATTCTCGGGTCCCCCGAACTATGAAACCTGAAAATCGGAGAGAAACAGCCGAATTGCACCCAGCGGGTATAGAGCTCATCATTATGCCAGTGCTGGGCGAAACCGCCTATATCATGGCTCCACCAGCTGTAACCGATATTCGAAGAAGTCGCGGTAAAATAGAGTTGGAACTTCAGCGTTTTCCAGGTGGGGATCGTATCCCCGGAAAATCCGATAGGATATCTATGGCTTCCGTTATTTCCCCATCTTGAAAAGTTAATGGGCCTTTTTAAACCGTCCCGGGCCAGGTCATTAGAATGAAGATGATTCAAGTACCAGAGAGGGTCCAGATTGGTAACGCTGGTCTTTGTTCCCTGCTGCCAGTCTATCCACCAGAAATCAACTCCGTCTTTTTCCAGGGGATGATGCAGGTATTTAAAGTAGCCTTCGATAAATTTTCTGTCGGACAGGTCAAAAGGAATAACCTGCCTTGAAGCCGGATCAAGCCCCATATGCCGCGCCATTTCCGGATACATTTTTTCATGCGGGAGCACGCCGCCGGCGGGATGCAGGTTCAGGCAGGCATGGATCTTTTTCGCGTGCAGCCGTTTAAAGAAGCCTTTTGGATCAGGAAAATATTCCGGATTCCAGGTATACCCGGTCCAGCCCGGCAGGTGCCAGTCCTTATCAATGACACAGACCGAAAGAGGCACTCCGTGTCTCTCGAACTCGCCGGCAATTCTTTCCAGATCTGCCTGCCTGTATCTTTCCCAGCGGCTCCACCAGATACCGAGAGACCATTTGGGTATCATGCGCACATTCCCGCTCACAGCGTAGTAAGCAAGCAGACAGGCCTTATAATCTGTTCCGTAACCAAAAAAATATATATCGCTGTTCCTATTTCTCCACGGGCGGAGGAATCCGTTACTGTCAAAAACCAGAGAATGGCTATCGTCTATTGCAGCCCAGCCGGACCGGGAAAGGAGCCCTTCTGAAAGCTTCAGTTTATGTAAATGCAGGACGTCAAAATCCCCGTTGCAATTATCCAGCGTTCTAGCCGTGCCCAGAAGGTTTTCAGTATCAACATCGCCGTATCTCCAGGCCTTCCCGGTCTCTTTAAGTTTGATGGAAAGGGTCTCAGCAGAGAAACCTGCTTCCGTGTTCAGATAAGTTAAGGTTAATTTACTTGTATTAATTTCAATTACATCTCCGGTGACCTTAAAAGTATAGGGGACTACGGGCTGCAGGCGAAACCAGAAATGCTGGGTGGGGGCATCCTCAAATTCACGGTCCTGGGAATGTTCACAGCGTATAAGGCGGTCTTTTAATATGGTAAATCTGGCATTACCGAATTTTATAAAAGCCCTTTTATCGGCAACCGGCGAAACCCGTAACTTAAAACGCTCCATATACCTCCTGAAACAGTTCTCTATAAACAGGCAGATACTGTATGCCCCGCCGGCCTTTCCGGAAGTTAAATTTGAAAACCTTCGCTATCCCTGATGCACAGGAAAAAACCGGCCGGAGCCATAAAACTACGCGTTCATTTTAATATTTCCGGTTTCGGGGTATTTAAGTTTTTCGGGATCTTGTCCCCGCAGAACATTTTTGTAAGCAATATCAGGAAGCCCTTTCCCATTCTGGCCTGCCCTTCCGGGGTATTCGGATGGATCAGATCCCCTTTTTCGACATTATACTCACGGCACATTTTCCTGTAAGTCTTGCCGTTATGCTGGAAAGAACAGACCGTGCCGTCCGGCCTGGTGGAAACAATGTCGCGCATATCAAATATCGGAAGTTTTCCATAATAGGTTTTAATGACCCGCTCGCTATAATCCCCTCCGCGGATATTCCAATCACTGTCTTCTTTTTGAACCTTGCCGTTTAGAGCCATGCCGTCAGCATTAATATCATGGGTGGCAACGGCAAATTTGACATTTGGAAAATCCTTGACCAGCGCATCAAGCGCCGGGAAATAGGAATCGGCCATATCTTCTTTATCCCCGGTATAATACAGCGTTTGTAAAGCCCCGTCTATTTTTTTTCCGAAATTCCAGGGTTCCTTCCTCAAGAAGTCATCAATAAATAACCATCTTTTCGGGACCGCGTCAAAAATAAAGTTTAAGATCTTTGGCTCTTTGAATACATCCGCGGGCAGGACCATATCCTTGGAGTTGACTCTTTTACTGCCGGTCCCTTCCCATTTAATCTTTGTTTGTCTTGAAACATAGGACCCGATAACCAAACCCCAGGACCTGCTCCCGTATAATATTTTTTTCGTGCTCAAGATCTTCAGGCATTCATCGGTCACAATATTATATTCATGATCGACGGAATAGGCGCCGACATAGATCGGTTCGGAATTCTTTGCCGCTTCGGCGTCTTTGCAGTATATTTCTCCCGCCAGAGAACAGACAACAAATACTACGGCCAGTAGGCCAAGCTTTCCCGGTACTCTCATTTTTCCTCCTCTCTTTACCTGTCAATATAGACAAAAGCTCCGATATCCGGAACTTTGCCGAACCGCTTTCCGGCTGCGTCTTCATTTATCCCGTTGGCGATACCGGCACCTATGGCCGGGCTTCCTCTTTTTAAGGTGAAATCCTGATGCTCCGGATCTGTAAATATACTATTCATATCACCCGGGGCAAGATAGAGATTGTGCCCGTCATCCAGTTTGTAACCGGCGCCTTTATCTTGTTTATTTTCACTGGCAACATAAATATTATTTTCTTTTACCGCCTTAATACCCATCTGAAAAATCCTGCCGTTTGGATTATCACAGACAGTAACGTTATTATATATGCTTACGTTTTTGCAATCACCGAAACCTTCCATTACGTAAGGCCCTTTGTGGCGGAACACATTGCAGGCAATTGTTATATCGGAATCCGGGGAATATAGCGCCAGAGGGCGCTGGCCGTTATTAACCACCAGGTTCCCTTTTATCAAAATATTGGAGCATCCCTTATACACAAGAATCCCTACCGGGGAATGCGCGTCAAGGTGTTCCGGATTATTGTCTTTAATGGTGTTACCGATGACTTGGCAGTCTTTTGAGTTTACCCAGAGAAGGATGCATACACCTCCATTCCTGCAAATCAAATTGTCCTTGATAATATGCCCCGTGCCGTATTCTATCTCGACACCGACACTATCCCGATTATCGTAGATCTGGTTTTTTTCAACCAGTGAACCTTTTTGTCCGGTAAGAAAGATCACGCCGAATTTTCCCGAAGTAAGGGTCTTATTGCAGCGAGTTATAATATTATCCCGAATAACCAGGCCGCCGTTCTGTTTTCTTTCCAGGTCTATTATTCCTCCACCGCCCGGACCACGGGGACTTACGAACTTTTGGATCACAAAACCTTCTATGGTCAGGTTGCTTTGCCCGTTGGGGTTAAAACCGCACCGTCTTCTGGTTATCGTTATGCCTTCAGGCGCGGCGTTATTCTTGAGCGGCCACAAATAGATCGTTGACTTCTTTTCCCCGCTTTTAACAACATACTGGCCCGGATATTTCAGGATAACAACGGCATTCATCATGGCGTAATATCCCTCGCCCCTGGAATTTCTCCGCATCCCTTTGGCGAGAATATCCTTAAACTCCGGGAAAGTGATCTTATGGAGAGCCGGATCAAAGCCAGTAACCTTGAAGTTCACCCAATAGTCCGTAGAGCGTATCAGAACAACTCCGCCATCCCAGGCGCGGGGATCCGTTTGGAGAAGATGCTTTTCGTCTTGAATACTCGTGCTGGTCGTCAGGTTGACATCAAAACCAAAATACTCCGCCTCATTGAACGGATCAGGCCAATACAGATACTTGGGCTTCGGATCCTCCGCCACTTCAAGAGGTTCTCCGGCTTCATACAGATTGGCGGCCATGGGATCAGGAACAGGAAAAGGTACTTCGGTCCACCAGATATTGTTCCAATTTGGATTACCGTCGCACTCTTTTTCGGAAACGCATTTCTTCCAGCCGGTAAGCGGCTCTGAACCGTCAACGATGGCGCGGCCCGTGCCAAAATTCGCTTTGCTATTCCCGTTATATACTATCGGGTTTGCTTCCGACCCGGAGTACTGCGCCGTAATATTGCCGCGATAAACCACTCCACCTTTGAAAAGAACGGTATCTCCCGGCCGCAATTTAACTTCTGCCGCTTTTTCCTTTGCCTCAGGATCTCCGGGGCTGTGCTTGAAGGCCGCTGCGGGAGCCAGGCCGTTATTGCTGTCGGCTCCGCCGTCAAAATCAATGTAATAAATTGCGGCTTGGAGCCGGGGAGTGTCTGCCAACCCAAGCTCTTCAAGATTGGTTGGGAACATTTTTTCCAGGTCTTTACTGTTTTCTGTCCCGGTCTCTGCCGCGAAGAAAAGATTTATACTCAAGAAAAAAACGACCGGTATTTTGAATTCTCTAAACATTCTTTCTCCACGTCCTTTTATTTTTATCATCCACCTTCATTTTTTATTTATAATGTAAATATGCGGTTCAAACTCTTTGAACGTGTCAACAAATTTGCCGTCTTTCATTGTAATTTTTCTGTTGCCTTCCTCGTAGACCTCCACTTCCCCGTCACTTTGACCGGCAATATTGAGCTCCGCCTCTCCCCTGTTGTTCCTGATATTAGAAGTAAAGATATATATTTTCCCTTTAGTTTCCTTAATAAGAACCGCAATATCCAAACCGCTGTCATTTCTGGAGCTTGTTTTAACTTCTATTTTTGAATCCGGGCTGAGGATCACGGGAGCAAGTTCCGTGATCTGCCTGTTAATATTTTTAATTTCGTTCTTAATATCCTCCGGCACAGAAAACTGGTTGTAGGAAGGAATCCAGGAATGCGTAAAATATCCCAGGGCATGCGCGCCGTGAACAATGCACATCCATACCTCGGCACGTAACTCCGCGGGTGTAGGCGCCCTCTGGCCTTTGGTTTTATTATTAAAAGCATTGCATTCCAGAAAGACGCTGTGCGGTTTTGAATTCCCGTCAAGCTTGCTTAGTTTTTTCAGTCCCCGGGCTAAAAAATATAAGGTCTTCGGCTCTCCGTTGTTGCACGGATAAATATCAAAGCCGAGTATGTCGATGGCTTTGATAAACTCAGGGAAGAGAGCAGGCTTTACCTGGGGAGAGTTTTTAACCCAGAACTGGGTAAAACCACCGTCAGTAGGATGCAGCGGATCCAGCGTCTTAAGCCACCGGTATTTTGTCATAAGTTCTTCCGGTGTATTTATCGGCCCTTTTCTTTTCTCGCTATACTGGTCGGGTTCATCCGGCATGACCCACTCAAAAAGTGCAGGATGGTCTTTTATATTTTTAATTTCCTGCTCTGAAAGTTCCCAAAAACTTATTCCCGCGTAGACTTTCTTTGCCGCGCAGGCATTAAGATATTCCAGGGGTGACTCGTGCGCTGCTTCGTGCCCCATAAACACATTTATACCCAGTTCCTTGTTCTTGTCAATGTTCTTACCGGGCTGCAGCCAGGTCGCCAGGGGGAAAAACGGTTTGCCGTCAAGCAATATTTCCTGATCCTTGCCGATCTTCACATCCGCGGCCAAAAAAATACCGCAAAGAACCAAAAACAAAACGACCGGTTTGAAGGTTTTACGCATCTTAGCCTCCCTCAAAAAGCTTCTATATCAAAAAAACCGCCTTTTACCTGGCGTTCAATATCTTCTGAAAAACTTCATGCAGCATTTCATATTTTTTTTGATTATCCGGAAAATACGGAAGGTCGGCTATAGCTCTTTCCAGATCTTCTTTTATTGTTTCTATAACGCTGTCTCCCGAGCCGCCTTTTTTTATGATCTCCAGAAGTTCATAGGCATCCTTAAAATAGATCTTACTGCACTGCTTGTAGTCTCTGTTAAAAAGGAACGATTTGCAGGAGGAGGCGGTTTCCATAACTTTTTTTTGCAGTTTGCCCAGCAATAAAGCGTATGCCGCCGGTTGAGTTTCATTTGAACCGGGACGGCTGATCTCCGGGGCATCCTCTTCAATTATCGTTTTTACTCCGTGCACAACACAGATATTGCCTCTCAGTTCCTGGGCAAGTTTTGCCGTCATCTTGATCATATCAGTTAATTCGTCAATATCAATTCCTTTTATCATCCTTTCTGACTTCACAGTTATTTTATTATCTTTTGAAAGTCCGGCCCAGGCAGTATCTGAGCCATGATTTAGTTCCAGCACTTCTTTATAAAATTCAAGCCTGCTTTGAACAGGAATATTTTCAAGCGCCGCAATATACGACCAAACCAGCATCTTGTCCTGTACCTCTTTGCTTTTAGCGGGAATTACGCTGAAATGGATCAAGGTTTTTTCTTTATTGTTTGGCAGAGAATAGTTCAGCTTGAAAACAAGGTTTCCATCAGGGCCGGTTAACATGCACTGCTCCAGGGTCAGCCCCTGTTGTTTGATGAACTGTTTACAGGTACCCTTGGCTTTTATTACTTCATTTGATTCTTTCTTGGGATTTTCCGCTTCCATTACAAACCTCCCGGGCAATTTTTAACTCTTTTCAGATAAAATTATTATACCATTTTTTAAAAAGCTCAAAAAGAGTTATATTTGTTAAGGTTTGCCGGAAAAAGAAGCCCTACAAATAAACAGCGGGTTATTCAAATGCCTTCATTCTTCATTCCATTTCGCTAATTTGGTGCCGGGGGACGGAATCGAACCGTCATGATCTTGCGACCGAGGGATTTTAAGTCCCTTGTGTCTACCAGTTTCACCACCCCGGCTTTTCAATCTATTTTCTATTGTCGATTTTCAATTGCTGATAGCTGATAATATATAAAGTGTAGCATCAATATACAATAAATCCCTTAAAAAGTCGAGATTTTTCCACTTTAGGTTAAGTGATACTCCCCCGATTTAGTGGACTACTTGAATAAGGCGACAATGTTTTGTGGCAGGTCAATCAGTTCGGCAGTCTTTTTATTGACAATAAACAGGGCCCTGCCTTTTATATATCTGTTCAATAGTATTTCTAGAATTTTTTCTCAGCATATACCTTTATATATTTGATCTGATACTGCTGCGGAAGAATGCTGTCTTCAAGTGTCCCACCCCAGGACCCGCCCAGAGCAAAATTAACAAGGATATAATGAGGGTGGTCAAACCCGCTTTTCGTGTCACTAAGCCGGGCCGTAAAATATTTTATTTTATCAAAAAAGAAATCTATCCGGTCCGGATACCATTCAGCGGCATAGAGATGAAAATCAGCGGTCGGGTCTTTCTGTTCCAGGCTTTCTCCGCGCTGCTTATGCCCCCCGTCAGCCCAATGTATCGTCCCGTGTATCTTCCCGGGTTCCTTTCCGACATACTCCATAACATCTATCTCCCCGCATTTCGGCCACCTATTATCGGTCCCGAGTGTCCAAAACGCTGGCCAAACACCTTTTCCTTTTGGTATCTTTGCCAGCATCTCTATCCGCCCGTAGGTAAAAGAGAACTTATTCCTTGTTATCAAGCTCGCAGCCGTATATTTATGTCCCTGGTAATCATCTTTCCGGGCTTCAATTATCAGCATCCCGTTCTCGACCCGGGAATTCTCAAGCCTGCCTTCCGTGTAAAATTGTAATTCTTTGTTCCTAAGATAACCTTTTTCATAACTCCATTTAGCCGGGTCCGGCAGCCCTGGCGCATCCTTGCAAAAATCATCCTCCCAGATAAGGTCCCAGCCATAAACCGGAAATGCTAAAATAACCGTATAAAAAAGGGCTAGCACAGCAAATTTCAGAACTCTGAATGAAAAATAGAAAATATTAAAATCATATATTGTTTGTACCAGCTCGCAGCTTTTTGAAAGTTTTACTTTTCCTGCAGGTATATGCTTAATGGTATGTTTGAACATCCTTTTTTCCTCTCCAATATGCGGGATAAATATCTTACTTTATAAAGCTGTCCTCACGAATATTACGCTCTCTGTTCTTACCATTTATTATTATGACAATTCAAAACAAGTATTGCAACCTAAAGGGTGCCTGTGTCCCTTATATTTGGTTTTGGAACAGATCACGCATCGAGTGTTATAATTAAAAAGGCGCGGTTACTTTATACCACGCCTTTTTACCTTTCACTTCACTAACAGTTCATTTTCTTGTCTTTACTTTTTCCCTTTGCAGGCGGCTTTTACCGTTTTTAATTCGTCTTTAAGATCTTTAATGTCTTTCCGCAGTTGGATTTTTTCGGTAATCAACTTGTAAAGTTCAGGATTCTTTGCTTTCAACTTTTCAAGTTTGGCTGCTTTTTGCTCATCTGTTAATTTATCTTTTTCACCTTTTTTCTTTCCATCTTTCTTTCCCTTATTAGCCTTTTCTCCCCGGACAGCCTTTATTTTGTCCTTCAATGCTTTTCGCTCTTCTTTCTTTTCCTTGATTTTGGCCTTCAAGGATTGAACTTCCGCGCATCCTTTAGCTTTTTCATTGCCTTCCGCTCCATATGAAGAACCACCGTAAAATATTATTCCTAATGCTACCAACATTCCGATCAAAATCTGTGTTTTTTTCATCTTTTCATTCCCCCATATAAAATATTTACTTATGCTTCTTTGACGAAACAGGAAGGAAAAAGGTTTACCCTTAATAATTTACCTATACCAATTTATAGCATTATTTAAAGTTTAAGCGCAAGTCCATTAGGCATGATTAATTGGAGAAGACTACAATGTTTTGGCGGCAGCTCAATCTTATTTAGATTAATCCTTACAAAATGACCAAACTAATAGAACAAATAAAGGCATTTTTGATCTCTGTTAACCTTTGTTCACGCGGGGGCACGAATGCAGGACAGGTTTTGGGGCAGGTCATTTACCTGCCAACAGCCATTATTTGTTAAGTTCGCACTTATCAATAACCGTACCGTCTTTTTTTAAAGCTGAAATAACTGTTTTTTCACCATTAACATTACAAACAACGTACATAGGTGAATCATCAACATTAATAAAGAAGGCATCTAAATCACTGGCTTCTAAATTCCCATAATATTTGGGCCCGCTCCTTCCGGCTGTGTAATAGACTGTACCGTGCTCTTCTGCAACTTTTTCGTCTTTTATCGGAAATGTTCTTTTAAGCACATGATCATGGCCGTTAAATACAACATTTACATTGTTTTTTTCTATAACCGGACAGAAAACCTTTTTCACCAGCTTATTAGACCTGAAGTTTTTTGGAACATAGGGAGGTTTATGAAAAAAAACATATTTCCACTTCGTTGCCGCTGAGCTAAGATCCTTATCCAACCATTCTGCCTGCTTTGTAAGAATATCCGGGTCAAATTGAGATTCCTCGTCATATTGGCTGTCAAGGATTACAAAGTGCGCGTTGGAATAATCGAAGGAATATACTCTTCCCTTATACCCATCCGGGCCGTTCTTAAAAAGTTTGAACTGTTTAACAAACATTTCCGGTAAAACAATGCCCCTGTCGGAAAATGTCTCATGGTTACCCTGCACCGGTGCTGCGAAAATATACGGCATTACCTCCGCTGCAGCCAAAAACCAGTTTTCCCAGTGAATATATCTTTCACCGGAATCTACAAGATCCCCGACATTAAGGAAAAAGGCCGAATCCGGGTTAGCTTTGAAGGAACTTGAAATAGTTTCATGCCACTCAGTGTAATCAGGATTAGACGTATCAGTAGACTGGCTATCACCAAAAATCAAGAATTTGAAAGGAACAATATCCTCGGGAGCTGTCGTGAAAGAGTATTCCAAACTTGCTTTGTCGCCGCAGAATGTTTTATAAAAATATTTCGCCCCCGGAACAAGATCTTTTATTTCTGTCGAATAGAGCTTACAGGAGCCTTTTATCCCCTCCTGTTTCGGCAATATGGTTTCTTCCATAGCTTCACTCATTAATACTTTTTCCGCGCCCGCCCCAAAATTCCGGTATGTCACTTTCCCTTTTCCGGCAGTATTTTCCGCTCTCCAGGTTATTGTCGCTGTTGTTTTTGGATCACCGGTCCAGGTAAGCGTTATATGTTTCGGCTCCCCGGTTGTATTTAAATTGGCGTCCAGTTCCCGGACGTTATACTGCGCGTAGGTTGCCGCCGGCAAAATTAAAAGAACACTCAACAAAATCTTTAAAAATGTTTTCTTCATGTTTACCACCTCTCTTTTATTTGATTATATCAATATTTCTTTCAATAGAGCAATATGAGTGTTTCTTATTGATATTATTTTGCGTGCCGGCAATACCATGCCTTTAGGGCGCGGTTTCCTTGGCCGGCTTTGATATATGTTCCTTTCAAACAAACTACCATCGGGCTTTAGCCCGTGGTAGTTTATTATGCGTGCTAATTTCTTTTCTATTATTTTTTTGAAGCAGCCCACACAGCATCCTCTAAACGAATTACTCCCTTCTCCGGCCATTTGGACTTTTCGCCGTTTGCATGTAATATACCTGTAAAAATACCGTAATCTTCCCACTCTCCAGGGATCTTTTCTCCTTTTCTTAGAATAATGACAATGGCATTAAAAAAAGTCGGAGGCACACCGGTACAGCAGCCGTCCCACCAATACTTTCCGACAATAAGTTTTTGCGGGTCGTTTGTCCTTGCTACAATATAAGCCCCTACGGCAGCTAATTTTCCTTCCAACCTCGTAATGTTTTCCGGGAATATCTTAATATCATGATATTCCTTCCAGCTTTTCATTTTAGAAAGCTGTTCTCCGGTCGGACCAATATCCTCAAGCGTTTTGAAATCAAATTCCAGATATTGCGATGACCCCTCCGAATGCGAGAATTTGTCTTCCGGTTTTTGCTCAGCGGCAAATTCAACTTTAGTTCCTTCAAGCCGGTAGATATAACCGTCCCCGGGTTGCGGGTCAATAAAGAATTTTCCTGTTATAATTACAGATTTGTTCCTTTCATACTTTACGGGATCCTTCATCTCTACAAAAACATATTGATTAAACTGCGGCTTTGGCCCGTAACAGCAGGTTTGCGTGCTTCTAAGCAGGCAAAATACCTTAATAGTCTGGCCCTCTTGCAGCGGATACATGAACCCTGTTATCTGAACCACCTTTCCGTCCATTTGTTGAAGCTGTTGCGGCGGTTTTGAAGTGTTATTGCCGGTAAAATCCCAGGCACCAAGAGACGAAAATCGAAGTGCTGTTATATTCCGGCTTCCAAAAAGTTTTTCGACCATGGTCTGTGAAAATGCTTCTTTGAACTGTCCACTCGTGAAAAAAACCACGGTCAAAAATAATATTCTAAATAGTTTTTGCATGGGCTTTCCTCTTTTATCTTTTTTAATCCCGGTCGTAACCTTCCGGATATTGAATAATCAAAGGCTGCCATTTCTCCTTAAAATAGATCTTTCCCACGGCTTGAAAGGTTTTTATGTCCTTCAGCCAGTCAGCTCCTCCTTCAAAGTGCGAACAATCACCTTTCTTTTCTCCGGCGAGATCAAGCGGTGAAGAAAAAAGCACTATTTCTTTAATTGTTCCGTCAGGCAGGAAAACAGAGAACTCAATTTTATCAACTGTTACCCGTACCGCCCTGTTTGTATCCGAACCGCCGCCGACAAACCACCCATCCAGTTTGTCATCCAGCACTTTTACTTCAAAATGGCCAATTTCACATTGGGTTATCGCATTAAGCGAACCCTCGTGATAGGCCTTATGCTTTCCTTCAAGTTCACAACTCTTCTGGTTCTTTTGTTTAGACATAACCAGTAAAATACTAAGAATTACAGCAACAATGGTAAGAACTGCTATAAATATATTCTTTTTCATATTACCTCCCTTAAAGTTTTCTAAGACACAGGTAATAAATTCTTTAAAACTCCCATGCGATAAGCTTGAATTGCAGGGATAAGCCCGGTAAAAATCCCTATAGCAACTAATGAGGGTAAAAGCAGATAGTCAATGGTGGAAATATACAACCCTGAAAAATGAATACCTGTTTCCGACTTCATCTGTTCGGCCCCAATTCCTACCAGAATATGCCCGAAGATCAAACCGAGAACTCCGCCAATAAGGCAAATGATAAGCGCTTCTGACAGAACCAGCCCGAAAACTGTACGGCGGGTTGCACCAAGGCACCTCATAATCGCCATATCTCTTCTTCTCTGCCTGAGCGCTGACAATAAAGCAACAAATAAAAACATACCTGCCAGCACTAAGACCATGATAGAAACGGCAATAAACACATAATCTACCCAACCTATTATAGAAAATAGTCTCGGTAAAACCTCCCCGGGAACTACAAGCTGCGCATCCGTAGATTGATTGATACTGAATTTTAAATCCTGTATCCCCGGATGCATGGCTCCGTTACGGATGCGTTTTATCTTTAAGTAAGCTCCGCTTATTTCCCTGTATTTTTCATCTTCCGCCATTTTAGCCGTTGCTGTACCGTGGCCTTCCAAACCATAGAATGTTGTAAGTGGAAAATATATTGCACGGTCGTGAGGCGTACCTGTCGGAGCAAGTATTCCTACAAATACAATATAATCATTCATATGAACAGGATCGCCTGACTTAGTTCCGCACACAGGATTGAAAGTTTGACCGAGTTTAAGATGCAATTTCTTTGCTACTTCCCATCCTGCCACCGCTTCTTTAGCAGCATTAAAAGGCCTGCCTTTTCCATTTTCTTTTTCATCAAAAGAAAATTTGTGACCCGGCAGATACTCAAAATCTGTGAGAAACCGCCTATCTATGGCATTCACTCTGTATCCCGCGTAAGAATGACCTGTGCAAAAAGGTATCGCCTCAATAATTATCGGATTTTTCTCCACTTCTTTCATGTATGACCACTTGATCTTTCCCGGCATTTCTTCAAGGTGATATACGGCATTTAGCAAAATTTGAAGTGAGGATCCTTTTGGTCCAAGTACGGCATCTACACCGGTTCCAATCTCCGTGAAGGTCTTGTGCGTCTGTTCCCTAAGGGAGAATACCGCAATGAGCAGAGCAACACCTAACCCGATACTTACCACTGCAAGAATTGAAGATCCGATATGCTGTCTTATACTGTTAAATATTATGCGCCAAAAACTCATTTAAGGGCCTCCTGCACTTGTAAAGTTCGATTCAGCTTTTTAAAATCCACAGTATGCTCAAAAAAGGAGATCATATCCATATTATGGCTAACGATCACAAGAGAACACCCGTGTTCTTTGCAAATTTCTTTCAGCAGTTTTATAATTTCCACTGAATTATGCGGATCAAGCGATCCTGTTGGTTCATCAGCCAAGATCAGCTTTGGTTTATTAGCAATCGCGCGAGCAACTGACACTCTCTGCTGTTCCCCGAATGAAAGATGATAAGGACGCCGCTTCATCTTTCCGCCAAGCCCAACCTGCTCAAGAAGCTTTTTTGCGGCGGCCCGGTCGGCTTTTCCCGGTGAGAAAGTCATCCCCATTAAAACATTTTCCATTGCCGTGTAACCCTGAAGCAGATTAAATGTCTGGAAAATGTAACCAATATTTCTTGATCTGAAATGATCCCTTTGTGCTTCACTCAATTTGTGAACAAATTCCCCGCAAACCTTAACGCTTCCTTGAGTAGGCAAAAGCAGACCCGACATGATATGAAGAAGCGTAGACTTTCCGGAACCGGATGGACCAAAAATAGCGATCTGTTCACCGATGTCGATATCAAATTGCGGAATATCCAGAACCTTTGTTTTTTCTGACCATGTTTCATAAATCATTTCAATATCTTTCATTTCTACTATCATATTTATTATCCTTAAATTTCAATATTTATTTAGATAAAGACACATTTATAAATAGTTAAAAAAAGAAACAGAGAAAGTAATAATCCAAATGCCCGAGATTTAGCTCTGTTAAATGGTATTACTTTGGAGGGGCGTGTGAGAAATAGATAAAAGAGTGGTTTACCGGATTGAGAAATACCTTGACTGAGGCCAATCGTGAAATTATTGCAATAAAAATTGAAATAAAAACAGTGAGCTCAAACGACGAAGAATCCATTAGTTGAATAAAGCTGCATACTGAGCATCCATTTTTAACCGGAAATCCATTATGATGAACTGTGGAATGAGAGTGATAGTGGAAGAAAGAACCGAGCAGCATTGCAGAAAACACAAATGCCACTAGCACAAGCAATACTTTTTTAAGCATTTTATTCTTAAACTTTTTAAACATAATAAATTGTAGCATAAAAGTTTTATCAAGTACATAATTTTATCCATACGTGTTGTGCTGTTTGTCAAAATACGAACACAGTAATCTGGTCATATAATTTGCTTAACTGGATTAAAAAATATGCCTGATTTACTACAAAATCAAGGATAAATTTTCATCAGGAGTTTTCGATTGGCATGTTTTTCCATTAGTTATAAAAGCACCATCCCAAAAACCGCTTGAGCTGGTGCCTTACAGTCCAACAAGCGATATGAGATGCATAACCAGGAAAATAATTCGAAATATTTTTTGTGCCAAATTTGCGCCATTTTCCGGGTGAAATAGGATAAATTCGGATAAGATGAAGTAAGCAAATAATTTAAAATTAGTCCTAATATATCTTAATTTGCATTAAGATACTTGAAGTAAGTGAAATCTGCTGGAAATTATTTTAAGTCCCTTGTGTCTACCAGTTTCACCACCCCGGCTTTTCAATCTATTTTCTATTGTCGATTTTCAATTGCTGATGGCTGATAATATATAAAGTGCAGCATCAATATACAATAAATCCTTTGAAAAGCCGAGATTTTTCCGCTTAAGGTTAAGTCTTGCAAGAATAACTAGTTTGAGATATTTTGCTGATAGACCGCTCAAAACCAAAAAATGACTAATGTGAAGTGTTTTGGAAAATTTCTTTTTGACCGGAACTTTGTCACCCGGCCGGGGAATGTAATTATTCTTCTTTTTTTATTTCCTGCATATCAGCCGCCCCGCGGGGAGTTCCTCTGCTTATTATCAACCTTATTTCCGGGTCAACAGCTTTCAATTCCCGGCCCGCTTGAAGCTCCCCTGTCTGCGGCTTAGCTGAAGTACTGAAAAGCAGTTCTAACCTGCTCTTTTCTTCTTCAAATATTTTCAAAGCTTCCTTTACATTTGCGGCGTTAATTACCACATGTTTATTTTGTTTCAGGAAACTACCTACTAGATCTAAGATTCCTTTATCATCCTCAACCACAACCAGCCTCTTGTTATTACTGTCTTCCGGTTCGCCTCCGGGCACTTTATTAAAGTTTTCAAGTTCTCTTTTTTCTTTGTAAACAGGAAAGTACACCTTAAATTCGGTACCTTTACCTGTCTCGCTGTGAACATTTATCCAGCCTTCCTGCTGTTTGACTATTCCATAGATCACAAATAAGCCAAGCCCTGAACCCTTCCCGAAAGATTTCGTCGTATAAAAAGGTTCAAATAAATGTTCCATCTGTTCCGGGTTTATTCCGGTACCCGTGTCCGCAAAAGACATACAAATGAATTCCCCTGCCCTTGAATACGGTATATTGCGGGCCTCCTCATCATTAAGTGAGCTATTCTCGATCTTTACCGTCAGTTTTCCGCCTTGCGGCATGGCTTCTTTTGAATTTGTCGCCAAATTGATCATTATACGGTCGATCTGGCCCCTATCAAAATAAATATTTTTTAGCTCAGGTTCCAAACGAAGTTCAAGTTCAACACCTTCCCCGGTGATAAGCTCAAGCATGTTTTTTATCTCGGTTTCGGAATTATTAAGAGATATAACCATCCGTTCCCGGGGCTGCTTTCTGAAAGCCAGCAGCTGGGAGGTAAGGGCGGCTGCTTTTTCCGCGGCTTTCTTGATCTGCTGGATATTTTCATTTACCTTGGGTTCTTTTGACGTAAATCTCAGAGTACTATCCGAATATCCCAGTATAACCGAGAGCATATTATTGAAATCGTGCGCGATCCCGGCAGTCAGCGCGCCGAGAGCATCCATCTTTCTTGTTTGCAGCAGCTGTTGTTCCAGCTGTCTCTGGCCGGTTATATCTTCCGAGGTAGTAAGGATAAATTTCTCGCCCTGAATTTCAATAGTCTGGTGGGTTTCCGTCAGGAGCACTTCTTTACCGTTCTTATTTTTATACCTGTATTCGCCGCTACAAGCAGCTCCGGTTTCTTGTATCCGCTTCAGTATACCCCTGCGCTCCTCAAGATCCACATGTCTTACGAACTCCTGCAGTGGATGGCCGATAATATCCTCTTTTTTTTCGCCCAGCATTTTTGCCGCGGCTTCATTTGCCGCGACAATACAGTTATCAGCGACACGGGTAATAGTTAAAGGAAGGGGATTTGCGGCAAATATTTTTAAATACTTTTCTTCGGTTTTAGGAAAATTCTCCAGGGGTTTTTCTTGTTCTGCTTTTATTTTTCCGGTCTCAAGGAAAGTATCTGCAAAGGGGGCTTTTTCTACCGGATACGCGGGTTTTTGAATATCAACTTTTTTAGGAATGTAAGATGAAAAACTTAACTTCTTCATCCCTCCCCCTTTATTTTCCATGTCAAACTTATCCGAACCATGAACAAAGACAGCAGGATCCTGTAAAACTTATTTTCATACTAATAATTACCGGCTCCATTGATCTTCACCCCAATAATATGAACATTCATAAAATTATTAAGCGTTTTTTTCCTCAAGCCTTTCCGGACGCGTTCTTATTTTTCTTTAAATACAAGTGCAATTATTGAAAATAGTTCTTTTACCACGTAAGGTTTGGGTAAAAAAAGGCAGCCTTCTCTTTTAACTTCATCTATGTTATTTTTATCATCAAGGTAACCGCTGCTTATTATTACCTTTATTTTCGGGTTCATGGCCTTGAGTTTCCTGGCCAATTCAAGGCCGCTTATCTCCGGCATGACGGAGTCGCTAAAAAGCAGGTCAATTCTGCCTTTTTCCGCTTCAAATATTTTCAGCGCTTCTTTACCGTTTGCCGCCCGGAACACCTCATGTTTTTTTTCTTTCAAAAAGCCGCTTACCATATCCAAGACTGCTTCATCATCTTCGACTACAAGTATCCTTTTTCCTTCACTGTATTCAAGTTCTCCCGAAAATTCTTCTTTCATAGTTTCTACTTCCTTATTGCCTTTATAAACAGGCAAAAATACTTTGAATTCTGCGCCTTTACCCGGCGCGCTTGTAACATTTATCCAGCCTTCCTGTTGTTTAACTATTCCGTAAACCACGCACAAGCCGAGTCCCGAGCCCTTATTCTGGGATTTTGTCGTATAAAAAGGCTCAAACAAATGTTCCATCTGTTCTGAACCTATTCCAATACCCGTATCCGCAACGGACATGCAGATGAATTCTCCGGCTCTTGAATACGGTATATTCCGGGCCGTCTCTTTATTCAACGTGACATTTTCCGTTTTTATAGCCAGTTTTCCGCCTTTCGGCATGGCATGCTTTGAATTCGTCACCAGATTGACCACTATCCGGTCGATCTGATTTTTGTCAAACAAAATATTTTTGAGGGCAGGCTCTAAGTGAAGTTCAAATTCAATATCTTCCCCAATAATACGTTCAAGCATGCTCTTGAGCTCTACCAGTGAATTATTAAGCGCTATAACCATCAGTTCGCGGGGCTGTTTTCTGCTGAAAGCCAGTAATTGGGACGTTAAGGCTGCCGCTTTTACGGCTGCTTTCTTGATCTGCTGGATGTTTTCATTTACTTTGGGTTCCTGCGGCGTAAACCTTAAAGTGCTGTCCGAATAACCTATTATAACGGACAGCATATTGTTAAAATCATGCGCGATCCCCGCGGTCAGCGTACCAAGAGCGTCCATCTTTCTTGTTTGAAGCAGTTGTTGTTCCATCTGCCGTTGTTCGGTAATATCTTCCGATATAGTCAGGACGCATTTTTCATTTTCTATCTCAATGATCTGGTGGGTTTGTGTTAAGATAATTTCTTTGCCGTTTTTGTTTTTATAACTGCATTCCCCCCGGTAAGCAGTCCCGGTTTTTTGCGTATGTTTAAGTTCCCTCTCCTGTTCAGCACGCTCCTCAAAGTACGGCAGCGGGCAGCCTATAATATTGCCCCCCAGCTTTTTTATAGCGGTCTCGTTCGCTTCTATTACACATTTATCCTTTAACCGGGTAATAGTTATCAATAAAGGGCTGGCTTCCAGTATCTTTAAATATTTTTCTTCAGTTTTATGCATAATGCCCAGGGCTTTTTCCCGCTCTTCTTCAGCTTTTTCGGCATCAGAAAAGATCTTTTTAGTGGCACCAAGCGCGGAAAAGAGGGCTATTAATACAAAAAGAACAACTTCAAATCCGGCAAATAACGCGAAGTTTATATTTTTAATATTATTTATGATCAAAAACAACATGCTCTGTATAACGACACAAAAGATAGTAAAAGGCACGATCAATCTGTGAATTTTCGCGCTTACGTTATTACCCGACAAAGGCCCGAGTATAGCGGTCCTGTCCCCGCACAGGGAGACCAGGCCCAGCCCCAGAAGCAAAGCGCAAACTCCGCCATTAAAAGAAAAAGGCAGACTCCAGCCGCTGAAAAATAACGGTGAATTAAAAAGGTATCCGAGAATGATAGCAAAACCAAAAAAAGCCACAAACACACCCGTTATACTCGCAAAACTGTTGATAATAACTTTTTCCCCGTACACATTTTTCAATAAAAGCGCCAGGGAATAGAACAGATAAACAAACCCGAGATAGGGGGAGACCCTTCCCAGTGAGGGGATTATTTTTACGATCATACCGGAACAGATACCGGCACCGATGAGCATTACCAGGAATAATAGCCCGGAAATAATATAATGCATTTTTTCGGAGACTCTTTTATTGGCCAATAAAAAAAGTATGATGCCAAAAATAGAGAGGGACACCGCGGACAGCAGGGACATGGACCTGTAATTCGGCAGGAGGCCTGCGGGTAATTCCCAGCCGGCTGACGTTCTTAATATGACCATAACACCTATTAAAGTAGCGGCTAAACTGAAAAAAGCGGAAAATTTTTCAAACTTCGTCATCAAAGTTCCTTTCATTTTGCACCTTCTTTTGCAGGGATCTATTTTAACTTATAACTACTATTTGTTCTTGCATGAGGGCCTTAAATATTCTGCTAAGGCCTTATTGGAAAGAACTTTTTGCAGGCAGATAAAAAGTATTATTTATATACTAGCCGCGTTCCTAGGTTTTTGTCAACCGGCCTTTTCTTTCCACCCTGCCCCAGGCCATTTTTGCCCCCAGCACTTCTTCTAAAGTGGCCAGCAGTTTAACTACATCAATTGTAAGAATAAAATAAAGCCGGTAAGGTATCGAGTAAAGGACATAGCTCAACCTTTCTTTTTCTATTAACACGCAATGCAGCGCCGCAGTCATATCCAGCAGTGTAAGCTGGATCCACCAGAAGAGCAGGCTGCTCAGCATTCCCGAGGTCAAGGCCACATACAAGAAGAATACCTGGGCAAACACATTCATAATAGGCCAGATAACGGCTTCAAAAAACATATACCAGATGGTCGCCACATTAAGCCGGCTTCCTCTTCTTTTAATCCCCAGAAAGGACCGTTTATGCTTTTTCAAGACCTGTAAGATCCCCCTGCCCCAGCGGTACCTTTGGACAAAAAGATTCCTCATGTTCTCGGGGGCTTCTGTCCAGGAGATCGCCTCCGGCTCGTAGACTATTTTCCAGTCGGCATCCAATAATTTGATAGTTATGTCGCAATCTTCGGCAAATGTGTCATTGTCATAGCCGCCGACGCTTTCCATCGCGGTACGGCGGAAAAGGCCGAAAGGGCCGGGTACAATATTTACCACTTTAAAAAACCCCTGGCTTTGTTTTACCATGTTTAAACCTTCAATATATTCAAGCGATTGAAGCCGCGTCAGGGTATTATTTATATTGATAATTTTAACGTTTCCCGCTACGGCGCCCACTTTTTCTTCCCGGAAATGAGTAATGGCTTTGTTTATCGCGTTCTTTTCTACTATTGAATCCCCGTCAATACAGAGAATAAATTCCCCTGTGCTGTTTTTAAGGCCGTTATTCAAAGCTTTAGCTTTTCCCTGATTTTCCTGAAAAATCACTTTTACTCTTGAATTGGGGTAGAGGCCTTCATATTTTTTTGCCTTTTCCATGGTGTCATCCAGGGAACCGTCATTTACGACAATGATCTCTTTTTTCGGATAATCAAGGCTTAAAAGGGATTTTATCGACTCCTCAATATTTTTTCCTTCATTATAAGCAGGCAAAAGAATAGAAACGAGCGGGAATTCCTTATTTTCTTTATGCGGATCCGAGGCGTGAAAAGTGTAATTTAGATACGAAAAATAAATTAACCCGAAATACCTCATGATCAAAATGCAAAGAAAAATGAAAAGCAAAACAAAAGACAGGCCTATAAATCCTTTACGGAAAGAAAAGTTCAGAATATAAATATTCAGCATTGCCAGTATCAGCCATACAAACGGGATAAGCGCAAGCATAAAAACAAAAATATTAAAGAATATGTCAGATAATCTATTTTTCAAAGTGGTAGGTCACTCCTATCATGATATTTGTCAGGGTCGAGCTCGTTACATCCGAAGTACCCCGGCCGACACTGAATAATACTTCCGCAGAAATATTTTTGGAGAAATAGTAAGTTGCTTCCGCGTCAAAATTGATCTCGACCTCGGGAGTTTCAATAACACGGCAAACTGCCGCCTTCATTCTGTAGATAAATACATCATTATCATTGTTTTCCAGGGTTGCCACGGCGGCAATATACGAATAAGGTATCGGCGCCCAGTAATAAGTAGAATCCTGTTTGAAGGACAAATATTGATACTCTCCGCCGATCTTAACCAGCGGCGTATCGGAAACCTTATGCAGATACCCGCCTGTGATCTGTTCCTTGGAATTGCCGTCAGAAAAAAATCCTTCGTTAAGCGCGGCGCTAAGCTCATCCGCTCCGGATAGTTTATGATTGATCTCAAATTCAAACTCATCTAAAGTAAGAGTGAGCCCTGCTATTTGCATATTGAGATTGTCAATTTCAAAGATCCCCTCTTTATTAAAGTTGATATCTGCCTTGAAAGAAGTTGAGGGAGCTATCTCCACTGCTGTGCCCAGGGTCAAACTGCCATGATCGGAAAAATCATATATCCTTAACAAGGATAAGGCCGCTGACCACTGCCAATTTTCCTGAAAGTTCCCGTTCCCCTGCAGGTACAGCTCATTGGATAACAAAGGGGCACTGGCTGCCTGTACAAGCTGAAATTGCCTCACACCTGCGGAGACAATTACCGAGCCGTCAAAAAACCGGACCCTGCCGCCCAGGTCAAAGCCGGTTTTATGATAGTCATATGTGTTTTCGTATAGATTCGAATAAAGAAAATATAATTCCGGCATGGCTTTTCTTTCAACATTAAGGGACTTCTCAATAGCAAGGATATTTTCAATGGCTTCCTGGTTATACTGGTTATACGGTAAGGCAACCACCTGCCGGTAATCGTCAAGGGCCTTTTTAGATTCTCCCTCTGCTTCATAAATATTACCGCGGATCATGTAGATATCGGCATTTGTAGGGTCGCTGGCCTGGAGCTTGGTAAGTTCCGCCAAAGCGCCGGCATTATCCCCTTTCCATTGAAGCATTCTTGCCACTTCCAACCGGACTGAATTTTCTTCCGGATATTTGGTTAAATATTCCCTGTAAAGGAAAATCGACTGATCATAAAGTTTTTCCCAGGAAAGAATTTCGGCAACTCTTATTTTTGCCTCGTAATCCTCGGGAAATTTTTCCAGGTAAAGCTGGTAATATTTGAAAGCTTCTTCTTTGTTGCTTTCCTCATCCTCAGGGCCTCCGCGGGCGGACTTTTTCATCCCTTCAAAATACAGATTGTTGGCGATAGTCAAGTATAAGCGGTAATTTTTAGTTGACTCGACTGCCTTAAGCATACCTTCTAACGTGTCCATATCCCCGGAACTTTCCTCTATTTTCTTAAGGCGGGCCAGGCCATCTTTTGCCTGCCTGTTGTTCTTCGAGAGCTGCAGTACATCGGTGTATATCTTGGCGGCCTTTTTGTAGGCGCCATTTTGTTCATAAATAGCACCCAGGAGCAGATACGCTTCGCTGTTTTTGGGATCAAGTTCGATAACTCTCTTTAATTGCATTTCGGCCGCATTAATATCAGGCTTCCAGTAATATATATAGGCGAGTTCTAAAGCAACCTTTTTATCCTGGGGGTATTTTTTCAGATAATTCCGGTATTCTTCAATGGAAGAGTTATAGTATTTTGCCCAGGAAAGGACCCGTGCAAATTCCAGGCGGCTTTTGTGATCCTGCGGCCTAAACCGCAGGTATTTCTGATAATACTCTACCGCTTTTCCATAGGCTTTTTGCCTTGAATATACCCGCGCGATCTCCAGATTAAAAGAGACACGGTCTTCCGAGTAGGTATTGCTTAGCTCCCACTCATGCAAAATATTGTTCATTAAATTTTGAACTTCTTTATTGCCGGGCTCAAGGCCCAGGGCAGCAAGCGCTGCTTCCGCGGCCCTGGAATATTCTTTTATTTCGAGGTAGATTTGTGCTATTAAAATATAGGATTTTACGTGCCGGGGATTTTCTTTAAGGTCCAGCTGCGCTTCGTTTACCGCCCCCAGCCAGACCTGGTGGGTGTTGTATAATTCAAGAGCTTTTTCATAATGCGCATACGTTTTTTTTTCAGCGGAATATAAAAAAGCCGAAGCAAACAAAACAACGCATAAACAGGCGTATTTTCCGGGGAAAAATATTTTTCTTGTCAAATTTGTTTCTCTCCCGCTTTGTTTCCCACATCACTTATGATCCGCTGGATAATATCTGCGTTTATGCGCGGGACTTTTTCGTTCACGCCTATTAGAAGCGCGATATCACAGAGACTGTTTATCTCTCTCAGGCAGCCCTGGCTGGATTTAAAAATTTCTTCAACGGCATCCGGAAGAAAAATATTTTCCGCCCCGCCGGCGACTTTCAACCGGTGCGCTATGTATTTACCGGTCAGTTCCTGGTCTAAAGGTTCCAGCTTGGCCATAAGCCTTAGACGCTGCGCCAGGCTAGGCATATTTATCAGTTTCGTATGCAGCAAAGCTTCGCCTATCAGGATAATAGAGATCAGCTGCCGCTCATTATAGTCATGCATGTTGCAGAAAAGTTTTAATTCTCCCAGGGTGCCGATATCCAAAAGCTGGGCATCATCAATTATCAATACCGCATGCTCCCCCCTTTCATTGATCGCCAGCAGTTTGTTCCCGAAATCATGCAAAAGCAGGGGTTTATCCCGCGTGGATTCGACATTCTCCCCCATCTGAAAAAAGCACTCGCTCATGATCTGCCCGATGTTCAGCGTGGGATACACAATAGAAAAAATACGGTACCCGCCCTCTTTCTTCAAATCTTTAACAAGGGCTTCCCTTACCATGGACTTCCCGATCCCGCAATTACCGATCAGTACCGCCCCTGTTTTTCTCTGACTAACGGCATAATACAACCTGGCCCTGCACTCTTCAAAGGAAGGAGAAGTATACAAAAACCGGAAATCAATAACGTTTTCAAAAGGGTTCTCCTTGAGATGCCAATACTCTTTGTACATTCTAACCTCCGTCGTCTAATTTTTCTATTTTTTTGATATCCGCATAAAAAAAACTGCCGTTCTCTGTTATTTGTTTGACTCCCTGCTTTTTAATAATTTCAAAATCCCAGGAAGGAAAAGGCGGAAAATGCCCGGCTATTTTTTCAATTTTCATGCTGTAAAAAACCTTGTTATTTTTCTCGTCAGTCTTTTTTTCTATCCTGAAAACCCCCACGGCTTCATTTATCAGCGCTCTTTCTACCTGGAACATTGACGGCGCGCGGGATTTATCAAGCAATAAAAGCGCGGTAATATGCATTTTTTCCAGAAATTTAATGAATTCTCTTATGTGCTCTTCGATCTTCTTTTCATCCAGCATGCCCAGCATGGTCGCGAGATCAATAATTACCCGTTCAACACCCTTCTTGCTGACAAAAGCGTTTACCTCAAAAAGATACTGTCCCAGCTTGCCGGCGGGGCCGCCTTCCGGCCTTTCATACTGCAAAATATTCAATAATCCCCTTTTTAAATAAAGAGAAAAATCAAAGCCCAGGCTGTTTTGAATTTCATTTATAAAACTTCCGGGATTTTCTCCGGTCACAAGCAGGCACATTTCGTTCTTTTTTAAGCCTTCCACGAGAAATTGGGAGGTCAGGACTGTCTTTCCGGTCTCTTTTTCCCCGCAGATCAAATAGCTTCCGTACTGATATAAACCCCCGATATCTTTATCAATAAACCCTATGCCGGAAAATATTTTATTTATCATAATAACCCCAGAGAAATCTCAGGCTTCTGAATTTCTTCCGCACGTGTTATTTTTTGAAAGCGATCTTTTTATTATGTATTTCTTTCTCCGCTTCTTTTTTATCTAAAGCAGCTTTTACGGACTCCAGCGGGCTGTCCTTGGAATAAAAAGTTACCTTTCCCGAGCCAAATGCGTTCTCTTTTGAAAAGACGGGAGTTTTTCCCGAGCCCAATGGATTATCTTTTGAATAAAAAACCGTTTTCGCCAGACCTTCCGGGCTGTCTTTGGAAAAATAGGTCGAAAAACCCAGGTTGGAAACATCTTTGAATTCTTTTATGCCGCTGCCTTTTTGGATCAGGTAGTGAAACTCCTTGTTGCTTTGCGCTAACTCTCCGGTAAGTTTCCTGACAACAAGTATTTTTTCCGCGGTTTCGGTGGCTTTTAAAAGAAAAACCCCCAGCGCGGCGACTTCTAATTTTTTCTTTAAGATAAATAATTCCTGTGAGAGAGGCATCTCCAGCGTTACAAAAGACACAATATTTTTCTTTTCAATTCTTTCCAGAAAAGCAGGAATTTGCTCGGAAAAAGGCTGAATTTCTTTCGAGGGTATATTTTGAGTGATAAACGGGTCCAAAGCAAACCTGCTTGTACCGTGCTGGGAGAGCACTCCTGCTATTTCGTCAAAAAATTGCCGGACCGAGAATTCTTTGTTGATCGCGTACTCATAAATGATCAGCCGCCCTTCTAAAATATGCAGGGAAATGTCCATCCCCATTGATTCGGCATAGATCACAAAATCCCGGGGAAGTCCGGGGGTCACCAACAGGCAGGATTTTCCTTCTTTAAGCCCCTGTAATAAAAATTGCAAAACAAAGCTTGTTTTCCCTGTACCGGATTCTCCCATAAAAAGGTATGTTCCGCTATTGTAAATCTTGCCTAGATTTTCACTGATCAGGTCAATACCGCTTTCACATTTACCGAACATCCTTCCTCCTTAAATACATAAACAGTACTTTTAAAACTTGACATAAAACTTACATTTTTTGCAATTTTCACTCTTTTTATGTATTTTTCATTTTTATGTCAATAAAACGCCTGATATATATAAAATTATCACGAGTTCCTAAAGCTCTGCATGTAATTTCATTGATACATGCATATTTTATACGAACTTTCTCATTATTAATTTATCACATAAAGCTATTTAAGTCAATACCAAAACTTAAACAGGGTCAAACCTTGACTTTTTCAGTATTTTAATGATTTGAAACACTTTTTTTCATTCCGGCCCGCTGTATTTTTCTGTTTTTATGATAATAGTAAATGCAATAAAGCAAAGGATAATAGAGGCAGATAGATTTTTTATTCCGGCGGGAAATGGCTGCTTAATTATTCAGAAAAACTATTTTTTTTCAATTCATGCCAGGCTTTTTTGGGGATACCAAGGGAGGTCTTAAGGCCAAAATATTTTTCTGCCTCGCCAAAAAATTCCGTCCCGTGGGAGGGATCATCATAATAGGCAAAATAAAGAAACCCAAAAACACCGTTTTCAAGCAGTTCTTTCTCTTTTTTAAAAATATCCTTTATGATATCTGCTTGTTCAACTTCCCAGCCCAGGGGATTGCCGGACTTGTAACTTGACACCGCTAAGTATGCCCATAAAACAGGTTTTTTAAAGGTTTTTTTGAGATAGGAGGAAAATTTCAACGCGGACCCGGCAACATCCCTGTATTCAGCACCGGAAGCATCAACGGACGGATCACTTGCCGAACGCATCTCCTGAAAAGCAATAAAATCACTTTTTTGGGCGGTTTTATTCATACACCTATATAGATCGTAGTCTCCCCAATCTCCGGGACACAGTCCGGTTTTGCATAAAGGAGCACCTTTATGCAGAATATCAATTGCTGCTCCGGCAAGGTCATCCCATTCTTCCCACCCGGTGACCGGGGTTTCTTTGTTTGCGGGGACATTATTAAATTCCGGTTCTAAAACAACCAAAACTTCGGAACCTATATCGAGCAAGGGAACAAGCTTTTCTTTTAGGTCCTTATACCACTCTTTTAATTTTGCTCTGTTATTTCTTTCGAGATATTCTTTGCTTATAAGGTCGCCAAAGGTGTAGTAGATCAAGACAGGGGTGTAGCCGCTATTACGGATCTTTATCAGCATCTCTTTGTTTACCCAGGAGGACCAGCCCGGGGTCAGCCAAACAGCCGCGTATTTAAACTTTAAGCCGTCCTTTTTTGCCTCTTCAAATACAATTACTTCCCTGCCGTTCACCGTTTGATCATAGCGGTCACCTATTCCGAGCTTCAAATGACTGCCGGAGCAGGCAGCGCCATTAAGGAAAAGAAGAACGGAAAGAATTATCAGAGCTGCGGCCTTTTTCATTTTCAATTATACTCAATATCAAATATTAAATTATCATCGACCCTTAAGTTCTGAATATCAAAAATTACCCTTCCGTCTTTCCCGTAAGCAAACGGAACGGCAATACCCAGTTTTTCGGAATAGGCTTTTACCAGTTTTTTGGACGGCGGTAAAATTACATTTATTTTCATAGTATCCACTTTTTTCAGGGAATTATTGACCACTTTAACGGTCGTGCGGCGGGGAGACATCTGGCTGCTCGAAAAATCCACACCCAAAGACCACTTTACCCACCAATCATTGACTTCAGAAAAAGTGGCGATCCAGACATCCTTCCCTTTCACATAATCTATAAATTTACCGATGACATCAATATAATCATCATCTGCCATTAATTGGGTGTGAAAAGAATAATAGAAAAGCCCTCCCACCTTGTAGACATTGTCAAAATCCTGTTTGAGAACTTCCAGCATTTCAACCTTATCCTGCATTTTATACCGCTCAAGAATATCAAAATCATCATTACTTGTTTTCGGGAACTTAACAATATATTTAAGATTTTTCCCTATACTTAGACCCCGGGTTTTCTTGACCTGTATGACCTCCGGGCTTGTCTGTTTGGTATCATCTCCGGCCATGTAATCATAGTTCAAATTAAATAAGGCCTGAAGGGTGTTTTTATCATAAAGAGCTTCCGGTGGGCGGAAGCCCCTTAATTTCTTTCCGGTCAGCTTCTCCAGGATCTCTCTTCCGCTTCTTAATCTTTCCTGTTGTACCTCCAAAGACTGGCCCTGGTACACGTCAAGCCCGTGGAGTCCGATCTCAAAATTTTCATGTTTATAAATATCATTAAACACCTTATAGTATTGAGCCGCCATTTCGGGCACGCAGAAAAAAGTGCAGGGGACCTTTTTACTGGTAAAGAGCGTTACTGCATTCGCGGCATTTTCAAACCTGTCTTCGGTATCCTCCGCAAAAAGCACCACGGCTTTTTCCCCTTTGGGCCAGCGGTCTTTATAGATTATCGGCCAAAAATTGACATAATTAAATATATTGTTAAGTAAATTTTGAAGGACTTTTTGATCTTCAATATTTCCCGCTACGGCCCCCATAGTAAAGCCCAGCCAGACAAAACGCGCTCCAAGATATTTACCGTGAACAATTCCGGCTTCTCCGGGAGACAATTTATTGCGATAAAGAACAGGGGTCGGCTCCCAGTACGCATCTATGTCTATGCGGGGTTCGACAATATTGGCGGATACCGGCCTGTTATAGGTATTAATTTCCAGCCTGAAACCGGGCACAATATTTGAGGACATGATACTGGTGCCGTCAAGAATAAGGCCGGAGACCAGGCCTTTTTCGCCTTCATCTTTTACTTCCTTAAAAGAAAAACCGCCGATAATTTCACTTAGAAAAGAGGTTTCCCGCCATTTGCCGTTTTCGTCGCGGGAACCGGTAAACCCGTCAAGGATCAGGCCTTTTTTTTCATCCGAAGCGAATTCTTTTATTTTCTGGATCTCCCGGTCGGAAAGGCAGATCGCAAAAGGCAGGATCAACGTGTCGTAGCCGCTCAGGTCCTTGCTTATAAAATCGTCCTGAGAAATAAGTTCATACGCCACGTTTTTTTGTTTTAAAAAATTACTCCACATAATTGAAAGCGGCTCGGACGTACTCTTTTCAAAAAATTTTGCCGTGGCGGTCCCTTCCAGAATAATGATCTTTTTTTCCAGGTTTGCGGGGGAAGCAGCGCCTGAGGAACTAGAAAATATATTAAGGAATTCTCCGACTGTCCCATAATAGCTTTCCCTGATAACCCTGCTGTAAAAGAAAAAAGAAGCGATAAGGAGTATGGCCATGACTACTACGACAGAAATAATTTCGAAAATATTCCGATTATCTTTCTTCGCTTCCATTTTTCCTGTTCTCCTCTTTTTTATAAGGATCGTAGAGTTTCAGTATTTTCGGCAGGCCGGAATAATCTATTTGTCTGATATTATTATTATCTTCAAAAACATAGTTCTTGACCGTATCGTCAGATTTTACTATTACCGTGGATACTTTCTCGTTCTCATCCTGAATTTTCCTTCTTTTGTTCCTGCTTATAATATAGACCGCAATGGCAAAAATGATCGTGACAACTGTCGCGATCAATATCGCTGTAGATACAAGCACAATTATGTTATAAGTTCTCATCTTTTGTTCCTCCCGGGCCTATTATCCCGCCTTTTATTACGCTTTAGAGCTTAAAAATGCGGCATTTAAGAAAATACAGGCTTTTTGCCGTATTATAGTTGAATTATAACCCTCTTCCTTTACAAAGTCAACTTCATAAATCTTCCCTTTAATTCAGGGTTGCTTCTTTCTTTCCCCGGGAATAGGTACTCCAGGGCACACCGTTTATCCGGTCCCGGCGGTAAAGGTTTTATTTCTTTTTCTTCTTTCTCCCCGTCTTTCTGTCAAGCTGCTTTTGAGCGTCCAGCAGATTTGCACGGCTTTTTCTGACAAAACGTTTCAGCTGGTCCTCAAAATCCCTGTTTTCCTCTATAACAACTCCGGCTCTGCCAAAGGCTCCGGAGGGAAGCACTTTTTCTCCCGGCCGGAATTCCGTATCCATTGCAAGTTTTTTTACCGACAGGGAGATTTTACCTTCTAGACTTACCCCGATAACCTGCACCTTTACCTGTTCTCCTTCACTTAAGAGGTTCTTCATATTTTTCGTCAGCCCGCAATTCATTTCGGAAATATGCAGCAGGCCGCTTTTTCCCCCCGGAAGGCTTACAAAAGCCCCATAGGGTAGAACCTTCTCAACAAAACCGGTAAGAATATCGCCGTTTTTAATATCCATAGGACCTAAAAAAAGCATGAGCGGAGTTTCCCCCGCTCATGCGATATTGTAAACCAAAAATATTTACTTTAATAATTGTTTTGCTTTATCCACAGCGCTTGCCGCATCCGGCGCATAGCCCTGCGCTCCGATCTCGTCGGCATAAGACTGTGTAAGCGGCGCTCCGCCGATCATGACTTTGGCGGTTATACCTGCTTTCTTAAATTCTTCTATCGCGCCTTTCATTGCCACCATGGTGGTCGTCAATAAAGCGGACATGGCAATTACCGAAGCTTTGCTTTCTTTGACCGCGTTGATAAATTTCTCGGGCGCGGCATCTATACCAACATCCACGACCTTGAAACCTGCGCCTTCAAGCATCATACCGACAAGATTTTTGCCGATGTCATGCAGGTCGCCTTTTACGGTACCCAGTACTACAACACCAAGCGGCTGCACGCCTGCGTTTGCCAAAAGCGGCTTCATGATCTCCATTCCTGATTTCATGGCCCTGGCCGCTATGAGCACTTCAGGAACATATACTTCATTTTTCTTAAATCTTTCACCTATATAACCCATACCGCCTATCAGGCCTTTTTGTAAAATATCGTTTAACGGCACTTTTTCGCTTATTGCCTTAGCAACAAGTTCCTTCACCTTCGGTGCCTGCCCTTTTATTACGGCATCCGCAATTTCTTTCATATCGACCATTTAACTATCCTCCTTTTACTGCTTTTCGAATTTTAAGCATTATCCGAGTGTTAAATTAGCATTGATTATTAATTCTACTTAAAACTACTGCCATTAGTCAACCAATTTCTGTGCTGTTTAATGGGGAACGCTGCCCCCGGTCAAAAAACCTTACCTGTTAAAAGCTTTTACGGCCTTTACCATATCCTCAGGTAATTTTGCTTTAAATTCCATTCTTTTTCCGGTCCCGGGATGTAAAAATGCCAGAAAAGAACAATGAAGCGCCTGCCGGTCAATAACCGTCTGAGGATCCTTGCCCCCGTAAACCGCATCTCCGACCACGGGATGGTGAATATGCTTAAGATGCACGCGTATCTGATGCGTGCGGCCGGTTTTTATGGCCACTTCCAGCAAGGCTGTTTTTTCGAACTGCTTTATTACTTTGTACTCGGTATAAGCATCCCGGGCCTTTTTGGTTTTTACCCCGATCTTCTTCCGGTCAGAATCGCTCCGGCCTATAGGGACATTTATGTAGCCGCTTTTATCGGCAAAAACTCCCCAGGCAAGCGCCGTATAAAGCTTTTCCACTTCCCGGTCTTTAAACTGCCTGGAAATAAACCGGTGGGCGCGGTCATTTTTTGCCGCAACGATAGCTCCGGAGGTATCTTTATCCAGGCGGTGTACAAGCCCCGGCCGGATCTCCCCCGCGGTTTTTGAAAGTTTATTGCAGTGAAAGAGCAGGGCGTTCACCAGCGTGCCGTGCGAGACCCCGCAGGCAGGATGCACCACCATTTTTGCCGGTTTATTTACAACAATGATATCCTCATCCTCGTACAAAATATCCAGCGGAATATTTTCAGCGATAACCCCCATGGGCACAGGCTTCGGGATAGCTATCTCGACAATATCTTTTTCTTTAAGCTTGTAGCTTCGTTTTACCTTTTTGCCGTTTACCAGCACGCTGCCTGCATCAGCCCAGCGCCCGGTCGCGGTCCTTGAATTTCTGGTCCGCTTTGCCGCTATAACGTCAATTCTTTTATCTATTTCATCTTTTGTTATTTCAAACACCGTATTTTGCATCAGGAATTTTTGCTCCGCAGCCGTACGTACAGAAAAACAGCCAGAGCCGTGAACAACAGGCTGATAAACTGGGAAACCGATAACACCTTAAAAAGTTCCGGGCCTCTCTCATCGGCTCTTAAGAATTCTATTAAGAACCTGGCGGGGGCGTAACACAAAAGATATAAAACAAACAGTTCGCCTTTATAGCGCGGCTTTTTTTTCATGAGAAAAATAAAAATAAGGAGTGTCGCGGCCGATTCGATAAGCTGGGTCGGCACATGGGGAAGATTATCTCCAATATCGGGGAAAACCACTCCAAAGTATCCGCTTTTCACCCCGTAACAGCAGCCTCTGAAAAAACAGCCCAGCCGGCCCAGGGACTGGCCCAGCGCGACTCCGGGAATTAATATGTCCGCGGTTTGCAATGGATCCAGTTTGTGGCGTTTTGTGTACCAGAAATAAAATAAAAGGCCGCCTATAAGCCCGCCGTAAAAAACCAGCCCGCCTTCCCAGATCTTCCAGATCTGATCCGGATATTGCCGGTAATGCGCTGTTTCGGTAAGAATATAAAGCACGCGCGCGCCTATTATAGCTGCCAGAAAAGAATAGATGTTAAGATCCATTATTTTTCCGGTTAAAAGCCCTGCTTTTTTCGCGCGGTAACCGGAAACCATTGTAGCCGCAAGAAAACCAAGCGCCACAAATAAGCCGTAGGAATAAAGGGTTACAGGCCCGAGTTTGAATAATTCAGGATGCATTTTTTTCCTTTGAACCTCCCGCTGTTATAAAATAGACCAGGAGAAAGCAAACACCTAGGGTTATCGCCGAATCCGCAATATTAAAAACGGCGAACTTCAGAGAAGTATTTATCCCGAGCTCAATAAAATCCCGCACCTCGCCCGAAAGGAAAATACGGTCAAGAAGATTGCTGACGGCACCCCCGGTGATCAAAGAAAACGAAAGCCGCACCAGGAAACTTTCCCTGAGTATTTTTTTATAGTAATAAAAAACAAAGATAATGAACCCGGCCCCTATCGCAAGAAAAAGAGGTATACGGAAATTGGCCGGCAGGTCCGAGAGCATGCCAAAAGCGGCGCCCTTATTACGGATATAGGTAATTTGAAAAATATCACGGATAACGGGAATAGATTCGTTCAGGAACATACGGGACTGAACAAAGTACTTTACCAGTTGATCCAGAACTACCACCCCTATGATCACAAGATTCATCCACATAACTTTAGTATTGCCCGGTCTCCTTTAAGACAGACGCGCATCTCGCGCAAAGCAAGGGATGTTTTTCATCTTTGCCCACGGTCGCGCTGAAATTCCAGCATCTCTCGCATTTTGTACCGTCGGCTCTGGTAACATCTAGCGTATTTTCGGGGCCGTTCGCGCGGGTAATTGTGACCTGAGAGACAATGAATATGCCCGGCAGTTCTTTTTCATAGGTTTTAAAAAGCTTAAAGTCCTCTTCATCCTTAATGCCCGCTACCACTTTCGCTTCATAAGGATGCCCGATCACCTTCGTGTTCCTCAGGCCTTCAAGGAGTTTCAGCGTTTCGGCTCTCAGAATTATCAACTTCCCGTATTTATTTTTTATCTCCGGGTTTTTATATTTTTCTTCGCAAACCGGCCACAGGGCAAGATGCACGCTTGGAACATTTTCCGCGGAGCCAAGTTTTGACATTTCCTGCCAGATCTCTTCCGCGGTGCAAGCGAGGACCGGAGCCAGCATTTTGGTTAGCGCCAGGAGTATCCTGTGCATTACAAACTGGGAACCTTTTCTTATTTCCGAGTCCGCCGCGTTAACGTAAAGGCGGTCTTTAAGTATATCGAGATAGAAAGAGCTTAAGTCCACCACGCAAAAATTATAGATCTCCTGGTAGAACTTGAAGAATTCGTATTTTTCGTAATAACCCGTCGCGTCCTTGATAACTTCCTGCAGGCGGTCAAGCATATACTTATCCAGGTCCGTAAGCCTGTCATACGCCGGATCTTTTTCACCGGGTTTGTAGTCATAAAGATTGCTTAAGAGATATCTTGCCGTATTACGGAGCTTTCTATACGCGTCCATAAGCCGGGCAAGTATCTCCTCGGAAAACCGGATATCATCGGCATAGTCAGAAGCCGCGACCCAGAGCCGCAGAATATCCGCGCCGTACTTTTTGCAGGCCTCTTCGCTTGTTGTAAGGTTACCCAGTGATTTGGACATCTTTTTACCTTCGCCGTCCACCACATAGCCGTGCGTCAAACAGTTCTTAAAAGGAGCTTTCCCTTCAAGGGCTATTGACGTAATGAGGGATACCTGGAACCAGCCGCGATGCTGGTCACTGCCTTCCAGATATATTTCACAGGGCCAATCCAGTTTTGGATCGTTTTTTAGCACCGCAAAATGGGAGCAGGCGGAATCGAACCAGACATCAAGAATATCGGTATCCTGTTTAAACTCCTTAGCTTTACATTTTTTGCAGGTATACCCCGCAGGCAGAAAATCTGCCGCCGGGCGGGAGAACCACGCTTCGCTGCCTTCCTTTCCAATTATTTCCGTTATTTTTGAAAGCACGTTTTCATCCAGAACGGGCTCAGAACATTTTTCACAGTAGATGACCGGAACAGGAACACCCCAAAAACGCTGTCTTGAAAGGCACCAGTCAGGCCTGTTTTCAAGCATACCTTTGATCCTGTTTTCTCCTGCCGCGGGATACCACTTTATCCCGCCTGCCAGTTCAAGCATATTTTTTCTGAGTTCTTTATGCTCGACACTTAAGAACCATTGTTCCGTGGTCCTGAATATTACGGGTTTACGGCATCTCCAGCAATGCGGATAGGAATGACTGATCTTTTCTTCAAAAAACAAGGCGCCTTTTTCTTTGAGCAGTTCTATTACCAGAGGATCCGCTTCAAAGACCTTCTTTCCTTCAAAAAGTTTTACCTCAGAGGTGAACCTGCCGGCGTCATCAAGCGGGCTCATCGGTTTTATACCGTATTTTTTACAAATGAAGAAGTCTTCTTCCCCGTGTCCCGGCGCAGTATGGACACAGCCGGTTCCATCCTGATCCGTAACATGTTCGCCCAGTATAACTAATCCTTCCCGGCCCATGAACGGGTGCAAGTATTTTATTTTTTCCAGCTCCCGGCCTTTTATGCCCGCTTTAACCGCCAAAAATTCATTACCGCCTATCTTGGCTTTTACGGCTTCAACAAGCTTGGAAGCCAGTATCAGATATTCACCGTTTGTTTTAACGACAGAATAATCTATTTCCGGATGCAAGCAAATAGCCAGATTGGAAGGCAAGGTCCAGGGAGTTGTCGTCCAGATGAGTAAACTGACTTTTTTCCCCGCGGTCTCCGGGCAGAATTGTTTGAGCGGATCTTTAAGCTGGAACTTTACATAAACTGCCGGGGAGGTTTCATCGGAATACTCTACTTCCGCGTCAGCCAGCGCAGTCCTGTGATTCAGGCACCAGAGCACCGGCCGCAAACCTTTGTAGATATAGCCTTCTTTTACCAAACGGGCAAAAGTCCCTACTATGGCCGCTTCATAGCTGTGGTCCAAAGATAAATAAGGATGTTCCCATTCTCCAAGGATACCCAGACGTTTGAACTGCGTTTTCTGGATACCGACATATTTCAAAGCGTAATCCCTGCAGGCCTTTCTAAATTTAAGCAGGCCCTCTTTGGTGTTTTCAATTTTGTGCTTTTCCGTTACTTTATGTTCTATAGGCATGCCGTGGCAGTCCCAGCCGGGAACATAAGGTGAGTCAAAGCCCTGCATGGTCTTATATTTTATTACCATGTCTTTTAAAACTTTATTGAGCACGGTCCCGACATGAATATCCCCATTGGCATAAGGCGGCCCGTCATGAAGGACAAATTTTTCACTGCCTTTTCTTGCGGCCCGTATCTTGTCGTAAATTTTTTCCGCATCCCAAAGGGAAAGTATGGCCGGTTCTCTCTGGGGCAGTCCGGCCTTCATAGGAAAAGATGTGTTTGGAAGATTTATTGTTTTACCATAATCCATTTTTTTACCCTAAGCCCTCTAAACATCAGATTTTATAACGATTTTACCATATTATCGGCATATTTGCAAATAATATAGCCAAATACCAGAAATTCCTCATCTTGGATATTTTTTGTAGTTGCCTCATTTATGAGGCCAAAAACGCTTGATAAATCAAGCAACTACAGTTCTAGTATTATCTGATTCTATCTTCTAGAGGAATTTCCGGACAAATAAGAAGGGTTTTTTCCATAAGTTTCATTCCGGTTTCGTATGCTTTTTTCAAGAACTCTTCCGGGTCAACTTTCGGGTCTCTGAGGATAAGTTCAAAATTAACCGGTTTTGGATATTTATTTTTTTTCAGGGCGTTCATGACCCGGTTCCAATCAAGGTTGCCCCGGCCCGGCAGAGCGTGTTCGTCAGTTTTCCCGTGATTGTCATGCAGGTGCAAAGCAAAAGTCCGGGAGCCGTAATTTTCTATCATATTAACCGTTCCCGCGATATTAGCGTGGCCTGAATCAAAACAAAAACCGAGGAAGGCGGGAGAATTTTTTTTAAACAGCAGTTCCAGCTGTTCGATCGCAACAGGAGTAATATTATGGGTGTTTTCAATAGCGAGCTTCACCTTCATTTTTTCGCATAAGGGCCGGGTTTCTTCTATACTTTTCCCGAGCTGTTTCCAGCGCTTAATAAATACCGCTTCTTCCAAAGCATTTATCGGAGGATGGACGACCACGCAATCACCGCCCAGCTTTCCCGTAAAATATATCCTGTTGGCCAGAAGCCGCGTTCCTTTTTTGCGTTCATTTTCTTTGTCCGCAGCAGGCTCGCATACCAGGTCGATAGCGGCATTATGCGTATCAAGAAGCCCCAGGTCATATTTTTTTAAAAGCTTTTCCAGGCCGGTAATATAAAAATCTTCATAAAGAACGTCTTTGACCCAGTGTTCGCACCAGTGGATATATTTGAATCCGGCTTTCGCGATAAGCCGCAATTTCGGTTCTATCGGCCCGCCGTCATCCGCATAATCGGTCGTTATGGCTATTTCATTTTTCATTCCGCCCGCCCTTGGAAAACTTTACCTTTTGCTTAAATTGCCCGCTTCAAATAACATCCGCCCGGTAACCCCTGCCGGTTTTTATCAGTTTGATCCTTGCGTCATAAAGCCGCGAAAGGTTCTTTGTATTCAGGGTATTTTCCAGCTGGCCATCCCTGAAGATCCTGCCTTCTTTAAAGAGTACGGCCCGTTTTATTTCAGGAATAATATCCTCGAGATTATGGGTCACCAGAATAATACTGGTACCCCTTTTGGCTATTTTGGAAAGTATTTTTCTGAAGCAGTCTGAAGCTTTCATATCAAGCCCGCTGGTCGGTTCATCCAGCAGCAAGGTATCCGGTTCATGCGCCAGAGCCCGGGCAATAAGCGCCAGGCGGGCCTCTCCTGTCGAGACCGCGCTCATAGCGCGTTCTTTTAAATGAGAAATGCCGAGGAATTCCAGGGTAGCTGCGGCTTTTTGCTTCATGGCCGGCGTAACGTCTTCTCTCCAGATACCTATACTAGAAAAATAGCCCGAGAGAATATTGTCAAATACGGATATTTCACCGAGCTCGGAATTTAGGAACGCAAATTGGAGTTCCGGGGAGATGATACCCATATGGCTTTTTAGTTCAAAAATATGCCAGTCTTCCCGTCCAAAAATATCGAATATGACCGGCTCTTTTTTCAGTTCGGGATACCTTTTTCTGATAATTAGATTGATAAATGAGGATTTTCCGGAACCATTCGGGCCGAGAATAACAACATTTTCCCCGGGCAGGATCCGGAGCTCGTTAATATCAACAGCTCTCTTGCCTTCAATATAGTCATAGATCAAAGAGATATTTTTAAAATGTATGACCGGTATGCCCGCTTTTTTTTTCTTTGCTGAAATTTTCATATTTTTTTAAGAGTAAAATAACTCGGGAAGGCCGCCGGAAAACTGTTCCGCGGGTTCACCCTTTGGACAAACTCCTCAGATCTCGACTTCTCTTAAATACTTGGCAGCTTCTTCGGGCGGTGTCGGGTTTATATAGAAGCCTGAACCCCATTCAAAACCGGCGAGTTTTGTAAGTTTTGGAATTATTTCCATATGCCAGTGCGTATAGACACCTTCCGGTTTTCTTAACGGAGCGGTATGAATGATATAATTGTAAGGCGGGTCATTCAACGCTTTTTTGATCTTCATGAGCGAATCTTTCAGTATTCTGGCCATATCAAAGGACTGTTCTTCATTTATATTAATAAAATCCGTATTGTGTGTTTTTGGAAGGATCCAGGTTTCAAAAGGAAATCTCGGAGCAAAAGGCGCGAAAGCAACAAAGTATCTGTTTTCCAAAATGATCCTCTGGCCGTCTTTCATCTCCTGTTTGATCATATCGCAAAAGACACACCTTTCCTTATATTCAAAATGATGTTTGGCGCCTTCAAGCTCTTCAAGGACTCTCTTTGGAATAATGGGGGTGGCTATAAGCTGTGAATGCGGGTGCTCCAGGGTCGCGCCCGCCGCGTCCCCATAGTTACGGAATAACAGGATATATTCAAACCTGAGGTCGTTTTTAAGGTCCAGGCACCGCAGCTTATAGGTCCAAAGTACCTTCTGCACCTGTTCGTAAGAAAAATCCGCCATGGACTTGTCATGCTCGGGAGTTTCAATAATTATTTCATGCGCGCCCACGCCTTCCATCATATCGTACATACCGTCGCCCCGCCTGTTCAGCTCGCCTTCCACGCGAAGGACCGGAAATTTATTGGGAACAACTCTTACTTCCCACCCCGGCTGGTTTTTTCCGGTATTTGAGGGCCGCATGGCAATAATCTCAGAAGGGGTCTTTTCTTCACTGCCGTTGCAAAAGGGGCAAAATCCCCCCTTTTTTTTATCTACAGCATGATCCAAAAAATCTGTGGGCCTTTTTGACCTGTCAGTAGAAATTATTACCCACCTGTTAGAAACCGGATCTTTTCTAAGTTCTGGCATGTATTTCTCCTTTCCGGACATTCAAGACCGCAGGAAAAGCATAACAAACACAATGGTTTATTGCAACTTGTAAAAGGCCGGCTTTGCTCCCGGGTTTTATTATTATTTTTTTATCTTCGCTATAAGAGCCGGAACCACTTCAAAAAGATCGCCTACGATACCATAGGTAGCGATCTCAAATATGGGCGCCTGGGGATCTTTATTGATGGCGATGATATTCTCTGAAGATTGCATACCCGCCATGTGCTGTATGGAACCTGATATTCCCACTGCGATATAAAGTTTGGGACAGACAGTTTTGCCCGTCTGGCCGACCTGATGCGAGTAGGGTATCCAGCCGGCGTCAACTGCCGCGCGGGAAGCGCCGACAGCGCCGTTAATAAGCTGTGCGAGTTCGCGGATCAGGGCAAAGTTCTTGGCTTCACCCAGGCCTCTTCCGCCGGATACAATAATATCCGCTTCCGAGAGATTCACCGTGGCTTCTTCCTCTTTTATGAATTCAACAAGGCGCGTCCTGGCTATGAGGCAGTCTTCCATAATGTTTTTTGTTATTATCAGGCCTTTTCTATTGGGATCTTTTACCGCTTTTTTAAATACCTTGTGCCTTACAGTCGCCATCTGCGGCCTGAAGCTGGGGCAGGTAATGGTCGCCATAAGGTTGCCGCCGAATGCCGGGCGGGTCTGAAGCAGTAATTTTGTATAATCATCAATGTCCAGCTGGGTACAATCAGCAGTCAGACCTGTTTTTAGCATTACCGCGACTTTTGGGATAAAAGACCTGCCTATTGCGGTCGCGCCGGTCAGGATTATATTCGGTTTATACTCTTCCACGAGCGAAACCATCGCTTTGGCATAAGACTCGTCATTGAACTGGCCCAGGCAGTTGGAATCAATCACATAGACCTTGTCCGCCCCGTGCATGATAAGCTCATTGGCTTTGGCGGTAACATTGCTGCCGATCAAAACGGCACAAAGTTCTTCATTAAGCTGTCCTGCTAATTTACGGCCTTCATTCAAAAGTTCATAAACAACCGAAGCAATTTCGCCGTGCCTCTGCTCGGCGTAGATCCAGATCCCTTTATAAAGCGCAAGATCCTGAGTTGCAGCCTTCCTGTCGATCTCAATAAGGATTGCTTTGAACTTCTTGCAGGCATCGATACAGGCCCCGCAGTAATTACATTTTACAGGGTCAATAAAAGCTTTTTTGCCGGTCATAGTAATTGCGCCCTGCGCGCAGGAAGACACGCAAAGCTTACAGCCGACACATTTTTCGTTTAATACCTTAATTGCCACAATTTCCTCCTAATTTATCAGCTTGGCATCTCTAAGTTTATTCGCAACTTTTTCGCACTTTTCTTCTACGGTAGCGCCTTCTATCATCTCTTTCTTTCCGCTCCGGACCGGGACAAAAACCCGGTTAACCAGAGTGGGAGATCCGTGCAGCCCGATGAAATCCGGGTCGCATTCTATATCTTTGGCGTTCCAGACCACCGGCTTATAATTTTTTGCTTTCATTTTTCCCCTGAGCGATTCAATCCTGGGTTCGTTGATCTCCTTTACCACAGAAAGAAGGAGAGGCATGGTGCTTTCGATAACTTCATAGCCGTCTTCCATCATTCTTTCAACGGCCATTTTTTTTCCGGCTTCATCATATTTTTCTATTTTTTTTACCCAGGCAACAAAAGGAATATCGAGCCAGTGGGCGATACCGGGACCAACCTGGGCGGTATCTCCGTCCATGGCCTGTTTTCCGGTGAGAATAACATCCGTCCCGCCAAGTTTCTTTATGCCCTGTGCCAGAGTGTAGGAAGTAGCGAGGGTATCAGAACCCGCAAACGCGCGGTCTGATAACAGGACTCCTTCATCCACCCCCATTCCTATGCAGGTCTTAATTGCCTGGTCCGCCTGGGGCGGCCCCATTATTATTACGGTAACTTTTCCGCCAAACTTTTCTTTTAAGCGGAGCCCTTCTTCAACCGCATACATATCAAATGGATTAACTATTGCTTCAACGCCTTCGCGAATAAGCGTATTGGTTGCCGGATTGATAGCGACCTTTGTAGTGCCAGGAACCTGTTTGATGCAAACTACTATGTTCATATTATTCTCCCAACATAAAACGCTAATGACAAATGACAATTTACAAATTAAGATTTTTTGTTGGAGAAAAACCGTCTCCGCCTTTAATATATTATTTTAAATAAAGCGGTGGTTTTTATCCGCTTACCTTATATCGTCCTTCGTAATTTGTCATTCATACTTCTATTTATTTAAGGTTTCTTCCGGTCACTGCTTGCTGCCAGACTGTACTTGCCAAGCATCTATTTCTTGGAGGCTATTTCTTTTATCAAGCCCAGCGCTATTTCGTTCCGCTGGATCTGGTTGGTACCTTCATATATCTGGGTGATCTTGGCATCACGCATCATTTTTTCCACAGGATATTCTTTCATGTAGCCGTAGCCGCCCAAGATCTGTACCGCATCAACCGTTACCTTCATTGCCACGTCGGAACAGTAAAGTTTGCTCATGGCGGATTCTTTGGCAAAGGCCTTGGCATCCCCGGCCGCATCTATTGTTCTGGCGGTCGCGTAGAGCAGCGCTCTTGCCGCTTCCACTTCGGTGGCCATATTCGCGAGCATATGCTGGACGGCCTGGAAGGAGCTTATAGGCTGGCCAAATTGTTTTCTCTGTCTCGAATAAGCAAGCGCTTCTTCAAAAGCACCGGCGGCAATACCCAGGGCCTGGGCCGCGACACCCGGCCTGCTGTTGTAAAGCGTGTTTACCGCGACAATGGCACCCATGCCTTCTTTTGACAGGACCTGGTCCTTGTGGATCTTGCAATCCTGAAAAACCAGCTCGCGCGTAGCCGAAGCCCTGATCCCCATTTTATTTTCTTTTTTTCCAAAGGTAAAACCGGGGGTATCCCGTTCAATAATAAAGGCCGTAAGGCCTCTTGAACCCCGCGCTCTATCCGTAACCGCGATAACAGAATAGATCTGGGCTTCCCCGCCATTCGTGATCCACTGCTTGGTACCGTTAAGTATATAGTGATCGCCGTCTTTTTTCGCAGTAGTCTGCATGCCGAGAGCATCCGAACCGGCATTAGCTTCGGTCAGGCCAAAAGCTGCCAGGTTCTTTCCTGACGCAATATCCGGCAGGTATTTTTTCTTCTGCGCGTCGCTGGCAAAAAGAAGTATAGGAAAAGTACCGAGCGCGGTGGCCGCCATAGAAAGCGCGATAGCGGAACAGACCTTGCTCATCTCTTCAACCGCCAGGCAAAGCCCCATGATCCCTTTGCCCATGCCCCCGTATTCTTCAGGTATATAAAGGCCGCAAAGGCCGGCTTCGCCCATGGCTTTTACCTCCGCCGTAGGGAAGTGCCCTTCCTCGTCATATTTTTCTCTGACGGGCTTAATATATTTTTCGGCAAATTCTTTAGCCGTTTCCACGATCATTTTTTCTTCTTCACTAAAAAAATAGTTCATCATATAACCACTCTCCTTATAAATTACTTCTTATATATTATACCGCTGTTATTTCTTAAGAGCTTGAAGCGCCTCTTTGGCGGCTTCTAATTCGGCTTCTTTTTTACTTTTTCCTCTGCCTTCCCCCAGGACTTTGCCGTTAAAAACGGCTCTTACCAGAAAATTCTTTTTGTGCTCCGGCCCGGTTTCCGAAGCAACCTCATAAAACGGCCTTTTTTTATGCTTTTTTTGTATTATCTCCTGGAGTTCGGACTTATAATCCTTTGCTTCTCTTTCATCAACCACAAGCTCGTTCAAAAAAGCCATTTTTATAAATACTGCCGCGTTTTCAAGCCCGCTGTCAAGATAGATCCCGCCCGTAAGCGCCTCAAATACATTTGAAAGCGAGGAATCTCTTTCACGCCCGCCCGAGGCTACTTCGCCTTTCCCCAGAAGCAGGTATTTTCCAAGCTCAAGCTTTCCGGCCGCGCTGCTTAAGGATTGCTTGCTTACAGCCAGAGATTTTACTCTGGTCAAAAAACCCTCGTTTTCTTTTTCGTACTTTTCGTAAAGATACCGGTTTGTAACAAGCGCTATTACCGCATCCCCGAGAAATTCCAGGCGTTCGTTAGACTCCATATTATGAAGCTGTTTCTCGTTAACGTAAGAAGTATGCGTGAAAGCCCGGACTAAAAGGCCCGGATCTTTAAACCGGTATTTTATTTTTTGCTGGATCTCTTCAAGCCGGGCCGGGCTGATATGCTCAGATTTAATCATCCAACGTATTTTTTGACCGCAACTGTCGCGTTATGGCCGCCGAACCCGAAGGAGTTAGAAAGCGCATAATTTATACTCTTCTGTTTTCCCTTGTTAGGGACATAATCCAGGTCGCATTTTGGATCGGGATTTTCCAGATTTATGGTCGGAGGTATAAAACTATTCCCTATTGAAAGTACCGTAGCAATGAATTCCACACCGCCTGCCGCCCCGAGTAAATGGCCGATCATTGATTTTGTTGAACTTACGGAAAGCTTGTAGGCATGCTCCTTAAATACGGTCTTGATGGCCTGGGTTTCCCCCGCGTCACCAAGCGGAGTCGCCGTACCATGGGCATTTATATAATCAACTTCTTCTATTTTTATTCCGGCATCATTTACTGCATTTTGCATAGCTCTCGCGCCGCCTTCCCCGTCCGGCGGGGGAGCTGTCATATGAAAAGCGTCTGAAGAAAGGCCGTAACCGACCATTTCCGCGTAAATTTTTGCACCACGGGCTTTAGCATGTTCAAGTTCTTCCAGAACTATTATTCCGGAACCTTCTCCCATGACAAAGCCATCCCTGCCCGCATCAAAAGGCCGGCTGGCGTGTTTTGGATCATCATTTCTACAGGACATGGCCTGGGCAGAACAAAAACCTGCCATTGCCAGTTCCACAATAGTACACTCGGAACCGCCCGCCACCATAACATCAGCATCACCGTACTGAATATGCCTGAAGGAGGAACCGATACTGTTATTACCCGAAGCGCACGCTGTCACAACACAGGCGCTCGGGCCTTTTAGGCCGAATTGAATGGAGATCATACCCGAAGCCATATTGGAGATCATCATGGCAATAAAGAAGGGGCTTACCCGGCCCGGTCCTTTTTCAATAAGATTATGGGTTTGTTCCATAAGCGTGGTCAAACCGCCGATACCGGAACCGACAAAAACACCCATCCTGGAAGTATCTTTTGTAAGATCCAAACCCGAATCTTTGAGGGCCTGGGAAGCGGCCGCTATGGCATACTGGGTAAAACCATCCATACGCCGGGCACTTTTTTTATCCGTATATAAAGCAGGATCAAATCCTTTGACCTCACAGGCTATCTGTGTAGAAAGGCGGGAAGCATCAAAGCGGGTTATCTTATCCGCGCAGCTGACGCCGGCGCATAAGCTTTTCCAGAAACTATCAATATCATTACCGGCCGGGGAGATCACCCCGAGGCCGGTAACTACAACTCTACGTTTCATGTTTTAACCGTTTCCGATCAGGAGTTCGTTTTTTCTTTCAAATATGCAACAACATTAGAGACTGCCTTGATCTTTTCGGCGTCCGTATCCGGTATTTCAATACCGAATTCTTCTTCAAATGCCATCACAAGCTCAACGGTATCAAGAGAGTCTGCGCCCAGATCATCAACAAAGGATGCGGTCGGGGTAACCTGGGACTCTTCTACGCCCAGTTGTTCAACTATTATTTTTTTTACTCTTTCTTCAATAGTGGCCATGGTAAACCTCCTTATTTTTTACTTCAAACCTAAGCGGACCATACTACCCGCTTTAAGCAAAGAACCCAAATTTAAAGCTTAACTTGTGGCCAAGCCGCCAATCCGGCCCTTAACACGGGGGATAGCCCTCTGTTAAAAGATTACATATTCTAATGAACAAAAGCCCATTTGTCAAGTCAATTATGCTTCATTTTTTCTTAATATTGCTTATTTTTCAATACTTATTGCGTTTTTGGCCTCTTTTTTACCGCAAAATCCCGCTTTTTCATACTTTTAGCTTAGGCCATTACCATCCCGCCGTCTATTGCAATTACCTGGCCGGTTACATAATCAGCCAGCGGAGAAGCCAGAAAAAGAACAACATTTGCCACATCCTGGGGCTGCCCCATCCTGTTCAAGGGCACAAATTTGAGCATTGCCTGGCGCTGCTCTTCGGTAAGCTTATCTGTCATTGCTGTCTGTATGTAACCCGGAGCGACCGCGTTTACATTTATGTTGCGGTTGGCATACTCCTTGGCAATAGAGCGTGTTATACCTAAAACACCGGACTTGGAAGCGGCATAGTTGACCTGCCCGGCATTCCCCATAAGTCCTATTACCGAAGAAATATTGATGATCCTGCCGTATCGCGCTTTCATCATGGTTTTGACCGCAGCTTTTGTGCAATTGAAGGTGCCTTTTAGATTAATAGAGATCACAAGATCCCAGTCCTGCTCGCTCATACGGATCAGAAGCCCGTCCCTGGTCACGCCGGCATTATTAACTAAAATATCCAGTTTTCCAAGATCTTTTACAACATTTTCTACAAGCGCGTCACATTCCGCGGTAACCGATACATTGGTCTTGTAAGCCCTGGAGCTTACACCAAGTTTTTCCAGTTCTCCCGCCGTCTCCTGCGCTTTTTCCAGGTTTACGTCGCAAATAGCAACGTGAGCGCCTTCTTTAGCCAAAGTTTCGGCAATCGCCTTTCCAATGCCCTGAGCTGCGCCTGTCACCAGAGCCACTTTATCTTTTAACATTCCCATAATAGCACCCTCCGATAAATAAATTTCGAATTACCAACAAAATAAAGACACTGGATCCCGGATCTCGGTCCGGGATGAAATAACCTGTTTCGGTTATTTCACTTCGGTTTTAAATTTTTCCAGCGTCTCGGTATTTTCTATATTATATACTCTGGCTTCTTTTTTGATCTTCCTGACCAGTCCGGAAAGGACTTTGCCGGGGCCGACCTCAACGAATAACTCAATTCCTTCTTTTAGCATTCTGTTGATACTATCTTCCCAGAGGACGCTTGACACTACCTGTTTTACCAGCAGGTCTTTTGCCATATTGCCGGTTTTTACATGTTCGGCAGTGACATTGGCTATGATAGCGGTCGCGGGATCGTTAAATTTAATTTTGTTCAGCTCGGCGGCAAGCTTTTCCTGCGCCGGTTTCATCAGGGGTGAATGAAAAGGCCCGCTTACGGCAAGGGGTATGGCTTTGCCCCCCGCTCCTTTCGCCAGTTTGCACATTTCTTCAACACCTTCCCTGGTGCCTGACACAACTATCTGCCCCGGTGAATTGTAATTTGCCGGAACGACAAGGCCGGTTCTTGAAGCTTCCCTGCAAAGCTGGTCAACTTTATCTCTGGTGAGCATGAGTATTGCGGCCATGGTTCCGCCGGAAGCGGCTTTCATAAATTCTCCGCGTTTCTTAACAGCCTTTACCGCATCACTAAAGTCAAGCACGCCCGCGGCCACTAACGCCGAATATTCACCGAGCGAATGGCCGGCTACAACATCCGGTTTTAAAAAAGGCAGGACTTCCTGCAAAATAGCGATAGAAGCGGTAAGTATCGCCGGCTGGGCATTTTCCGTGCTCTTTAAAAGCTCATCCGGCCCTAAAAAACATATATCGGAGATCTTTTGGCCCAGCGCCGCGTCCGCCGTATCAAAAATGCTCTTGGCTTTGGCAAATTTGCCAAAAAATTCAGCACCCATACCTACTGTTTGAGAACCCTGACCGGGAAAAAGAACAGCTGTTTTCATATGCCCCACTTTATCACCGCCGCGCCCATGGTAAGCCCGGCGCCAAATGCGGTAATTACCAGAATATCGCCTTTTTTTAATCTTCCTGCCGCGTACGCTTCGGTCATGGCTATTGGAATTGAAGCTGCGGAAGTATTTCCGTATTTATCAAGATTTATAAAAACTTTCTCCGGTGGAAGCTTCATGCGCTTCGCTATGGACTCTATTATCCGGATATTTGCCTGGTGGGGAATGACCAGGGAGACATCTTCATATTTCAAGCCTGCTTTATGCAAAGCGGCATCTATGGCCCTTTCCATCCCCTTAACGGCATTTTTAAATACCTCATTACCTTCCATTTTAATAAAATTAGTGCGGTTTTCCAATACTTCTTTCGAAAAAGGAACACGCGAACCCCCTGCCGGAACCTGCAACAAATGAGTTTTGGAAGCATCAGAATATGTATAGGTAGAAAGCACGCCTGCATCCTCGCTTGTGGCCTGGAGCACTGCCGCGCCCGCACCGTCGCCAAAGAGCACGCAGGTATTCCTGTCGGTCCAATCTGTGATCTTTGAAAGACAGTCCGCGCCTATTACAAGAATTGTTCTGGCGTCACCGCTGGCGATCATTCCTTTGGACAGTGAAAGCCCGTAGATAAAACCCGAGCAGGCCGCGCTCAGGTCAAAAGCAGCCGCCTTTACCGCCTTAATATTATTTTGAACAAAACAAGCGGCGGAAGGAAAAGGCATATCGGGAGTGACGGTCCCGGTAATAATAAGGTCTATTTCTTCCGGAGCTATTTTGGCCATTTCTATCGCTTTTAAGGCCGCTGCCGTTGCAAGATCAGAAGTCGCGGTTTTTTCATCTGCAATATGCCGTTCCGACATGCCGGTGCGGCTCTTTATCCATTCGTCCGAAGTCTCCACTATTTTTTCAAGATCTTTATTGGTTAATATTTTTTCAGGAGCGGCTAAACCCACTCCGATGATCTTTGCTTTTAAACTCATTCTGCCTCCGCATATTTTTTAATATTTTCTTCAATATGTTTATGCACCAGGCTGCCGCTGCTTTGAGCGGCATTTACCAGGGCGCTTCTGATAGCTTTGGCATTGGCTCCGCCGTGGCTCTTAAAACAATTGCCATTAACACCAAGGAGAGGCGCGCAGCCCACCTCATCATAATCTACTTTTTTCATAAGCCCTTTTATTACGGGCTTCATCAGGTAGCCCCCCAGCTTGGTAAAAACCCCCTGTTTGGTTATGTCTTTCTTCATTATAGAAACAAGGTTTTTGGCAAAAGATTCCGCAAATTTAAGCACGATGTTGCCGACAAAACCATCGCAAACAACCACATGCGCCTTGCCTCCCAGTATTTCATTACCTTCCACATTCCCGATAAAATTAAGATCGCTCTGCTTGATGAGTTTTGAAGCTTCAAGCACCAGCTCGTTTCCCTTGGTTTCTTCACCGCCGATATTCAGTATTCCCACCTTTGGATTTTCCACGCCAAAAACATATTTGCAATAAATACTGCCCATCACGGCAAATTGCTGAAGATGTTTTGGTTTGCAAACAACATTGGCCCCGACATCCAGTATGAGCATCCGGCCTAAAGAAGAGGGGAAAACTGCGGCGATCGACGGCCTGGCGACGCCTTTTATGCGGCCTAATTCCAAAAGCGATGCCGCCATTAAAGCTCCGGTATTGCCGGAGGAAACAATCGCCGCTGCCTCGCCATTTTTCACGAGGCCGATAGCAACCATAAGAGAGGAATCTTTTTTATTTTTAAACACGTCGACCGGAGATTCATGCATACCGACGACCTGGGAAGCATGTTTTATGCTTATGGGAAGGTTTTTTACTTTATAGGTGATATGATGTTTCGCCGCGACTTTCAGGCATTCTGTCAGCGTGCCTTTGTCGCCGCAAAGAATTATTTCGATGCCGTATTCTTTCGCCGCGAGAACCGCGCCCTCAACCTGCGCGTAAGGGGCGTTATCGCCGCCCATTGCATCAAGAGCAATTTTCATGGGATTTTACCGGGAGGACTGCCTGGGCAGCCCTGTTCGGTCAGACTTCCATTACTTCTTTTTTTCCGTAGTATCCGCAATTCTCACACACTCGATGCGGCAGCTTCGATTGTTTACATTGCGGGCAAACGGAAAGCATAGGGCTCTTTAATTTCCACTGGGACCTTCTGTGGTCCCTTCTTGAAGCAGAAAATCTTCTTTTTGGATTTGCCATTTACTTCCTCCTTACATTTTACCTTTTTTCGCTTTCGTGTCTTTTAACAGGTTTTTTAACTCTGCAAACGGTTTAATAACACCGGGCTTGCAGCTGCATTTATCTTTATTTAAGTTCTTATTACAGCCGGGGCAAATTCCTTTGCAATTTTCCCTGCAAACAACTTTTTCAGGAACGGCAAGCAGTACAGCCTGTCTTATTTCATCAAAAAAATCGAGCGTATCACGGGAAAGTATTTCTTCGTCAAGAGCGTCTTTATTCAGCTCTCCGCCGGGAAAAGCTTCTCCATTTACATATTTATGTTCAAATGTACTGTCTATATTTCCTTTAGAAATACAGCCGCAACGGGCGCAATTTGTTTCAAAACCGGACTTTATCCTGCCCGAAACTGTTAATTGCCCGGGCACATTGTTTATTGCAACGGTGGAAAGCACCGGGGCAGTGAATTTGACATCTTCTATGTCTATCCCGAGCTTTTCGGCTGTTTCGTTAATTTGATAGTGTGAAACACCTTGCCGGAGTGTCTTTATATCTATGATCATTTTGGGCCTTGTAAAACGTTTATTATACCGCAATATGCAAGGCAAGTCAAGCCCTGAAGAATTAAAAGCAATAAAAATGGGTGGCAAAGCTTCTGCCACCCATGGATGTTGTTGTTCCCTTATTTCTTTTCCTCTGCTTTTTTTGATACTTTAGGCGCCGCCATCCTGTTTAATTCTTTACTTTGAATAGCAGGATCAAAGACCGAATCATTGATCCTGTCGGTAGTATTCAATAAGGTGACCCGGTATTCCTTGAAAAGACTGTTATCTTTATAAATAGAGACTTTTCTGGGAATATTTACTTTTCCGGCTGAAAAAGTATCCTGACTGAATTTTATCTTATAGGATACTGCCTTCTTTTTTTCCATAGAATTGACTTCTATGGTATTGGGCTGCAGCGTGTCGGTATCTATATAGTATTTGATCCATTTGCAATTTATGAATCTGTAGGTTTTTCCATCAAGTTTTTCCGCGGTTTCAACAGCTTCTTTCATATACTGGCTGTGCATAAAAAACCAGTCCGGGAGCACGCTTGAAGCAATAAGATCGAGGCTTATCTTGCCTTTTTTAAATTCACCTTTCTTAGCTTCCCAGAATTCATTATCCGAAAATATTTTGACGCTATTAACACCGGTAACGGTGGCAACTTCTGTCGCGGTTATCTCCTGATTCTGGCAGGCTTTCTTTTTGTCCAGGCTAAAGAGCTTTAACCTGCTGGTTATTAAGGCCTTGCGGGTCCGGATCTCAATTTTCTCGACCCCGTAATCTTTTTTTGTAAAAAACTTCTTAATTTTTGCCATAAAAGAAGTATCGGGAATGAAAGTTTTGACTTCATATTCTTCAATTCCTTCTTTGGATATATCAAAACCAAGTACCAGGAGAGGCCTTTGATTGCTAAAATCATTCGCTTTTTTCTCAATAGACTTCTGAAAGGCACTGGTAGCAAAGAGCCCTGAAGAAAAAACAAATACAAGCGCAAGCAGTAACATTGCCGTTCTTTTCATGTCACACCCCCGTATATCCGGCTTTTTGCCGTCTACTTAAAGTTTGCTTAATTATATACTTTTTTTTCTTGTTTTTCAAGACCAAACACCCGGTGTGCTTTTCCACGCCTGCCGGTTAAGATGTTTTCTTCGGGTCTTCTTTCTGCCATTCCCGCGTTAAAGCAACCGCGCCGGTCCTGACCATTTCTTTTATGCCAAAAGGCATAAGAAGTTCTAAAAGGGCGTTGATCTTGTCATCAGTGCCGGTAACTTCCACGGTAAAGGTTTTCGAGCTGATATCGACGATCTTACCCCGGAAAATATTGACCACCTGCATTACTTCGCCGCGATTACCGGCATTAACGCTTACTTTAATAAGCGCGAGTTCACGGTTGATAAACTGCTTATCCGTCATATCAATGACTTTTATGGTATCAATAAGTTTATTGAGCTGTTTACTTACCTGTTCCAGGATCATATCATCTCCGCCGACCACTATGGTCATCCTGGAAACTGCCAGATCCTCGGTCTCTCCGACGGTAAGGCTTTCTATATTAAAGCCCCGGCCGGAAAAAAGCCCCGCAACCCGCGCCAGCACGCCCGGCTTATTTTCAACTAAAACTGATATTGTGTGTTTCATTTGTATTCCTCCTAAGAGAACTAAAAAGTACTAGGTTCTAGGTTCTGGGTCCTAGGAAAAACTTTTATTTTTTCCTCTGGACCTTTTCCTTTTTCCCAGCCCCTAGTACCTAGCACCCAGGACCTGTTTTTTATGTTTTTATGCGAATTCTACATCCTTGTAATCTATCGCTTCAGTAATGGCCGCGCCTGCGGGAACCATCGGAAGCACGTTCTCTTCCCTGGCAACTTTGAAATCTATAAGCGCCGGCCGGTCGTTTATCTTAAGAATTTTTTCCAGGGCCCCTTTGACTTCTTCTTCTTTGGAGACCCGCATCCCGGCGGCCCCGTAGGCCTCCGCGAGTTTAACAAAATCCGGCTGTATTGAAATATCCACTCCGGAATAACGTTTCTTCCAGAAGAGCTGCTGCCATTGCCTGACCATTCCCAGGCAGCCGTTATTCAAGATTATTATTTTTATCGGCAGTTTGTGTTCCACCGCTATGATCAATTCCTGGACATTCATTTGAAAACTGCCGTCACCGGAGATATCAAAAACCAGAGAACCCGGCTTGGCGAACTGGGCGCCGATAGCCGCAGGCAGGCCAAAGCCCATGGTACCAAGCCCGCCGGAAGAGATAAAGGTCCTCGGTTGGTCAAATTTAAAAAATTGGGCGGTCCACATCTGGTGCTGCCCCACTTCCGTGCAAATAATGGCCTTTCCTTTTGTAAGCTCATAGATCTGCTCGATAACATACTGGGGTTTTAGAGCTCCTTTTCTGTTATAAAGGATCGGGTACGCTTTTTGCCATTCATTGATCTGAGCCCACCATTCAGGATGTTTTCTCAAAGTACACTGTTTGGTAAGTTCCGTTAAAATAGTTTTTGCATCGCCGACTATCGGAACATCCACGCGGACGCTTTTTGAAATGGAGCAAGGGTCTATATCAATATGAACGATCTTCGCTTTCTTCGCGAAGTGGGCAAGATTACCCGTTACCCGGTCATCGAACCTGGCGCCTACCGCGACTATCAGATCCGAATCATGCATGGCCAGATTTGAAGTCCTGCTGCCGTGCATCCCCAGCATGCCCATAAACTGCGGATGAGTTCCCGGAAAACACCCGAGCCCCAGAAGCGTGAGCCCCACAGGCGCGCCGGTCTTTTCCGCAAAAGCTTTAAGTTCTTTGCTGGCTCCGGCAGAAAGAATTCCGCCCCCGGCATAAATAACCGGTTTTTTTGCCGTATTGATCTCCTCGGCGGCTTTTTTGATCTGGTTGATATTGCCCTTATAGGTCGGATTATAATTTTTCATCACGACCTCTTCCGGCCAGACAAAATCCATTTCCGCTTTTGCTATATCCGAAGGCAGATCAATAAGCACCGGCCCCTGCCTGCCGGTAGTTGCTATATGGAAAGCCTGTCTTATTGTTATTGCCAGATCTTTAATATCCTTGACCAAATAATTATGCTTGGTAATGGGCCGTGTGATCCCGATAACATCAGCTTCCTGAAAAGCATCGTTGCCGATAATTTTTGTCGGGACCTGCGCGGTGATAGCGATCATCGGGATAGAATCCATGTAAGCCGTGGCCAGCCCGGTAACAAGGTTAGTTGCTCCCGGACCGCTTGTTGCGAGGCAGACGCCGGGACGGCCGGTCGCTCTGGCAAAGCCATCCGCCATGTGCGCCGCTCCCTGTTCATGCTTGGTAAGGACCAGTTTTATCTTCTTGCTGTCATAAAGCGCGTCAAAGATAGGTATGGCCTGCCCGCCCGGGATACCCCAGACGATCTCAATACCTTCCCGTTCAAGACATTCCACTAATATTTCAGCACCCTTTTTCTTCATAATAAGCTCCTTATTAGTTTCAATAATTTTGCAGTAAATACTTTACTCAAAATTCTTTCTAAATATCGCACCTTGATTTGAAGGTGTGACCATCCTGGCATATCTTGCCAGATAACCTGTTGTTATTTTGGGTTTCGGCTTTTTCCAGGACGCCAACCGCGCCTTGAGCTCCTTGTCGGAAAGTTTAACGTTTAGCAGTCTTTTTGGAATATCCATTTCAATCAGGTCCCCGTCCCTAACAACAGCCAAAGGGCCGCCGTCCGCCGCTTCAGGACAGATATGGCCTATAGAAGCTCCCTTGGTTCCCCCGGAGAATCTGCCGTCAGTTATCAGCGCGACATCCTTTATCTTCATACCTGCAACCGCGGCTGTAAGAGAAAGCATCTCCTGCATGCCCGGGCCTCCTTTAGGGCCTTCGTAGCGCACGACGATCACATCGCCTTTTTTAACTTTACCGCCCATTATCGCTTTAATGGTTTCCTGCTCTGAATCAAATACTTTTGCAGGGCCGGTGTGCTGCATCATATCGGGAGCAACCGCCGACTGTTTTACTACCGCCCCGCCTGTTGCAATATTACCGTAAAGTATGGCCAGCCCGCCTTCTTTTCTGTAAGCCTTGTCCCAGCTGCGGATAACTTCCGTGTTTTTTACGGAGGCCTCTTTTACTATGTCTCCGATATTCTTACCGGTGACAGTCTTGCATTCCGGATGCAGGCGGTTATTTTCCGCAAGCACCTTCAGAAGCGCCGGAATTCCTCCCGCAAAATATAGATCTTCAAGAAAGTGCGGGCCTCCCGGAGAAAGCGAGCAGATATATCTGGTCATTTTACTTATAATATCGAATTTCTTTATGTCAATTTCTATACCAGCTTCGTTAGCTACCGCCAGCAGGTGCAAGGCAGTATTGGAGGAACCGCCAAATGCCATATCCACGGTTATTGCGTTTTCAAAGGCCTTCATCGTCATAATATCCCGGGGCTTAATATCCTTTTCCACTATCTTAAGTATTTCCATACCGGCATATTTGGCAAGGCGCAGCCGCTCCGCATAAACTGCCGGAATAGTACCATTCCCGGGAAGCCCCATACCGAGCGCTTCGGTTATGCAGTTCATGGAATTAGCCGTGAACATACCCGCGCAGGAACCGCAACCGGGACAAGCCACATCTTCAAGCTCATCAAGTTCTTTTTGGGTCATATCTCCGGCTTTTACTTTACCGACACCTTCAAACATTCCTTTGACCAGGTCTGTTTTAACACCCTTATAGTTTCCCGCAAGCATGGGCCCGCCGCTAATAAAAATAGAAGGGACATTAAGCCTGGCCGACGCCATGAGCATTCCGGGAATTATCTTGTCACAATTCGGCACAAAGACCAGCCCGTCAAACGGATGCCCCATGCACTCGCATTCAATAGAGTCCGCAATTACCTCGCGGCTCGGAAGGGAATATTTCATCCCGTCGTGGTTCATGGCTATACCGTCGCAGATACCGATAACGCCGAATTCTATGGGAGTACCGCCGGCCATTAAAACACCTTTTTTCACGGATTCGACAATTTTGTCAAGATGGACATGCCCCGGGATTATTTCATTTGCCGAGTTCACTATCCCGATCATCGGCCTGTTTATCTCTTCATTAGTATAACCACAGGCCTTAAAAAGCGACCTGTGCGGCGCCTTTTCCAGCCCTTTTTTCATTGCATCACTGCGCATTTGGAGCCTCCTTAAACTAACTGAAGTTTAACTTAAATTATATCAAAAAATACTGCTAAAATCTAAAATATTTCATGGTTTTTGGGTTTTATGCGTTAAATAGTATGTAGATCAGATAGGCGTGGGCGTTAGCCCACTACAAGGATTACCGCTAAAAGGCTTATTAAAGAAAAGGAAAACTCACAAGCTTGGGAGCCCGTGGAAGTTCCAAATATGTTTTCCTTTTTATGCATCATAACGGATATATAGTAGCATAAAGATGCGGGAACTGTCAATAGGGGAGTAAATGGTCGTTTTTTCAAGACGCCCGGCAAAACGGGCAACACCAGATTACCTTTTCCTATTTCTTTACCAGTTCTTCTTTTACGCACTGGGTGAGATAAACTTTCATCAGAGACTGATAGGGGACATCTTTTTTGTTGGCTATCATTTTCAATTCTTCCAAAAGAATCTTGGGCAAACGCAGTGAAATGCTTGAATGACTGGGTTTAAGGTTAGGGAAAACAGTCTTTTTCGCTTTGCTCCAATCCAGAACTTCGGCAGAGTCATGCACCGACCAATATTCCCTTTCTCTGTCTTCAGAAGTTTCATATTTTTTTACTTTAGCTTTTTTCATATATCGCCCTCTCTCTCGCACTCATATCTCTTGCTGATATAATCCTTATTAATCCTTTTCTTATCATAAAAACAAGGAACAATCTTCTTTTGCTGTCAGTCTTCCCCAAGGCATAATATCTTTTTTCCCCGGCAGAATGTTTGCTGTCATCAAGTACAATAAGCGGCCGGTTAAAAACAACCTGTTCGCATTCAGAAGAATGAACCCGGTGCTTTTTCCAGTTCTTATCCCTATTTCCTTCATCCCAATCAAAACCGGTTATATCGGAAACTACTCTCAGCATCTCCACAAAGCAAGTATATTATAACAATATACATATGTCAAGAGGGATTTACTTCTGAAATGAGAGATTGCCGCGTCTAAACCCTGTTTAACGGCAGACTCCTTCCGCCACAAAGCGTTGGCGGACATGCGCAATGACAGCTTTATTATTTGTCATACATTATACATTTGTTATATTTTCATGCAACTTTACTTCTTCAGCGCATATGCTATTACTTTTCCCCCGAGCTCTCCCGCCGCAGCATTGCCGCCGATGGTCTCCCAATAGAAAAGCGAATACGCAACTTCCTGAAAATTGACATCTTTCACATGGCCGAGGAATTTCTCCTGCCCTTTACCGGTACGGACATTTTCATCAACGCTGACGGCGCCTGTTTGTAGATCTATCCTTTCAATTTCCCAGGCCATAGCCCGGGCGATAGAATTCACCATCAGCGGTTTCAGTTTTTCGCCGGCGTAGAGGGAACAGACCTGCATCTTCCATGCAGTTACCGCATTATAGCTTGTGTCGGGACCTTTGTTATCCGGATAATAGCCCTGCTCCGACTGCATCCGCATCGTTTCTCTGATGAATGTTTCGCCGATAGCGATGAGTTCCCTGTCGTTGAACAGAACACCAAACGATTCGAACGCGAGCGCATCGAACGCGAGACGGTTGCAGAAATTGCGATCGATTTCGAGCACTGCATCCTTTATGGTTATGATATGCGCGAACCACCGCTTGACCCGGGCTTTGCACACAAGCAGCTTTGGCAGATACGTGTCAGCATACGGCGAATCCTTCAGCACGAGCGCGGCTTCACCCACGGCGCCGATGAACATCGCCTCGCCATATATATCCCTCGGCTCGACCTTTTTTGAACCTGCCGCCGGACATTTGAATGTGCCGTCATCGTTCTGATACGAGAACGGCATAATAAGTGCTTTTACGCCGTTGTCGATCGCGAAGGTATCATTGTTCGACACGCCAAAAAGGATAAGCAACAGCGCCGATCTTTGTCCCGCCGCATCGGAGAAAGTATTGACATTCCTCCCGATGCCGCCGGAAGATGAGACTTTCATCCCGGGTATTTTTGCGGCGAGATAGGCCCGGAAGGCTTTCGTTTTTATACAGGAAATCTGCGTCGGTACACCGGCTGAAAATCCCGGTTCTGCCGCATAAAGACAGATGGCTGAAAGAACGAAGAGGGTAATAGCGCATTTCTGTCCGAATCTAATAGTGGAACAGCTCCCCTTATTTAGTTTTTTCATTATTTTTTCCTCGAACGAACCATTAGCGTATTGAAATGAAGCGGACAGTGATTTTAACATAGCTTCATTATAGCGCATTCATTTTTGTTTTTTATTGCTTTTTTGCGATCAGTAAATAGTCATTTTATTAATTCATACGCCCCTATGTCATAGCCTTTTCCCTGCGGGCGCTTTGTGCCTTCCAGGTCGGTGGGGACGAGTTCTTTCAGATCGGCTCCGGCATCTATTCCCGGAGAGCCTGCTTTCAGGCGAAAATCATTATTGTCAGGGTCAACAAATACTGGTTCGGCAGTGATATCGGAAGCGCTGTAATTCCTGTTTTTGCAATTCCACATCAGGTTATTACTAATATCCGGTATTTTATCTTCTGTTTTATTCAGCCAGACACAAATACCGGATTCAGCGGGAGGATTTTTGCCGATAGGTTTATGGTTGTAGTAGGATATAAGATTGTTTTTGACCACGGCATTTTGCACCTGTCTTGCGGTTTGGAACCAGATAGGATACGCCCCGCAATTGATAAAAGTATTGTTTACTATCGTAACCTCGGTCCAATCCTTGGGCAGTAATCCTACATAGACCGTATTTACAAATAAATTATTTCTGTAAGTAATATGATGTGATTTTTTTCTCGAGCCTTCGGGCTCGGAAGCATGTGTAGAATTAAAACACCGGTTGTTCTCAATAAGAATATTACTGCTTGGCCCTTCCGCCTGGTCCCAGGTACCGAAAAAGCAGACACCCTGGGCCGCCATGGTTTCCATCGGTGTTCCATGAAGGTAATTGCCTCTGAAAGTAATATTTTCCCCGATAAAGAAAGTATATTTTCCTTTTATATTTTGCCCGTTTCTTCCGGTACTTACCAGGTTATCTATCTCGTTATTTTCAATAAGCGAAAAGCTATTAACATAAATTCCGGCACGGACATTCTTCAGTTTATTGCCAATGACCTTTGCATAAGTACCGGCCACTATGCCGTATTCTTCAATATCATGGATGTAGTTATCCAGGATTTCACAGCCTTTCCTCGCAGTTTTTGCCCTATGGGCCGTCCCGGCGTATATACCCATATCCGTCTCATTTGCTTTGTTCCAGGTAACTTCAAAACCTTTTATCCGGATATAGTCGCCTAAAATATTAAAGCCCTGCGTCTTTGCTTTCCGGCTCTCTACCGCCTGGAATGTTATCAGTTTTTCTTTTTCTCCTGAGGCCTTGATCTTGATCTGTTCTTCATAAACACCCGGCAAGACATTAACAATATCCCCTGCTTTCACTTTATCATCAGCATTTGAAATTGTTTTCCAGGGAGCTTCTTTCGTTCCCGCTGAAGAATCAGAACCATTACTTGCCACAAAATATTCGGCGGAAAATACCGCAGAAACAGCAATATTCAATATAATTGCCGTCAAAAAAAGAGTTCGTTTCATTTTTGCCTCCCATGCTTTATTTTATCTTTTCCGCAGCAGCAAACTTCGTCATCTTTTTCAATACTCCTGACCACTATATATTTTAGGATTTTACTCAGTATTTTCATCTTTGCATGCAGCTTGTTGGAAGGAAAAAATACCGCGTCGCCTTTTCTTACCGGATATTTTTTTCCGTTAAACTCATAAAGCGCGCGGCCTTCCAGTATATAAAACACCTCTTCCGCATTGTGTTTATGCTGGTAGTGTGCTTCCCTGTCGGCCTTATTTTTGATCTTAATAGTTGTACTGTGGAGATGGATCTTCCTTGCCCCCTCCTTATGACCGATTAATGACCTATACATAATTTTCATGTCACATCCCGCCTTCTCTCAATAACTAAAATACTTTATTTATCTTCAGTGAATTGTTTTTGTCTGTTTATGAATTTTAATTCTTACTTCTCCTTCGAGCCCGTACGGTTCGAAGTTATACCTGTCAGTCCATCTTTTCATATCAGAGAAAGTGGCCTGTCTGACAAACTCCCATTTTTTAAGGTCTTTTGCGTGATGCGGGCCAAGGAGATTCCGCAAGCCGGCAATAACCTCTATTTCTATCATATTTTCACCTTTCTTTACAAGAGCCGTAATCTCTAATTTATGCGGCTGCCAGGCAAAATATCCGGCAAACTTCCCGTTCACCAGAACTCTTGTTACGACGGCGCTTATTTTATCCGCCTCAAGATATATTTTTTCACCTTTCAACTTATCAAGTTTGACATTTTGCCTATATACCATTTCACCGGAGTAAAACTTATAACCCTGCCTGCCCCAATCACCGGTGCTTAAATACTTGTTTTCTATGCCAATGCTGAATTTTTTATTATCAGTTCCAAAGACACCAAAATCTCCGATAATATAGACAGCTTCAAGCTCCATATCTTCTTTAAAATTACTTTTCAAGATTATTTCGTTTTTGCCATTCCTGACAAACTTCTTTACATCAACAGTTCTAAATGCCTTATCTGTCCACCAGCTGCTTTTTTCATTATTATATTGAACTTCTTTGTTGTTAATAAATATCCTAAAAGCCTCCGGAGTTTCCAGCGCCAGCAATATTCTCCCGGACAAGGCACTTACATTAAATTTATATTTCAATTCCAGAACGCCAAGTTCCGTTGGAATTAGTTTTTCATACTTCTTCCAGTACTGCATATCAAAACCCTGCCTGATAAGTTCGCCGTCTTTTAAGCCGAAAAACTTTCTAACATCCAGCTGAACCTGACTAAGAGGCAATTTTTTAGACCAGCCCCCATTATTTATCCGGTATTCGCAATAATCAAGAGCGACAGAATTGTAGTCTTTCCGTTCCTGCTTCCATTTTTTGTCCAGTAATATCGTTTTTTTCAAACTTTCAAACGGCCCGGGGACATATTTCTGCTCCTTGGTTTCATCTACTGTAATGAGATGAGAGCCCCCCGGAGAAAAATACAGGTCTAAAGAATTCAGATGCTTCTCCTGCCCATTGCCGGGGTTAAGTTCAGAAACTATTCCCTTTACAGCTACCTGAATTTTCGCATCATACCCTAAATTTTCATTTCTATTAACAAAAAAGTAAACATGTTTCTTTCCATCCACCCGGTGATGATAACAAATATAGTTTATTTCTTTCCCGTCCCGGCCGGAAATACTAACATCTCTTGGAAGAAGTTTATCTATAGTTTTTTCGATTTCAGCGTTGTTATTATCTATCACTACTACATTTTCATTTTTGTATAACCTTAAAAGCTCACGGTTTTTAGATCCTTCTATGTATACCGGAAGCGGCTTTAGCATTATGCATTTACCGCCGTCCTTTACGAATTTCTCAAGAAGCTTGACCGTGTTTTTAAACAGGCTCAGCGCAGGAGGAACGACAACAAGTTTATAACTCATGCTTCCCACAATAAACTTCCCGTCTTTTACTTTGCCGTATTTTTTTATAATTACCTCATCTCCATATTCATGATCCCTGTGAAGATCCGCAAGCAAATAACTTATATTTTTAAAGGCATCAGATATTTTATCGCAGCCTTTTTTGTCATTATTTTCAAACAAGCACCAGGCAGAAGAGATACTGCTTAAAAGCAATACATCCGCCTTGTATTTTCCCCTGGTCATAATAACCCCAAGACCGGCAAAATAGTCTTCCACATATTTATAGTAGTTCCACCATTTTTGCTGGTAATTCATGGATGGGATCCAGTCCCTTTTTCTAATACCCAAAAGGGAGTAATGCGCGAGATGCTGACAGCGGAAGTTAATTCCAAGCGCAAAGTCAAAGTCCCCTAACCATTTTTGAGCGGCAAACGTCAAACCCCAGCCGCTTCCGCCATGAATCTCGGAAAGAGTCCTTTCTTTATTTAGTTGGTGCGCAACGCTTGTGACCTGTTTGATAGTTACAAGCATAGGCATCATTCCGTTTCTGTCTGCGTACCAACCCAGATGATCAATGCCCGGCCAGTGCAGATATTCATAGTGAGGCATCGCTGACCCGGAATAATAGATCTGGGCGGAGTAAATATCCTCCCACATAAAATGACCGGTAAATGCCAGTTTGTTTTTACTGCACCAGTTATATATTCTTTTAGTAAAGTTTTCTGCAAACATTGACGAGACCGTCTTCCAGTAGTCATGCCTCACCTTTTCGTATCCCGCAGGCTTAAAAAAGATCCCGGCAAGCTTTGGCAAAATATCATACCCGCTTTTCTTCCTAAAATAAGCAGGGAAAGTATCCGTCCAGGGCGCATAATACTTATATCTTTCTGATGTTAGCTCCGATTGCAAATTTATAGCCGGTTCATCCGTGAAAAGCGCAGGGATAGTCTTCCCGAATTCTTCACCCGCGAGGCTTTTATATCTTTCATGGGTAGATTTAATAAAGGCATCCGTTACTTCAGGATTTAACAGATCGATGTAGCATTGCCCGTTAAACCAGCTATCTCCCGGAGCAACCGTCTTTTGATAAAAATATAAATGCTTATTATTAACCTTTATCATTTTGACCAAAACAAAATCCTTTTCTTCGGTTGCTTCATCAAAACAGACTAACAATTTCTGCCTGAAATCCGGATTTTCTTCAGGAACAACCCCGCCCGCAAAACCTGAAGGCCATTTGTCCTCATCATACAAGTAGGCATAAAGTCCGTTCTTTTTTGCTTCTTTGATAGCAAAACCAATAAGCTTCATCCACTCTTTTCCCATGTACGGCGTCTTAAGCCCGGCTCTAGAGTGCATAAAAAACCCGCCTAAGCCGGCCTTTTTAAAACCTTTTATCTGGGAAACTATCTCTTTCTTCTCCAATCTTTCGTTTAGAGACCAGAAAATCCCGCCGCGAAACACCGGATCAATATTTTTCAATAAATCATTATTTTTCATACTATTTAAAACCTCCAGGGAGCAAATTCTTAACTGTATTTTACGTAAGCGGATATTTGCGGTATTTTTTTACCGTATCGATCATTGCCAAAATATTATCAACGGGAGTTTTAGCCTGAATATTGTGCACCGTATTAAATACAAAACCCCCGTCTTTACCGAATATCTTTATCCTTTCTTTTACCTCTGTAATGACATCCTCGGGTTTCCCGAACGGAAGAGTTTTCTGAGTATCCACGCCTCCGCCCCAGAAAGTAATTTTTTTACCGAATCTTTCCTTTAACAACGACGGCCCCATATTTACGGCAGAACACTGAACCGGATTCAAAATATCAAAACCTGATTCAATAAAAAGATCTATCAGGTTAGATATCGACCCGCAGGAATGCATGAAGGTTTTCCACTTGGTGTTTAAATGAATCCAGCTGTTAAGCTTTTTATGAAAAGGCATATAGAGATCCCTGTATGCTTCCGGAGAAATAAAGGAACTGGTTTGCGTACCAAAATCAGCGCCGCTCAAATACACAATACTCACCTTATCTCCTACAGCGGAATATATCGTTTTAAGATTCGCAAGAGCAATTTCACATTGTTTCTCGAAAACCTGATACACATAATCTCTTCTTATCAAAGTGCTCATATACCATTCAGTCAGGTCACGTATCCCCTTAGGATTTTTAAGCCAGGGGGCAGGAACAAGCGCGATGTCACCAAACGCCGTCCCGCCAAAGTTAGCAAGGATAGCTTTGTCCGTTTCGTTATAAATTTTTTCAATATTTACCCGCAAATGCTCAAGCTCTTCTTTTGAGATAAGTTTAAACTCTTCCGTATTGTCTTCTACCTTAAGGTTTTCCTCATCAAAAGCAGCCTGTCTTACGATTGCATCAAAATAAAACCCGTCTTTAGGCATCTTTCCGCTGGCAGGAGCAGATTTATCACCTTCAGGATACATAAGTATTTCACCGTTTGGTTCAGGATCTATATTAAAATTACCCGGTACCAAGACAGGCGTCCCGCCAAATGTAACCCAGGGTTTCCAGCCGGTATTTTTATACCCGAACATATTATAGAGGCCTGTTACAGGCATAACATCGGCGCCCAGGGCCTCCATAAGATCAGGCTTTATCTCTCCGAGCATCTGGAGAGGTTCGATAACCTTTACCGGAGTTCCCGGTTTGTCAAGTTTCAGCGCCTGCCGCAATAAGTATACCATGCTGACATTTATTCCGGTTACAACTCCGCCGCCAAAATCTACAGGCACCATATCAGGTTCTTTATGGGCAAGTGAAAGCTCAACTCTTTCCCTTGATAGCATAAAATACCTCCTTTGAAACCGAAACTCCGCACCCTCAACCAACTATCATCCAGGATATCATGATAGCTTGCCGCTAATATTTTTAAAAATGATGTTTATTTTACCCTGCCGTAACTGTACCCGCATTTTCCAACGGATCCTATTTGTTCACTTCAGCTTTAAGCTTTTTAAGAAGGGCATCAAAAGCTGCTTTTTCTTCTTTTTCAAGATTTAAGTTATTTATAAATTCATAATTGGTATTCACTTTCTTTCTTTTCTTGTAAAGCTCAGAGATATTACCCTTTGTTATTTCTGCCGCAGTACAGATCGCAAGGATATCGTCATTGCTGATACCCGGGTTCTTTGAAAGTTCAAGAATGCTTTCTTTTGCAATCCCCGTATTCTGACTGATTACTTCCGGAAAATCCACACCCGCCGAGGAGGCACCGCGGACAGCTCCACCGGAAGTATTTCCGTCAATAATATTCGCAGCCTCTCCGGCAACCGAAAACAACTTTTTTTCCCTTTCTTGCCAGCCAACAACATACCATTCTTTCCCTTTAGTTGCCTGCTCTACCGTTATCTCATTATCATGGTTCTGAAAAGCCGGAATATCCTTACCTGACTTTTTTATGGCACTATACAGGCCTTCAAGAGGATATCTACCCAAATCTGTAACGCCTATTTTTTTTAAGTCTTCCTCGTCGTTCCATATGGTTTTCCACATAGCATGCTGAAGTTCATCAAGCGTATCCTGACAACGTTTTGCCAGCCCTGATCCTATTTTAGCTTTTTTAGTATTATTTAGCAGAGTGTCTTCCAGAAATATCCTTGCCTCGCATACCTGAGCTCCTTCCTTAAGCATCTCTAAGCGCACTGTCCCAATCGCCCCATCCGGACCCGGAGCAAGAAACCAGTCAGAAATATCCAGGTTACGCCAATTGTTCTCGGGGTAACGGGTATAGACAAGTGCGGAACGCTCGCCTTTTTTGTTTCTTAACACGGGCCAGTAATCCGCGCCCATTCTACCGCCTCCGCGCTGTCCTCCCGTAATATCGAAAGCAAGAAGTTCGCGGATATCCAAAGCAGAGGCCTTGCTTAAAACGCCTCCCCGTTCAAAAGCCGTCAGCAAAGCCGGATTACGCCAGCCATACAGCCGGCCTTTTTCCGGGTTTACATTGTAGATCAGATTATACACATAAGCAGAATAACCGATATCCGAGATCTTATATAATCCCTTATTCCCGATCATTACATCATTAACAGCTCCGGCATGTCCATGTATAGCCCACGCCAGCCCTCCCGACACATCCTTCCAGAAGATCACCTCTTCTTTGTTCGGCCAGAGATCGGGCATTATGCCCAGCATCATTGTCTTTTCCAGACCTCGCTTTTTCATCCGCTTTATTATCTCCGTGAACATAGGTTGCCAAAGAGCCTTGCTTTCCGGCTCTTCATAACGGGGAAGAATCAAGACACTGCTTGCCTTAGTTTCCGGATCAATTGCAGTTACTCTTGGACCTTTTCCCAGGAGCGCCTTTCTGGCTATTCCTGTTTCGTTATCTTTGCTCCAGTTCGGGAGTCCTCTTTCTAGTGACTTTGCGGACATGCATATATCCCAAACCAGAAAAACGACCAGCTTGGGTTTACCCAGGTTATTTTCGGCCGAATCCATGTATCTGTCAAAAACGGTAAAGTCATACTCATATTTCTTTTCGCCTTTTTTGACCCAGCGCACCATTGACTCTTCATTTCCAAAGTTTGTCCTGCAAATAAGCGGAACATAAACAGTACGGGCCCCGCTCGGACTTAAAAGCCCAAAAGAGCGATCTATCATTTTCCAATGTTTTTCAGACCAGAGGGGCAGGTTATATTCAAGAGCAAGAGTATCGGGAGATTGCATGAAGTCTATCCAGGTGCGGTAATCCTGCGGATCAGGCAGTGTCCAATCCACAACTTCCAGATTTAGTTTCACATTAACAAATGGGGAATTTGCCGTCTGGAGAGATATTGAACCGGTATATATTCCTGCTTTTGCGTCTTTTGGTACTTTTACCGTGACCCACACGGGCAGGAACCGGGCGCCTTTCTCGGGCAACAATTCAGGCGCAGACTCCGCAAGATTATCTCCCCCCTTTGGCCACCAATCTTCGTTGTTTTTCTCCCACTCCTTCCCATAGCGAACTTGCACATTTTTCGCGGAAATGTCACCGGCTTTGCCGGTTAGATTCCCTACGGACGCTTTAACTCCTTTTATAACTCCGGTAGATTCGACAATTATCTTACCCGAGAGTGTTCCGTTTCTGGCCCCGACTAAAAGAACAGGTTTCAATTCCTTAACCGCTTTGTACTTTCTTTCATTTACAATTGAATCACAGGTCCATATCTTTTCGTCCGCAACAAGCAGCTCAGGTATTAAGGCAGTTAGCATTGTCGAAATAAAAGCCAACGCAAAAAATGTCTTTTCCATTTTCAAACCTCCTGACCCGGGATGTTTAGTCTGTTTTAAAATATGCTTCATTATGCCAAACTGACCCGGTTTCCAAATTTCCAAACTAGATTCATTTTTTCACTTCAGCTTTAAGCTTTTTGAGAAGAGCATCAAAAGCTGCTTTTTCTTCTTTTTCAAGATTCAAGCTATTCACAAAATCATAATTAGTGTTTTCTTTCTTCCTTTTTTTATAAAGCTCCTTCAGGTCACCCTTTGATATTTCTGCCGCCGTACAAACAGCAAGAATATCGTCATTGCTGATACCCGGGTTCTTTGATAGTTCAAGAATGTTTTCTTTTGCAATACCCGTATTTTTGCTAATGGCTTCCGGGTAATCAACTCCCATTGAGGAAGCACTGCGGGCGGCACCGCCTGAAACATTCCCCTCAAGAATATTAGCAACCTCCCCTGCAAGCGAAAAAAGTTTCTTTTCCCTTTCCTGCCAGCCGGCAGAATACCATTCCTTGCCTTTGGTCGCTTCCTCTACCGCTATTTTATTAACTTCATTTACAAAAGGCGGCATATTTTTACCTGCCTTTTGCAGAGCGTAATACAAGCCCTCGCTCGGATATCTTTGCCCGGACGCCTCACCTATTTTTTTTAAGTCT